>Ga0272441_10015405_pt1 | contig 10707 bp, 8 predicted proteins | sample SSMProp6N_FD_193582 | JGI IMG/M metagenome (GOLD analysis project Ga0272441, IMG submission 193582) | Marine sediment archaeal communities from Little Sippewissett salt marsh, Falmouth, MA, United States - SSM-Prop-6N | ecosystem: Environmental > Aquatic > Marine > Wetlands > Sediment ...
GGCGTCAATCTCGCGGAAGTTCTCGCCCAGGATCACGCGATCGCCGAGACTCACCAGGGCACCTCCTCGCATACGCGTTCGATGTTGCGGTAGGCGATGGCCTCGCGTGCTTCGTCGCCGATGTCGGCCCGAAACAGCATCGTCAAGTATCCGCCGGGGTAGTTGCGCGGCAGTCCCGACGCGAACACCAGGTGCTCATGGCCGAGGTCATCGACAATGCCTTTGAGCTGGCCCGCGGTTTCCAGGCGGTTTGTGGACACAAAGAAACGTGAGTACGCTCTCATAAGGGGACGGAAGAAGCGGTCTTCACCCCAGCACCCGGTTTCCGTCAGCACGAGCGGCAGATGCGGGAAGTTGCGCATCAAGTCATACACCCCCTGATAGACGCCCGGAACTTCGCTCAACGGGATAAGCACAGGTACCGAATAGGCACCGAAAAGGTCCAGCAGATCACCGCATGCGACCGGGTCGAGGCAGTACTTGTGGCTTAGCGGGAAGGCCCGCACCGCGCGCGTGCCCGTCAACTGGAGCTGTTTGAAGAAATCCTCGGCGCTGGGCATCTCGGGGCAGCAGGTCGGCACGAACGTCATGGCCTTGTGCAGGCGTGGGTAAGCGTCCAAGATGGCCAGCCGCTCATTGCCGAGGTTGAAATCTCGCTCAAAGGCGTCGCGGTGGTACACGAGCGCCTCGTCGATGCCGCAGTGGTCCAGTTCGGCAATGACGTCGTCGGGGGTTTCGACCTCGCGCGGCAAGGCCAACGCCCCCCTTCCGTATGCTACATCGCAATCAAAGAGTTTCAAGGATCGTCGCGTCCAGTTCGTCCGGATGTTCTTCTACATCCATGTCGGGCATGGTAGCCGGCGGGCGCGTGCCTTCGATGAAGGCCTCTTTGAATTTGCCGCCCGCCAAACCCGTGTCGTGGTCGACATCATAGAACACAATCCCTTCCGGGACAAAAAACTCTCGAACCGGCAAACCCTCCTCGGCCGCGACCATAAACTGGGTCCAGACGGGGCACGCGAGCCGGCCGCCTGTGTAGTCCCTTCCGCGGCCCAGGGAGCGGTTGTCTTTGTAGCCGATCCACACCACACAGGTAAAATGCGGCGTGAAGCCGCAGAACCACACGTCGCGGCTTTCGTTGGTGGTACCGGTTTTGCCGGCCCTCGGACGCTTCAGGTCCCGGCTGCGCGCCCCCGTTCCGTACGTGGCCACGCCCTCGAGCAAATGCGTAATGATATACGCGACGTCCGCGTCTATGGCCTTCTCGCGGGTCGGCGTTTCTTTGAACAGGGTCAGGCCGTCCCGGCTCTTGACCTGCGTGATCATGATCGGGTTGTGGCGAATTCCGAGGTTGGCAAACGTCGAATAGGCCACACAGTGGTCCAGCACGGTGACGACGGGCGTCCCCAAGGCGATGGTCAGGCCCACCATGCTGTCAATCGGCGTCCGAATCCCGGCCCGTTGGAGGTAGCCGCGAACGACCGGCATGCCGAGGCGCTCGACCAGTCTCACCGAGACAATGTTGATCGACTTCTCGAGTGCCACGCGCAACGAGACGGGGCCTCGGAAGTCGCCCGTGAAATTCTTGGGCCGCCACGCAATCCGGGTGACCGGATCAATTCGCTCGAAGGGCGCGTCCATCACGATGTTCGAGGCGGTCATCCCATCGGCAATGGCCGCCGCCCACACAAAGGGCTTGACGCTCGAGCCGGGCTGGCGTTTCGCCTGGGTCGCGGTGTTGAATTTCTCCTTGTCAAAATCGCGGCCGCCGACCATGGCGCGCACGTAGCCCTCATAGCCCGGGCGATTGTCGAGGCAGACCAGCGCGCCGCTGACCGGCACGAATTCTTCTTCGCGGCCTCGTTTCGTCAGGTAGTCAAGCTTTTTCTCGTCGAACTTATCGAGTCCTTCCAGGAGCGCCTTTTCGGCCGCGCGTTGGAGCCGCATATCGAGCGTCGTCTCAATCACGAGCCCCTCCTGAAACACCTCCTCCATGCTCCTCCTGCCGAGGACATAGCGCCGTATCTCCTCGACGAAATAGGGCGCCTTGAACTTGTTCGGTGCCCACACGCCCTGGCCTTTGCTTGCCAGTTCCTTGCGCTCCTCGGGGGTGACCACGGAGTCCGCCACGGATTCCGCGCGGGCTGCGTTGCATTCCTCTGGCGTAATCAGGCCGTGCTCAAGCATCTGATCGAGCACGATGTTGCGGCGCGTCCGCGCATTCTCGGGATAGTGGAAAGGCTCGTTTCGGTTGGGCGAACGGGTGAGCCCGGCCAACAGTGCGCTTTCCCCGAGGGTGAGGTCCCAGCAATTCTTCCCAAAATACTGCCGCGAGGCCGCCTGCACCCCGCTTGCGCTCACGCCGAGAAAGGTCTGATTGAGGTACAGCTCGAGGATCTCATCCTTCGTAAAATCCCGCTCGACCTGCATCGCGATGATCGCCTCCCGCAGCTTGCGCTGCAGCGTCCGCTCCAGCCCGATCGCCAGCGGCTCCACGTTCCGCACGACCTGCTGCGTGATAGTGCTGCCGCCACGAAACCGGCCGCTGCGCAATCCCCGTAGGAACGCGCTGAAGATGGCGTCCGGCCGCACCCCTTTGTGCGAATAAAACATCGCGTCTTCTGTGGCCACAAAGGCCTTTTGCAGATGGAGCGGGATCTCGCTCAAGCGGACCAACTGCCGCTGCTCGACCGAGAACTCCCCCAGCAGTTCCCCGTCCGACGAATAGACGCGGCTCCCGACCTTCGGCCGGAAGTCCTCGAGGACCTGGACCGTGGTCTTGGCGTCCTCCACAATCCATACAAACGACGCCAAGAGCGCCCCCCATACCGCGGCCGCAATGACCATGAAAACAAAAAACAGCCCCGCGCACCCTCGGCGGCGTTTCGTGTTGGTCAACTCGCCGTCAGGGCTGCCATCCGTCTCTAAACCGTTCTGAACAGCCATCGCAACCGAAGCTTAGCACTCGAAGACTTGTGCGAGCAAAAGGTTCTATCCCCCAAGAACGGGCTCGAGTTCCCCTCGGCCCCAAATCGTGCGGCAGTCCGGCGACCGGTGGCGAACTCAGGCTACGAGGCTTTTCCGCCCCCGCCGCGGAGAAAGACGCAGGCGCCACCCACGGCGCTTGCGAGCAGGACGATCCCGATGCTGAGTGCCCCGCTGACCGGTAAGGCGGTCTCCGGCACGACACTGAGGTACACCGCATCGGTCGTGACCGTGGCCGGGCTCTCGTCGCTGACCACGCAGCTATACCAGCCTTCGTCTTCATAGCCCACAGGGTGCAAGGTGTACGCCGCATCCGTAGCGCCTGCGATATCCTCGCCGTATTTGCGCCATTGATAGGTCACGTTGCCGTACGGATGGCGGAGCTCCATTCGGAATGAGAACCACCAGCCTTCAAAAACCGTGGCGCCCCCCGGGAGCGGCCCGGTGAGATTCAGCTTGCCCGCATCGCTCTCCACCAGACAACGCCGCGTGCCAGCCGTATTGAGGTCGTTCCAGCGGCCGGTGGTGCAATACATGTGCGCCGCATCTTCGTTGCCCCCGGAATCGTTCGGTTCGCCCTCGTTCCAGTTCGCGTACCATGGCGGCACGACCGATCCACTTGCCGTGCCGTTCCAGAAATTCGCGTCGTTTTCGTCCCAGACCCAGGTCCCTTCCGAATCGATGTCGTTCCCGCCAATGAAGAAGTTGTCCCCCAGGTGCCCAAACGTTCCCTGGACCCAGTCGTTTTCCGCGGCGTTGTCAATCGTGACCAGGTACCCGCCCCACGCATCGGCCCGGGCACGCCCCTCGGGCCACGTCATCGCGTCCGTGATCCGGTAACAGTGGCCATTGGCCGGGTTGCGGATCCAATCGGTGCTGCGGTCCCCCAAACCCACGTCCGGCCGCAGGTACATCTCATAGATGGCCTTGTTGGGCTGACTCGCGCTCTCCCAGCCCAGCCACGCCACCGCCTTGCCCCCGTTCTCATAGAACTCCATCCGGATCGGATACTCCTGGCCGGCCACCAGCGGCCCGGGCGTCGTGCCGCTGTACGTGGTCGCACCGTGGTCGGTCCATTGATCGACAAGCCGCTCGCCATCGACCCAGAGCCGCACCCCGTCATCCGTCCGGACGTGGAATGTGTAGACCTCCGAGTACTGCGCCTCGACCCAGCCTGTCCAGCAGACCGAAAAGGTCTCCTCGCCGACGTCCGGGTGCGGCTGGTTGTATCCCCAGTCAAACGAGACCTGCTGGTCTTTGCGCGTCACGGCCAAATCGGTCAGGTTCTTCTCATTGAAATACTCGCCCAACAGTCCGCCGGAGCCGTCGCACAGCCGGTCGCTTGAGCAACCCGGCGGCGCGACCAACGGGTCCATGGCCGCCGCCAGGTACTGCGTACGGCCGCCGATTGGGTAGAAATGCTCGTACTCATGCAAATTCGAACACCCGTCCCCGTCCGCATCCCCGCACCAGCCCAGATACGGGTACAGCAGGGTATACTGCTCCGGGTCCGGGACGGAGATATTGTCATCGTTGATAATGCCTTGCACCGTCTCGTCATTCACGACCAAGTCCAGGAGCAGCAGCGGAAACGTCATGGTGTCCATGTCGCCCATTGTCATCATGGCCGTCATCAGGTACTCCATGTCCGGGATCATGTTGGGCGTCGGCGGCGGATTCAGCAGCCTTTCGTAGCCGCCAACGCCACCGCCCAGGTCTTGGTACATCTGGGCATAGTTCTGGTTCCACGCGTCATAGACCGCTTGGTGCGAGGTACCGCCCGCCGCGGTACAGTCGAAGGAGGGGTCCGCCAAAATGGCCGCGATCAGGGCGAATTCGTCGCTGTCAAGCATGCCGTTCGGAAACAGGTCTATGGGTGATACTGAGGCGTCAAAGCCGCCATTGATGTCGCATTCGTCCGGATGCAGCGTGAAATCCGGCGGCAGCACCTCGAACGTGGCCACAAGAGTCCAGATCGCGCTTTGCGTCCACACGTTCAACATCACCTGGTCGAAGTCGATCTGCACCGCCTCCCCCACCGCGGCCCCCGGGGTCAACGCCACCACCACAACGAGCGCGCATGCGAGTGTATGACCAAGGTTCTTCATATTGATGATTCCTTCCCAGCTCTATTGCCATTGTAATGATAGGTTAACCGTCGGCGTGCTGTCAAGGAATCGGCATCGACCGCGGCCTTCGGCAGCGCCTCTCCCCGAGCGCCAAATCGCTGTAGGAAAAGCACTTAGTGGCCCGTTTGTAGCGTAGGCGTCTCCCCTGCAAACCGAAGAATGCAGGCGAGACGCCTGCGCTACACTTGGGGCGCAAGGTATTGACCCCAGCCGCAGGTTGGGTTAGGATAGTGTCCACAGTAACTCTATGGTCGCGGAAGCGCTGGCGCCAGGCAGCGGTGGGTTCGTGCGGATTCCACCGCCGCCGACAACGACGCTTCCCCGCAGATGAGAGGTGCGCAATCATTTCTTTGCGTCCACAAAAGGAGGACACGTCATGGACAGGAATCGTTTGGGTTTCACACTGATTGAGTTGTTGGTCGTTATTGCCATTATCGGGATTTTGGCGGCGATCCTGTTGCCGGCGCTTGCCCGGGCGCGCGAGTCGGCACGACGGGCCTCGTGCGCCAATAACCTTAAGCAGATGGGGCTGGTGTATAAGATGTACGTAAACGAATCCCCCGGGCAGCTGTTTCCCCCTATGGCAGGCATTCCACCGTGGGATGCGCCCGATACCATGGCCGATCCCGACGCCGGTTGCAACGGCCACTACGACTACGCGAGCATTGGGCCGTCCGGCGTCACCATATACCCCGAGTACCTGACCGACATCAACGTGCTCAATTGCCCTTCGAGCGCGCGCGAGGAAGGGGTCAAAATTATCACCGAAGACATCGTGGCCGGCGAACCCGGGTGTAAGCCCTATCTCAACATGATTGCCCAGATCGACATGAGCTACATCTACTGGGGCTATGTCTTGGATCGCGCCAGCGTGGCCGACATGCGCGCCGGCGAGGTACTCCCCCTGGTCGTCTTGGATAAGACCCTCGAAGTGCCGTCCCAAATCATCAACATCTACACCTTCCTCAACCTTGTTGGAAACGACTGGCAACCCGACCCAGTGAAGCTGGATCAGGACGTGCCCGCCCCGCTCCTGCACGCCGACTGCGGAAACGGGGGCGGCAACACCATCTACCGGCTTCGCGAAGGCGTCGAGCGATACCTCATCACCGACATCTTCAACCCGGCCGCCGCGGCCACAGCCCAGAGCGAGATCATTATCATGTCGGACCTGCTGTCCAACACCGGCGCCGACTCCCTGTTCAACCATATCCCCGGCGGCTGCAACGTGCTCTACATGGACGGCCACGTCGCGTTCCAGCGCTACGACCGCGAAGGCGAAGCCCCCTGCAACGGCCTCATTGCCAACGTCATCGGCCTCCTCGCACAATAGCGCGCAATCGCATTTGGAGCGCGAACGGAGGACCCGACCAACAAGGCGTGCCGAGGCTACTTCGCGCCGGTGTGCGCGAGAAGTGTCTCAAGTCGGTGGGCTGCGGCCAGGACAGCAGGCTCCGTAAGGGTGTTCCCCACAAGCTGCACGCCGATGGGTCGCCTGTCGTTCGTCCAGCCGCAGGGCAGCACAATCGCCGGGAGGCCGGCCAAGTTCGCCACCACCGTATACACGTCGCTCAGATACATGGCGAGCGGGTCGTCGGTTTTCTCGCCGAGCCTGAACGCTGCGGTGGGCGCGGTGGGGTGGATGATGAGGTCGCAGCACGTGAACGCCTCTTCGAAGCCGCGCCGCAGGAGCGTGCGCACCTTCTGGCCTTTCGAGTAGTAGGCGTCGTAGTAGCCCGAACTGAGCACGTAGGTGCCGAGCATGATGCGGCGTTGGACTTCGGGGCCGAAGCCCTGGGTTCGCGTCTTGAAGTACATATCTTTCATGTCTTTGAGATCGCCGGCACGGAACCCATACCGGACGCCGTCGAACCGGGCGAGATTGGCGCTGGCCTCTGCGCAGGCGATGATGTAGTAGGTCGGGATGGCGTATTCGGTGTGAGGAAGACTCACCGGCACGATGGCGTGGCCGTCCTCGCGCAGCAGGTCGATGGCGGCCTGAACATTCTGACGTACCTCCTCGTCGAGTCCTTCGGCGAAGTACTCCTGCGGCACGCCGATGCGCCACTTCGTCTCTTCCTTCAGCGTACCGCCATAGTCCGGCGCTAACTGGTTGATGCTCGTCGAATCGTGGGGGTCATGCCCGGCAATCACCGAGAGGAGCAGGCCTGCGTCACGCACATCCTTGGTGAGCGGCCCGATCTGGTCCAGCGAAGAACCGAAGGCTACAAGACCGTAGCGCGATACCCGGCCATACGTCGGCTTCAATCCCACAATGCCGCAACAGCCCGCCGGTTGCCGGATCGAGCCCCCGGTATCCGAGCCAAGCGCAAGGATGCATTCGTCGGCTGCCACGGCAGCGGCAGAGCCACCACTCGAACCGCCGGGCACGCACTCGAGTTTGTGCGGGTTATGCGTGGTCTTGAAGGCCGAGTTTTCGGTGCTCGATCCCATCGCGAACTCGTCCATATTAGTTTTACCGATAACTATAGCATCGGCTTCGCGGATTTTGCAGACGACGGTCGCGTCGTACGGCGGGATGAAGTGCTCGAGCATACGCGAGGCGCAGGTCGTCGTAATGCCCTTGGTGCAGATGCAGTCCTTGATCGCTACAGGCAAGCCCGCCAAGGCGCCCACGGCTTCGCCCTTGCTCCGCCGCTGGTCGATCGCGTCGGCTTCCTTCAGCAATTCCTCGCGATCTCGGAGGAGAACATAGGCCTGGATTTCAGGTTCCCGGCGGTCGATCTCATCGAGCACAGACAGCATGATCTCACGGCACGACGTGTCTTTGTCCGCAAGCAGTTGTTTGAGTTTGCAGGCGGTCATCTCCGCGAGCTTCATGAACGTCTCCTTACTGCCGAGGCACAACTACGTCGAACATGCTGCTGACGTAGGGCCTCCCGACCACAGGGCCAAGCGTTGAAAAACGCGAATCGGAGAATAGCACAGGTACTCGTCCCCTCGCAAAGGCAGTGGCCGGACAACATCATTTTGGGTGCCCTGGTTACTGTGCAAGCGCATGTTTGGGCGAGCCGCGTAACGGAGGCGTACATAACGGGTATCGTTTAATGAGTCCGGGTTCGGCCAAGAGCGTGTTTGAAAAGTCGGGATTCGACAGCCGAGGGCGGCTGTCCCACACTGTTCAAACGCGCTCTAAGTGCAGAGGCAAAGGAAGTGTGGTAGAATGCCACGGTTGGGTGCTTCCTTTGCGATGAAGAGTGAGGGCTGATGGCATGAAGCGCACGAAGGAAGTCACAAAGAAGAGGCTGTTTATCGAGGAGCTTGAGCGGCCCGCCCTGGCTTGCGGCCAGGTGACGACGCTGGCGCTGGGCGAGGAATCGCTCGGCGGCGGCGACGGCAAGGTGACGACGATGATGGTGGGCGAGGAAGCGTACAAGGCACAGTAAGTCAAGACGTTCGCGGACGACTCCATGTCGATTCTCATACTTGGTGGTGCGACCGACCCAGAGTCCTTGCGTGTCGTCGAAGAACTCGAAGCCGAGGGGGCCTACTATATCCACCTGGATACGGCCAACTTCCCGGAAAGCGTACACCTTTCCTTCTTGAATCGGAGCATCTATCTTGGGCGCGAAAAGCTCGATGTTCCGCATGTCGTGTACCTGCGGGGGCTGGCGTGTCATCCGTTGCGGCCGGGCCTCGCTGAGGAACTGAGTTCACGTCCCCAGGGCGTGCTCGCCGAGTGTGCCGAAAAGCGGGCCATGCTCGAGTCCGTAGTCATGTGTTTCCAGCGGCGTGGGGCGCGCATCGTAAACAGCCTGCAGGCGAACGCCCAACACAGCCAGAAGCCCTACCAGTTGGCCCTGCTCAAGGCCAAGAAACTCCCGGTGCCCAAGTCGCTGGCCGCGAACGATCCCAAAGCCGTCCGACAGTTCGTGCATGAAGTGGGCAAGGCGGTGTACAAGCCGCTCGCGGGCGGGGCGGGCGTCCAACTGCTTCAGAAGTGGGACCTCTCCGACGAGCGGCTTGCGACCCTGGCCGCGGCCCCGGTGCTGTTTCAGGAGTACATCGAGGGCGTCCCGGTGCGTGCCTACGTGGTCGGCCAGCACGCCGTTGCCGCGGCAGAGCTCCATTCGCCTGAGGTAGACCATCGCCGCCAGGAGGACAGCGTCGAGGCGACCCGGCTGAGCACGGATGAGCGGGCCGCGGTCCTCGCCGCGGCACGCGTATGCCGGATGCATTTCGCGGGCGTGGACTTGGTCCGGTATCCGGGCGGCTTCAAGATTATCGAGTGCAACCCTTCGCCGATGTTTGCCGTGTTCGAGCAGAAGACCGGGCAGAACGTCGCACGTCCGCTTGCCGCATACCTCATCGAGTGCCACGAGCGTAAGAAGGAGCGATCCAGCAAGTCGAAGCATTCGTCGCACAAGGATGGCCATAAGGGCCGATCCTGATGATGGGCCCTCCTGTCCGCGGGGAGTTGCCCTGTTCCTTGACTGTCGAGCAGACAAGCCCCAATAATGCCCTCCAAATGATGGACGGCCGATAGGATCGCTATGTATTCATTGCTCAAGGGCCTGCTTGCTCTGCCCGTGAAGGGCAAAAACGTGACGGCGTTGTTCGTGCGTAGACTGCGGACCTCGGGCTGGCGCTCTGCCATGGCCTTTGCCCGCTGCACGCTGGTGAATGCGTATCTCAGGCGCCGCAACCGGATGACCTGCAAACCCAAGGTCCAGTGCCCGTGCTGCGGCTGGGAGGGGCACGGGTTCCTGATGCTGGACTGCGGTGATTTCACGGTGCCGGGGGTCGAGTGTCCTGCCTGCCATGGACACGAGCGTCACCGCATGCTCTACCTATACCTGGACCGCCATCATCCCGAGTTCTTTTCGATGAGTGGGAAGGTGCTGCATTTCGCCCCGGAGAAACACATCCGCGATCTTATTCTGCGCAATCCGGACCTCCACTGCATCTCCACGGACTATGCAGCGGAGGCCATAGGATTCGTTCCCGGACCCAAGGTTCAAACCGACATGCAGCGTATGGCGCTCGCTGACGACGCCGTTGACGTGCTGTTCTGCCTGCATGTCCTCGAACATGTCCCGGACGACCGCAAGGGGCTGGCCGAACTGCACCGCATCCTCAAGCCTTCCGGCACGGCCTACATCATGGTGCCCTTCATGATGGGGTGGGACGAAACCGTGGAATTCGGCGCGCCCGACCCCGCCATTTTCGACCATGTGCGCGGGTACTCGCCAAAGGACTTCCGGGAACGGCTCGCGCCGCTGGAATACGAGGAAATAACCCCCGAGTCTTTCCTGACCACTGACGAGATCCGCCGGTACCGAATCCCGGACAGCCAGACAATCTACCGCTGCTTCAAGCGATCTCCCGAATAGCGGCGCGGCGTCAAGGAAGGGGACACAGCCATGCACAAGACATTGCGCAACGCGAGAACCGCGCTGTTGCCGAAGTCCGCAATGCTCATCGTCGCCGCCTGGGCGATTCTGGCGGGCGGGTCTGTTTTGGCGCAGGAACTGAAACTCCTGACGGAAAACGGGCTGAACAACCCCAAGTATAGCGAGTATGCCCAAGAGGCTGTTCTGAAAACAGGGGGTGAGTACTCGGTGAGTCCGGA
>Ga0272441_10015407_pt1 | contig 10706 bp, 5 predicted proteins | sample SSMProp6N_FD_193582 | JGI IMG/M metagenome (GOLD analysis project Ga0272441, IMG submission 193582) | Marine sediment archaeal communities from Little Sippewissett salt marsh, Falmouth, MA, United States - SSM-Prop-6N | ecosystem: Environmental > Aquatic > Marine > Wetlands > Sediment ...
GCCGAAAGCCCATCGCCACCGCCTGCTGCATGGCTTTCGGATTGGGAAAGACGCTGGCTGCGATCTTGCCGCAGGCCCGTGCAGCGCTGGCGACTTTCTTCAGCGCGTCGTCGAAATGCCCTTCCGGACGGGGCTCGTGCATCGGGAGGCCCTGGCGCATCGAGATATCATCCGGGCCGAAGAACAAGACGTCGACTCCGTCGACTGCCGCGATCGACTCAACGTTCTCAAGGCCAGTGAGTGTCTCTATCTGGCAAAGAAGCAGGGGCTGCTCGTGGTCGGCGTTCGAGTATGCCCTGCCGTGCAGGTCGATCGGCCGGCGTCCGCCGTACGATCTGTTGCCCAGCGGCGGAAACTTCGCAGCCTGGACAACACGGCGTGCCTGTTCGACATCGTCGACCGTAGGGACCATTACGGCATCCGCGCCCGTATCAAGCGCAATGCCTATCGCACCCGGATCGTGGCCGGGCACGCGTACGACCGCGGGGCGCTGGATCAGATTACACGCACGCACGGCCGCCAGGATATCGCTGTACCCCAGTTCGCCGTGCTGGCCGTCGATCCAGAGCCAGTCCCAGTCGGGCCCGATGCGTTCTATGATTCCGCTGGCTGGATACGTGATGGCGAGGCCCATCTGCAACCCCTGGCGCAACGAGCGGGCGAGTGGATTCTCACGTGCAAAGCTCACGATGGCGTTCCCTTTCACTCATGTTCAGCGTGAGGCCGATCGGCCTCACGGAGGCTGGCAACCGTCAGGCCGTCGACATGCCGATCGTCTGGCAATGGCCCCAGGAAGCTGCCAAAGTATCCGAAGGCCAGCGTCAACGTACAACTGATCGCGCCGTACAGGTAGGGATGGACCAGTGCGCTGTCCGTGGCTGAAGACTGGATCATCTCGATTGTGAACACGCTGGCCACTCCCAGCAGCGCTCCGATAACCGTAGGCAGCGGCTTGGCACGGCGGGTGAGTGCGCCAAGCAGGAAGATGCCCAGGAGCGCTCCGCCAAAGAACCCCAAGTACTTGTTGGACGCATCGATGATGCTCTTGATGCCCGTCCAATAGACCAAGAGTGCGGTCAGAGTGACAGCGGCCCCAAGCACATAGGTCAGCCGCTTGGCGAAGATCAAGGCTTTCGGGCTGTCTCGATCCCCCGGTCCGAGCCGCGCGTACCAATCCACGGTCAAGGCGGCCGCCAGCGAGTTGAGCCCCGAGTCGAAGCTGGACATCGCGGCCGCAAAGATCGCGGCAATCACCAGCCCGGAGATGCCAGAGGGCAACTGGCTGACGGCAAAGTACGGGACGATCTTGTCGTAGTCCGATTCCGCGAGGCCAAGACGGCCGGGGAATTGCTGGTAGTACACCCACAACGCCACGCCCATCCCCAGCAGAATGATCGTGCCGGGGAACTTGAAGAGCGCATTGAACCAGAGCGCTTTGGCGGCGGCTTTTTCGTCCTTCGTGCACATGAGCCGCTGGACGGTCACCTGGTCGGCCCCCAAGTCGGACAGGGCCAGGAAACATCCGGCCAGCAGGAAGGTCCAAAAGGTCGGCGCGGCGAGATTCCAATCGAGGCTTGCCCAGGCCTTGTGGTCTGCAACGCCGACACGCCACATCCCGGCCAGTCCACCGTCCAGTTGGCCCGCCACCATGCCGATGATCAGACACTGCCCGAGCATCAGCACCACGAACTGGATCGCGTCGGTCCAAATAACCGCCCGCATCCCACCCAGGCCCGTGTAGACGGTGGCGATCACGCCGATAATCAGGATACACCAGCTCACGGGGAGCCCGATGATGGTGCTCAGTGCCAGCGACGGTGCCAGGGCCACCAGCGCCATCCAGAACAGACGTTTCCCGATGAACAGGGCGCTGGCCAGAAGCCGGACATTCAACGAAAACCGCTTCTCGAGATACTCATACGCGGTGGTCACGTCCAGCCGCCGATAGAAGGGCAACAGCACGTGGATCAAGATCGGTGTGATGATCAGAACCGCAAAAGGCCAGGCAATCATCGCGCAGTTGTAGCGAAAGACGCGCGCGGGATGGCCAAGGAAGGAGATGCCGCTGAAGAGCGTTGCGACCACCGAGAGTGAAACGGGCAACCAGTGCACGCGCTTGCCCGCGGTGAAGTACTCCTCGGTGCTGCGTTGTCTCTTGGAAAACCAAATGCCGATGCACACCACCGCGCCCAGGTAGAGCGCGAAGACCACCCAGTCGACAGTGACGAAGCCTGTCTTCGTCATGGACTCATCCTCCTGCCGCAGAGCGGTTCCGTGTCTTGGCGTCCAGCATGGCGAGCATTTGGTGCCGGTTGGTCATCGTCACATAGGTCTCCTCCCGTTGCGACGTTACTGATAGGCGATGGCTGCTGAGACGACGATTCGTCCTGCATGAAGAGATGGTAGGGAAGAGGGAAAGACAGAGTCAAGCAGTTGGAAGGAGGCCCTGTTTTTGCCTCGCGATAACTCGTACTTCTGGAGGAACCCCTGCGCGATCATCGGATGCGGAAGGTAGTGGCGGCCATGTAGCGGGTGCCTCCGAACTTGTTCCCGTCGGGCATCAGGTAGTAGTAGGCAACGAACACCCGGCCGTCTTCGAACTGACAGGCGACGGGGTAGCCTTGATCGGAGCCCGCGCCGTCGTCACGGACGGGGAACTCGGGAGACCAGCTCCTTCCTCCGTCACTGCTGAGTACGGCGCCGATCCCCATCGGAAAGCGCCTTCGATTGAAGAGTACGAGGATTCGCCCGTCTTTGAGGTGTACCGGCCATGGGGCGCGGTAGCAGGGAGACTCGTACGTTCCGTCTGGCCCCGGTTTGGCCGGATTCTTCCACTCGCCCTGCCCCTTGCCGACGATAGGCACGGGATCGGTCCACGTGGCTCCTTCGTCCTCCGAGACGCTCAAGCAGATGGCGTTTCGCACACTTTGGACAACGTAGCCGCTCTCGATGTGGACGTAATAGCAGTGCAAGTCGCCATTGGGCATGCGCAGGAGGCCCGGATACGAGAATCGCCCTCCGGTGCGTCCGCGCGGTTTGCCGCGGGCGAGCCCTCGGTATTCCCACGTTAGGCCGTTGTCGGTGGACTGGAACAGCGCCGGACCGCTGTGCTTTGGCGCATCCGGCATATTCATCGCCATGGCGGCCAGCAGCGTCTTGCCGTCGGGCATCCGCAGAATGGGGTAGCAGCCCTTCAGCACGTCCCAGTGGGCGTCATACGGGTTGGGGATGATCGTGGGGACCTTCTCCCACGTCCGGCCGCGGTCGGCCGAGCGGAGCCCGAAGCAGATGACCTTTCCGTTTCGTTCGGGCAGCCACGTCCGCGCAAAGAAGAACAGGGAGTCGGGGGCGAACATATCGATATGCTCGCGCGGTGCGTCGGGCTGGAAGATGAAGTCGCGCTTCACGTCGGGTGGCGCACATTCTTCATAGATGACGACCTCGTTTTCTGTGGGCCATGTCTTGCCGTAGTCGGTGGAGCGCTGCAAGAGCTGAACGGCACGTCCATGGTAGCCAGCGGGGCCGTGGCGGACGTCCGTCTCCACGGCATACTCGCACGGGGCATGGTTGTGGCCTACGACGATCTCGCCATTCCCGAAGTACTTGAAGACGACCTGGAGTGGGTGCCCACAGTAGGTCTTCTTGTCGTAATGGAGAATGATATGTTCGACCTCCACGATTTCCGGAAGAGGGGCTAAGGGCTCCACCTGCTCGCGACTCATATACTCGGCCACCTCAGTGGCGGGTGCGGCCAGCGGCCCGGTGTAGGGCTTCGCGAACGTCACAGAGGGCAAGGGGCCTTCACTCCTCACCCGCTGCGCTGCGATCTCTTCCGTGCTGAGCGGGCGGTCGTAGATGAGGAATTCGTCGATCACGCTGGAGACGGGATGGTCGAGTTCTCGCCCGCAGGCCACCGTGAAGCGGTCCGAAACCGGCGTGGGCGCCCACGTCACCTTCTCTGTGAAGAGGGGAACTCCATCGTGGTAGACGGCGATACCTTCCTCGCAATGCCACGTCATGGCCAAATGCTGCCAGCGGTCCGCCTCCAGTGGAGTGTCCTTCTCGTAGAATGCGCTGGGGCCAATAGCGTCGAAGGTCGCGCCGACGGCCCGGAACTGGGGGAAATAGGCCAGGTAGATGTCGTTGTTGTCGTTGTTCGTGTTTCCGCAGTCAACGATGGACAATGACCTGCTCGACTGGAGCGCCGTGGCCGAGGGCTTGACCCAGAGCATGATGGTACCGGAACCCGGGTTGATGTGGCCTTCGGCCGCGTAGGCCAACCTGCTGCCCGGACCCATGCGGATGCCCTTGCCCACCTTGCCCTCGACCAACGCGACCCGTTCGCTGACAACGGGAGCGGAAGCTCCACGTGCGTAGGCCGCAGTGGCGCCCTCCTCGAAGTCGACGTGCATGCATAGGTTGCTCTCGGCCTGTGAGAACGTGCACATCACCAGGAGGCAAGCGATCAGATGGGAACTCCTGGATGGAGTCTTCTGCGCGGCGCGTTCCGCTGCGTATGGGTACATTGTTTCTCCCTCAGGGGATACGGCCCCATCGGTCAGAGTTAACGAGTTCGGAAATGTAGGCTGCCACACCCGATCGCAATGACTGCTATCGCCGGTCCGCATTTGAGCAGACTGCACAGGCCAGATTCAACCACCTGGTTGCTGAGATGTCGGCCATAGTTCGCACTAACACCTCAGAAACCGGCCAGTTGATATGGACCTCTGCAGTTTGGTCAAATGCCGCTCAACGATAGTCGTTATCATGATCGGGTGTGGCAGCCTACGTTTCCGAACACGCCAACTCTGGGCAACATGCGGAGCATCTGCAGAAGGAAACAGGCTGGGGTGTTCCGAGGAACCGTTTCGAGTCGTAGTGGCTTTGCTCGAGCCGCCGGAGGAACAACTGAATGAACGAGAATGGCATTGACCGTCAGCAGAATCAGATGAGAAGAGCCGTATGTCTCCTGGCCTTGTGTCTGTCATTTCACGCCGCGTCCGGCAGGGCGGATGAACTTGCCGAGGGGTTCGCGAATCCGCCGGCACCGGCGCGGCCGCATACGTTCTGGCACTTGATGAAGGGTAATACTACGGAGGAAGGTATCACTGCCGACCTGGAGGCGATGAGCGACGCGGGTGTCGGCGGGGTGTCCTTGACGAACTGCACCGGCTGGACCACCTCGGGTGGGCCATGGGTTCGGCCTGAGAAATCGATGATGCGTGTTGCCTGGAGCGAGCAATATCACAAGGGCCCCGGACATATCGCCGCGCCACTCCCGATGCCGCCTTGCGACTGTGCGAACTACCAGAACCTGACCATGGCTCGGTCACACATCCGCGAATCCGCCCCGCCGGAGGAACGCGTCCACCGTGACGTGGCCGTGCTGGCCTATCCACTGGAGCCGGCGGCCGTAGACAAGCCCCTCATCGCCTACTGGACCTTCGACGAGGACTTCGGTCACCGTTGCGCGGACGCCGCGGGCAACGGCTGGGACGCCACCCCCCACGTGGGCACGGGCGGCCTCGCGCGCACCGAGGGCCTCTTCGGCAACGCCATGCGGTTCTCCGGCCGTCACTTCCTGCGGACACCGGGGAAAGCGGCCTTCGGGGAGTTGGACCAGATTGCCCTGAGCGCATGGGTCCTGCCCACGGGATTCGCCACCTACAACGAGATCTTCCGTAAGGAAGACGGCGACAACCGGGTCCTGTTCTCGTTTCAGAGCGAAGGAAACATCCTCTCCCTCGGTCTGAACCTTGGCGGGTACGTCGAGTGCGACGCGAAGATAAGGCCCGAACAACTGCTGGACGGCCAGTGGCATCACTGTGCGGGCACCTTCGACGGCGCGACGATGCGCGTATACCTCGACGGAGTCGAGGTCGGTGCCGTAGCGCGTCCGGGCAGCATCACAACCGGCGACGCCCCCGGCTGCATCGGGTCCACGAACGGCCGCGAGTGCTTTCAGGGCCTCATGGACGACCTTCGCATTTACCGGCAGGCGTTGACGGCCGACGAGGTCCGGTTCCTGGTCGACAACGGCCGCGGTGCCACCGCCAGCATGGCCGAGCTCGTACCGGCCGACGAACCGGCCGCCGGCGCGTCCCTGGTGTCGCACTGGACCTTCAATGAGCGCGGGGCGACCACCGTCATCCATGACGCGGTCGAGGACGGGGCTCTGAATCTCGATACATCGGTCCTTGGACGCACACGGGGGGTCCATGGGAACGCGCTGCGCCTGGAAGGCGCCCACCGCATTCCGGTGGCCATCGGCCCTAAGGTGCAGGGTCTCTCCGAACTGACCTTGTCGGCGTGGGCCAAACCGAGCGACCTCTCTGGACATCGCGAGATCTTCCGGCAGGAGTGCCGCCAGCGCCTGCTGTTCTCCTTCCAGGAGAGCGGCAGCATCCTGTCGTTCGGTGTCGACGCCGGCGGCTACGCCGAATGCGACGCGCGCATTGCGCCCGATCTCGTGTTGGACGGCCAATGGCACCACTGCGCGGCCACCTTCGACGGCCGCGCCGTGCGCGTGTACTTCGATGGGGCCGAGGTGGGCTCGATGGAGCGCACGGAGCGATTGGCCGCCTCCAGCAAGGCTCCCGCGTTCATCGCATCGTCCAGCGGCACGGGCGAGCATTTCCAGGGGGCGCTCGACGACCTCCGCATCTATGGGCAGGCGCTGACAGCGGAGCAGATCGCTTCGCTCCACGCCGAAGGCCGTGCGTCCTTGGCGCAGTACGCCAAGGAGCAGGAAGAGCGCCTCGTCGCGTTCTACGCGGACGAGGCGACCTTCGCCGAGACCCTGGCGAAGACCCGCGAGAATCTTGTCGAAAAGGATGTGCAACCGACCCGGGAACTGGTCGAGGCGGCCGTCATCAAGGTGCGGGCCGGTTTTCCCGACGAGTCGGCCCAGTTCGTCCAGTGGACCGGGCTGGGAATGCTCGAGTATCTGGTGTCGGACGACGCCGGGCTGAATCAGCGCCTGGCTACGCGGCTCGTGGACCTGCTGCTAGAGTACAGACCCCTCACCGAGCACCAGTGGGCGAGCCAGGCGCCCGAGGAACGCGAGCGCTGGAACCGGGCCGAGGCCATTGGGGCGCGCCTAGCGTCGTTCGAGGACCAGGGCGAAACGGCACGGTACTCGCCCGAATGGGTGCGCATCATGCTTGAGGCCGGGCCCCACATAGATTTCCGTCCCGTCATGCGCGAGCCCGTAGCCCCGTATCGGAGGCCGACAACGCCTGAGACGCGCACGCTGACGATGGATGAGGGCCTGGAAACGCTCGAGCGCGACTGGATGTTCCAGGCGGGCGATGAGCCCACGCCCGAGTGGATCCGGAACGAAATCGGCTGGACGCGCGCATTGGCCGCCCGCATCCTGGCGGCCCATGCTGGCGCCGTGCAGTTTGACGAGGAACTGGCGGAACTGGACCGATTGGCGATTCTGGCCGAAGGTCTCGATACTGCTGACAAAGCCCTCTACCTCGGGGTGCGGACCGTGAAGCGGCGCATCATGTTCAGGAACCCGGTGATCGACTTCGACCGGATGCTGTTCGTCGACATGCCCTTCCCCCAGGGCTCCGAGTGGCCCCACGAGACGCGCCATCGTCTCGGCTACATGGCCGTGCCCGGCGCGCGACTCGTCGTCCTCGACGGGTTGTCGCCCGCCGGCGAGCTGACCCAACTCATGCCCCAGGCGCCGCTGCACGGGTCCTTCTGGCGACCCGACTTGTCGTTCGACGCGGAGCGCGTCCTCTTCTGCTTCAAACCGCACAACGAGAAGTCGTTTCACCTGTATGAAATCAACGTGGATGGCACGGGGCTCCGGCAGATCACCGACGGCATCTATGACGACCTGGACCCGATCTACCTACCCGACGGCGAGCACATTTTTTTCAGCACGACGCGCGGGCACACGTACGTGCGCTGCATGCCGCCCACCAACGCGTTTGTGTTGGCGCGGTGCGACCTCGATGGCGAGAACATGTACCTCATATCGCGCGGCAACGAGCCCGATTACACCGCCTCGGTGATGCACGACGGCCGTGTGCTCTATACGCGATGGGAATACACAGACAAGCCGTTGTGGCGCGCGCAGAGCCTGTGGACCATGCACCCCGACGGCACGCAGGTGAACGTGTTCTGGGGCAACCAGAGCGTCTGGCCCGACCTGCTCAAAGACGCGCGTTCCATCCCGGGCAGCGACCGCGTCATGTTCACCGGCAGCGCCCACCACAATTGGTTCAACGGGTCGGTGGGTATCGTCGAGCCGAACAAGGGCCTCAATTTCCCGGACGGACTCACCAAGATCACGGCCGACGTGGAATGGCCGGAGTCGGGCAACGGCCCGGTGGACCCCATCGAGTCGCCCCGTTACCACGCCAGCGGCCAGTACACGGCCTACTACTCGCCTTACCCGCTGAGCGAGCAGGACTTCCTCGTATCCGCCAATCGCGGCGGGAAGTTCCTCCTATACCTGATGGACGTGAACGGAAACCGCGAGCTGATCTACGAGGGCGCCCACAACATCTTCCACGCGTTGCCACTGAAGGCACGGCCCCGGCCGCCTGTGATTCACGAGCTGGTCGACTGGCCTACCGCCGAGGAACGCGAGACCCCGAAGGGGGGTGTGATCTACAGCAACAACGTATATCACCGTGCGCCGGAAGTGCTCCGCGGCAAGGCGAAATACTTGCGCATCCTCAATATCGAGCACAAGACGTATTCGTACTGGCACAAACGCCCGTACTTGTCGACGGGACCAGTCGTGTCCGGCGTGCAATCGGAGGGTGTCAAGCGCGTGCTCGGCACGGTGCCCATCGAGGCCGACGGATCGGTTTCGTTTCATGCCCCCTCGGGCATTCCCCTCCACTTTCAGTTGCTCGACGACAACCATCGCGCGCTTCAAACGATGCGCAGCTTCACCGGCCTGATGCCGGGCGAACGGCGAGGATGTCTGGGCTGCCACGAGCGCCACAACGGGGCGCCCCTCGGCAACGTGGCCTCGACGGCCACCAAGCGCGAGCCGAGCGCCATCACACCACCGCCGTGGGGCGAGGACAGTGTCAGTTTCGCACGCTACGTTCGGCCCGTGCTCGACGCGCACTGCGGCAAGTGCCATCAGGGCGACGGCAAGGGCCGCGAGAAGATCGATTTCACGCCCCGGCCCGGTCATTTGGGTTTCGATCAAGCGTACTGGTTGCTCACGGGCCAGCCTGCGTGGGGTTCGGCATACAACATGCCCAAGAATCCACCGCCCGGGTTCGGAATCGCCGACATGTTGATGGTGGAGGGCTACGACACGCGCGATCCCAAAGCCTATGTAACGCCGGAGCCCATGACGAAGCTGTCGTACAAGAGCCGCCTCATCGAGATGGTGTCGAGCGGTGAGCATCACGGTGTGAAGCTTGACGAAGTGAGCCTGCGGCGGCTCATTCTGTGGATCGACACGATGTGTCCCTACCGCGGCACCGAAGAGGTGCGCGCCATCCCCGACCCGGAATTCCAAGGCATCGACTGGCTTGCTATCCGGCCCGAGGTGCAGAGCGCTCCGCGCATCGTGCGCCCGGGCCCCTTATAACATTAGAGCGCTTCACGATTGATATGTCGTGTTCGTGGGTGTATGCGTGATGGCGTTCCAGCAAACCACGTCCTTTGGGCGTGGTCAGAGACAAAGGCTCTGCCGGTCGATTTCGCGATGGTGGCCGTGTGGTCACGCTGGAACGCTTGGAAGAAATCGGGAAATCGCGTGGCCGAAGGTCCGAAGCGGCCGTGATGCCCCGTCCTCTGGGCGGGGAGAGGTCGCTTCGAGCGATTTCTTCACGCATGGGAATAGCATCGAGCGATTTGCGAAAGCGGGCCTTAGCGGCCTGCGGGGCGGGCAAAGCGACGCAGGAGGAGATTGCCTCGCTGTACGGCGTCAGCACGCGGACCTTTCAGCGCTGGTGTCAGCAGTATGAGCGCACGGGCTCGATCCATCCCCAAAAGCGTGGCCACCGCGTAGCCGTGTACACGGGCAAGGAGCTGGACCGTTTGGATCGGGCCATCGCCAAGCACCCTGACGCCACCCTGGAAGAGCTCCGGGAACTCACCGGCAAGTCGTGCTCGATTATGGCGGTGCACCGTGCGGTCGTGCGTCTGGGATACAGCCCAAAGAAAAACGCTGTCGGCCAGCGAACAAGACCGGCCTGACATTCGCCTACGCCGGGAAGAATGGATGGCGGGCCCCATGCGACGCGATGCGCGACCGTTCGTTTTCATCGATGAGTCCGTGGCGAAGACGAACATGACCCGTGTTCGGGGGCGTAGCCGCCGCGGCCAGCGCGTACGCGATCACGCGCCTCACGGGCATTGGAACACGACCACCATGATTGGTTCCATCCGTCTGGACGGGACGACGAGTTGTATGGCCGTCGACGGCGCAACCACACGCGAGGTCTTTCGCGAGTACGTCCGGCAAGTGCTGTGCCCCGCCCTGCAGTCGGGCGACATCGTCATTGCGGACAATCTCTCCGCGCACAACGACAGTGAGAGTGAAGCCCTGATCCATGCACGCGGCGCAACGCTGGAATTCCTTCCGCCCTATAGTCCCGACTTCAATCCCATTGAAAACATGTGGGTAATCCCTTAGCCGATTGGCGAGGCTGGTCAGTTCAGGGCCAAATACGCCGTCATTGCGAGCGAAGCGAAGCAATCTCGCTTACATAGGG
>Ga0272441_10015408_pt1 | contig 10706 bp, 7 predicted proteins | sample SSMProp6N_FD_193582 | JGI IMG/M metagenome (GOLD analysis project Ga0272441, IMG submission 193582) | Marine sediment archaeal communities from Little Sippewissett salt marsh, Falmouth, MA, United States - SSM-Prop-6N | ecosystem: Environmental > Aquatic > Marine > Wetlands > Sediment ...
GCCTTTAAGAACGACGGCCGGGCCGCCGTTCTTCCCCTCCATCTCGCGAGTCGCCGGGCTTGCCCGCAAACCCGCATACGCCCCGATTTCATCTCAAGCGCCCGCCGGCGAGCGCGACTCGTCCTACGAGCGCGACCGCTTCCGCTTGAGACCCAGCAGCGCCAGCCCGATCAGGCCCAGCCCCGCTGGCTCCGGGATCGGCGCCGCCGCCTCGGTGATGGTCAGGGTGTTGCCGCCGAGGTCCATGTAACCGGACAGATCCATCCCGGAGGGGTTGCCCGGGTCGCCCACCGCGGTGCTGGTGTAGTCGCCGCCGGGGAGCCACGTCCCGGTGCCCACCAGCAACTCGTCATTGACGCCGTCCCACGTCCCGCCGATGTTCACGCCGGCGACAGTGTTGTCGGCATCCAGGTCCAGGAAGCCTGCGCTTCCCGCGAGCAGATAGAGGGAGGCGTTCGGATCCATGGCGCCGGCCGCGTCGAGCTCCAACTCGCCGTCGCCGAAGACGACCACGTCGCCCGTGCCGAGCGATCCGGCGGCCTGCGCATAGACCGTGCCGCCGCTCATCACGTGCACGCCGCCGCTGAACGTGTTGCCGGCGTGGGTCAGGATGAGGGCCCGCGAATTGGTCTTCTTGAATCTGCCGGCGCCGCTTACGGGGCCCGAGATCGTCGTGTTGCCGCCGTTGTCGTGGTACACCTCAACCTCCCCGGTGATCGTGATGTCGCCCGTCAGGTTCAGGGCATAGTTGTCCGACCATCTCGATCCATAGATCCTCGAGCCGTCGCCAAAGGTCAAGTCAAGGTCCAGCGCGCCCGAGTACCCGGATCGAAGCTGGCCGCCGGTGCCGATCGTGATGGACGGCTGCGCGGGGTTGCCACCCTGGCCGTACGTCTGGGCGACGGTGAATCGGAGGCCAGTAGCGGTGGTGCTGTTGCCCCCGTTGACCACCACCGTCCCGGTCCCCAGCCCCATGTCTGCGGTCACCGTGAGCGCCACCCGATCCCCGCTATTGACGGTGACGCCACCCGTGCCCATGGCATTGGTGGCGGTCGCGGTGACGGCGCCGGCGTCGATGCGTGAGCCGCCGGTCCACGCGTTGGTGTTGTTCAGAAACACCGATGACCAGGCGTGGTCGAAGACGAGCAGGCCGGTGTTGGCACCGTCGAAGTCGCTGATCACGCCGTTGAAGTGCGTGTTGTCGTTCGCTTCCGGGTACCACAGCCCGGTGTACCCGCGCACGGTGGACTGGCTCTTGACCAGGATTGCGGCGTCAATCTGGCGGCTGATGTTCTTGTCTCGTTCTCCGTAGAGCATCCCGCCGTCCAGCACGATCGTCAGGTCGCTGGTCAGGTCGACGTTCGTCAGCACGTTGCTCGAGTCGACCGTGGCCGTGTCGGCCTGGGCCGGCGTGTCATCCGGATAGCCGGCGGCACCCCAGGTCGCGGGAGCCGTCCAGCTCCCGCTAGCCGCGTCGTTGTAGGCAGTGGCCGACGCCGTCCCCGCCATCAACGCCACCATCATCACCACCATCATCACTTGCTTCGCCATCGTCCCGCTCCTTCCAAAAAGGTCCAAAACAACGGTCACCATTCCGAATCCGTCGAACAAACGGTTCCCCTTCCGTGTGTCCTCCTTTCGTGTTTTCGCTTCATAGGTCTGTCGCATCGTCAAAATCCTCCTGTTCCCACTCCGCGGCTCTCGCCACGGAGCAGGAAAGATACGCGTTACGAACGTCTGCGCTTCAGGCCCAGCAGCGCCAGCCCGATCAGGCCGAGGCCCGCCGGCTCGGAGATGAGCTCGGCGCCCGCGCTCACCGTGATGGTCCCGGTGCCGTCGAAGTAACTGGCGAAGTTCACCAGTCCGATGCCCGTGTAGTCGCCCGCGATGTCATAGGGCGTCGGGTCGGGCGGGACCGGCGTGCCGCCCAGGTCCAGGCCGCTGACCGTGACGTTCAGCAGCCCCGCCTCGTATTCAACCACGCCGCCACTGATCACGAGAGCATCGCCCAGAAGGTCCCAGTCCGGCCCGCCGTCGGCGTCGAGAAACAGCTTGCCCGCCTCGACCGTGATGGTGCTGTTGCCGAACGCGCCGGGGGCCATGATGTTGGCCTTGCCGGGGCCCTTCTTGAGCAGGTCGCCGTAGCTGTTGCCCGCGTTGGTTAGCGTGAGGGCGCCGTTGGAGCGGGCTGCCTCCAAGGTCAACGTCCCGCCACCGGAGATCAGGCCGTCGAGGGTGGCGCTGATGCCGCCGTAGGTGCCGAACGCCTTGATGGTAGCACCGCCTCCTCCGATCACTATGTCATTCGGAACGTTGCCGGCGTTCTTCGAGAACTGGACCAGGCCGCCGTCGATATCGAGGTCGCCGGTGCCAAATATCTGGCTGCCCGTGCCGGGGAGCGAGTTGTATCCGGCGACGACCGTCGAGGCCCCGATGATCCAGTTGCCGCTGAAGCCGCTTCGGTAGCCGGCGGGCGGGTTCGGGCCGGCGTACTCGCCGATCTCCAGCACCGTCCCTGCCGCGAGGATCAGGTCCCCCGTCGAGGTGTCCCCGTCGCTGACCGTTCCGCCGATGATCGCGGGGTTTCCACGGCCACTGAGGGTACTCCAGGCAGCGGAACTGACGTTCGACAACGTCGAGTCCTGATTGACCTTGATCGTCGAGCGCACCACCGGATTCGCACTGACCCCGCCGATGTTGTACCAGCGAAGCTCGCCGCCATCCATCACGATGGTCAGTTCCTTCGGCAGCGGGCTGCCCACGCCGCCCCAACCGGTGTAGCCGTTGATCGTAACCCGGTGCTGGATCGTTGCGACGTCGTCGTTGGCCACGGCGTCATCCGTCCCCCACGGGTAGTCCGTGCTCGCCACGGGCGTGGTCGCCGGATATCCGGGCAGGCCCCACGTGTCTGTGCGCGTGCTTTGCTTCTTCGTCGACCAGTAGCCGTTGTTCGCCGACGTGAACGCCCCCGCCTGCGCCGTCCCCATCAGCATCGCCGCGACCATCACAACCATCGCCACTTGCTTCCCCATCGTCGTACTCCTTTCCAGAGCCAGAGAGTCCGTGTTCACGAGCGTCGTTTCCGTCTCGAGAGCGCCAGTCCGGCGAGACCGACCAGTGTCAGCCCGTCGGGCCCCGGAATCAGTCCACCGCTTTCCACGGTGACCGTGCTGGCGCCGATGAAGTAGTTGTTGAAGTCGATCAGGCGCCCTTCGTTCGACAGGTACGAGTTGTGGATATCGTAGGGCCCGTCACCGAAGGTGTCGGTCCCCAGCGTCAGGGCGTGGACGGTGAGGTTGGTCACGCCGGTGTTGTACTGGACCTTGCCGCCGGTGATGACCAGGTCCTTGTCGCTGGCGTCCCAGCTGGAGCCGTAGTTCTCCAGCTTGAGGATGCCGCTCTGCACGGTGGTGAGGAGGCCCAGCGCGCCCGGGTCCTCGACCACCATCGACGAGCCTCCCACCATGAGGAGCCCGCCGTAGCTGCTGGCACCATTTGTCAGCCGGATGCGGTCGGCGTAGTCGGCGTCCACGGTCAGTGTGCCCGGGCCGGAAATGACGCCGGCCAGATTCACCGTGCCGGTGCCCAGGTCGCCGCGGCCGTCCTCGATCTCGCAGCCGTTGACGCCCACAATGATGGCGTTGTCCAGTGTACCCGCGTTGTAGTGAAACCGCAGCGACCCGCCGTCGACCTCGACGGAGCCGGTGCCCAGGCAGCCATCGCCGGCGCCGGGGTTGCCCTCCCATGCGCCGAACCACAGGTGGTTGGCGCCGATGTCCCAGCCGCCTGTGAAGTTGGACTGGTCGCCGGAGAGCGACATGTCCTTGCCGGAGCCGACGACCGTCAGCTTCCCGGTGTGCGTCGCGTCGTAGTCCGAAATGCCGCCCCGCTGGTCGTAGCCGTCATCATTGACCGACAGCGGTGCAATAGAGGAAGGCGCCTGCACCCGGATGGGCGAGCTGATGTCGTCGTAGGTGCTCTCCCCGGCGAAGCCGATCGTCCCGCCGTTCAGAACCACCGTCAAGTCGGCGGGCGCGTCCGCCCCGGTCCCATACCAGCCGGCGGCGGTCGCGCTGTGCCACTTGACGGTGTGGCCCGCGTTGATGACCCCGGTGTCGCCGCTCCAGGGGAAATTCACCCCTGCCTCGACCGGGGCTGGAACGGGGGCTACCTTGCCCGTCGCCCCGATGCCGGTACCCCAGACGTCGTAGTCGGTGGTGTCACCGTAGTGCTGGATTGCCTTCGTATTCCAATTCCCGCTCGTCTGGCTGTCGAACGCCCCCGCCTGCGCCGTCCCCATCAGCATCACCGCGACCATCACAACCATCGCCACTTGCTTCCCCATTCTTCCACTCCTCAAAAGAGAAACAGATTCGATCTGAAACCCCGTGGCCGTCACCAATGCGGCAGCGGCCCAGTCCTCAAAGCCCAGCCTCTCTCCTCTGATAGGCGGTCTCCTTTACATTCTTTTTTGAACGTGGGTCGTCAGATATGCTTCATGCGGTCAGCCCCTGGACATAGACGCTTGTCGGCGCGGCTCGTGCTCGCGCTCGGAACGCATGCGGTACGGCGCAGGGCCGCGGCCTGGGGCCACCACGTGATCGCAATTCGACACATGCCGAGCGCGCGAGAACTGCCCGTCTCGCAACGATCTCCCTCACCGGTACGTCGGCGCGGCATGTGCTCGGTGCGTGCAGCCCATGCGCAGACAGACTGCCTGCGAGCCTTCTCACTCATAGTGGAGCAAATCTCATGCCCAAGTTGGCCGCGTTGTGGGAGGGGCGTAACGTCCTGCTGGACAAGCCGTTAGGCGTTGCCCGGGCTTGGGGCGACGTAGAGAGGTCGATGCAGATTGGTGATTTTATGAGACATGCCGTGCGCGGGGGCGAGTCGCGAAGAGATATAAAACACTGCTAAACAGTCAGTTATCGGCGTGTGGACGGGCGGCAACATGACGTCGCCGGCGGGACCACTCGACATCCGACACCCGACCCTCGGCGTTCTCGCCCGGATCCGAGCCCAAAGTGGCGTCGAAATGCTAGCGCGACCCGCGCATCGCCTCCTCTGCGTAACCGGCCAGGGTGAGGATCGCCTGCTTCTGCTCCTCGTAGGCCGCGCTCGTCTCGAGGCTGAACACACCCCGATAGCCTTTCTCCCATAGGCGTGCGACGAAGCCCCGGATGTCGACGCGGCCGCAGCCGGGCAGCACGCGGCTGAACTCCGTCTCGTTCGGGTAATCGTACAGGTGCGTCGAGCCGATGTGCTCGCCGATCTCGTCGATGAGATGGTGGACGTTCTCGTTGCTCTCGCCGTTGTTCAGCATGGCCTTCCCGGCGTCGAGCGTGATGCGGAAGTTCGGATGGTCGACCTCTCGGACCATGCGGGCCGCCCGGGTGCGATCACCGATGAAGAAGCAGGTCTCGACGCAGAACAGCAGACCGCTCTGCTCGGCGACAGAGGCAAAGTCCCGGAACACCTCGCGGTAGCGCTTGAAGTTATCGTCCTCGCTCACGAAGCCGCGGTTGTCCCACTCGGCGTGGACCACCGCGTACTTGCAGCCGACCTCGCCGGCGATCCTGATGCCCAGGCGGAGCTGTTCACAGGCGGGGCCGGCGATGGCCGGATTCGGAGCGATGTAGTTGTTGAACAGAAAGGGCAGGTGCACGCCGCAATAGGGGAAGTGATCGAGAAACGCCCGCATCTTGCGTTTTCGCTCGTCGGTGTAGTCCTCGGGCCAGAAGCAGGCGGGGCGCACCTTGTGCTCGGGCGCCATCCATATCTCGACCGAGCTCAGCGGCGTCTCATCACGCAGACGGAGGAAGCCCTCCATCGCGGATTCCGCCGTCTCGGGCTCCGCGAGACCGAGCCCATGCAGCGTGACGCCGATCAAAGGGCTGTGTCGAGCGTCGGATGTCATGTGAACGTTCCTCTATTTCCAGAGCGTGGGGTCGCACCACACCAGGTTCAGCGGGTAAGTCGGCAGGCCCGGGGAACGCGCGACGAGCCGCAATTCCCTGGCGTTCTTGAGGCCGTTGACGACCAGGAGCCGGAAGGCATCCTTTGGCCCCATGAATGCGCTTTGCGTCCGGGTCTTGCCGTCCACCCAGATCTCGTAGTTCAGCCGCTCCGTCGAGGGGCCGGGGCATGACCACATGCCTATGCAGGTGTTGAAGAGGTTGATGAAGCCGACCTGCACGGAAAAGTCCGCGTACCCCTTGCCTTCGATATTGAAGAGCCAGCCGCGCTCGTCGAAGAAATGCTCTTCGATCATGTTCTGTGTCACGCGCGCCCGGTCTTCAAGAGCGCTCACTTCGCACCTCCGATCTCGACATTGTCGATCACGGCCGCGTAGCCGGCCAGCAAGCCCGGAGCGCCGGCCGTGATTCCTTCGTCCTTGATACCGCCGGGGAACAGCTCCTTGTCGCCGATCCAAGCCTGAATCGTGTCGCCTTTGGCCTGCAGCCGGATACGGTCAAGGCGCCAGGTGGCAAAGTATTTCTGCCCTTGCTCATCAGACCAGCTGTTCTTGACGTGCTGAGACGGATTCGTCTTCCAGTCAAAGCGCCCGAGTTTCGGTGGATTCTCGGCGGTGGCGAGTGTCGATTCCACACCGTCGAGGCGCCTGACCAACTTGATGCTCGATGCGTCTGGGCCGCGCGTCACTTCCAGGCGATAGTGGTTATCCTTGTCGAGGGCGCGGATCACAAGGCCGTGCAAGGAAGGAGCGGCCGGCGGCCTCCTGAAAAAAATAATGTCCGCCTGAATACTGCCGTCGGTCATGGCAGCGCCCGGCTCCCATACGAGCGCCGACAGGGGCGGAGTCCTGGCGCCGCGTGGCAGGTTGGCGATGAGGGAGTTCAAGAGCCAGTGCCCGCGCGCGGGCGGATGCCAGGCGACAGCCGGCCCCTTCAAAGTGATGGTCTTCCAACTCGGCCGCAGATAGCCGCTGCCTTCGTCGAAACGGTCGACCAGTTTGTCGCCGACGCTGATCGTGGTGGAAGCTGTCAGCCCTTTGCCCTTCGCCGTGATCGTGCAGGGGCCGGCCTTCGCGGAGCTGAAGACCCCCTTCCCGTCCACCGTCCCACCTTCGCAGCTCCACGCGATGTCTGCCTCGATAGCCTTGCCGGCGCCGTTCAGCACCTCGGCTTTCATCTGCACCGGCATTCCCGGCCCCACTGTGATGTGGGTCGGCGACAGGCGGAGTTCGACGGGAGTGGTTGCGGCCTTGTCGTCCGGGATGTGCGTCAACGTCATGTCCGCGACGGTCAGGCGCTTCTTCCTCATGATCTCCGTCTTGAGACTGTGCTGGAAGTAGTATTCGCTGGGTATGGCGAGTTGGACACGTTCCTTGCCCTTTTCGAGTCTGGTGTACCAGCGATACGTGGCGTATTCCTCGGTTCTGATCGCGTGCGCCGGGAAGTTGCCTTTGCTGGTCCAACGTCCTCCCACGGTGAGCTTGAGGACCGGCCAACTGTAGCCGGGCTTCCCCTTGGCTCGAACTGCGATCACGTAATGTCCTTCCTCGGGGATCATCAGTGCCGTGCTCCAGCCGCCCCCGAAACTGCCGCCGCGGGCGGTCGCACTGCCGTCCGCATCCGATCGGGTTACGTCCGAGAAATCACCGATCCTCAGCGTGGTCGAAGGCAGCTTGATCGACGGAGCCAGCACCGGATTGGCGCACGCTTTCACATAGTCAGCATAGGCGAGGTTGACGATCTCGGGTGCGGCCTTGCGCTTGTAGAAGGCCAACCGTACAGGCTTGTCCTTGGCCACGGCAGGGGCGGGGGCCGACTCCGGGGTAACGATCAGCTTGTTGCCGGTGGCATCACGGTCGATGAAGAAGCCGGGGATGGTGAGCAGGTTGCGTTCATCCGGTTTGACCGTGCCGGTCTGCAGTATCTGCCCGGTGTAGACCTTCTGGTTGGCCCAGCGGTAGGTCTTGCCGGGTTCGACCTTGAACTGCTGAAGCCGCCAGAGCGTGATGTCGGTCTTTCCGTACCTGGCTGCGGTCGGCGGCACGGACTGGCCGTTCAAGCTGAGTCCATGCTCGCCGATACGGACCGTCATCTCGAACCGGTCCGGCGTGTCCACGGTCGCCATGGTCTTGCCGGCCTTGTTCAACTTCCCCAGTTCATCCGGCTGTTTTCGCAGCCGGGCGCCCTCATTCCTCATAAACGTCGGGTTCGGCCCCCAGGTGAGATACCCGTTCAGGCTCCCTCGCGGCTCCTTGCGCCAGATCTGCTGGGGCACCTCGCAGAAGTTCACATCGGTGAAGGCCGGGTAGGCCTCATTGCCGGGGATGTACGGGCTCTTGCCGCCGGGCGCATCGCCGATGTCGCACCACCACCAGCGACCACCGCGCTTCTCCTTTGCCAACTCTAGGTAGAACTCGGGATAGCCGCTGTCTTTCCAGTGCATGAAGTTGTCTGCCTTGGAGTAGTTCGGCGACTGGCAAGACGAGATGAAGGGCCAGGTCTTCTTGGGGAACTTCTTCGAGTACCACACCGGATCATTCCAGTTCCAGACGATCTCCCCGTTGGGCAGCTTGAGATTCCACTCCTGCTTCCCGGCGAGCATCCACTGGTATGCCAGTTTCTTGGCGGACCAGGGAACGAACTGCCCGACGCTCACGAAGGAGAACAAGTCGGGATAGTGGATGCCGACGATGACGGCGGTCCCTTCGCCTACGCTGAACAGGTGGTCCCGGCTGGTTTCGGGATAGGCATCGAAATAGTACCCGATCTCGCGGACGATCCGCTTCTCGAAGCAGTCCAGCATGGTCGCCTTGCGCGGATCCTTGCCCGTGTTGAACCGGTCGTGGTAGCCGAACTGGTTGGCCTTGACCGCCCGGTAGTGAGTGTGCTGGACCCCACTCCGCGTGGGTGTGCCGTCTTTGGCCCCCTGATAGAACTTCGTCCAGCCGGGCCACGAAAAGAGGCCCAGAGCGACCGGCCCGAACGGCGCGAGACGCGTGGGCGGCACGTAGAAGTTATCGATCCTGACGTTGCTGGTGGGACCGGTCCCCACACCGCTGTAAGACGCCGTGGCCGCTTTTCGTTTGGTCGGGAAGATGAACTCGTTGTGCGGTATGGTGCCGAAGTAGAACGGCGTGGACGGCTCGACATGCAGCCCGTCTTCGCCGCCGCCCCAGTAGGCGAACTCCTGGATCATGCGCCGATGGCGATAGGTTCTTCTACCCGGCATCACATAGGCCACCTGGGGAACGGGCCGAGGCGTGGCAACCTTTGCGTCGACGGCGGCACCCAGCGCATTCTCTTTGGTGAGATCGGTTCGGTTCTCGTTGCCTTCCAGCACGGATGTGACGGCGTAGTAGGCTTTGCCCGGCGCCGTCACCGTGCGCACGAACAGCCCGGTGCCATCGGAGAGTTCGGGACCCTGAAGAATGGCCGGCTCTGTGCCGACCGAGCGAATATCCTTCTGCCACTTGCCTTCGTGCAGCTTCTCGCGCCAGGTATCGTCGATCACGAAGTTGTGCCGCTTCGGAATGGACACGACCTCGCCGTTCACGCGGACCTTCGCGTGTTCATTCACCCAGTCCCGGTTACGCCAGTTGGCCTTGGCGCCCTTGTCCCTGTTCGTGAACAGAATCCCGTAGTACGGATACTGGACGTAGGACCCCACGGAGGCGGCGCGCACCAGGGCCGTACGCCGGTAGTTGAACTGCGAGAGCCGGTTCACTTCGCCGAGCAGCCTGGCCTTGTCGAGATTGGCCGCGGTGATCGGGGCCGTGTGCGCATACACGCGGTACGTCGAATCGAAGAAGGCGCCGCTGTGCGGGATCTGCTTCCAGGTCAGGAAGACTTGGCCAGACCGATAGAACGCCTTCAGCTCGGTCGGCTGCTTCGGCCGATCCGCGTTGGGACCGGCATAGGTGATCTGCAAATAGGGCCGCAGCCAGGCCGGATCATGGTCTTTGGCCGGGAACGGGAAATTGCTCTTGAGCCCCTTGTTCGATGCAGGGTCCTTGAGCCACTTCGCCACGGCTCGCGTGACGTCCCACTCGTGGCAGGCGAAGAGCGTGGCGGCAAACGGATACACCGTGTCCAGCGCGTCGCCGCCCTCGACAGCCGCGTCCCACACCTTGAACCCGTCGAAGCCTTCTTCGTTCCAGCGTTCGATGGCGAAGTACCGCGCCATGCGATCCCGATGGTACAAGTTCAGCCACAAGCGCAGCACCCCCTTCTTGACGCCCTTTGCGCCCTGCAGCTTCGACAGGTCAAACCGGATGGTCGCCTGTCTCATGTCCTTGCTGTTCTCCACCGTGGTCACGCCGGTGACCTTGCAGGTGTCCTGCTCGCCCACGCGGATGGTGGCCGCGTGCAAACCGTGCGCTGCAATTGCCAGCAGAACGGTGAAAGCCGCCGCAATCTTCATTCTCTTCACGGTGCCTTTCTCCTTTTCCCAGACGACCCAATACGGGGTCACTGTATCTCGTGCCTTACTTCCCTGCCGCCTTCGCGGCTGCGTTGTAGATGATCCGCGCGCGGGCCATCCAGCCGTAGTTCTCTTTCATGTATCTGTGATAGCCGAAGCTGAAGGCCTTCTCGTTGGCGTAGCTGATCAGCGCCTGCTTCAGCTCCTTCTTGAGGCGGTCCGGGGTCGCATCGCGGTCGATGGCCTGCTCGATGACGATGCGGGCCTCGGCTTCCTGTAAGCCCTGCAACAGGGCCTCATACCGCACGCTG
>Ga0272441_10015409_pt1 | contig 10706 bp, 3 predicted proteins | sample SSMProp6N_FD_193582 | JGI IMG/M metagenome (GOLD analysis project Ga0272441, IMG submission 193582) | Marine sediment archaeal communities from Little Sippewissett salt marsh, Falmouth, MA, United States - SSM-Prop-6N | ecosystem: Environmental > Aquatic > Marine > Wetlands > Sediment ...
TCATGGTCCACCTTCATCCCTCAAGCCGCGGACCGTGGATGGGTCTTTCGCCAACTCTTCGTCGACGGTCGGCGGTACATCCCGGCGCGCTCCCCCAATACGGGGCAGTACTTCATCCAGAGGGGCGTTCCGCCGGAGGATGGCCCGGGCACCGCCAAGGATAGGTTTGTCTTCCGCCGGGGAGATATTGAGCCGTGGCCGAACCTGTCGGATGTGGAGCTGCGCATCGCCTTCAGTTGGAACGCCGGTAGCTTCCCCATCGAATCGGTGGACCCGCAGACGCGCATTGTGACCCTTGCTGGCCCGGCCGTGTGGCAGCTCCCCAAACCGGGCATGCCCACCTGCCCCTACATCGTGCAGAACCATCCCGGCGCCTGTGACAGCCCCGGCGAATGGCAGCTCAACCGCGAGACGGGTGAGCTGCGGATCATCCCCTTTGGTGACGAGGACATCGGCGCGGCGCAGGTGGTCGCGCCCGCTTTCGAGCGCCTCGTGCTCGCCCAAGGCATGGCCGATGAGGGCCGCTACGTCGAGCACGTGCGCTTCGAGGGGCTGACCTTCCAGCACGCGGGCTGGAATCTGCCTGTCGAGGGCTTCTCCTCGGCCCAGGCCGCCAGCGGGCTGGGAGCGGCGCTGGAGCTACACGCCGCGCGCCACTGCGCGGTCACCGGCTGCGAAGTCGCCCGAGTGGGCCGGTATGGAGTCTGGTTCGGTCTGGACTCGTCGTATAACACCATCCAGCGCAACCATATGCATGATCTCGGTGGCGGCGGCGTACGCCTTGGCGCCCCCGACCGTCCGCAGCCCTTCGAGCGCATCGCCCACCACAACCTGGTGGACAACAACTTCATCCACGACGGCGGACACATCCACCCCGGCGCGGTGGGCATCTACATGGCCTACGGGCGCAACAACACCATCTCCCACAACGAGGTCAGCGACCTGCGCTATACCGGAATCTCATTGGGATGGACGTGGGACATCGTGCGTTCGGGTACGCGTGAGAACATCGTCGAGAAGAACCACGTCCACCACGTCATGCGCGTGCTTGAGGATGGCGGCGGCATCTACAGCCTGGGCCTGACACCCGGCTCTGTGATCCGCAACAACCTCGTCCACCACATTGGCACACCACCTGACGCCATCGGTCACGGCATCTACATCGACGGAGGCAGCTCGGGCCTGCTATGTGAGGACAATATCTGCCATGATTGCGGCTCGGGCGGCATACGCATACAGCACGGCACCAGTTGCATCACGGTGCTCAACAACATCTCGGCTTTCTGTGGCTTTGGCCTGGGCATCGATTCTGAGCGCACGAATATCTTTCAGTACAACATCGTGTACCTCGATGGCAAGGCGACGCCTTTTCGCTATGTGCCCGAGTGGCAGAGCTACAACAAGATCATCGACTACAACGTGTACTGGCACGCCGACGGTGAGCCGATCAAGTTCCTGGACTTCACATGGGAGCAGTGGCGCGAAAAGGAGGGCATCAAGGACATCTGGTACACGCCGCGGATGGACGCGCATTCGCGCGTGGCGGACCCGAAGTTCGTGGACGCCGAGAAGAGGGACTTCCGCCTGCAGCCGGATTCACCGGCGTTGGCCCTGGGCTTCCGGCCCATCGACGTGAGTGGCGTGGGGCTCTATGGCAAACAGGCTTGGACCTCGCTGCCCAAGAGCCATCCACTGCGTCCCCTGCTGCCCAACGAACGCGCCCAACGCCTCATGCTGCCTGAGGATAACTTCGACGACGGCCTTCCGGGGCAGAAGCCGGCGCGCGCGGCGGTAGTGGAGGATGTCGCGGGCGGCGCATACCTGCAGATCAGCGACCGCCGGGCCCTCTCCGCGCCCCACAGCCTGCGTTTTGTGGACGCCGCCGACCTGACCTATCATCTGCCCCACATGTACTATAGCCCTCGGCTGGGTGGCGATATCAGACTGCGCCTGGAGTTCGACCTGTACCGTGAGCCCGGCGCCATGCTATGGACGGAATGGCGCAACACAGCATCGTATGCGAAGGTCGGTCCCTGCCTGTACATCGAGAAGGACGGACGCCTACTGTTAAACGAGAAGCGACCCACAGAGACGTATCTGCCCGCCGAGGAATGGGTGCACTTCGAGATCACAGACGGGCTCGGCGCCCTGGCCGATGCCCTGTGGGACCTGACGATCACCAACCAGGCAGGCGATGTGCTGTTCGAGGGTGTGGATCTGCCCTGCGGCCCCGAGTTCGACCGCATACAATGGCTGGGCTTCGTCAGCAACGGGACGCAGCCCGCGGAGATGTACCTGGACAACGTGCTGATGCGCCAGATCGAGCCCTGAACCATGGGCGCCCATGCGACGCCCAGATGCGCATGACTCAACGTAGTTCCTAACACACTCAATGTCCCAACAGGTGATACCGATGGCGGCGGGAAACCGCAGTGTACTGGTTGTTCTCGACAGTCGGAAGGGCGCGGAGCGCCGGTCTGCGGACCAGACGGTCTTCGCGGCGCTGGACCACTTTGGCGTGGCCTGGGAGGTGCTCGACGGGGGCGACTACATGGGAATTGTGCCTTCGCACGTGGCGCCGCGTGCCCTGTATGTGATCGCGCATGACGGGGCCGCCGAATGGGTGCCGCCGGAGGCGGCCCGGCAGATTGCCGATGCCGTTGAGCAGGGGGCCGGGCTCGTCAGTCTCGACCGCCGCCCCCAGCAGTGGCCGACGCCTCTGCGGAGCCTGCTCCCAGCAGACCTCGGAGACGCGCGCACCGGCACGCTCCGGTTCGCAGCCCCCCCCTCCTTCATCACAGCCGGCCACCCGCAGGCAGAGGAGACCGAGTTGGGCGACGAACTCGCCGTCGTCACCGTGCCCGCGAGTAAGCCCTGGCGGCCTCTTGTGACCGCGGGGGATGGACAGGCCGTGATCGCCTGCGCCACCGCCGGACAGGGACGGGTAGTCATCTTCGGCACCGGCGAGAGATTGTACGCCGAGGGCGTCTACGGCCACGTGCGCGGGATCGACGGGCTCTTGTGGCGCTCCCTCGTATGGGCGGCCGCCAAACCCTTTCCCATGCGTTGCGTGCCACCATACGTGACCGCCCGCATGGATGACTGCAACGGCGCGCACAGCGCCTTCGGCTACGTCGATGTCATGAACCGCTTCGGCATCAAGCCGAACCTGGGCCTGTTCATCGACGAGTTGGGGCCCACCGACTGGGCGGCGGCGAAGCGACTGTATGACGCCGGCGGAGCGGACTTCTCGATGCACGCCTTCCGTGATGACTTTTACACGTCGCGGCCCGACTACAAGCCCTACGCGGTCCTCGCGGACAAGCCGGACCTATCCGCCGGCGGCACACAGACCTTGTATGAGGGGCTGTCACTGGACCACGAGACCGGTCTGGACCTATCGGCGGAGACCGTTGAGCGGAACTTCCGGCGCATGGATGAGGCCTTCGCCCGGGCCGGCCTCCGCCATAGTCGCGTCCTGAACGCGCACTTCGGCGAGATAGGCTGGCGCGCAGTGCCGCTGTTCCTGCAGCGCGGCATTGACATGCCGTCCAACAACGCGGCGGCGGGACAGCTCTACGGCAACCAGCCGGTGTGGCGCCCGCGGCCCTACGGTATACGGGGCGCCTCCGGACGCCACGGGCTCGTCATCGATCGCTGCCCCCAGCACCCGGGCGTGACCCTCGTGAACATGAGCGTCGCACACATCGGCCGAACACACATGATGAGCGATATCCTCAGCGGCCGCGTGCCCTTCCTGGGCGAAGCCGACGAGCCGAAGCTTGCTGAGGCCGCTCAGGCCGGGATCACCAACATCAAGCTCGGCGTGGACGCGATGGGTTTCGGTGTGTTGATGACCCACGAAGAGCGCATCAACGCCATTAGCCCCGACGATTGGGAGACCGTAGTCACCTCCATCGTCCGCGGGCTGGACGACTGGGATGTCGAGTACGCCGGGCGCGAGCACGTGAGCGTCATCTGCAAGCGATTGCTGGATTCGCGTCTGGTGCGCGCCAATCTGACCCCGCAGGGCCTGCAGGTCGAGTTGTGCGGGCAGACGGACGGCCCCTCGCCTCTCACCCGCTGGGAAAATGAGGGCGATGGGTGCGTGCGGCGCGTCGTCGAGTTGGACCGAATCGAGGGCTTCGCCCAAGTCTACGTCTAACTACATGGCGGCCCAGAACCACGAGCCGCCTTCTGACGTCGCGGGCTCTGCCCGCACCCGCTGGGGGAACCAGTTCCCCCAGCCCCCCATTTCGCGCGCCGATGGGGTGGGGAAGACATGCCAAATGCCCGCGTCGGCGCGGGCCGCAACGATGGATGGCTATGAGGAACGCCACCACGATGGGCACGAGCCGACGGTCGTTGACGTTGCGCAGGCAAGGACACCGCCCCGCGACGGTGCCTCTTGCCGCCGGACCGAGAAATACTGACCGAACATGGGAGCTGCGCATGAGAACAGCATATCTTGCCTGCCTGTCCATATGCCTGCTAGGGGGCCTTTGCGTGCCATCGCTGTTTGCACAATCTCCGCGGAACATGGGCGTTACCTTCAACGGTGAGACGGACGTCATTGAGCCGCTGGCCACGGACACATGGCACGCGGTGGTCGCGTCATACCGCTATGACGGCGATATGAGCCTGCTCACAAATACGTACCTGGTCCTCGCCCGGGGCGGCAACCTGCTGCATGGCCTCGACTTGGGCTACCACCTGCCCACCAATGAGCTGGCCATCGTCAAGCACGGGTTCTGGAACGCGACCGAGGCCACCGGGCTTCCCGGTGAGGCGGGCAAGATCATCGAGAATGATCAAGCATACCTCGACTGCGGGGCCACGACGGTCGAGACGGCCGATGGGGACATCGTGGTGTCGTACCGCGTGAAGTTCAAGCCCGGCGTGCTCAAGGGCTCCTACAACGTCTATCAGTACATCGAGGACAAAGACGTCAGGTATGAGGGCTTCACGATCATGGGCTCAGTGACCATCGATGGGGAGACCGGCGTCCACCGGACAGACATGCCGCGGCGGTGGAGGAACTCCCTGAAGCCGGAGGGCGCATCTTCGCCTGCCCTGACATTAGCAGACGACCGCGTGGCCCTGTACAGGCTGGTTGTTCCGCGGAAGGCACGGAGAATCGAGCAGAAGGCCGCCGCCGATCTGGGGCACAATCTGTCGCTCATCTGCGGGGCCGATTTTCCCATCATCACCGAGGGAGAGCTCGCCGACAAGGGCGGACCCTACATCAGCATCGGTCGCACCGAGTTGCTGGCCACCTCCCCCTGCAAATGGAAGAGCGCCGACCTGGCGCAAGAGGGCTACGCGCTCGAGGTCGTTGACGGCAATGTGTTTCTGTATGGCGGCAGCGGCCGTGGGCTCATGCATGGCGTGTACTCACTGCTGGAAGAGGACCTGGGCTGCAGGTGGTACGCCACAGACTCAATCGACACGCCGAGCATGGCGCGGCTGTCCGTGAGCCTGGCGCCGCGCAAGTACATACCCGTTCTCGAGCTCAGAGACCCCTACATCCTGAGCATGCATGACCCCAACTGGTCACTAAGGAACAAGACCAACTCGCCCCACGCCCGGATCCCCCTGGCCTGGGGAGGCAGTATCCGCTACCACCACATGGGGCACACCTATGCCTCATACTTCCCTACAAAGCAGTACTTCGCCGAGCACCCTGAGTACTACGCTCTGGTCAACGGGAAGCGCCAGCCAAGCCAACTGTGCCATACCAACGAGGACGTCATCAGACTAAGCATCGAGAAGACCTGCGAGATATTCGAGAGCCACCCCGACGTGACCATCACCGCCATCGGGCCCAATGACGGCCGGGGCTTCTGCGATTGCCCGGCATGCAAGAAGCTGGACGAGGAGAACGGCGGCAGGTCGGGCAGCTTCTTCTACCACGTCAACCGCATCGCCGAGGGTGTCAAGAAGCAGTTCCCCGACAACCACCTGATCTGCCTGGCGTACCTGGACTACGCGCGGCCCCCTACGAAGCTCAAGGTCGATGATTACGTAATCGTCCAACTGTGTACGGACTCCCACGCCTGGAAGTACCAGTTCTGCTCCAACCAGGAATCCGATGAGTTTCAGGGGATCATCAAGGCCTGGCACGCCGCCAAGGCCAAGGTGTTCATCTGGGACTACACCACCGACTATGTTCACTACCTGGTGCCCATGGCGAACTGGCCCGTGGTCGCGGAAAACACGCGCTTCCAGATCCGCAACGGGGCAACAGGCATCATGTACGAGTCCGAGATGAACGACATCGACGCGATGCGGGGATGGGTCTGGGCGAAGCAGCTCTGGAACCCGGAATTGGACACCAAGACGCTGATGAGAGACTTCGTGTTAGGCTACTACAAGGAGGCCGCACAGCCCATCTGGGAACACCAAATACGGATGTGGCGGTATTGGGAGCGGTGGCACGCCAGGCCCCACGAGTGCGGCAAGCCCTCCGACAATCCACTGCTGAACAACCTGCAGTGCTCCTACGCGCCGGATGGGCCGATGTTCACCGATGCGTTCATGGGGCACATGAGACGCTGCTTCACCGAAGCGGAGGAGCTCGCGGCCAGCCCTGAGATTCTCGAGCGGGTCCGCCGGGCCAAGCTCTCCCTGCTGTACCTGGAGCTGTGTCAGGGCCTGGGCTATTACTCGGAGTTCGGCGACTTCATCTACGGCAAGAGCTACCGGCAATCTCGCGCCGGCAAACAGGCCTTCAAGCAGCGCCTCGACGAGTTCACGAGCACCTGCAAGAGCCACTCGATCAGCCGCCTGGGTATCGCCGCTAACCTGGATAAGATGACGGCCAAGTGGCAGGCGTGCATCGATGCGGACAACCCGCCCCTGACCAAGCTCTACCTGCCCGCGGACTGGATCTTCGCCGCCGACCCTCAAAACAAAGGCGTCAGCGAGAAGTGGTATGCGGACCAGAAGTACTATGACGCCGCGGTGGGGGTGGCCGGCGAGCCCGTGGAGAAACGGCGGTCCGTACATGACCTCGAAGAAGCGCTTTCCCGAATCCACATCAACCGTGGCGTTGGGTGGGAACAGCAGGGCTTCCCCGGCCTGGATGGCGGCTGGTACTTCCAGACGCTCACCGTGCCCGAAGAGCTGGCCGCCAGGAAGCACCTGTACCTGTACTTCCTACGCGTGAACGAGCAGGCCTGGGTCTACATCAACGGGCAGCCGGTGTTCGAAAGATCCTATGCCTCCACCGGCAAAGGCGTAGGTGAACTAACAGGCGCGCCCTTCAGCTTCGATGCCAAGACATGGCTTGAGCCGGGGATACAGAACCTGATCGCGGTGAGGGTGTCCCATTCAACGGGGCTGGGAGGCATCAGCTTCCCCGCCTTGCTCGTGGGGACCGACGAGGAATGCACGACGGCGGAGCTGGCGAAGTTCCGTTACTAGGGTCTGGTCGGCTCGGGATCACGAGCCGTCGGACTCGATCCCGCGAAGCGACGTCGCGGGCTCTGCCCGCACCCGTTGGGGGAGCCCGCTCCCCCAAGCCCCCTATATGCGCGCCGATGAACTGGGGGAGCCATGCCAAGAAGCCGCGTCGGCGCGGGCCGCAACCATGCAGTCAGATGAACGGCGCTGCGATGAGCGAGGGCCGGCGCGTGTTGGCACCGGCGCCCCTACCGCCCCACCGCCTCAGCCCACCACCCCAAGAACGGCTCAGACATCCACTCCTCGGGCTCTTTCCTCAAGATAGCGATAATGGTATCGACCATCTGCCTGCAGCGGATGGTGCGGATGGTGGCCGAGCCGATCTTGCCCAGCCGCACGAGCCCCAGGTCCGCCAGGTGCTCGCCCATGCGCCGGAAGTCGAATGTGGGCCACACGAAATCCGCGGCCGGATTGAGGCCCGCCTGGCTCTGGCGGTAGTACTCGAGGATAGTATCCCAGCGAGAGATGCGTGCGTCCAGCTCCTCCCGCCGATCCGGCGGCGCCTGCTCAAGCGCCCACTCGACCAAACAGGACTGGCAGTAATGCCCCTGGGTGTTGACGGTGAAGTCAACGCCCAGAAAGCAGTAGTGGGCGTTCCACTGGTACAGGCGCTCCCAGGGGCTGGCCTGTGCGAAGGCCTTATCGCCGAACAGGCACGGCCGCAAGCCCCAATTGCCGTGGTCGGCGGTGAGCTCGACCGCCCCCGGGCCGATGGCGGAAATCGAGTGCGTCGGGTTGTTGCTGCGGATGCTGTCCGGACGCTGCCGAAAGACCTCCGTGATGACGCCGGGATAGGAGGGCGAGTTATCACAGTCCCAGTCGGCCAGGTCCTGCGAGCCGTTCCACCAAAGGGTGGGCACGGCCACCGTACCCTCTGGCCCCACGGCCTGGAGAAAGCCCTCGATCACGGTGTTGGCCCCACCGCCGACATGGCCCATGCTGCTCAGGGAGCTGTGGAACATCACAAGGTCGCCTGCCTCGACGCCCACGCTGCGTACTCCGGCCGCCACATCCTCCGCGGTGACCGTCATGGACTTATCGCCAGGTTCCGGCCTCATCCGATGATCCGCCCTTCCGTCGTGCCACTGATGTCAGATTGATGCGGGCGGAGTGTTCGCCAAGTGGGGCACACTGGCCTGCAGCCACCTCGCGCTACTTGAGCAGGTACACGTGTACCGCGAGCTTGTCGAAATGATCGGTGAAAGCGGCCTTCGTCACCGTTACCTGCCGATCCTCGAAGAGCACCTCGCCATGCGTGGCCGTCATCCCCTCGATTGCCATAGTCACGTCGACCGGCTGCTCCGTGGGGTTGACCGCGATGAGGTAGCGCTTCCCGTCAAGCTCCCTCAGGGCCACGTGCAGGCCTGAGTTCTCGGGTGAAACGGAGACGCGGGCTTCCCGCGCCGGTGCCAGGATCGCCGGGGCCAGCCGCCCGAGTTGCGGCCCCAGCGTCTCGAAACCTGCCCATGTGGCCGGCTGCAGCTCGGGCATATAGCCGATGGTCGGCCATGGCCACTTGCCCTCATCCGCCAGCTCCTTAGAGTACTGCTCGACGTTGAAGCGGTAGTAGAAGAGCCCTTTTGCTCCGTGGACCAGGGCGAGGTACCCCATGCAGATCTCTTCCTGAGCGGTGGGCATCCGCCACCAGGTCTGCGGGCCCTTTTCGCTGCCGAAGGACTGGGGGACGATATGCACGGGTTTGCGGCCTTCCATGGCCTGCTTACCAAGCTCCGTCCAGTCTGAGACCATTGTCAGCGGCTGATGGCCCACCGGGTAGGGATCGCACAGGAACACATCGTGGGTGTCCCGGTAGAGCGCAAACTCTCCGGGGCGGCAGTAGACGGTGAAGGTGGGGTGGTATGGGTCCAGCTCTTGCATCAGCGCGTAGAGGTGTGCCATGTCCGCGGGCGCCCGGCCCTTAGCCCCGGTACTGGGCTCGTCTACCAGGTACCAACCCAGAAGGGCCGGCTTGTCCTTTAGCGCAGCCACTGCCTCGCGCAGCCTCTTCTCACCGTCCTTGCCGAACCACAGGCCCGGACTGTGGACCACCGCCTTCAGGCCCACGCGCTGGGCCTCATCCAGGTAGGCCCGCAGGCCTTCCGTGCCGCTGGCGTAGCTTAGTACCGCGGTGAAGCCGGCCTTCGCCACCGTCTCGAGGTACTTCAGCGGCACCGAGTAGAAGCCTACCGGCAGGAAGGGCTCGCCGTTGATCAGCGTATTGAGGCCCTCGTCGATGCGTATCTCGTTGGGATAAGGGCCGTAGACGTGCAGAGGCAACTCCTGCTCGCCGAGGGGCTCCTCCCCGTGTCTGGCTTCGACCTGGAGCGAGTACTCCCCGGGCTCCAGGCCCTGCGCGGGGATTTCCATACGATTGGTGATTCCCCGCCCGGCGGTCTGATTCTCGCGCAGAACGCGGTCTCCCTGCATAAGCCGCGTGCGGAGAGTGGTGTCGCCGGCCATGGGCGGTAGGATGTTCAGTGTGCATTCCAGCCTGACACGGTCCACCTTTTGGGTGGCGTAGATGGCGTTGCGGTAGGAGGGCGCGACCATGCGTGCCTCAACTACGGGCGGCACCCTCAGGGGCGCTTGGTAGTACACCGTCTGCGTGTCCTGATCCTCGATAGCCAGCTCGTACCGGGAGCCCGGGTGGGAAGGCACCGCCAAGCGCACACTGCGCGCCCGGCCGTCCGCGGCTTCCACGGTCTGGCGCGACCGGAACTCGACATCGGGCGGCAGGCCTTTCACCGTGCACAAGAGTCGGGCATCCATACCCAGGTCATTGCGCAGATTCAGGCGCAGGGCGCGCTCGTCGGATAGCCCCACCAACCCGCCCGCGGTCACGATGCCCACATTCAGCGGGTTGTCGCTCTTCAGTACGCCCAACCAGTCCAGGAACCACTCCGCCCCGTCGATGCTGCTCTGGCTGTTAAGCCACACGCCCGAGATCTGATCGCCCAGCGGACGCAGGTCCACGAACTTCGTCTCGAGCTGCACGGGCTGCCAGGCACTCAAGACCCATGTCTTCTGCCACTGTCCGTCGATCTTGAACTTGACGAAGATGCCGCCCCGGACGTCGCGCGCGCGGAGGCCAAAGTAAGGGTAGTCGGCTACCGGACGCGGCGAGAACTCCTGCTGCACATTGGCGATGTACCCGTGCTCGAGGGTGTAGTGGGCGACGCCCTCGGCGATGGCTGGATTGTACTCACCGCCGGCGAACTGGGCGCCGTAAAAGGTGAACTGCC
>Ga0272441_10015410_pt1 | contig 10705 bp, 9 predicted proteins | sample SSMProp6N_FD_193582 | JGI IMG/M metagenome (GOLD analysis project Ga0272441, IMG submission 193582) | Marine sediment archaeal communities from Little Sippewissett salt marsh, Falmouth, MA, United States - SSM-Prop-6N | ecosystem: Environmental > Aquatic > Marine > Wetlands > Sediment ...
TTTTTTCAGATCCGAATACTTGGGGATGTAACCCACCGGCGTCTGAATAGCATCGACATCTCCATGAACCCGAAGATCCATCCATTTCAGCCACACGGATTTATCGTTGCGTTCATTCAGCCAGTTACCTGATGCATCCTTCAAAAAATAATTCACACCGAATATTTTTGGTACAGCATCCGCCCTGGTACCGAACTCCAGATTGGCCTGTACATAATTGCTTAAAGGAACAGAGACAAAATCCAGATTGGACATCGGATTAAATTTTGGTACGCCCTCTTTACCAAGAGTCGCCGCCGTTGTCTCCGATTCAAGCGATGCACCGATCGTAATCAGGCCATGATTCCAGTCAAATGCTTCACGAAGGGGCATCCAGGCATAAGAATCCCGGCCACCGTAAATAATTCCGCCGACTTCGACTCCCAGAGGATCTTCAAGCCTGGAATCGTAATTTTCCAGGCAGTCCAGAGACAGCGTAAAACGGGCATTTTTATGGGAAGGCGGAATTTTATTTCCCGATGCATCTTTTTTTCCGGGTGTCCAGTCACCGGAATAATTGACGCCGCTTTCTGGCATCGGGGCATCTTTGTCGATCCAATAGACATCCCCGTCTTTGGTGGTCAATACATTGGAGAAAATGATTTCATTGGGCGTATGCAGTGTTTTATAAATGATCGGATCATCCTTGGAATTAATGCCCATAATGATACCGAACATTCCTTTTTCCACATTGACTGCCCGCACTTTTCCCTCAATAATTCTTAAATAGGCAATGTCATCTCCGACAATTTTTTCTCCGGGCATCATGGAGGTGGATGTTTTGCCGCATAAAGATGGAAAAGCGCCTGTAAAGTAGGTCACTCTCCCCTTGGAACCGTGAACTCCCATAACAAACATATGCTCACAGAGCCAGTCCTCATCTATGGCCTGCCGAATGGCCAGTCGCATCGCCAGTTTTTTTAATCCCAGTGTGTTTCCGCCATACTGGGTATTGGCGCTGTATACAATTTTATCCTCTGTATCAATATATATGCGCCGCTTGGTTACATGCTTGCTCACTGCGCCTTCGAGTTCGCCCTGACTATGAACGATTCTGAAAAATTTTGTGCCGGATTCCGCATTCCGAAAGGCTTCGTATCCCTGACGATAAAGGAGATCCAGACTGTGAGCCACATAAGTGGAATCCGTCAACTGGCAGGTCAGAATCGAAAAAACAGAATTCACCGGACCCAGGCAGAAAAACCGGACATACATCGTATGTCCCTTCATAATGCCTTTCATAATCGACTTGATTTCCTGCTCACCTTCCTCCTTATCCATACTATTGATATTCTTGCTGAATGTCTGCCCTTTGGGCAATAATAATTTGGTATTTTCCTTATCCCGGGCCTGATCATAAAAGCCATCAAAATGAACCGTATGTCCATTCATTTTTAATGTGGATTCTTCTCCTGTGCGCACTGCCTGCTCTCGAACAAAGTGAAGGTCCTCATCAGAATCCGTAATCACAATGACCCGATCCGGCTTGCACAGCTCTGCATACTGGGCGACAAAATCATGAAGCATTGAATTTCGAATTGCCATCAGTTTTTCGTAATTGTTGTCATCAAGATATTTTTTCAAATCATATGGGTGTTGCATCATTCAAATCTCCTTGTCATTAAAAATCAGAATGATCTGCGTTTGCTGTCTGATAATATAAATCTGCTGAGATAATTTAAAAACGAAAATATGCGTTGTCAAGGAATATTCTAAGCATAAATATTATTAAAAATCTAAAATGATTCCGCTTCATCAATCAGCATCACTGGGATATCATCCCGTATATGATACTTCAACCGGCATGTTTGACAGATAAGAATATTGTTTTCAGATTGATATTCCAGGTCTCCCTTGCATTTAGGACAAGCCAGAATATCCAGCAATTCTTTTTTCAGCATTGAAGACTCCTTACACAAAATTATCCGGTATTGAATTACCACCAATAAAATTGACCAGCTGCCGATCCACCCGAACGGGTTTTCCCTGACGATTGACAAAGCAATGAAGCGAAAATCCATCTGCACGCAGAATATCATCAGATTCTCCGTATACGTTGTAAATCAGATGCAATTTTAACCGGTTCACATGCTTGACGGAAGTATGAATGGTGACAAGCTCATCGTAGATAACAGATTTAAAATACCGGCAATGAATTTCAATCACAGGTAACGAAAAACCTCGGGCTTCCAGCCGGTTATACGGCAGCCCCTTCTCGCGCAGCATATCGGTACGCGCTGCTTCAAACCATTCTATATAACGGGAATGATAGGCCACTCCCATCCTGTCAATCTCGGCATAACGCACACGGGTTTGATAAGTATAGACGTCCGGATTCACAATGCTATTCCTTGTAGAATCCGATTTTGCCATATTTTTCAATACGCTGATTAACCAGTTGTTCGGCTGTTAATTTACCAAGCTGATTGAGATGCAGGCGAACGCGTTCCTTGACGATTTGTGCCGCTTCATTATAATTTCGGTGAGCACCGCCCATGGGTTCCGGAATGACCTCATCGATCACGCCCAGCTTTAATAAATCAGAAGCCACCACTTTCAGCATTTCGGCTGCATGCGGTATCATTTCAGACGGATTTTGTTTCCAGAGAATCGCGGCACAGCCTTCAGGAGAAATGACCGAATACCAGCTGTTTTCCATCATCAATACACGGTCTCCCATACCGATTCCCAAAGCGCCGCCTGAGGCACCCTCGCCAATAATCACCGCGACAATGGGCACTTTTAAATGGGCCATTTCAAATAAATTTCTGGCAATTGCCTCTCCCTGTCCCCGTTCTTCAGCACCAAGCCCCGGGTATGCACCCATGGTATCAATCAGTGAAACCACGGGTTTGTTGAATTTTTCCGCAAGCTTTAATAAACGCAGGGCCCGGCGATACCCTTCCGGATTCATCATTCCAAAATTACGGTGTAACTTTTCTTTGGTACTCCGTCCTTTTTGCTGTCCGATAACCATCACCGGTTTACCATCAAGCTTCGCCAGACCGCCAACCATAGCCGGATCATCGGCAAAGTGCCGATCTCCATGCAATTCGACATAGTCAGTAAAAATTCGTTCTATATAATCAAGTGCATATGGCCGATCCGGATGGCGGGAAAGCAGGACACGCTGCCATCTGGTTAATTTGGCGTACGTGTCTTCCATTAATTTATTTAATTTTTGTTCGAGACGATGAATCTCATCATCCATATCGACATTCTCCGAGATCGAATACGCTTTCATCTCGGCGATCTTCTTTTCAAGTTCAACAATCGGTTTTTCAAATTCCAGAGTGTAACTCGACATCCTGTCTCCCATTAAACACCTGAATATAATATAATGAATTGAATCATGAGATCAAAGGAAAAGAGATTGTTCGCGAAAAAGCGCTTTAAGCAAAATTTCTATGTCAAGGAAAATGGAATAATTTTTCATGTAATAGTGTCGATAGCGCATTTTCTCTTCGTTTGTAAGCTGCCTGGAGCGATGAATTTGAACGATACCGGTGAGTCCGGGTTTAAATCCCATCGGCTGCATTTCTGATTGGAACGGAACAATTTCAGTACCAACCATACTCATCCGTCCCAAAAACAAAGGAAATATCAGAAAAAGGTTCTGGATCCATCCGTGCATTCTCCGGTCTCTTTTCCACACACGAATAATCCATAAATGCCGTCCCATACCATCTGAAATCATCTCCTTTTTAAATTGAAATCCAGGGACAAGAAGAACATACAGACTTGTAAAAAGGGAAAACGGAAGAAAAATCACCACGCATATCAAGTCTAACAATCGCTTAAACAGAAGGTTCCATCCCTGAAAAATCGGATAATCAAGATCCATCAGGGTCAATTCATCCAAAGCATCCACATTGGATTGTCCGATCAGCACATCCATTTGCCTGGGGACCATTTTAAAATCCAGATGTAAATCCTTACTCCGGCTCATTAGTGTCAAAATCTGGCTGTAACTGATGAGCTCGGCCGGGAAAATGACTTCATGGATACGATGTGCAACAGCCACGCGTTCAATATCCTTGAGACTGCCAAGAAGTGGGATCGATTTCGTTTTTAATTTATCGTCAGTTTCTTCCGCCAGTGAAACAATACCGACCACTTCATACCCTGTCCCCGGATGACGGCGAAGCTGTTTGAGAATCCGCTGGCTGGCATTTCCTGTGCCTGCGACAACCACCCTGCGATTCACCATCGACTGACCCAGCTTGCTGAAAAGAACAAAGCGGCTCTTTTTCGTGGCCAGACGGATGACAAGACGCCAGCCGCCGAGTAAAAAGGCATCCAAAAATGCGGCAATCAGCATCACTGCCCGGCTGAATTGATATTCAGGCAGAAAAAAAGTAACCGAGGTATTCAAAACAAATCCAAAAAATACGGCTCCAATGGCATTGCTGACACTAAAACGGCTTCGATGATAAAGTCCCATTCCCCAAAAACATCCAAGCCATATCGTAGAATAAATGGCATTAACCCAAAAGTATCTGGGCCAGTATGTCGGCGTTTTCAGCCAGATTAAAATTGCGATAAACAATCCGATCTGTAAAAAAAATAAATCGATCGCCGGAATCAGCAGCCGCTGTAAAAGTTGTGATATAAAACCAATTCCACTGCGAAGCCAGATACCGATCATCAAAAACCATTGCGGTAAAAATGCCCATCCCGATTGAAAATGCTTTCGAACAAAAAGCCGCATGGCACTGTAAAATATGCGCAGATTATCAAAGGGCGCTTCTTTTGCACTGCGCCCTTTATAATGAATAATCTGGGTCACCGGCAGATAGATAATGGTCCATCCGGCTTTTCTGATTCGATAGCACCAGTCCAGGTCTTCGCCGTATAAAAAAAATGCTTCATCCAAAAATCCCGCTTCATCCACGGCCTTTCTTCGAACGAACATGAATGATCCTGAAATCGCTTCCACTTCGGCAGTTTCTTCAGGATCCAGATAAGTCAAATTATAACGGCCAAAGAAACGGCTTTTGGGGAAAAGTGAGCTAAGCCCCACAGCTTTGGTGAATCCCACCCAGGGTGTCGGATAACTGCGTCGGCAGGCCAGCTGCAGACTGCCGTCAGGATTGAGGATCTTGCATCCTGTCATGCCTACTTTGGGATGCGATTCCATGTAATCCAGGCATTCCCGAAATGTGTCCTCTCTTACCAGGGTATCGGGATTGATAAGACAGACATATCTGCCTGTTGCCTCTTTCAAAGCCTGATTGTTGGCCCGGGCGAATCCACGATTTTCAGTATTGGCAATAAGCCGGATCTGAGGAAACCGGCTGCGAACCATTGCCTGGCTGCCATCCGTAGAAGCGTTGTCGACGATAATGATTTCTGAAGGAATATTTTTTAATGCCTTGACAATAGATCGAAGTGCTTGTTCAAGATAGGATTTGACATTATAATTCACAATAATAATAGATATATCATATGGATGTGCGATTTATAACCTCCCCAGAATACTGAGAAAATGCAGTTTCCATACCATCCAGGCTGCCTCACGAACGATACCCGAATGCATTTTTGAAATCCCGACATTACGATCGACAAAAATAATGGGGATTTCTTTTAAACGAAATCCCTTTTTCCATACTTTGTAGCTCATTTCGATTTGAAAAGCATAACCATCGGAGTGAATGTGATCCAAATTGATTTTTTCCAGCACATAGCGATGAAAACATTTGAATCCGCCAGTGGCATCGCGAACGGGCATGCCGGTGACAATCCGGGAATACAGATTGGCAAACCATGAAAGCAGCAGACGCGACATGGGCCAATTGACAACATTAACGCCCTGGATATAACGGGATCCCAAAATAAGATCGAATCGATCAATAACTTTTAAAAAATTTGGAATTTCATTGGGATCATGAGAAAGATCAGCATCCATCTGAAATATGAGTTGATAATTCTGCTGGATAGCATATCGAAATCCTTCTACATACGCCGTACCCAGGCCCAGTTTATCAGAACGCCTGATTAAATGGATTCGGGAAGTTTTTTTACACCAGCGTTCGACGGTCTCAGCAGTTCCGTCCGGTGAATTATCATCAACCACTAAAATTTCAATACCGGGATCCTGCTGTAATACCCGGGGAATAATTTTTTGTATATTTTGCACCTCGTTATAGGTAGGAATAATAACAAGGATGGAATCAATCTTTTGCAAGAATCCGCCGCCTTCATTTTTTTGATGTTTTCCCCGGAAGCCTGCTTCCGGAATCACGGAAATCACGCAGTTTTTGCTTTAATGCATCGTCTTGATTCGCAAGTATCTGCGCTGCTAAAATCGCTGCATTTTTTGCACCCGCCCTTCCGATGGCCACGGTCGCCACCGGAATGCCCGGAGGCATTTGAACAATGGAATAGAGTGCATCCAATCCGCTCAGGGGTGAAGCATCCAGCGGCACGCCAATCACAGGAAGCGTGGTCTGAGCAGCCACAACACCAGGAAGATGAGCAGCCATGCCTGCGCCAGCGATGATAACTCCGAAACCACTGTGCTCGGCAGTTGACGCAAAAGCTGTCACTTTCTCCGGATCACGATGAGCAGACAATACGAAAACTTCACAGGGAATACCAAAGAATTCCAGAGTATCAATGGAAGCCTGCATCACTGCTTTATCTGATGTGCTGCCCATTAATATTGCTACTTTTTTCATAATAAATGTACCTTTTTTTCTTACAGAGGCCATTGATCCTGTTATCATCAGAAAATCCGACCGGATCATCACCCTTGTTATCAGACCAATAAGGAAGGAAGATAAAAAATTTATCTGAACGTTCGTTATTCGCTTCTTGATTGATTTCCGGCGACAATGATCGTTTCAATGATTCGTATATCTCAATATATATATTATAAAGAACGTGATAAAAATACAAAATATTTCAATTGTATGCAATAATAAAAATATGGCCTTAACTTCAGAAATACAATACATTCTCTGTCCGCCCGTTTTTTATCATTCCGGATCAAATCGGGTACGAAATGTTTCCGCAATCACTTCCATCCGCCTCAGATAAGGCAGCTTCTCTTTGCCGGGAGCGAACAAGGCAATATCAACCATGTAAACGCGCTCTGTCGTATTATCATAGAATGTATAATTCTTAAAAGGGCCTCCTGCTGCTTCATTCTCGCGTTCCCACAATCCTGTTGTGATCAGTGCGGGGCGTCCCAGAAATGTGCTCTTATACGAAAAAAGATACTTGCCGGCCACACATTCTGTAAAATCATGATAATAGGTTTGTCCAATCCGATTTCTCTCTTTGACCACCCAATCCTGATTCAGCAAGGAAGTGTCTCCTCCTTCCACCCATCTTACAAAAATCCATCGGTCCGGCATCACCCGCCGCATCCATAAAAAATTTTCGGCCGGAAAGGTTTCTGCAAGAAAGTAATCTTTCTGCATCCGCAGGATCCAATTGTAATTATCCATCAAATATGCCTCAAGATCTTTGTTCTCTCGCCCTTCAAGCACCTCTTTTGTAAGCGTGCGCTTCATTTCTTTTCGCATCAAATCATACAACATGATCGAATGGTCCTGAATCTTATCACGTAAAGCAGGGATATCCTTGCTTACCAGAATCATGATCATTTGATCTCTGGCCCATTCGTCTTTCCTGATAAATACAAAATTTTCTCCCTGTTCAATCCTCTGCCGAAGTGACGGATCATCAGTCATCCCCTGAATCATATCACCAATGGGGCCCTCTGATTGCAATGTAGAGGCAATAATCAAAAATTGTGCACGGCTGTAATAATCGATTAAAGAATCGGGCGTATGAAGTAATTTAAACTGATATTCTTCCTGAGGTGTCCGGACCACCTTTTCAAAAGTCCACCGCAAGGCGCCCTGAATGCCCTCCCAATCCTCATCATCCGCTATGACAGCAATGGCACCTTCCTGCCAAAAACTATGCGGTTTTGGACTGCAGCGAAAAAACATAAAAATGCTAAATAGCAAAAAAAACGGCATTTTTAGTATACGCATGATGTCACCTCCACGGTTTTATCCATTGTCTCCCTGGGTAACCTTCAGATTCATGAAGCGGATACTCATGAAAAAATATTGCTTTATCAATTCTTCTGCTTATTTCAACAGAACATAATGAAATAATATAATATGAATTCAAGGCGTTGCCAATCATATTTATGTGATTCTTTTATTTTCAGACCGGCGAATTATAAATAAGATCACGCCGGGCAGACTGGAAGCCACAGCCACAATAAATGCCAGAAATTCCATTGTAAATGCATCCATAGCTTCCATTCCCGCCATAGCGAACAACAGAACACCGGATTGTTCACGAATGCCGATACCTCCCAGGCTGACAGGCAGACTGGCCAATATGGCAATAATAGGTACAAACAGAAAAAAATAGATGGGAGACACTGTGCATCCCAGGGATCTTCCTAATAAAAAATGCATCATAATCCTGGCAGACTGAACAGACAGAGAAATCAATAAGACCTCAATAAACAACCTTCGCTGCCGTCCAAAATAGTAAATATTGTTGTAAACATCTTTCGCTTTCAGATGCAATGCGATTGGCATCATTTTCTTGATAAGCCAGAAAAACAGCCTGGCAAATCTTCGAATAAAAAAGAAACAAAAAATAAAAATCCATGCGCCGAGCAGAATCAGATAGAGGTAGAGAAATACTGAACCTGCTTTTCCTGTAAATAACAAATAAGGCGAAGCAAACAACGCTATACTCGATAACACCAAAAGACCCATTACACGATCCATAAACACTGTCGAAACCGAAGCAGCACCATTTCGGGATAAACGGCGCATATCCATCATACGATAAAAATCACCACCTACCCCTCCGATTAAAAAATTATTAAAAAACAGACCGATAAAATACAATGAAATTGTCTTTCGGTAAGAGATATTTACAGCTTCGGCTTTCAGCATGCGCCACCATTGATAACTGCCTGCAAAATGGCTCATTGTAAATAGAATCAGCGCCGAAAGAAACCAGAAAAACTGCACCTGTTTCAGCGTCTGAACAATTCTCACAATGCCGATACTGTTCATGAGAATAATGATCAATCCGCAGCTGACCACAATTTTAGTCATTTGAATTAATATTTTTCTCATTGAGATAAATCCTGAAATCTTTTTTTCTTCATGATAAAAAAAGAGAACGCCACACTGCCGCGATACATCCGCTTCATTATCTCGGCATCCGATAATTTTCGGATTTGCCTCACCTTTTTCCTGCCCTGGCGAATGGTCTTACAATAGCGGATGACACCCCACAAACCCATAGGTACCGCCAGCGTTCTCTTAAATTGTCCCGAGAACCATCCGTATATGAGGGTACTGAGTTCAAGAAACAGTCTTGCAGGAAAAATCCAAAGCAGTGTCAATAAAGAATAATTTCTTAAAACCATAAGCAAATTGTTTCGATGATTTAAAACCATTTTTTTCAGACGTTCCTGACCCAATGTACCTCCGGTTTGATGATATACAACCGACTGAGGCAGTGAATATACACAATATCCTGCCAGATGAAAACGCCAGCACAGGTCAATTTCTTCCATATGAGCAAAAAAAGATTCTTCAAACATACCGACAGCATCCACTGCAGCTCGCCTGACAACCATAGCAGCCCCGGTTGCCCAGAAAACAGGATGAATATCGTCATACTGTCCTTGATCGTCTTCCATCACGTGAAACAGCCTGCCCCTGGCAAAAGGATATCCTAAAATGTCTATTTCCCCGCCGGCTGCACCGCTATAATCGAATTGGTGACGATTTTCGATCGATTTTATCTTTGGTTGTACCGCTGCAATATCCGGACGTTTTTCCATGAGTTTGATAATAGAACCCAGCCAGTTTTCTGTGACTTCAGCATCATTATTCAGAAACGCGACAAATTTCGATGTCGTTTTCAAAAAACCATAATTACATCCGCCGGCATATCCACGATTGGTATGGCTTCTCAATATACGGACATCGGGGAATGCTTCGCGGACCATGTTCAGGCTTTCATCTGTAGAGCCGTTATCCACAATCAGAATGGAAAAATCTGAATATCGGGTTTTTTGCAGAGAGAGAAGACAACGGCGAAGAATCACTTCGCCGTTGAAATGGGGAATAATAACAGTCACCTTGTGTTCGCTGGGATCCAAAGCATAACCTATAACATCTTACGGGAGAACATCAAAAGTCGACTCAATTGTGGTATCCTCTCCCATGAGCTGCTGCAAAGATTCCAGCTCTTTCTTTGCGTTTGGATCTCCCGGATTTCGCCGCAGCCAGTCTTCCAGAAAAGCGGCCGCACGCTCATATTGCCCGGACTGTTTATAGAGAAAAAACAATTCCGACTGGGCGCGCATATCATTGGGATCTTCCTGAATCAATTTATCGAGTATCTCTTCAGCAAAGTCATACATTCGAAATCCATAGATTGCATAATTGGCCGTTTCCCGGAGTTCCTGTCTGGATCGAATTCGTCCGGGAATAATGGATTTGATTCGTTCTTCAACATCGACATCCAAATCCAAATCAACGGCTACTTTATTCAGCAGCATGGCAGTCAGTTCGCTGGGATAAGGAATATTATCGGGAGGTATCAGCTCGTCCATGGTTTGATATACTTTTACAGCCATTTCTCTATTACCCTCATTCTGATA
>Ga0272441_10015411_pt1 | contig 10704 bp, 11 predicted proteins | sample SSMProp6N_FD_193582 | JGI IMG/M metagenome (GOLD analysis project Ga0272441, IMG submission 193582) | Marine sediment archaeal communities from Little Sippewissett salt marsh, Falmouth, MA, United States - SSM-Prop-6N | ecosystem: Environmental > Aquatic > Marine > Wetlands > Sediment ...
AGTGGTGGTCTCTCACCCCTTCCCAGGGGGACGTTGTTCACGAGGGTGTGTCCGGTACTCCCACAGTCTTCCAGCCGCCATGTATCCCCCGTACGCATCAGGCGTGCATGGGGCCGCGATACCCGTGAAACAGCGGCATACGACGAGGGGAGGACGATATCCGTTGCAGGGTCATACATGGCCTCATTCGGCGGGTCTTCCCTGCCGAGGGCGATACACGCTGCATGCAGGGGGAAGACCCTTCCATCCTCCTCCCCCTGTGCCAGAAGGAGCATGGGCGGGGCATCTCCCCCGCTCAGCATCGACTTGACGGTGCGGATGCGGGATGCCATGTCTCCCAGTCCGGCCGGGACCATACCACCGGAGAATACCCCCAGACTCACAATGACCGAATCAATCCCGCCCGGCTGCAGGGAAAACTTCCAGACCGGGTGCACCCCTCTCGCGGTCTCACGCCCGAGCCCTGCCTCCTTTTTGATGACTCCCGCCGTCGTCAGTTTTTTGAGGTGTTTTTTGGTATTCTCGTAGCTCGTGCCAATATCTGCTGCGATTTCGCGGATCTCCATCGGACGGTGTTCAATAGCCCGGAGAATCTTCAGGCGTGTCGGGCTTGAAAGGACCTCAAGGTACTCGGAGAGTTCTGCGAGAAATTCCGGGTCTTCCGAGAGTACAACGGTCTGGCTCATCATACCATCTCATGTGTTCGTGCACCGAGGAGCGGTACATGAAACGTATAACTCACGTTGTATCGGCAGCATCAAAAAAATGGTGGTAATGCTCTTTTCAGGAAATAATATCCATACCATCCCAACAGCGGACTGAAACATCAGGCGACCAAAAAAACACCTATATCCGCACCACCTCTGCCTCACCAATTTCATCTTTCGCATCACTGATATGGTGCATGATATCAACCTGCGACCCCTTGCCCGCACCACGGATCTGCCCGCGGTCGATGAGATAGTAGAAACCATCCCCAACGAGGTAAAACCGGGAAAGCCCCTTGATCTCTGCCGAGTCAATGGCAATCTCCAGACGCTCCTGCACGTCCCGTGAGTGGCCAAGGTCGTCCACAAGAAATCGACGGACACTTTCCGGCATCCGCTTCCGGGGCCGTTTCGGCAGTTCACCAGTCGCTGCCGCCGTTTCCGGTTGTGCCTCCGCTGTATCCGGAGGTGCGGGTTTTGCTTCATATGCCGGTTTCTCCCTGGCAGGTTTTTTTTCTTCCCCCACGACCCTCCCGCCGAGGTAGCCCGTCTGGGACAGTCCCATCAGGTAGAGAAGCGTAGGGTCGATATCCGGGAGCGAGAGAGTTGCTACATCCACACCCACCTCTGTCACTGCCCCCACGACGACCGAGAGATAGAGAACAACGCTGATGATCGTCCAGAGAAACATCTGGAACCGGTTGAGGGCAATCTTCCCCTTGTGTTTCAGCATCATCCCGAATGGAGGAAGAGGTTTTGGTGGTTTTGCAGGCGTGTCCGGCTTATATCTTGATTTTGTATACCCCACACTGATCAGGGGTACGGCAACACTGATACCAAGAAGCAGATAGAGGTTCGGCGGAATCTCGGTCGAGAAGGGAATACCATCACCCAGTAACCGTATGACACTGATCCAGACATACGAAAACGAGATGACAATCGTCCAGACGAGGAACTGAAAGAGCGAAAGACTCGGCACCCAGTAATCGGCACGGATGATATTGAGGAAGTTACCCCCGTCTGTCCTGACAAGGAGGTGGGCAATGAGAAGGACCACGGCAATGACAACCACAGAGACAATAAATCCAGGCAAAACACCATTTACCATTGCTCACGTCATCAGCATCCGGAGTAATATACTCTTTCACCACCGGTGAAACGGTGCATTCATTTTCCTGTGTTATTGGATTTAAGAGCAAAATGATGAATAAAATAAAACCGAATATCGGGTTTTGTCGACAAATGGCAACGATTGCTTACCATACCAGACATTGCATCAAAAATGAGGTTTCGGTCGTTAAAACAGCCTGTCACCGGTTCCCAAACGCGATAAACGGCCGGAGCCGTTCCGCACACTCCATCCATTCCGCAGCAATGGCATCCATGTCCAGCGTCAGCATATCAGAGAGCGGAATCAGATACGCAAACCGGAGCGCCATGAAGGCATCCGGTTCCGGTGTCTTCTTTGCGTTCCTGCCCTGATAGAACGACTTGTAATAGTCAGTCGCCTCTTCGCCATACCGGGGGTCAATCTCCATCGTTGTCAGCCCTTTACGGATTGCCTTCTCAAATCCGGTCCGCACCCCGTCGATGCGTTTCATGAGAGAGGCAGCGGAGGTCTGGCTTTTGCTGTTCTTTGCAACCAGCTGAAAGTAATAGTCATCCCATCCGACCGGGGCAAGGGGAATCTTCGTATAGAGACGGGATGAGAAGCGCCGGTCCTCCGGAAGGGCGGCAACAAGCGCGTCAAACTCTTCGGGATCTTCTTCCATATGCCGGTAGAACGTAGCGATACTTGACGGGTATTCGGTATTGGTCAGAATCTGAACATTGCGCTTGCCGATGAAGATGTTCAGGAACGTATCCTTCTCCTCTGCAGGCGTGTCAAAGAACGCGAGGTGCACATAGCTGAAATCCCGGGCATCATACCCGATTCGTGAGGTGCGAAATCCCAGCCCGTCCTTCAGCACCGCGTACAGGGGTTTGATCTTTTCATCCACAAACTGTTCACACTGCCTGGTGAGGAGCTTTTTTTCATACTCGTTCGTCTCCGGCAGATGGCAGAAGAGATCAAAATCATCCATGCAGAAATAGCCGGGATGTTCGCTGGTCATGATGCTATCGTTATCCTGTGTACATATCTCCCTATCGGAGAATGAAAGGGGACAGCAGCATCTGAAATATACACCTGTTGAACAGGGCAACGGGTATTCATGAACACAGGCGCGGTGAGAAGGCATGTTCCGGACCGGGACTGGTGTTCTCAGGCCGGACATGCCGCAGTGTGGAATCGGAAAAAGAGAGACGTGTGGGAAAGAGGGGGATGATCCCCGGTGCAGTTCAGTTCTGAATTGCATACACGATGTTTACGGTGGCCGTGACATCGAGGGTGCCCGCTTCAATCGGTGTCGGGATGGGTGCAACGGCCTTCTCCATCATCCCGCCTGCCATGGTATCAGCATAGACCATCGGGGTTGAACTGCCATAGGTGGTGACATCCTGTACGCCGGTGATGGTCACACCCAATGCACCTGCAAGGGTGTCTGCATCAGTCTTTGCCTGTGCCACCGCTGCGATCAGCGCCTGTGCACGCAGGGACTGTGCCTTCTCATCGCTGATGGTGAACCGCACAGAGTTCACGTTGTTTGCGCCGCTCATCACCGCAGTGTCGATGATATCACCCGCACGACTGACATCGTTATAGGTGACGGTCACCGTGTTTGTGACCACATAGACCTGCTTTTTGCCAGAGAAGGGACTGTCGTCATCCGGAGTGCGGGAGTACATGTAATAGCCCGAGGTCTTGATATCCTCTGATGCAATACCCATGCCCTTCAGGGCGTCGATGACCGTGGTCGTCTTCTGTGCATTCTCCTGCTGGGCCGTGACCGGGTCGGTGTGCTGTGTCTCGACACCGACAGAGATGATTACTTCATCGGGAGTGGTCGTCACCGACCCGGTGCCGGAAACCGTGATCGTGGGCACATCGGTGCCGTCCGCTGCTGCCGCCGGAAGGGCGAGGCAGCATACCAGAAGGAGGCAGATACCAACCTGTTTCAGGTTCGTTGTCCAATTCATCATATCCACACATAGGCTGGATTTGGATATAATCCTGCCTTTGACTTCGAAATACTTCGCACATACCTCCGCTGTAAACAGGGACTGCACGGCGGCCATCTGTTCCTCATACAAGTCATTTTGCCAAGGGGAAGAGACAACGAAGAGAACCGGAACGGATACACCGGTATTGTAACCCGGTTTGAGTGATACATGCTCACCCCTGCCTGCCGCCTCTCCACAGATGAAAGAGAATACCCGCAAACACCCCCTGATGGGGCATCTCTGGTCTCCCGGCGGCAGGGTACCCGTCCGCCCCGGTACCGCAGCACATCCTTCATGCAGCAACCGGAACCCATGTGCCACACCCTGACTCCGGTAATTATAACAGAGATCCCACCGATGATCGGATGCTGCCAGACAGGCAGCATTCCGGGGGAAACGGAGGAAAAGAAGGCCCTCATTCGGGAGATGATGCTATGAAACAGATCGGTGAAATGAACGTAAGGATGCCGGAGCGCTCCGGATTTTATGAAGGTGACCTCCATGAATCGTGAACACCGCAGCCTTCTGCTGCTTTTGGGAGGACTCCTCCTGGTCTCCTTTGTCTGGGAAGGAATCATCCTTTTCGCGGGCGGGGTGGCCGGTCAGTATTTTACTGTGATGGCCGGTTTGCTGATGTTCTTCCCCGCCATTGCAGGATTTGTGTACCTCCGCCGGACGGGACAACGTGCAAACCCCATCCTCACCGCGGTGGGCAAAAAACGCTACCTGCTTGCGGCGGCTCTCATCCCGATTATCATCGCCATACTTGTGTGCTGGACTGCTGTAGCAGCGGGTGTGATGACACAGACGCTGTATGACAGCGCAACAGGACTCGTCAATTCTCCGGGTGGTAACGGACAGCAGATTCCTGTTGGCTCCTTTCTTCTCCAGTTTGTGTTCACAGCAGTGATAGGAATCGCAATCACCTCGATTGCCACCTTCGGAGAGGAGTTCGGATGGCGTGGCGTGATACAGAACCGGCTGATTCAACACTACGGCATTGTGGCGGGAATCGTGATCCTTGGACTCTTCTGGGGCATCTGGCACGCCCCCATCATCTACGGCGGGTATAACTTCCCCGGCTATCCGCTCCTCGGCAGTCTTGTATTCATGCCGCTCTTCACCCTCGGCACCTCCGGAGTGTTTGCATGGCTGACACTTCGGGCCGGGAGTTTCTGGCCGGCGGTGCTCGCCCACGCGTCAATCAACAGTGTTGCAGGCCCCCTCTTCTATCTCCCGGTATTTGAGGCTGAACCGCTGACACGTTACCTGCTCTTCGTTGTCCCGTGGGTTGTCGCAGGCGTTGCCGCCATTGTCCATCTGAAGCTGACAGAAGAGACAGGGGTCTGGAATCTGTATCCCGAAAACGACCTCAGAAAAAGAACGGGAGATTCCATAATCTTCTGACATTTCCAATATTAACATCCATTTTTATCCGATCAGATATCCTTTCGGATTGTCCGCATTTCAATCTTTTTTGAGCCATACAATATAACGCGAACATTTCCTCAATATCCGGACAGCCGTGCCGCAGACGAATTAATATCTCAGGCACCCCATCTCATATCAGCATGATCGATCCCACCATCATCATCGTCGTCATTGGTGTTGCTGCCTTCGCCATCTCCGGTGTCATCGCAGGTACCCGGCAGGATGCAAACATTCTCACCGTGCTCGTCCTCGGTGTCGTGACCGCCATCGGCGGCGGGACGGTGCGTGATATCATCCTGAACATCCCGGTCTTCTGGGTGCAGGACTTCGCGGTCGTCTGGCTTGCTATCTTCGCGTCCCTTGTGGCATTCCTCTTTGCACCATTCTTCCGGGGGAGACTGTGGAAGGCACTTCTCTATGCGGATGCCGTTGGCGTCGCCTTCTTCACGGTTGCTGCGGTCGACAAGACGCTGTCACTCGGGGCGAGCGGGGAAGTCGCGGTGATCATGGGATTTGTCACCGCCTGCACCGGCGGCATCATACGCGACCTTCTCACCGGGAGGCCCCCTCTCGTCATTGCATCCGATGAACTCTTTGTCACCCCGATGCTCATCGGCGCAGTCCTCTATGTACTCGTGCTCGAGTATGCCCCGCAGTATGCGGCACAGTGGCCAATCGTTGCGATCTGCTTTATGGTCGGATTCCGGGGTATTGCCATTCAGACCGGACTCCAGTTTCCGAAATGGCTGCGGATGCGGCCCGAAAAACGGTCCGAATAACGGAAATGAACGAGGAACGGCGGGACCGGCATGCCCCCTCAAACCTTCTCATGCCTTCTCATGCTGACCGGCACACCTCAGCGTGTCACCGACTGTTGTATTCACCGATGCACAGAGGATTCCGTATTCGGTAAGTTCATAGATGATCCATGTCCCTTTCGCAGTACCTGCGATCATCCCCGCCTCCTGAAGGATCTTCAGGTGATACGAGAGTTTGGTTTTGGGTATTCCCAGCACTTCGCGGATGATACAGACACAGAGTGGCTGAACACGCAGCATCTCAAGGATCCGGATCCGGTAGCCATCCGCACAGGCATGGTGAAACGCCCGTACCCGTGCAACCGTTGCATCGTCCGGCAGGGCGGCAATGAGACCTTCATAGCCCCCCGGGCCAGAGATCATCTCCAGCGCTTCGGCCGGTATTTCATTACAGCATGGTTTTTTCATGGTATTTCCACAGTATTGGTCCGTCAGCCGGCAGATGTGAGCACAGATACTCTTCCCCACCTGCACCGTAATTGTTCAAGAAATTTTGAATTACATTTATATATTATCATCGGCCACATTAGTTCAATATAATTTGAATCAAAGAGCCACCCATGACAGATAGTATCACCGGAGCACTCCTCTCCGGACTGGACGCCGTTATCGAGTATCTTGCGGCACACACGGTAACCTGCCTGATACCGGCATTCTTTATCGCAGGTGCAATTGCTGCATTCGTGAAAAAAGACGCCATCCTGAAGTACTTCAGCCCGGACGCGAAGAAATCCGTATCCTACGGCATCGCTTCCATATCAGGCATCGTGCTTGCGGTCTGTTCCTGTACCATCCTCCCGATGTTTGCAGGCATTATGAAGAAAGGCAGCGGGATCGGCCCTGCCATTGCCTTCCTCTACGCCGGGCCCGCGATCAACATCCTTGCGATCATCTATACGGCAACCGTGCTCGGAGTGGAGATCGGCATCGCCCGTGCGGTCTTTGCCGTGGTGATGGCAATCGCCATCGGTCTTATGATGGCAGCGCTCTTCCGCACCCACGACCGGGAAGCACGGGATGCCGCAGCACCGATAACAGGAGTGGCAGCAGGCGAAGATGAACGCCCCCGGTGGGTGAATCCCGCATTCTTTGTGATGCTCGTTTTGGTACTGGTCATCGGCGCCTCTCCGCTGGATATCGTGCTGCGCCTTGCCGTCGTCTACCTCCTGACCCTCGCAATTGCCGTCCTCCTCATCTACTTCTACGAACGCGATGAAGTCACGGAATGGGGATATGAAGTCTGGGACCTCACAAAGAAGATCTTCCCGATCCTGATTGGCGGTACCTTCATCGTAGGGGTCATCGCGTTCTTCCTGCCGCCTGAGACATTCCAGCCGTTCTTTGGGACAAACTCCATCAGCGCAGTATTCCTCGGCGCAGTTGTGGGAGCAATTCTCTACATGCCGACCCTCCTCGAGGTGCCCATCATCGGCGGCACCTTCGGGTATACCGAAGGTCTGATGGCGGGGGGACCGGCACTTGCCCTGCTTCTTGCCGGACCAACGATCAGTCTGCCCTCCATCCTTGTGCTCACCCGGATTATGGGTGCGAAGAAGACGGCGGTCTATGTGGCACTGGTGGTGATCTTTTCAACCGCGGCAGGTCTGGTTTACGGAACATTCTTAGGATGAGAATTCGGATGAGGATGGAAAGAATGCACAAATGAACGAAAACAGAGATGAGATAAAATGACAACAATCGAAGTGCTGGGAACCGGATGCATGAAATGCAAACGCCTCCTGAAAAATGTGGAAAAAGCAGTGAAAGATGCGGGAACAGAGGCAGATATCATCAAAATTGAGGATATCAACGCAATCATGGACCGGGGCGTAATGCTCACACCTGCCCTGATCATCGATGGTGAACTGAAGGTGTCAGGACGCGTAGCAGACGTAAAAGAGATTGCGGCCCTGCTTCAGGAATGAGGGGGAAAAGGCAGACAACCCCGACAAAAATTCCGTTCAGAGGTATTATTCAGGGGAAAGAGAAGGACCTCTCTCTTCCCTGGTAACATGCACCGCCTCAGGAAGAAACGCAACCGAAACAGCCCCGCCCGGCACCAGACCCTTCTCTTTAATCTCCTGCTCGGTTGCAAGCGCATAGAGACAAAACCCACAGGAGATCCGCAGCAGGTAATAGGATTTGCGGGGGATGATCTCTTCAATCACGGCAGGGAACCGGTTGTATTCGTCATCTGCCGCACTCCCTGCACGCCGCACAGAGACGTCTGCCGCACGGATAAACACACAGACAGAGGAGCCTGCGGGCACATCAGGCGCGGCACGGATACGGCTTCCGTCCACCTCAATCACCGAACCAACGGTCCCGGTGGATGCCACGACACCCTCTAAGACGTTTTCAATGCCGACAAACCTGCCGACCTTCCGGTTTCGCGGTCTGCAGAATACCACATCACGCTCATCCTCCTGTTCCAGCGTGCCGTCGATGATGACCGCCACACGGGTGGCAAGCGAGACGGCCTCTTCACGCGAATGGGTGACCTGCACAATCGTCAGGGCATGCTCCTGGTGTATCTCCCGCAGATCCGCAACAAACTTGTCCCGGTTCACCCGGTCCATCGCAGAGAGCGGTTCATCCAGGAGCAGGATATCGGGTTCGGTGACAAGCGCCCGTGCGAGCGCCACACGCTGCTGTTCGCCCCCGCTCATCGTATAGGGGGCACGATCTTTGAGATGCCCGATATCAAACCGGCTGAGAATTGCCGTCACCTTCCGTTCGATCTCCGGTTTCGGCAGTTTCTGGAGTTTCAGCCCGAACGCGATGTTCTCATACACCGTCATATGCGGAAAGAGGGAATAATCCTGATAGACAAGCGCAATCCGCCTCTTCTCCGGCGCAATACCGCTCACATCCTCACCATCGATGAGGACTCTCCCCGATGCGGGATGCTGAAGACCTGCGATTGCCTCAAGGATGATCGTCTTCCCGGCACCCGACGGGCCGATAATAAAGTAGTAGTCTCCTTTCTCAATCCTGATACTGACCTCATTGAGCCGGAACGCACCCAGCTCAACCGAGACATTCTCAAACTCTATCATCGTACTTCCCCACCGATTTCATAATCACACGCAGCACGGCAAATACCACCAGACAGACGACAATCATCGCAAACGCAACCGCAGTGCTCTCCCTCAGACCCGCAGTCGTGAACTTGTAGTAGATAAGCGTCGATATCACCATCGGATAGTAGGCAATCATGATGATCGCTGCAAACTCGCCGATGCCCCGGCCCCATGCAAGAATACTGCCGTTGAAGATATGCCGTACCGAGAGCGGCAGCACCACCAGACGGAATGCCTGAAACCGCGACGCCCCAAGCGTCCGGGCCACATTCTCCATATGCACCGGGACCTTCTCAAATCCGTCCCGCACCGCATTCACAAAGTACGGGGACGAGACAAAGAACATCGCCGCGACGATGCCCGGATACGCCCCCTCGAAGATGATACCAATCTCTGAGAGGGGTGCTCCGATGATGCCGCGGCGCATAAAGAGGATATAGACCATGATACCCGCGATGGTATGCGGGAGCATCACCGGGATATCAACGATGCTTTCCACAAGACCCTTCCCCCGAAACTCGGTCCGGGCGAGGACATAGGCAAGGGGGATGCCAAAGACCAGCAGCAGCAACACGGCATTCAGCCCCGCTGTCATGGTAATCAGTATTGCATCAACGACCTTTGACTCCGTTGCGACCGAGATGAAGTACGGGAGGTCTGTTACCTGTTTGATCGTGATCGTGAACAGGCCCAGAATGGTCAGAATAACAATCAGACTGCCAACGAGGGCAAACGACAGCAGACAGGCATCAGGAATCTTTACAGGTCGTTGCATGCATCTGCTCCAGAATAAAAAAGGGGATTTTGGGAGATTCAGGCGCTCATCTCAACAAGGTTCCCCAGTGCTGCGGGGATGTCAACAAACCCGACCGGAGGGTTGATGGGAGGCTGTCCTGCTTCTTCCATGATCTGCTGGCCGGTTGGGCCGATGAGCATAGAGACAAACTCAACACCAGTCTCCGGGTTGTCAGCGGTTGTGGGTACAGTGACACCGTAAACAATCGGTTTGCCCTTCATCATACCACCTTCGGTATCAATCAGCACCTTTGCATAGGTGTCCTTGTAGGCGATTGCAGAGAGGTCGATGGATTCGGGCAGTTCGATGTACTTCACACCGGAGTCGGCGTTCTGCTGGGCGACACTGCGGTACTCCCATGCATAGTCGAGGTTGCCGGACTCAAGACCTGCGATCAACTCCACACTCTTGGGTGAAATCGTGATCGGATAGACCGGTTCGGTAACATTTGCATGGATGGTGATAACACCGTCTGCAACGGTCGGGTAGATCTGTGTGTACTCACCGACAAGGTTGTCGAAGATCATGTCATCGTTGTACTCGAGCTCAGCAAGGGTGATCACCATCAGGGAACGGTACCCGCACGGGTCGAGGTTCGGGTCGGAGAAGCCCCACGTGACACCGTCACGGGCAAGGATCTCATACCAGTTGTCTGCCGTCACTTCATCTGCATAGTTGGACTTATCTGTGTAGCAGAGCACCATGCGGTTCTTTGCAAAGGTCACATACCACGATGCATAGTCAGGGACCATGAGACCGGGAATGAG
>Ga0272441_10015412_pt1 | contig 10704 bp, 7 predicted proteins | sample SSMProp6N_FD_193582 | JGI IMG/M metagenome (GOLD analysis project Ga0272441, IMG submission 193582) | Marine sediment archaeal communities from Little Sippewissett salt marsh, Falmouth, MA, United States - SSM-Prop-6N | ecosystem: Environmental > Aquatic > Marine > Wetlands > Sediment ...
TCGGCCAGGGGGTAGGGAGCCTTCGGGTCGCTGCACAGGCGCACCTGGAGGCAGTCGCCCGCCCAGCCCTTGTCGGGCTCCACCTTCGGGTCGTGGCGGTTGCGCAGCGGGGTGTCGTCCGCCACGTGGGCGGCGATGTAGAGCGCCGCCTTGTCGTACATGAAGGCGATGCTCGTGGAGAACCTCGGGCGCAACGATTCATCGAACGCGCAGTCGATCGCCATGCTGCGATCCCACTCCGCAAGGTCGCCGTCCACCGTCACCGCTTTCGCGGTGGGCACGGCGAACACGCGGTCGTGGCGCTGCGGCTGACCGGCCGCCACGCCTACACACGCACACAGAGCGAGAAGCTCGATTCTCACGCGCATTTGTGCCGCGCCTCCTTTGTGGCTACACTACGTGAGCTCAGGGGCTCAGGCCCGCAGTAGCGTACGAAACGGCTCCCGCCGCGTCAACCTCCGCCGACCATGGAGTGCCGTGTGATGCGTGTCCCCCTTCTTCTGTTCCTCGCGATGGCTGCATTCGAGGTGGCCGGTATGGCTTCCGAGTACCGCGTGCCGCTGATGGCGAAGGCTCCGGCCATCGACGGCCGCATCGACCCCGCCGAGTGGGCGCGAGCCGCAGGCTTCGACGGCTTCGCCTTCCGCAACAGTGTGGACCGCCGCCGCGCTCGGGCCTGGGTAGGCGCCACCGCCACCCACCTCTACCTGGCCATCCGCACCCAACTCCCCGACGAGGGCGAGCTGGCCGCCAGCGTGAAGAAGGACACCGTGAAGGTGGTGTTCGACGATTCGGTCGAGGTGTGGATCGACCCCACGCCCGGCTCCGAGCACGGCGACATGTTCCAGATGCTCGCCAACTCCGTGGGCAGCATCGGCTACAAGCACCACGGCCGCGGCCGCATCCAGGAGAAGCCCACCTGGGCCGGCCACTGGACCGTGGCGAACGCCCTGCACGATGGCCACTGGCACTGCGAGGTGGCCGTGCCCATCGCTGAGATCGCCCCCGGCCGCACCGCCACCCAGGGCGCCTGGGGCATCAACCTGTGCCGCAACTGGAAGAACCCCTGGGGCTTCTCCTCCATCGGCGGCGGAGGCTACGCTCCCACCGACCGCTTCACCTTCGCCAACGCCGATGCCCTGGCCATCCGCCACGAGAGCCGCGCCGATGCCTTCGCGGGCGACATCCACCACGCCCTCGTGCTCCACAACCCCACCGCCAAGCCCGTCGCCGTGAAGGCCAGCCTCGCCCTCAAGCGCGACGTGATGCCCGCCCTCGAACGCACCGAAGACCTCACCATCGCCCCAGGCGACACCACCGAGGTAGCCATCCAGACGAAGGACGAGGCCACGCGGAAGTTCGACCTCGCCATCGCCGTCCACGCCCAGGCGGACAAGGCCGTCCACTACCAGCGGGCCTACGCTTGGCGAGCCGCCGGCCCATGGCGGTGGGTGGCCACGAAGAAGAAAGCGCTCCCCATCGACTTCCAGTTCGCCTACTACCCCTACCTCAACCGCATGCGGGTGCTCGCCAACGTGGCGAACCTGCCGGAACGCGCGAAGCTCGAACGCCTCGCCTGCACGATCCGCAAGAAGGGAAGCGCGAAAGCCGTCAAGACCGTCACCTTCGAGACGTTCACCGACGGCCGGCAGGAGCAGGCCTTCGACCTGCCCCCGCTCGATGGCGTCTACGAGATCGCGATGGCCGCCCGCGGCCAGGACGTGCCCGAGGGCGAACTGGTCAAGGAATTCGAGCGCACCGTCTACGAATGGGAGCGCAAGGGCCTCGGCACCAGCACGAAGGTCTATCCGCCGTTCACGCCCATCCAGGTCGAGGGCACGCGCGTCTCCACCGTGCTGCGCGACCACACGATGAACGGATTCGGCCTGTGGGACCAGGTGATCGCGCGGGGCAAGCCACTCCTGGCCGCGCCGATGCGCCTGGTGGCCGAGACAGGCGGCGCCGCCATCGAGATCAAACCCGCCCAGCCGCTCCGCATCCTCGCCAGGAGCGACCACCAGGTGAAAGCCGAAGCCCGCCTCGCCGGCGGCCTCCAGGCAAGCGTCCTCGCCACGTGGGACTACGATGGGATGATGCGCGTCGACCTGTCCCTCCCGAAGTCGGGAGAGAAGCTCGACGCTCTCCGCCTCGAAATCCCGCTCGCCGACCCGATGGCCCCGATGCTCCACGCCATGGGCGACGGCATCCGCAACACCGTCTACATCCGCGTGCCCGAGGGCGAGGGCGTGGTGTGGGACGCCAGCAAGGTGCAGGTGAACGACTTCCCTCGCAACTTCTGCTCCTACATCTACGTGGGCGGCCCCGTGCGCGGCCTCTGCTGGTTCGCCGAGAACGACGCCGGCTGGTCGTGGGACGCCGCGAAACCCAACATCGACCTCGTCCGCCGCGGCGGCCAGCTCATCCTCCGAGTCCACCTCGTCAACCAGCCCACCACCCTCGACCAGCCCCGCACCCTCACCTTCGGCCTCCTGGCCGCACCCGTGAAGCCCCGCATCGCAAACTGGCGCTACATCTGGCACCGCGAGCGCTACAGCCTGCTCGGCACCGACATCAACTGGCTCGCACGCGGCAACTGCGGCTCCGTCTACCCCGCAGGCAAGGACATGTTTCTCTGGGAGATGATCAAGCGGGGCAGCCGCGAGCGCCTGAGCAACGAGGACGTCGAGAAGGTGGTCGTCCACGGTCGCAAGTACTTCGAGCCCTACGGCCCCGCAGCCGTCGAGAGCTACGAGCGACACGTCCGCCACAACCTCCGATGCCGCTACGGCACGAAGATGGTCTTCTACTACAACCGCGCCAGCTATCAGCTCGCCGACGAGTTCCAGACCTTCCAGGACGAATGGTGCCTCACCGACCACCGCACCGTGGGCAAGGGCACAGGCATCGGCGAAATCAAGATCGTCCCCTCCCCCTCCTACATCGACCACGCCCTGTGGTGGTACGGCAAGAGCTTCGACATCGGCGGCAACCAGGGCGTCTACTGGGATAACGACTTCTTCGTCGCCTCCTACAACACCCAGACCACCGGTGCCTATGCGAAGCCCGACGGTTCCGTGATGCCCTCCACCGGCGTGTGGGACCTCCGCGAGCTCTCGCGCCGCACCTTCATCTACATGAACGAGCGCGGCATGCGACCCATCACCATGCCCCACATGACCTCCACCGGCATCCTCCCCGTCTACAGCTTCTGCACCGTGCAGTACGACTGGGAGTGGAAGTACTCCCAGGGCGACGTCCAGTATCGCTTCCCCCGCGAGTACATCCTGCTGGTGACCACGGGCGAGCTGGCGGGAGCCTGGCCCGTGCTCCTCGGCGACCACGGCAAGCTCGCAGGCGACGAGTGGACGCAGCGGACCTTCGCCGGCGTGTGCCTCGTGCACGAGCTCGACGGCTGGGGCGGCGGCAAGGCGTGGGAATCCCTCTTCACCCACGTCCATCGCCTCGTCGAAACGCCCGGCCTCGAGGTCTACCGCTACTGGGACGACCGCCCCCAGCCCGTCGCCACCGGCCACCCCGACCTGCCCACCATCGTCTACTCCCTCCCCGGCAAGGAAGCCCTCATCGGCGTCACCAGCTACGCCGAACAGGACGTGGATGCCACCCTCACCATCGACCCCAAGCCCCTCGGGCTCGAGGCAGGCTACCGCGTAGTCGATGCCGAAACGGGCGACGCCGTCCCCACGCAGGGCAACGCCCTGAAGTTCACACTCAAGAAACACGACGTCCGCGAGTTCCGCCTCCTGCCCAACGCACAGGCCAAGTAGGCACGCGCAGATGAACCGAACCCCATACGGCCTGCCCCTGCGGATCTTTGCTTCGACGCTCCTCCTCGGGGCTTTGGGCGCAGGCGCTGCCGAGGAACCCGTCCCCAGCCTCTCGCTCCCGCCGTCGTTCGAGGACCGCCTGCTCTACTACGCCAGCTTCGACCGCCCCGACGGTCAGCCCGACGTGTGCCGCGACGGCGTCGAGGTGCAGACCCGCCTCCAGCCGCACGCCAAAGGCTTCCGAGGCCGCGGCGCCCTCACGGGCACGGGCAACGAGCTTCGCCTGCGCAGCCCCGCCTTCTCGCCCCATCTGCCCCTCACGGTCTCCTTCTGGTGGGCGTTCCTCGAACAGCCGAAGCTCGAGACCTGCTTCGGACTCGTCCATCTCCAGGGCCGCGGCTACATCTCGCACTTCTCGCGGGGCAAGGGCACGTGGTGTGCCCTCCAGCGCCCGGCCGCCATCCTCCAGGTCTACGCCATCCCCGGCATCAAGAACGTCAACGGCATCTACGACCACGACCTGTGGGCTCGCGTGGACTGCCGCCCGGGCACCTGGCACCACACGGCGCTCGTGGTTCGCGGCGCCTCGCTCGTGCAGGTGGCCACCGACGGGCGGCGCGCCTGGCAGGTGCGAGTCCGTGGGCGCACCTTCCGCAAGGACGACCAGATCGTCAACCTGTCCATCGGCACCCGGCAGGGGATCCGCATGGCGATCGACGAGGTGGTCATCCTCCGCCGAGCCCTCTCGGTCAACGAGATCGCGGACCACGTGGCCGCCCTCACCCAGATGCGCCAGGTGAACTACCCGCTGCGCTGATGGCCGAGCGTCGCAGCGATTGACAAACGCCCGCCCGAGCCTATACTCGCGGGATAGCTCAGCCTCTTATCCCACGCCGTAGTCGAGTGCAAGGAGCAGCCGATGAACGCACCTCAGGCCTCGCGACGCGACTTCCTCCGCAACTCCGTGGCCGCCGCCTCGGGCGCCGCCCTGGCGGCCAGCGCCATCAGCCGCGGCGCCTACGCCCAGGGCAGCGACGTCATCAAGATCGGCATGATCGGCTGCGGGGGCCGCTGCACGGGCGCCGCATTGAACGCGATGAACGTCGACAAGGGCGTCCGCCTGGTCGCCATGTGCGACATCTTCATGGACCGCGTGAAGGCCCGCCGCAAGCACCTCCAGTCCAGGAAGCGCGACCAGGTGGCGGTGGACGATGCCCACTGCTTCGACGGCTTCGACGGCTACAAGAAGGTGGTCGAGAGCGTGGACGTGGCCGTGATCGCCAACGCCGCAAAGTTCCATCCGCTCCACATGATGACCGCCATCCAGGCGGGCAAGCACGTGTTCGTCGAGAAGCCCCACGCCATCGACCCCTACGGCGTGAAGATGGTGCGAGCCGCCTGCGAGATGGCCAAGCAGAAGAAGCTCAGCGTCGTCTCAGGCCTCCAGAGCCGCTTCCATCCCGGCTACCAGGAGACCGTCCGGCGCATCCACGACGGCGCCATCGGCGACATCGTGACCATCGAGGAGAACTTCCTCCGAGGCCCCTACGGCCTCTATCGCCGCAAGCCCGGCCTCAGCGAAGTCCAGTACCAGTGCAGCAACCAGTACCACTTCACCTGGCTGAGCGGCGACGACGTGCCGCAGTCGCTCATCCACAACGTCGACCGCTCCCTGTGGGCGATGAAGGGCCAGACGCCCGTCCGCTGCCACGGCCTCGCCGGACGCTCCTCGATGACCGACGAAATCTACGGCAACGTCTTCGACCACCACGGCGTCGTCTACCAGTTCGCCAACGGCGTGAAGCTCTATGCTTTCTGCCGAACCACCACCGGCTGCTACAACGAAGTCTCCAGCCTCGTCTACGGCACCAAGGGCCGCTGCAACCTCCTCGCCTGCATCATCGAAGGCGAGACCAAGTGGCGCTACAGCGGCAAGCGCCAGAACCCCTACGACCAGGAGCACCGCGCCCTCTTCCAGGCCATCCGAAAGGCCGAGCCCATCAACAGCGGATACCACATGGCCGACAGCACCCTCACCACCGTCATGGGCCAGCTCAGTTGCTACTCGGGCAAGGAAGTCAAGTGGGACCAGGCCGTCAACAGCGACTTCTTCTACCCGCCCAAGCCCAGCGAATGCACGATGGATATGGAGCCGCCCGTCGCGCTTGGCAAGGACGGCAGCTACCCCGTTCGCATCCCCGGCCGCACGAAGCTGCTGTAGAGGGATTCCCCTCACGCACGGGCCACGTCGAACCGCACCCTGGCCACGCTGTGCCGCGGCAGCACGAGGGCCAGCGTGGCGTCGTCCTTCCACGTCAGATCAAGCTCCGTTTCAGTGAACTGCGAGCCAGGCAGGAAGTTGGCGGCGGAGAGCAGCACGCCACGGGCCGGGCCGTCGACCACCGCGCCGCGCACGCTCACCTCGACCGCGTGCTCGTCGCAGGGGCTTGGGTTGACGAGCGTGATCGTGACGCACCCCCCGCCTGCATCCACCGAGGCCGCGATGTCCACCTCATCGGCGGTTGCAGGCGCGACCTCGATGAGCTGGCCGCCGTGGTGCGGCCTGAACAGCTTCACTGCCTGACCGACGGGGGTGAGGTGCGCGCCGCGCAACCCCACGAGAATCGCCCCCTCGTTCACGGGCTCGAAGTAGGCCCCGAGCCTCATGCCCAACCGCCGCGCGTCCCGGCAGAAAAGGTTGAGCATCAGCGCGGCGTAGATGCCCTCCGACACGCCCGGACGGCGGTACCACGAGTACCACACGTTCCACTCGTCGAAGGCGATCCCGACGGGCGGCCGGTTCCCGGGGCGCTGGTCGATGAGTTGCCGCATGTCGCGCATCGTCAGCGGGCCTTCCCCCTGGCGCCCGTCGACCAGACACGTGCCGTGGAATGCCACATCGGGCGCGGCTGCAAGCTGGCGGAACTCGCCGAGCGCCTCCTCGCCCACAAACGTCCTCACCGGGCAGTCGTACGTGTGGTGCGAGATGTTCTGGAAGTCGCCGACCTCAGCAAGGAGGACATCCCGATACCAGTCGTAGTGCCAGGCGGACGAGGCGGTGAGGACCAGCGAGGGGTCGACCGCCCGCATCGCCCGCGCACAATCGGCCGCGGCCTTCACATACTCGCCCGCCGTGTCCGTGCCGGCCATGTGGGTGTAGCCCATCTCGTTGCCGAGGGTCCAATGCGTGACGGCGTAGGGCTCGGGGTGGCCGCGCTCGGCCCGGCGCCGGCCCCAGGTGGTGTCTGCCGCGCCGTTGCAGTATTCCACCCACGCAGCCGCATCCTCGGGGCCTTGGGTGCTCATGTTGATCGTGATGAAAGGCTCGGCCCCCAGCTCGCGGCACAGGGCGATGTACTCGTCCGTCCCGATCTCGTGGTTGTCGAAGCCGGCCGTGTGGGGCTGCGTGAAGTGCGGCGACGGGAGCGGCGCGCGCCGGTCGCGCGGCAGCAGCCCGTCCTGCCAGCGATAGTCGCCAGCGAAGTTGCCTCCCGGCCAGCGCAGCAGCGGCACCGCGATCTCCCGGAGCAGCTCCACCACGTCGCGCCGAAGCCCATGGAAGTGGCCTTCGGGCAGGAGCGACACCATCCCCACGTAGAGATTCCCGGGCTCCTCGAAGGTGATCGCGAGCGTGGCGTCCCCCGTGTCCTCACAGGCCTCGAAGCGGAACTCGACCTCGTGCCAGCCGCCAGGCTCCACGCGCCGCTGGCACTCGAAGGTGCCGGGGACGGCGATGCGCACCGTCAGCTCGCGGTCCGAGCGCAGCGCCACGCGTCCCTCATAGCCCCGTCCGCCGGTCAGCGGAATCCCGCTCTGCCCAATGCCACACGCCATGCCCGGCCGCACGCACTCGATGCGCTGGCGGAAGCCCGCAGCGCGGGGGGCCTCGCCGTCGAACGTCGCCGTGTAGGGCTCGCCCCCCGTGCCCTTATGGCCCCACGGCTCCTGAACCACGTACCAGCACGCGGCCTGCCCGATGCCGTGCCACTGGCTCGCCGTGCCTCGCCGGTGCGGGAGGCCCGTGAACTTGCGGTTCCGCACCACCTGAGCGCTCAGCCCGCGCCACACGCAGCTACGCGTGTGCTCCAGGTTGTGCCCGAACCACAGAGGCGAGATCTCGCCTGACGTCCTGCCCGCATCGACGGCGAACGTGCTGGGCACCCGCGCTCTCCCTTCCTGGTTCACTCGTGGCCGTCGTCGGTTCCTGCCCCGATGGCACGGGTGGCTATCCTACCGCTGCCCGGCCGCACGATCAACCGCTCGTGTGCGCCACTGCCTCGAACACGGAGGAAGAGAACTCTTGACGCCGTGCAATCGCCGCGCTAGCATCGTGAGGTAGCGTGGAGTCGGTCGCAGTCCCACATCGCTCTGGAGGGCCATCGCATGGCGAAGGCGAAGTCGAACAAGGAGAAGGTGATCGACCTTCTCAACGAGGCGCGGGCGAGCGAGCTGACGGGAATCCTTCAGTATATGAGTCAGCACTACGAACTGGAGGACATGGACTACGGCAAGCTCGCCGTGATCCTCAAGACCATCGGCATCGACGAGATGCGCCACGCCGAGGCATTCGCCGACCGCATCCTCTTCCTCGGCGGAGTCGCCACCTCCACACCCGACGGGAAGGTCAAGAAGGGGGAGGAGATCGAGGCGATGCTCGAGACCGACCTCGGCCTCGAGACCGGCGCCATCGAGATGTACAACCACCACGCGCAGGAGTGCGCGAAGCTGGGCGACAACGTCTCCAAGGAGCTCTTCGAGGCCACCCTCGCCCAGGAAGAGGGCCACTGGGACCAGTTCAGCAACGTCCACGGCCACATCAAGAAGCTCGGCGCCGCCTATCTGGCCACCCTGGCCGGCGGACAGGCCGAGCCCGCCGCGGGCGGGGCCTAGCCCGCACGCTCTGAGCGCAGCCGCCTCCAGCGACGCCGGCACACAGGGTAGGTCCGCCCCGGCTATCTGCCGCCCTCATCGAGCAAGCGGAGCATCTTCCGCCTCGCCACGTGGAACTTCGCTCGTTGCGTGGGTGAAGTCTGTGCGCGTCGCTCGATGAAGCGCTCCTTCGTGATCGCGGGGCGGCGGCCCCGATCCGGCCGCCCCTCCCCTCTTCCGCGCCCGCCGAAGCGTCCCATGATCCCCGATCGCAGGGCCTCCTCCCGCTCCTCCGGCGGCAGCATCTCCAGTTCCTCGACCATCTCCTCCATTCGCTTCGTCATCAGGGTCATTCGCTGATCGGTGGGGATTGCGCGGGGCAGTTTCTCGCGCTCCTCCGGGCTGAGGGTGCGCACCCGCTCGCGCAAGGCGCCCATCCGCTCGCGAAGCCCCTCGTTCTCGGCCGTCTGCGCGAAGAACGCCTCGAAGGCGTGCGGCGGAAGCCGCTCGAAGCCAGACCGCACCTCCTTCACGTACGCCGCCAGTTCCTCCTTGGACAGGCCGGCCGGGTCGGCGGCCATGATGGCTTCGGTCACCTCCTCCACCGTCGCTGGCGGCGGGCCTGGCCAGAAGGCCCACGTGAGCGCCGCGGCGGCTGCCAGCAGGCCCAGGAGACTCGCGGCCACAATCAGGCGCTTCGCATGCATCAGAAGCTCTCCACGTGGCTGTCCGTGAACACCGCATTGACCCCCGTGCGGCTGCCGCGGGCGTGGAACGGCTCGTAGTCGCACATCATCGGGGTCTCCTCAACCTTGAAGAACGCAGGACGTCCCGGGCGGCGTGCCAGCGACGAGCCCTGCTTGTGGCCGTTGAAGACCCCCACCCACTCGTAGCTCGAGCCCTCGCCCTCGAAATACGTGCCGAACCCATACTCGGGGTCGACCGGATCGTCGTCCGGGCACAGGAAGCTCTCCGGAGCACTGTAGCGGACGAGCAAATCGCAGATGCGGGCCAGCCCCGCCGATGGCTCCACCGACGGCAACGACGCCGCACACGGATACCACGTCTCGTTCGAATCCACGTAGAGGTCCACCGCCCGTCCGAGTTGGCCCAGGTTGGCGCAGCAATGCGTGTTGCGTGCCAGACCCCGCGCCCGCATCGTCACCGGCAGCAGGATGGCCGCCAGGATGCTGATCACCGACATCACCACGAGCAGTTCCACAAGCGTGAAGGCGCCCCGCCCTCCCCGCTCGCGCATCGGGCGTGAACCCGTTGGCATCCGAAGCACTGCGAAGCCACGCATGGCGAGCGTCTCCTGAACACGTTGTCTACCGTGAACCATCATATAGATACCGCCAGAGGCGCTTTTGCTGCCACGGAAGCGGACTCCTCTGTCCGGTATCCTGCGCCCCGGCCGCTCCCCGGGAGCCTCTATGCTGATGATTCGCAACGGTCCGCTCCCGCCGCCAGCGATCCAGGGCCGTAAGGGCTTACAGGATCGAGACATACTGCGCAACTGCCGGATGTTGCCATGTCGCAACGCTGAATGCGTGAATCTCCGTAATAGATTATTATCACCACACTTAGGGTATTGCCGCTGGTCAACATGTCCTCGGACCTCCGTCTCGCCCAGCCCCCATCCACAGCTCCGTAAGCCGTTTCATGCCCTCGTGATACACTCGCGAACGCTGACAGGGCACAGGGCTGGTGCCGGCCAGGGAGCCCTGAGGGCATCGATGGCCGAGTGTGAACCTAAGTGACCGCTGCTACACCACATAGCCGCATTCTCGGCCCCGATCAGCGCCCTGGTATGCGATTTGCTGGGTTATCATCTAAATCTGCGGGCGCGGGCGGCCGCATGTTCTGCTGGCTGCGTGAGTGCTCTGGCAACCTCGAACTCGTCTCGATTCTGACCCAGGAGGATACCGATGCGTAAGGTGCTTGCGACTGCGGTCCTGTGTCTCGCCCTGCTGCCCGGAGTGGCCTCGGCAGGCCTCGTGGACGGTCTGCTAGGCTATTGGCCCCTGGACGAAACGTCGGGCGCCACGGC
>Ga0272441_10015413_pt1 | contig 10704 bp, 12 predicted proteins | sample SSMProp6N_FD_193582 | JGI IMG/M metagenome (GOLD analysis project Ga0272441, IMG submission 193582) | Marine sediment archaeal communities from Little Sippewissett salt marsh, Falmouth, MA, United States - SSM-Prop-6N | ecosystem: Environmental > Aquatic > Marine > Wetlands > Sediment ...
TTCCTGAGAAGGTAAGAGAAAAGGTTTCGCAATGGGGAACCTGCAAAGACGAATATGAACGTGAGGATGGCTGGCAGCAGCAACTGTATATCAGGGAAGCCCGTCGCATGATAAGTGATTATGTAATGACCCAGAAAAATTGCGAGGGAATAGAAATAGTCGGCGATCCGGTTGGTATGGCTGCCTATGGGATGGATTCTCATCATGTAAAACGTTATGTAAATTCAGATGGTTATGTATCCAATGAGGGTAATGTTGAGGCCCCTGTCAGGGCCCCCTATCCAATAAGTTACCGCTCCATTGTCCCTAAAGAAGAAGAATGTAATAATCTGATAGTGCCTGTATGCCTCAGTGCCTCTCATATAGCCTATGGATCCATCCGCATGGAGCCTGTATTTATGATCCTTGGTCAGAGTTCGGGTATAGTAGCCTGCATGGCAATAGATACCGGCAAAGATGTTCAGAATCTGGAATATATAGAGCTTAAGAAAGAGATGATCAAACAGGGACAAATATTAGAATAAAAGAATTTCTTAACTTGTTTCAAATTAGCCACCATGAAGAGTATTACACTCATGATAGCTTTTCTGTGCTTTAGCACAGCAAATGTTATAGCCCAGGATCTGTTCAAATCAAGACAACTGACTTTCAATCCTTATCAACAGGGCTTCCCTTGCTGGTCACCTGATGGGAATTATATAGTTTTCCAGCATACTGACCGGAACGATACCATCGGGCATAATGGTTTGTGGATTGTTTCAGAGGATGGAACCAAGGCCAGGCAGATATTCAAGGGTGTTGCGGAGCACCCTCAATGGTCGCCGGATAATAACATCATAGTATTTGATGCTGATACCGGTAAAAGCATTAATATGATTCCGGCTAAAGGAGGACCGCCCGTTACATTCCTTCCTGATTCTGTTGTCATAATGAACGGAGGTCTTCCACGATGGTCTCCTGATGCCTCTCAAATAGCCTTTGTTGAGGGCTCCTCAGTTTCATTATATGTATATAATACAATAAGTGGCCATGTTAAAAAAATTTTCCATGAAGAAGGCATGTTGCCACTACCAGCATGCTGGTCGCCAGACGGTAGTAGTGTTTTGATAGCACTCATGGACAGGGAGTCCAGGAGATCAACCATATGGAAAATATCAACAGATGGAAAAACGAGACAACAGATATCCGGGCACCACGAAAATTTTTATCGTCATCTGGCAATCTCCCCGGACGGCACATTACTTGTTTATGCTGCAATGGTTGATGGCTACCTGGGACTATATATTATGCCATCTTCAGGTGGAAGGTCCATCCCTTTATCAGTCAGCCCGCAAGCACATAGCGAAGGCCCCAGCTGGTCACCTGACGGCACCAGGATAGCACTAAGCAAAGGCAGGTACGGACAAAGTGATATCTGGATTATAGATATAAACATGGCGGAGTTGAAAAAAGAGCTTCAGATGATCAAGAGGTAATTTCATGACCACTCACAAACATGAAAGACGGGTTGCAAGTCTCAATTGTCCCACTTGCCATCATGTGACAATCCGGTTTCCTTAACGTAAAAAAGTTGATGTCAATTGTAGTTTTTTCCTGAATTTACATACTAACCATGCAGTTGTTTAATAATTATATCCTTATAGGAAATGAATAATTCGAAAAACGAAAAAACTACAATCTTTAAAGGAGCCGGCATACTGGTTGGCCTGGCAGCAGGAATAGCAGCTGCAGTTATAATCTATGCAATAACAGGCAATATAGCCCTGGTCGCTCCTTTCATCGCCGCCTTTGGTGTTCCCCTCGGTATCAGTTTTGAAAAAAGGTTTCAGGGTCAAACCGATGATATCAATCCAAAAATCAGGAAGGCATTGATCTTTATTGTCGCAACGGGTGTAATCTTTTTTTCAGTATTTTATGTTATTGTAAAACTCTAATTTTAAGACGGAAGTATATTTGTGCAGAACACAAAAACCATAGAATCTGAATTTCTTTCAAGAATTGGAAGGCACCAGGGCATACTTCATAAGATATGCTTCGTGTATTCCAACAGCAGGGCCGACAGAGACGACCTGTACCAGGAAATAGTTCTTCAGTTATGGAAATACTATTCTTCCTTTAAGGGTGAATCCGAGTTTTCCACATGGATGTATAAAGTTGCGCTGAATACGGCAATAAGCTTAACCCAAAAGCCTTCTTTATTCACATATTCCACGGATGAAAAGGAAATTCCACTTGACACCGAACACTCAATGGATCTTAATGAAGAAATACAGGTGCTGTACAAGGCTATTTCACAACTCAGGAAAGTCGAAAAAGCAATAGTATTGCTATGGCTCGAAGAAAGATCCTACGAGGAAATTTCAGACACAATAGGAATAACTGTCAAAAGTGTAAGTGTGAAGCTGGTTCGTGTTAAAGCCAAACTTGCCGAAATAATTAAAAAACTGCAATAAAAATGAAAAATATAGATCTGGAAAAATATAAACTGGCCTGGAAAAATGAACCGGGTTTTAACAGTCATAAACTATCTGATGAGGATATAAGAAAGTTCCTTCAGGCCAATTCAAAGAATATAAACAGGCTGTTTAAGACAGGTTTATCTTTTGATATTGTACTTAAATCCCTGCTGGCTATATCATTTATCGTGCTTATTGTATTGTTTGCAAATCAAAGCACGGTTACAATTGTAAATGCTTTACTTATTGTATTGACTCTTGGTGGAATAATGTATCAGATAGGAACATTCCGTAAAGTACCGGGAAATGATCATCCACCGGAAAGCATAAGAACATCACTTAAAGTAAAAACTGATTTCTACAATAAGCATTATATTAAGTCCCTCCTTGTTGGAGCTCTTTCAAATTCATTATTTTTCTTGAGTGGCATAATGTATTATTTCTACTTCAAATACAATGAAATCCGGCCTCTTGAAGTGGATGATTATCTTGTGTTTGGTGGAGCAGTAATACTGGGTTTTGCAATAGGGGCATTTATTCAGATCAAACAGCATAATTTTCAAATAGGCCAGCTGGAAAGCTGCCTGAAAGATATTGATGAAGATACGCTGAGCGAATACAATATTAAAGAGTATAGAAACCAGAGAACCAAAAATATATTGATCGCTTCTATTTCTGTTATTTTAGGTTTGCTCCTACTCTCCTACCTACTGTTCAGGTAACACATTGACTGCCTTATTACTCTGATTTTCTGAGGTATAAATATTGAGTCAGGGTATATCGCATACAAATCATATCTTTGAGTATTAAATAAACTCTAATGAGGTTTAAGTCATTAATACTTCTGCTTGCAGTATTTGCCTGTAATTCTACCTTGTCACAGAGCATGGCAGATAGCAGCCGAATAATAAGAGTTCTTTCATTTAACATACTTCATGGAGCTACAACGAAAGGGGATTTTAGCCTGGATATTATTGCAAGGGTAATAAAGGATGCGAAACCTGATTTCGTAGCCTTGCAGGAGGTTGATTACAGAACGAACCGGGCTAAAAGATATGACCTTGTTACTGAACTGGCCTGCAGAACAAAGATGATTCCCTTATTTGGCAGGGCTATGTACTATGATAATGGGGAATATGGGGAAGGCGTTCTGTCAAAGCATACCTTCCTTAGAACAAGGAATATTGCTTTGCCCTATACTCAGGGTAATGAGCCACGCGCTGCACTGGAAATATTAACTGTACTGCCATCTGAAGATACAATATCATTTATTGGAACCCATCTTGACCATTTATCAGATGAAACAGACAGGATAGCACAGGTAAAGAAAATCAATGAAGTATTTTCTTCAAACAGATACCCCAGCATACTTGCAGGCGACTTAAATGCAATACCAGGCAGCGAAACAATCAATATACTTGAAAGAATGTGGTCGTCATCATATTCTGTGGATGGAATAAAATATACTTATCCTTCCAGTAATCCTGTAAAAAAAATAGACTATGTAATGTATTACCCAGAAAACAGGTGGAGAGTAATTAGTACCTTTGTTATTGAGGATCCCATAGCATCCGATCATTGTGCTTACCTTGTGGTACTTGAATTACTTGATTAAATGAACAATATATACCATAATAATGTAAATAGATAAACAATTAATGATAATGAGTATAAAGACAGTTGTAATCAGTTACCTACTTACCTTCATTGTCTTCCTGGCGGTAGACCTGGTTTGGCTTGGTTTTATTGCGAAAGATCTTTACCGGAAATACCTGGGAGATTTCCTTTCCAGCAAGGTTAACTGGCCTGCTGCTTTTATTTTCTATATAATTTTCGTAATAGGTATATTCATTTTTGCTATTTACCCGGCTGTATCCAAAGATTCTGTTTACAGTGCCATTTTACTGGGTGCCTTATTTGGCTTTTTCACATATGCCACCTATGATATGACAAATTTAGCTACCCTTAAAGGATGGCCTCTGCCCATAGTCATAATTGATATCATATGGGGCGCTATTCTATCAGCTATAGTTAGTTTCTCAGGTTTTCATATAGTTAAATGGATTAATTAACAAAGGATATGGATAAAGTCGGGGCACCACATATTAACGGAAAATTCCTGTACTACGCTTTCATTGCCGGGGGCAACCGGATATTACAAAACCAGGTGGAGCTTAACAGGATAAATGTCTTCCCTGTAGATGATAAAGATACCGGAACAAACCTGGCTTCCACCATTCGTTCTGTTATTGACACCATCAAGCCACATAAATCATTTGAGACAATGGTTAACAAGATTGCAGATGCTTCATTATTGGGAGCAAGGGGTAATTCGGGTGTCATTTTCGCACAGTTTTTACATGGGGTAAGCCGCGAAACCAGGAACAAGGCCACAATCACCCTTCCTGAATTAGCTGAAAGCATCAGGAACTCTATTCCCTATATTTATGAAGCAATTGCCAGGCCCGTTGAAGGAACAATGCTAACTGTCATAAAAGAATGGTCGGATTTCTTACACAGTAAAAAGGATGCCATCCATAATTTTGAAAAAATTATTATTGATTCAATGGCTATTCTTGAAAAATCGCTTGCCGGGACGACTGAAAAACTTAAGGAACTCAATAAATCAGGATTTGTAGATGCCGGGGCAAAGGGCTTTGTCCTGTTTATCAAAGGAATTATAGATTTTGTTAAGAACAGAAATATACGAAACCTGGTAACTGAACAGGAGCCTGGCATTTCCTTAATTCACAGTGAAGAAATCACCACCGGAGAAATCAAAAATCGCTACTGTACTGAAGCCGTTCTCAGGGAAATGACAATCGGGAGGAAGGAATTACAGAGTTTTCTGAACGATAGAGGTGACTCCGTTGTTGTCGCCGGATCTGAAAGCATATGCAGGATGCATGTTCATACCAACCAACCGGCAGAACTATTTCATGAACTGAAAGATTCCGGTATTATCACATATCAGAAAGTGGATGATATGGTACGTCAGCAGGAATCAGCATTCAGAAGAAAATGGAATATAGCCCTGGTAACTGATTCAACCTGTGACCTGCCACGGGATATAATTGATCATTACCAGGTTAATTTAGTACCGATCAATTTAAATTTTGGAGATAGTCACTACCTGGATAAAGTAACCATACAGCCGGATCAGTTTTACGATCTGCTTCAATCTCATGAGCAGTTCCCTGTTACGTCTCAGATAAACGAACAGTCATTTACCAATCTCTATTCTCAGCTGGCCTCTCATTATGACGCTGTCATTGCCATACATCTGACCGGCAGGTTCAGTGGCACCTATGCAAACAGTGTAAAAGCAGGCAAGCGTATTACATCAGAATTTGGCAAACCGGTGTATGTGATTGATTCAAAAACCTTATCCGGAGCTTTGGGATTGCTGGTTCTAAAGGCCGCACAACAAATTGAAAAAGGCATTCCGGCGGAGAGAATTGCGCAGTCAATCAGCGATGAAGTATCGCGCTCAAAAATATTTGTGAGCGTAAGAAACTTAAAATACATGATTAAAGGTGGCCGTGTCTCAAAACCTAAAGGATTACTGGCCTCAGCCCTGGGCCTCAATCCTGTTATCTCAATGGACGAAGACGGTAAGTCTATACTGTTTGGCAAAACCTTTAGCCAGGCTGCAAGCCTGGACAAGATATACAGGCATATTAAGAAACTGATCGCACGGGATGATATCTGGAATTATATTATTCTTCATGCCAATAATGCCGCCGGGGCAGACGAAGCTCTTCAGGAAATGAAAAAGATCACCGGCCTGCAGCCTGTATCGGTTGTTAATATATCCCCCGTAATTGGAATGCATGCCGGTAATGGCGCAATAGCTGTATCAATAATGTTTAACGGCAAATAATGCTGGGAATATGTTCTTACAACCAATTCTTTTTCCCCCTGGTTTCCCCGTAAGAAAAATTAGCCCCCAATCAGAAAACTTTTCTGTAACTTTACGGATAGGCATCCCAGAGCACGATAATGTTTTATGAGATTGCCCGGTTGTATAATAACCAAAAATCAGAGAAATGTTACAAACAAAACAAATTCAAGACCTCCTGGAGGAGGATTCATCTTTGCTTGAATTCTCAGATCCAAAAATCACTAAAGACCAGCTAACCCTTCCTGGTAAGGATATCGTGGACAGGGTTTTTACATCATCTGACAGGAAAAACCCTGTACTATGTAATCTAATGAGACTCTATAATAACGGTCGCCTGTCAGGCACGGGCTACCTTTCTATTTTGCCTGTTGACCAGGGTATTGAACATTCAGCAGGTGCTTCATTTGCAAAAAACCCTATCTATTTTGACCCGGAAAATATAGTAAGACTGGCAATTGAGGCCGGATGCAACGGTGTTGCATCTACCCTTGGTGTCCTGGGAATCGTGTCGAGGAAATATGCTCATAAGATTCCTTTCATAGTAAAAATTAATCATAATGAATTATTAACATCCCCGAATAATTTTGACCAGATTCTATTTGGTTCCGTTGACCAGGCTTTCGATATGGGGGCTGCTGCCGTAGGAGCAACTATTTATTATGGGTCGCCGGAGTCGAACAGGCAAATAGCAGAGGTAAGCGAAGCTTTTGAATACGCTCATCAATTAGGCCTGTTTACAATCCTATGGTGCTACCTGCGAAACCCTGATTTTAAGAAGGACAAAGATTATCATGTGTCAGCCGATCTTACCGGACAGGCAAACCACCTTGGAGTAACCATAGAAGCAGATATTATCAAACAAAAGCTCCCTATGAATAATGAAGGCTATAAAGCAATGAACACCGGTGGTAACAAATTTGGAAAGTATGATGAGCGTATATACACCGAACTGTGTTCGGATAATCCAATTGATCTCACTCGCTACCAGCTCATGAACCAGTATGCAGGCCGCATTCCTTTGATTAACTCCGGTGGTGCATCGGGTAATAATGACCTGGCCGACGCGGTAAAAACAGCTGTAATTAATAAACGGGCAGGTGGAAGCGGGTTAATACTTGGCAGAAAGGCTTTTCAAAAACCTTTTGAAGAAGGTATATCCATATTCGAAGGTGTACAATCTGTCTACCTGGACGACAGCATTTCGATCGCATGATACCGCTTAACATTTTCGTGTGAGACCGAATTCGTACGATTAACAGGTCATTTTATATGACTCATAACCAGAGTACAAGCATGAGTCGAGCAAAAATTATTATTACCAATATTATAAGTATTCCTTTTCTGGTCATTTTCCTTGGGGTATTACTATTTCTTCCCGCAGGTAATATTGGCTGGATTAACGGATGGATACTAATTGCATCTCTTATTATATACCTCCTGTTTACCTCTACTTATTTCCTGATTAAAGATCCTTCAACCCTGGAAAAGAGAAGTAAACTATCGAACGTAAAAGGAGATAATTTAATCCTTGCCCTGTTCGGATTATTATTCCTTGCAATGTTGATTTTATCTGCTATTGATTTTCGCTTCAGCTGGAGCCAGGTTCCAATATCCATATCAATTGCCGGTCTTTCCGGATTGATTATATCCTACCTTATTCTCTTCCTGGTAATGAAAGAGAATTCATTTGCTTCAAAAGGACTCAGGATACATGAAGATCAAAAGCTTATTACCACGGGTCCTTATTCATTTGTCAGACACCCATTATATTTCGGTGGGACCATTATGGGTTTTTGTATTCCCCTAACGCTGGGTTCTTTTTATGGACTCGTTCCTGCAATAATCTTGCCCTTCATCTATATTATCAGAATTAGGACAGAGGAAAAAATGCTTATAAATGAGCTGAAGGGATATACTGAATACAGACAAACAGTGAAATATAAATTAATCCCGGGAATATGGTAAACTGGTAATATTGTTATTTTTGCCTTATTCCCGGTTAGTTTAATGAATCACCAAAGCAGAGCTCCGGGATTATTGCTCTATATTTACAGAAGGACCATTCACTATGAAAAAGATAAGACTTGATCATGAATTGCCGGAAGCTATTGAAAAATGGGGATGGAAATATCATCACCTGGGTATACCAACCCGGCAGAAAATGCCGGGCGAAAAGTATTTACCACAATATAAGTTCTATGTTTCTGGTTTCGATTCCAGTCCTTATGGGATAGAATGGATGAGATTTGAAAATGACAGTCCTATGAATGAATTGATAAAGACTGTGCCCCATATAGCATTTGAGGTAAAAGACCTGGATCACGAATTAAGAACCCGTCAGTTCAATATTATTTCACGTCCTGATCAGCCCTCCGGGGGAGTTAGGGTTGCCATGATTGAACATAACGGAGCCCCAATTGAACTTATTGAATTCAACAACTCTTAAGTATGAAATATTTTTCTACCATTATCATTTTTATATGTTTCCTTTTCTGGGTTTTATCATGCAAAGAAGAGAATACGATAACTAAGCCTGAACGCTATACATATAAGATAAGCGGAGAAGACAGTTTGAGTGCATACGTATTTATGCCCGAAAAAATCAGGCTTGATCATCTGCCTGCCATGGTGATTTTCCACGGAGGTGGCTGGACAATCGGGGACCCATCCTGGGCTTTCGATAGTGCCGAAAAATATTCAAAACGGAATATGGTGGTGATAGCAGCACAGTATCGTTTATCGGATCAAAAAAATGTTTCCCCGATTGATGCTGTCGAAGACGCTCGCGATATAATCATATGGATAAGGGAGAATGCTGATGAATTAATGATAGATACTGAAAAAATCGTTGCCTATGGATGGTCAGCGGGAGCACATCTGGCGGCCTCATCTGCAGTCTTCCCGGCTTATAATTCCGATTCAACTTATTCAAGCATTCCCGATGCTTTAATCCTCCACTCACCGGCATTGTCTGTGGTGAATGACGGATGGTTCGCCAGCCTTTTGCCCGATGGTATGAAAGTAATCGATTTATCTCCGGCAGAGAATATTGATGGAGCTATGCCTCCATCGATAATTGTGGTTGGCCGGGACGATACTGTTACGCCTGTAGAAGGATCAATGCTATATCACAGGAATATGATAGAACAGGGGAATATATCCCATCTGAATATATATGAGGATGTCGGCCATATGTTTACCCCTTCAGATCAGCCCGACAATGAAGATCCCAAACCTGACAGGCTTGTTTTATCAAAGGCTTTTGACCAGGTCGACCTGTTCCTTGAAGATCTGGGTTACTTAAATAATTAATGATCAGATTATTGATTGATTTTTTTTAACAATCGAAGGGCACCTGAGAATAATTAATATAATATCCTTCGCACGTTTAAGGGATTTAAATGGGAAGTAATAACGTAAAATCAATAATAAATTATGAACAGGAATACGCTCTTAAAGAAACTGCTTGATGGAGAAGTATTTGTTTCCGACGGAGCATGGGGAACAATGTTTTACGAAAAAGGTCTGCAATCCGGTGAGAGTCCGGAATCATGGAACCTGGAAAGGCCGGGTGATGTATTGGATATAGCATCATCTTATATCTCTGCAGGATCCCAGATAATTCTTACAAACAGTTTTGGAGGCAGCAAATACAAACTGGAAAAATATGGATTGAAAGATAAGACATACGACATAAACAGGGCAGCCGCAGAAATATCAAGGAAAGCTGCAGGTGAAGATAAGCTGGTTTTTGGGTCTGTAGGTCCCACGGGAATAATACTGATGATGGGTGAAACTACAGCCGAAGAATTGTACGATTCATTTAAAACGCAATGCCTGGCCCTGAAAGAGGGTGGTGTTGATGTAATATTGTTTGAAACTTTTTCCGACACAGACGAGGCAGAAATAGCCATAAGCGCTGCAAAAGAGTCAGCTGATATTCCAATCGCCTGCACATTCAGCTTCGAAAAGACAATAGATGGTGATTTCAAAACGATAATGGGATACAGCCCCGGACATGTAATCCCCAAACTGGTTGACTGGGGTGTAAATATTATCGGTTCAAACTGTGGAAACGGCAGTGAAGGAATGGTAGAAGTTTTAAAAAAGATCAGGTTAATAAATACCGATCTGCCGGTAATAATTCATCCGAATGCAGGTATGCCGGTTTATAAAGATGGTAAAACAGAATACCCCGAGAGTCCAGAGGAAATGTCCGGCTATACTGCCGAAATGATCAAGCAGGGAGCAACCATTATCGGGGGTTGCTGTGGTACAACACCTGAGCATATTAAGTATATTGCAATGGAAGCAGCAAGATCAAAGAAAGAATAGGAATTGAAT
>Ga0272441_10015414_pt1 | contig 10704 bp, 6 predicted proteins | sample SSMProp6N_FD_193582 | JGI IMG/M metagenome (GOLD analysis project Ga0272441, IMG submission 193582) | Marine sediment archaeal communities from Little Sippewissett salt marsh, Falmouth, MA, United States - SSM-Prop-6N | ecosystem: Environmental > Aquatic > Marine > Wetlands > Sediment ...
CATGCGGTTGTTGTCATCGGCCACGAAGACGCCTTGGTCTGAAACGGCCACCCCTTCGACATCCGAGGCCATGGTGCCGTCGGTCGTCGGGCGCAGATTGTAGACGCCGACGAGGATCGGGACGCGCACGGGCGCCGCTTGCACGGATTGCTTGCCTTCGCGCGCAAACACGGCCCGTACGTTCTTCGGGTAGTCCTTATCCGCCTCGAAAACCGGCGCGTAGTTGGCGCTCACAGCGCCCTCCCCCGTCCCGACAAACGTGTTGCCCGCGGCGCACACGGCGGTCTTAGAGAAGGCTTCGGTGGCGACTTCCTCTTCATGCACCACGAACCCGACGCCGTAGCGCGCGTTACTGTCGAAGCGCGAGTTCTGCACACAAACCAGGTTGTATATCCCTTCCTTCTTGGGCGAATTGATGATCTCGATGCCGTCCTCCCCGTTGCGCTCGAACCGGCATTTCTGGATGAGGGCGTGCGTGCGCGTGGCGATGCGTATTTCAATGCCGTCATCCCGGTTGTCGGCGAATGTGCAGTCATACACGAGGACCCCCGCGTCGCCGTCAAAGTCCAACCCGTCGTCCCGGTTGTTCTCGAAGCGCGTGTCGAGGATCGCGCCCTGCGTCGATTCCAGGTCGATGCCGTCGCCGTTCTCGGCCACCAGACAATCCCGGACAAGGATGTCGGTGTTGAACGCGGTTTCGAACCCAACGCCATCGGTTTCGTTGCCGATGATGCGGCAGTGGTCGAGTTCGAGCGACGCTCCTGCTTTGACCAAGATGCCGGTCTTCGCGCCCCGGATGGTGATGCCGCTGATTTGCGCGCTGCCGGAAACTGTCACAAGGGCGTCTTCGCCGCGGCCGTCCAGTATGCACGCCTCGGGATTCTCGCCTTCGAGAGCGATCGATCCCTTCAACGCCACGCACTCATGGTACGTCCCCGGTTTGATGGCGATGCTGTCGCCGGGCTGTGCGGCCTCGACGGCCTCACCTATCGAATCGAAATCAGCCGGAACATGATGTACATCGGCGGCACAGGCAACAGCCATTACGGCAATGAGAATGGGAATGATCGAATTCACAAAATTCCTCCTTTCGTTGTGCGAAGCTTCCGAACGCGAGCGGGCGCCCCCGCCTCGATCTGCCACTATACCACCGACAGACGAACCGCATGCAACACTCCGGGTACGCAAACCATAGAGGGCGCCGGGCCCTCACCGCGTCCAATTTGAAAGAGAGACGCGGTCTGTAGCATGATTCCATACGGAAATGCGGGCGAAAGGCACGGATAAGACAGGGCGGTTCGTTTCCCCATTGCGGTTGAGGCGCGGGGGAGGAGGGCCAGGGGTCCGTCCGGCAGGGGCATTTGCCCGACAATAGGTTGAACTCGACCAAGATAGGCGGTTTCCTCGATGGCAGCGGACCCGGTTTCTGAGGCAATTGCGCGTTTTCTCGAAAGCAAGCGACCGGAGCTTCTTGCCGCACTCCGCACGGAAGTCTCGGCCGTGCTGCCCGATGAGACGTGCCAAGTGATCCAGGAATGGTTTGACACGCAAATCGAGTACCTCCATGGCGGGTCGGGTCGGGCGCGGGCATGGATTGCGATGTTTCTGGACCGGGTGCACGCACGAGGCGGGCATGTTGGGGATATCCTGGATAGGGTGCGGGTGGCCCGCAATTTCGCCATCCGGTTCGCTCTGGGCAAGATCGAGGGCGTTTCGGACGCAGACATATACCGGGTGGTGCTTGCGGCCGAGGATGACTATCTGAAAACGCTCAGGCAGGTGTATGCTGAGCTGGATCGTGACACCCTTATGGCCCAGCGCCGCAGGATCCGGGCCGTTGCCGAGGCCATGGACCAACCGTTTGTGATGGTCGACGGCGAAGGTTCCGTGGTTCTGGCCAATTCGCTCTTCACCGACCTCATCGGCATTTCGGAAGAGGACCTTGAAGGCCGCAGTTTTACCGCGCTCTGTGATGCCGAGACCGCCAACGCAATCCGACGCGACTTGCGCCGCCGAAAGACCACGCGTGCCCATACATTCCATGGCGTGCTGACCCGGCCATCCGCCCCGGAGGCCCAGACAACGGAGAACTCTAACCCGCCCGTCCGGATCGAATGTCCGTTGTGGCTAATCCCTCTGTTTGATGACAAGGGTCTGCGTAGCGGATTCCTCATCACAATACCCGCAGCCGGGGAGAAGGCGTGGGGGAGCAGCCCGAACGGTGAAGATGCGCTGAGAACCCGTGACTTCCTGCGCGGGAAGCTGCTCGATGTCCTTGGGAGTGAACTCGGCATTGGCGTATGCGTCCTCAATGCCGCCTCGGAGGTCGTCAGCGCAAACACTCGGGGCGAACAGTATATCGAGGCCGGGGCTGTCGGCAAGGGCCAGAAACGGCAGGCAGGAGCCCGTCTTGAAGAGCGCGTTCTTGAAACCGGCGAGCCGTGCCGCGAGGTGCTTTTGCACGTGGACGATGCCGGGGATCCGCGCTGGTTTGAAGTGACGGCGTTGCCGTTGCATAACGAGTACAGTAAAGTGACCCACGTGGCCAAGCTGATTCGCGACGTCAATAAACAAAAAAGGCTCGAACACCAGGTGCTTCGGCAACAGCATTCCTCCCTCGTTTCCCAGATTGCCGTAGCCGTCGCACACCAACTACGCAATCCCCTCGGGGTCATGATCGGTTTCGCCGAGATGCTCTCAAACGTCGGCGAACGCGGCGGCCTGCCGCCTGATCAGGCCCCCGCGGCAATTGAGAAGATCCTGCGCAATGGACTGCGGTGCAAGGAGATCGTCGAGGAGCTGCTCGAATTTGGCAAAGGGGCGCCGGCCGATCGCACGCCGAGTGACGTGAACCAGATCATGCGCGAACAGGTGCAACAGATGTACCCCGGGTCTATGGCTAGCCGCGTGGCGTGGCGTCTGGCGCCCAATCTACCGCCGGTCGAATGCGTGCCGGGCCAAATCGCCCAGGTATTCGCGAATCTGATTGACAATGCGCTGTGGGCCGCGAACAGCCAGGTGGTCGTTGAGACCGCTGCCCTGGGCAACACCGTACACATCAAGGTGCGCGATGACGGGCCGGGCGTGCCCGACACAGACCGTGGGCGCGTTTTCGAGCCCTTCTTCTCTACGCGGCAAGACGAAGCCCGCATCGGGCTAGGGCTGAGCCTCTCTCGGGCGGTTGTCCAGGAGCACAACGGGGTTCTCTTCCTTGACGAGACGGTGACAGAGGGGGCCTGCTTCGTGGTCGAACTCCCAGCGCTCGAACCTGTTACCGGTAGCAATAGGCCGGATCAGTCCGGCAAGACGTCCCCGTCCGTGCGTGCAGAGCGAGCACGCCGCATCCTACTCGTGGATGATGAGATCGACCTTCTCGACTTACTCTCCACGGCACTCACGCTGCGCGGCCATCACATCGATACCGCCGCCACAGGCGTCCTCGCCCTCGAGATGATAAGAAACGCCCCCTATGACCTCGCCGTGGTAGACATACTGTTGCCCGGGGAACTCGGCGGACGCGAACTGTACCATATTATGCTTGGGGCCTATCCCAACCTGGCCGACCGCATTCTGTTCATTACGGCGGACACGATGAATTACGAGACCCGTGAGTTCCTCGAGCGGGTTGCCCGCCCGTATCTGGAGAAACCATTTCTTGTGGCGGACTTCGCTGATACGGTGGAGCATTTGCTGAAGGACGCCGGTGGAGAGCAGGCCCGCCCGTCCCGACCACAGGCAAGCAAGGGCGCTTGACACGGCGATTCCGGCTTGATACGCTGGCAGCGCAGGGCCTAAGGCCTTTTGTTCTGACACGGGAGAAGAGGGGTGAATGCTATGACGAATCAGAGCTTTCTTATCTTCACGCTTCTGGCACTCATCATGGTGACACCGGTCTCTGCGCAAGAGGCGCCCAAACAGATCACCTTCGGCGACCGACGCGACATGGATCCCATAGTGTCGCCGGACGGCAAACATCTTGCCTTTGCCAGCGACCGCACCGGCAGCTTCAACATCTTCCTGCTCACGTTTGGGAAGGCGGGCGTCTCTCAACTGACGCAGAGCAAGAAGGATGACCGGTACCCAAGCTGGTCGAGCGACGGCAGGAAGATCGCGTTCTGTTCGAAACGCACGGGAAACGGCGACATCTACGAAATGGACTACGACGGCAGTTCCGGATACCTTCAACTGACCGACCGCCCCGACCTTGATGAGTATCCGGGCTACGAGATAACGCACGGCGGCATGGTTTTCGCCAGTGCGCCCAAGAAAGGCCTTCGACTGCGCCCAAAGATGAGCGTGGTTTTTGCCAAGGACAAAGGGCAGGCCAACAACACCGTGGTGCTGGCAGAAGGCGATGAGCCACGCTTTTCGCCTGATGGCAGAAAGATCGTCTTTGTCTCCCGCAGGACAAAGAACAACGACATCTGGCTCATGAACGATGACGGCACCTTGCAGACACAACTCACCACGGATCCCAAAGATGATGAGAACCCATGCTTTTCGCCGACCGGCAACAAGATTGTGTTTGCCTCGAGCCGGACCGGGAGTTTTGACATCTGGGTGATGGATGCGGACGGCAGCAACCCCCGTCAACTCACGACCGACCCGGCCGATGAAATGGAGCCCTGCTGGAGTAGCGGGGGATTCATTTACTATGTCCGGCAAACGGGCGAGAGGAGTTCAAACCTGTTTCGAATAGATGCGCCGTGAGCCCAACCTTGGCGGGCTATTCTCGCAATGGATTCCAGACCTGCTTCATCAACGAAGTTCGTGTGTAGCTTTGTAGGCATGCGCGAATGACTGCGGATGCGCGTGGCCGCCCGCAAAACCACAGAATATTGTATGAGGGCGCGCATTCTAGGCTCTTGACACGCTACAGGTTGTGTTTTATACTGGTGGCGTTGGTTTGCCGCAGCATGTGGTTAGGGCGTGCCTGGCGGGCGCCGTTGTTGGCGTTGCGTCAGCGCAACCAGCGTGATGGGAAGAGATAGCGGTCAAGCACTGAGCGTAATCGGGAGATGAATCCTGTGAAGAAGAGTCCTGCTCCACATCGGTTTGTCGTGGCGATGGGCCTTGTCGCGGCCTTGGCGGGTTGCGCGACCACGAAGGTACATCAGTTCAACCCCGCCCCCTTGGCGCGCGTTCGGTCTCAGGATCTGAAACCCGTCTCGCCAAGGACGGCCACGCAGTTGCTTCGCGAGGCCCAGAAGGAATTCGAGAACGCCAACGCCGCTCAAGAACGCGGCGACCGTGAAGGGGCGTTGCGCCATTACGCCGACATGCTGACCCTTCTCGCAGAAGCGAATCTCGATCCGGCCGTCTTCTACAATCTGCGCAGTGAATTTGAGCGCATTCTGGACAGTACGGAGTACCACGCCAGCTTGGCCGAACACGATTTCACGGAGCGTGTGGTGGGGGACCTGGCAATCACGTTCCCCATCCCCGAGCGGGTGCTTGTGGAGATCGAGGAAATTCAGAAACTGTACCCGAAGAATTTCCAGGCTGGGCTGGACCGAAGCGCCAAGTACGTGCCCTATGCCAGGGCACAGTTGGCGAAAGCGGGACTGCCGACCGACTTGGTGTGGCTGGCTATGGTCGAAAGCCAATTCTCGCCTAAGGTGGTCTCGCGGGCGGGGGCGAGCGGCATGTGGCAATTCATGAAGAGTTCGGCCCGCCGATACAATCTGCGCGTGGACAGCTATGTCGACGAGCGGTTCAATTGGCAGAGCGCGACGCACGCGGCCGCCGCCTACCTCAGGGACCTCAACGAGATGTTTGACGGGGACTGGGCCTTGGCCACATCGGCCTACAACATGGGCGAATATGGCCTCGAACGCGCCATCGCGAGCGCCGGCGGCGAGCGTGACCTGTGGAAGCTCGTGGAGACTTCGCGCGTTATGCAGCGCGAGACCAAGAAGTTCTATGCCAAGCTTCTCGCGACGATCATTGTCGCCAGGGAGCCGGAACGCTACGGGTTTACCCTGAATCCCCAGGCGCCCGAAGAGACTGTGCGCGTGCCGATCCAAGGCTCCTATTCCCTGGCCGCACTCGAGAGGACCTGCGGCCTCTCCAGCGGCTCACTCACGCAACTCAATCCCGACCTCATCCGCGGGGTCACGCCGCCCACGGGCGAATACAAAATCGCGGTGCCCGTCCAGGCCGGATCCAAGGTGGCCGCGGCTCTGAGTAAGCTTCCGCAGGTGAAGCCGGTCAGCATCGCCGCAGGCGCAACGCACATCGTCAGACGCGGCGAGACCATCTCGGGCATCGCCAAGAAGTATAGGGTGTCATCCTCGGCCCTGATGAAAGCCAACCGCCTCACCTCGCCGAGACGACTGCAAGCCGGGAAGAGGCTTGTCATCCCCGGCTCCGGCGCCACGTCCGCGTACAGCATATCCGGTTCCTCAAGAGCAGAGCCCTCAAGCGTGTCAGGAGAAGGGCGGTTCTATACGGTCCGGCGGGGTGATACGCTGTCCGAGATTGCGCAACGATTCAAGGTGTCGGTCAACGAACTGAAAGCCTTCAATCGGCTGGGCAGTTCGTGCAGCATCAGGACCGGTCAGAGGCTGGCCGTTGCGCCGCCGCCGCCTTCTGCGGGTACCGCCCAGGCTGCGACCGGCTCGGGCGCGCTCCACGTCGTGCGCACAGGCGAGTATCCCGCCAAGATCGCCCGCCTCCATGGCGTGAAGCTCGATGATTTCCTCAGGGCCAACAACCTCAATGTGAAATCCACCATCCGTGTTGGCGACAAACTCGTCGTTCCGGGGAAAGCGCAGTCCAACATGAGCGGCAGTGTGCCGGCCGGCGCGGAGAAGGCCACCCACAAAGTCGCCAAAGGCGAGAGCGCCAGCGTCATCGCAAGCAAGTACGGCGTGAAAACCAGCGACTTCCTGGCGTGGAACAACCTGTCGGCCAAGTCCGTCTTGAGAGTCGGCGACACCTACATGGTTTACGTCCACGACACCGGCCGCAAGTCCGGCACGTCCGGAGACGACAAGGCCGCCCCCGCGGCAAAGGATCCAAAAGAGACAGACCAGAAGATCGTCCACAAGACATCCAAGGGCCAAAATCCCACCACAATCGCCCGCCGCTATGGGGTGAAGGTCAGCGACCTCTACAAATGGAACGACTGGGACAAAGACCTGGTCCTCCAAATCGGCCAAGACGTAATCATTTACAAGAAGTGAATACCTCTCTGGCTCAGCGTCAAAGAGAGTCACAAACGCCGGCTCGACACGGCTCGTGTCAGGCAAGTCCCTCCACGATGGGTGGCCTATTCGTCTCGAGCCGAAGAAGAAGCCGTTGCGCCTGGTGGTGTCCCCACGAGACCAGCGCGAGCAAGGCGGCATGGCCGCCGAAACGGTCACCGGAGCAGCGGTTCTTGGCCGGGCAGAACAACCAGAAACCGCAGGTGCTGGTGGGCGGCATCGATTCGGTCGAAGGCGTGGACGTTGTTCGCCTTGCAGAACTTCTTGATTCCTCGGCTAAGCGGCGCGCCGATTTCCCTGGCCTTAGCATGTGCGGCTTCCAGCGCGCCTTTATCGTTCAGGTCAATCCCATCGAAGGGGCCCCGCACCGCCCTCAAGTAGTCCAGGACGCGCTCGAGGTACGCGAGCCGGGCGCGGATCGGGCGGATACGCTCGCGCACGGCGTCGCACGCCGCCATTTGTTCCGCGTCGGCCAGCGCGCTGCCGAGCCGCGCGACCGCCTCGGGCGTGAAGACCTCGGGCGCGGCAAAGGTGGGCCACTTGTAACCATAAGGTGAAATGCAGTCGTCGTAGTCCACGAAGGCCGCCATCAGACCTTCATAGTACCGGCGCATGGGCTCGGCGGCTTCGCGGAAGCACGCGTCGTAGTAGTCTGCCAACAACCCGTCCACGTCCAGATCGACGTCCCAGGCCAGCTTTGCGGCGATGTAGTGGTTCAACCCACAGGCCGGCCAACGGTCCCGGGCCGGCTGCGTGAAGAAACCCTCCACGCCGATTCGCGCGTAGTACGGCAGGTCATGGCGAATCACGTGGACTTGGTCATAGGGCATCCCGCCCCACATCCCCTTCCGGTAATACTCGTAGATGAAGAGATGGTTGGCGATTTCGGCCCAACGCTCCAGTTCCTTTCGAAAGTACTGCCGCTGGCGCCAGCAGTCCGACTCGATGGGGTGATTGTTGCACGAATACGTATGGCAGACCTGGACGGCCAGGTTGGGCTCGGGACGGTAGGTAGGATCCAGCGGCGCCCGAAGGTACATTGCGTACGCACCGACCTTGATGATCTTGTTCGGCCAGTCCTTGCCGACGCGCCGGGCGACCTCGTTGTTGAAGACCGCGAGCCGGTTGGAGTACCGGGCGTGCCACGCCTCACCCTCGGGGCGGTCTTCGTCCAGGGCCCGACACGCCTCGCACTCGCAGAAGCCGCCCCCGTCCTGGGGCGCCAGCGAGAGAATGTCGACCTCGGGATTCTCGTCAAAGAAGTTGATGACGTTCTTCGCCATCTGCTCGATAAGCCCGGGATTGGTGGTGCACAATTGATGAGACTGATGATGTTTGTCCTTCGCCCGCCGGCGCTTGGCGTGGACCAGCGCGAACCATTCGGGGTGCTCTTCGTAATATGTTTCCGGCGGGACGAGATAGAAGTGCGTGTGATAGCTCCATCTCCACTGCGGGCCAACGGGGTCGCCCGCCACGTCCACGGAAATGTTCATCTTGTTGCAGAGCGCCCAGCGCCCGTCCTCGATCCACCGATACTTGAAGGAAGGCGTCTGCGTCTCGTCAAGGGTCCCGACACGGAGGTCGGGCGTCGTGGGGACGACCTCGCCAAGCTCTCCCGGCATGAGCCAGCGGACACCGAAGCGCTCGAGCAGTGTATACACGCCGTAGAGCGTGCCGAGATCCTTCGCCCCCGCGACGTAGAGGCCCTCGGGCGTGCTGCGCAACACAAAACCCTCGTCGCCCAGCGCCGTCCAATCGAATCCGGCAGACCGCTCCCGTGCTGCCGCCCCCACGAAGATGGGATAGCGGCCTTCGAGGGGCGTTTGGGCGACAGGAAGCTCGGCTCCCGTCATCTTCTTCACAAAGGCCATGAGTTCCTCAACGGCGTACGCCTCGATACGCGACGGGACCGGCTTGGCAATAAGGGCCGCAAGCGGTTGTCCATTTCCAGTCAGCGCATAGAAAGGTGCGCGCATCGGCGGAAACGGATCCTTCTTGTCCTCCGCCCATGTAGTCCTTGCGAAGACACCGGCAGCGGCCAAAGCGATGAGGAGCAGTCCCGTTGCTCTCATTTCTGATCCTCTTCCTTTCTATCAATTGACGGAACGCAGCCGTGGCCGGTCATGGGGCGGCATCAAAGTCCATGTAAGTCGTGACGTCGTTCCTCTTGCTGACCGATGAACTGAAATGCGTACAGGTCAGCGTCCCTAAGGGCAAATCGCACGCGGACCGGCCTGCCAGCGAGTTCCCCGACAACCGCTTGCGGCCCTGGAAGGGCTTAGAAAGCACCTGGATTTTCGGGACAGGCTTCTTACCTCTCGATCTTCTTATACGTTAGCAGTCCAGCACCCGGTTGTTGGGCGATGGGGCTCATTCATCTTGAGCAGGCCGCCAGCCGCACCGCCAAAGATCCATTCCGGATGTTCGTTGGCAATCCAGGTGCCCGAATGGACCCGTTCCACTCCAAACCAGACTATCGTCTCGCCGCCGTGTTTGCGGCTCGCACCCAATCGCCTTTGTAGAACTGCAGCACTATCAAGGGAGTTCGGACTTCCTCCCCGGGATGAAGCCTGCAGTGAGTCAATTCCTGTCCACTCACGACACGAAGGCTGACGCCGCTGTCGTCGGGCCGACGCCGCTAAGCGCGGCTGCAGCCCAAAGCACGGCACCTATCGTAACCGAGCCTCCATGGCGGACCATCTATCGCCCATCCTCGGTTCTGTTCCGTCTGGCATTGGTTCCTTTTCCGCAGAGCTTCACGGCCAAGAACCACCGCTGCACCTGATACCACTCAGGATACGTTCAGCCCCATGGTCGATCAACACGTAAAGAGCCAAGATGTCTGAGCGTCAGAATGAAAATGGCTGAAAAACCGATCGAAACGCGCGCCAGATATGGACTTCCCCTGGACTCAGCGCTCGACCTCGCGACGACCAAGGAGTTTCCTAAGACCTGCCTGCACAGGGAGATGCGGCACTTGCGACTGGTGCATAACGCTGCAGACACGGGTAGGCAATCAATGCTCAAGGGGTGCGGGAGCCGTGAGGGAAGGCCTCATTGCCGCTCAGCGCGGGTCCTGGACGTGGGTTTCTCAGAAGTCTGCGTCGTCCCGCACTTCGGCCTCTGCCTTCGTTTGCGATAGATGGGCTGACAAGGCTCGTGCGGTCCGGTCACTCCACCGGATACCTCCGTTGACTCGCCCATACAGGAGCCCTAGAATCGAAGAGCAGCAAGCCGTGGCGATGGTGAGGCAAGTGCCGCGGCTACGAGATCTGCGCAGGAGATCGCATGGTGAAGAAGACACGCGTGTTGATGGGCGTTATGAAAATGGGCCTCGTCGGGTCCCTGAGCGCTGAATCAATGGCCGATGAAAGGGATGAGGAAGGGTTCATTCCGCTCTTCAACGGCGTCGACTTGACCGGCGAGAACCAGTCCTCGCACGTATTGACGGAAGCCTGGCAATCCAGCCACAACCACGATGGACTAGATTGAGAGG
>Ga0272441_10015415_pt1 | contig 10704 bp, 10 predicted proteins | sample SSMProp6N_FD_193582 | JGI IMG/M metagenome (GOLD analysis project Ga0272441, IMG submission 193582) | Marine sediment archaeal communities from Little Sippewissett salt marsh, Falmouth, MA, United States - SSM-Prop-6N | ecosystem: Environmental > Aquatic > Marine > Wetlands > Sediment ...
TGGTCTGGTCTCCCGTCTAACTGATCAGAAAGGGATCGAATTAATCGGCCAGATTATAGAACCAGTAGTTAAATTAGGTGGTCAGTTTATTTTTCTGGGAACCGGTGCTCCTCCATATGAAAAGGTCTTATCCCAAGCGCAAACCAAGTTTAAAAAAGATGTTTTTACCACTATTGGCTTTGATGCCGCTTTAGCTCAACAGATTTACGCCGGATCTGATGTTTTTTTAATGCCTTCTCGTTTTGAACCGTGTGGACTGGGCCAGCTGATTGCCATGCGCTACGGCACCTTACCTATTGTTAGGGCTACCGGGGGATTAAAAGATACCGTAGTTGATACCACTGATGATCCTACCAACGGCAAGGGTTTTGTTTTTGAGAAATATGACAGCAAACAACTGCTAAAAAAGGCTCAAGAAGCGGTTAGTCTCTTTAAAGATCGGGACAAATGGGTTAAAATAATGATTAGAGGGATGATAACTGATTTCTCCTGGAATAAATCTTCTAAAGAATATTTAAAACTCTATCAGCAAGTAAAAAGTAAAAAATAGCTAATGACGCCTAAAAATCATAAATCAGAAATTCGCAAAGACTATTTTCTTGACCGTTATGTAATCATAACTCCCAAGCGGGCTAAAAGACCGCGGGATATCCAGGAAGAAACTAAAATAGAATTTTTGCATTCATGTCCTTTCTGTCCAGGTAATATTGAAAAGGAGCTTGAGTTGACCAGTTACGGCCCCAAAAATAAATGGTTGGTTAAAGCGATTAGAAACAAATTTCCAGCCTTAACTTCCAACAATCCTAAAGCTTATGGTTATCAAGAAGTGATAATAGAAACTCCTAACCATAGTCAGGAAATTGGGAATCTGCCAGTTAGTCATGTAACTAAAATAATTGATGTTTACGCTGACCGAACTAAAAAGTTGTCTAAAGATAAAAAAATTGAATATATTCTGGTTTTTAAAAATTACGGAGGGAAGGCCGGTGCTTCTATTTATCATGCTCATTCCCAAATTTTTGCCTCTGAACTGCTTCCACCTGATGTTTTGGATGAATTGACTAAAGCCCATCAATACCAAACTCAACATGGTAATTGTCCTTATTGTGACATTATCAAAAAAGAGCAAGGCGGCCCTCGGCAAGTTTATTCAGATAAATACGTTATTGCTCTTTGCCCTTACGCTTCAGCTTACCATTATGAGGTTTGGATTTTCCCTCGTCGCCACCCTGATAATGTAGTAGAGCTAACCGCCCTAGAAAGAGTATCTTTCGCTAAAGCCCTCAAAAAAATAATCGGCAAGTTAAATAAACACAACATTTCTTATAATTACTTCCTACATCAGGTTATTAACGACCCGGATCAGCATTTTTATCTAAAAATCCAGCCCAGACAAAGTATCTGGGCAGGGGTGGAGCTAGGTTCCGGAGTAGTTATTAATTCAATGCCGCCGGAAAAAGCCGCCAAATTCTACAACCAAAAATAATTAACCCCCAAAAATAGCAGCTTCTTAAAGGCAGCTGTTTTTGTTATAATTAAGCCATGACAAAACAAGACATTATCGGTATTGATGCCGGAGGAACTTACATTAAGGCCGGCTTAGTTAGAAACGATAAAATAATCAATTTTAGAAAAATTTCTGTTGCCAGGCAGGGGAAGTTTTTAGCCAACCAACTTATTGATATCACTCAACAATTAATAACTCCTTCCGTAAAAACAATCGGCGTAGCTCTGCCCGGCAATATTGATCCAAAAAAAGGTATTCTCCATTATTGTCATCACTATGCAAACTGCCTTTTTCCTTTACCGGTAACTAAAATTCTTAAAACGAGGTTTAGACTGCCCATTTCTGTAGCTCATGACGTGGACTGTTTTGGTCTGAGCGAAGCCGTATTGGGAAAAGGTAAAAAATACCCGATCGTAACTGGTCTAACTATAGGAACCGGGCTTGGCTTTGTTTTACTTATTGACAAAAAAATCTATCACGGCAGCCAAAATTTAATCGAACTTGGACATACTATTGTTCAAAAGGGCGGAGCTAAATGCAAGTGTGGAGGCATCGGCCATCTAGAATCTTATGTCTCCGGCCAGGCCATGATTACTTTATACCAAAAGAAGACCGGGAAGAAAAAAAATACTTATGAAATTGTAGCAGCAGCAAAAAAGGGGGAACGGGCCGCTTTATCAATCATTAACACTATTTCAGATTATTTAGCAGTGGGCTTGGCCAACATCATTTATTCCTACAATCCTGATATCATTGTGATTGGGGGTGGTTTGAGCATAATACCCGGACTTGTTGGCCCGGCTAGACAAAAAGTCAAAAAACTATTATTCTATCCTGAACAGCTCAAAACCAAGATTGTTAAGGCTAAAACTCCTTATCAGTCTAATATTCTAGGAGCTGCCTTAATTACTAATAGAAAGAAATATGGGTAGATCAGAAAGACCAGGCAATCGCTTGGAGGTGATGGAGGGCCATCTTGAAGGTGAAGAAAAGTTAGGAAAGATTTATAAACGCTGGGAAGGCAGACCTCACCATACTGAATTTGAAGGATTGATACCTCATGCAACAATTAAAAATGATAACGAGAGATTAGCTTATTTGAAAGAGCACCGGGAAAGCGGCCAGAATATTCCAGAGAATCGAATGAGCCGGGCCATGGAGGTTTGCTTAAAAGAATTGGTCCATCAACACGGAAGCTTAGGACCGGCTGACGTTGAAAATTCAGCCGAAGCTGATGATGAAATCAGGGGAGTTGATTTTGTGGTCATTTTTGATCAAGGAGAAGATAAGCCACCGCTTCTTTTGGCTGTTGATGCTACTTGTACTGAACACATCGGATACGTCGAAGAAAAAATAGGACACAGCCTTGATCGAATCAAAAAAGATGGCTCACTAAACGAGGTTAGATATCTTCGCTCCGAAGATCATCCTGACCTGACACCCCAACATTTTATGCCACGAATAGTTTTGGGAGTAAAATCAAGCAAGGGTCAAGAAATCCTGCATGACTTCATGGACAGCCAAAGTAAGGACACTGATACAAGAAGAAGGGCCAACCAAAAACTAGAAAAGGGCCCACTTACCCAAGCCGTTAGAGAACAAGCAGTCAATCAATTAGCCTATCAGCTAGAGCTGGCTTCCCAAAAACTGTCTGATGATTATTTGAGCAGCCGCTTAGATACAAATAAAAATGAAGCACGCAAAATAAGAGAACTACAAGTACTCCTGGAACCAATTACAAGAATGGATGATGTTGGCCAACAAATTCAAAGTGAGGAATGGGCAAAATTGGTAAGCTTTCTAAAAGAACCGGCTAACCGGCAAATTTTTGAGCAGGGAGAACAGGAACGCAGATCTACTAGCCGTGCCCTGCCTCTGGTTGAAAACATCTATAAAATACTAGCTCTATTTGAGCACATTAATAAGGTAAAAGAAGACTCCCCCGATACTACATCCGGGGGAGCCGGTCAGGCGACCGAAGACGATCCTGTTGGCGCCAGGCTGGGCCTGCACCGCAAGGAATTGCTTCGCGTCTACTAGGGACTATTTCCCTTTGTGCTGTCTGGTCCGTTGCGGTCCTGTCTGCCCACCTTCTTGAGGTCGGGCTGATGAAGCGGATTGCTATCATCAACCTTTTTGCCACCACGGCGCTTCTGATCATCGCTAAGCTGGTTCATTGCTCTCTCCTGTATGATGCAGCCCCGGTTGCCAAACTCGCGATTTCGTCCTAGAATAAACGGCACAAACGTCATCATAAAGTATCATAAACAATAGACTTTGTCAAGACTCTATGCCCATACCGCAATTAACCTGGAAAAACCGTCAGCAAAAAGAATCCAAGGGGGTTAAAAAGCCTCTTTTTAAAAAGGGTAATTGGAAAAAAAACATATTGCCAATTATTGGTATTTGTTTTATTGGAGGAATGATTTTAGCCGTGGCTGTCTTTGCCTGGTTCTCTAAAGATCTGCCTGATCCTGATCAGTTAATTGAGCGGGAAATTGCCCAGAGTACCAAGATTTATGACCGAACCGGTGAAGAGATACTATATGAAATTTCTGGAGAGGAGAAACGAACTATTATCCCCCTAGAACAAATACCGGATTATATGGAGTGGGCCACTCTCGCCGCTGAAGATCATAATTTCTATGAACATACCGGCTTCAATTTAAAACGAATATTTACGGCTATTATTAAAGATGTTATCCGTGGCCGGAAAGCAGAAGGTGCTTCTACTATCACCCAACAATTTGTTAAAAATGCCATTCTAACCACTGAAAAAACCTGGACCCGAAAAATTAAAGAGGTTATTCTGGCCTACCAGATAGAAAGAAAATTCTCCAAGGACCAAATTTTACAGATGTATTTAAATGAAATACCATACGGTTCTACCTTCTATGGAGTAGAATCAGCCGCCAATGGCTATTTTGCCAAATCAGCTGCTGATCTTACTCTGGCTGAATCGGCTCTCTTGGCTGCTTTGCCTCAATCTCCTACCTACTACTCGCCTTACGGCAGTCACGTGGATGCTTTGATTTGGCGCCAGCATTGGATATTAGACCAGATGGCTGAGATGAACTACATCAGCTCAGAAGAAGCAGAAGCAGCTAAAAATGAAGAGTTGATTTACTCCTACCGAGCTAGTTCTATCCAAGCACCTCATTTCGTTATGTATGTCAAAGAAATTTTAACAGAGCAGTACGGAGAAAAAACTATTGAACAGGGCGGGCTAAAAGTGTTTACCACCTTAGACATGTACAAACAGCAAATTGCCGAAGAGGAGATTGAGGCTGGTGCTGTTAAATTCGAGCAATACGGGGCCAGTAATGCCTCTTTGGTGGCCTTAGATCCTAAAAATGGAGAAATACTGGCCATGGTTGGTTCCCGTGATTACTTTGACCTGGAGAATGACGGTAACGTAAATGTGGCTATCCGAGACAGGCAACCAGGCTCCTCTTTCAAACCAGTCGCCTATGCTGCTGCTTTTCAAAAAGGCTTCACTCCGGAAACTATGCTGTTTGATCTAGTCACTGATTTTAGTGCCGGTGGCACCCCCTATGTTCCCAAAAACTATGATCTGGCTGAACACGGGCCAGTTTCTATGCGCCAGGCTTTAGCCGGATCCCTGAATATTCCAGCTGTTAAAGCCCTTTACCTGGCCGGAGTTGATAATACACTTGATTTAGCTCACGAAATGGGCTACACAACCCTCAATGACCGTGACCGTTATGGTTTGTCCCTGGTCTTGGGTGGGGGAGAGGTAAAATTGCTAGATCATGTCAGTGCTTTTGCTGTATTTGCCAGAGAGGGAAAAAGATACCCAACTAAAGCTATCCTGCGGGTAGAAGACGCTGACGGGAAAATACTAGAGGAAGCCAGTGAAACCGAAGTAGAGGTCCTGGACGAACAAACTTGCCGTCAGATCAACAGCGTTTTATCCGATAATGGGGCTAGGGCTTATGTTTTTGGCGGACAAAACTATCTCAATCTGGGCGCTAGGCCAGTGGCTGCCAAAACGGGTACCACTCAAGATTACCGTGATGCTTGGACTCTTGGCTACACTCCATCACTGGCTGCCGGGGTATGGGTTGGTAATAATAACAACACAGAAATGAGGGCAGGTGCAGCCGGTTCAGTAGTAGCCGCTCCAATTTGGCACGAGTTCATGGCTAGAGTTTTGGGCGATACTCCGGTAGAAGCTTTTAAACAGCCCCAATCCACTAGTCCTGATATTCCTATGCTCAGAGGAGAAATTGACGCCTTGACTACCATTAAAGTTGACAAATTCACCGACCGGGCTATCCCAGACAAATGCCTGGCCGACTATCCTGATAAATACATAGTGACCAAAGAATTCAAGACTACCCATAACATCCTGCATTTTGTAGACAAAAACAACCCCGCCGGAGATCCACCAACTAATCCCAGTTTGGACCCCCAATATTCTAACTGGGAAGCAGCCGTTCAACGATGGGCAAAAGCCCAAGGTGGTTATCTGACTACCGATATCACTTACGAAGAATGCAACCTGCGTAACCAGCCCAGCCTAGAACCATCCATCACTATTGAATCCCCTGAAGAGGGAGACACCATTACGAGCCAAGCTCTGAAATTATCAGCTACTGCCGTTTCGCCGGTTAAAGTTAGATTGGTTGAGTTTTATATTGATGATTTGTTGGTTGGCACGGCCAGTCAGTCACCCTACCAGTACAATTACACAATCACTTCCTTGGCTAATGGAAAGCATAAATTAAAGGCTATTGTTTATAATAAAAATGATTTTTTCTCTGAGGATGAAATTGAATTTAAACTGAATATTAAGAACCGATCGGCTGTTTACAACTTTATCAGCCCGTCTAGCAATGTCACTTTAACAGCCGACGATTTTCCTTACACTTTTTCTGTCTTTGCTTTTGACCCGGAAGGGGTGGCCCAAGTTGAACTTTATTACGTAGATCCTGAAGATAATATTACCCGTACTATCAGTTCAATTGATAACCCAGAGTCTAGTGCTATTGACCTGCTGTGGGCCAAACAACCAACCGCTAACAGTTACTCGGTCTATTTTAAAATGACTAGTAATAAAAAACAGACCACCAAAAGTGACAGTCTAAAAATTACTATTAAATAGTTACTGGGTCAGAAAACGAAAGCCGGTCACCACCGGCTTTTTATAATTATGATTAATGTCTTTTAGAATTTCTTGCTGGTGCATCCTTATCTCTGTAGCCAAAACCGAGCTGGTTACAGACAGGTGTAGTGTCTGGTTTTTTAAGTAGAGGGGTTTTATTTGATATTTTACTCTGGGACCGAATTGTTTAACGGTTATTGCTTGGAAATTAGCTATTACTCGTGCTGCTTCAACCTCTTCTTTTATTCCCAGCCGCTTTATAGAACGGTCTAGCATTTGGCGATTAATTTTTACAATCATTACTACTGCTTAATAGGCATAATTATGTAAAAATAACCTTCTTGACCAGCCGGCAACAACAGGCCTGGATTGACACTATCCACCAACCTTAACTCCACTTCTTCACTGTCAATATTGGCCAAACCATCTAAAAGATAACGATAATTAAAAACAATCTGATTTGGCTCTCCTTCTAAATTGATTTCTATTTCCGATTCATTTTCGCCCACCTGAGTATTTGACGTAGTTATGGTGGCTTTTTCTTTGTCCAATTTCAGGTCAATGTCATTTATGCCGCTTTTACAAAACAGGGCGGCTGTCTTTATGGCTTTGGTAAAATCGGCTATATTGATAACCGCTTTTGTCCGATGCTCGGCCGGGATTATTTGGGTATAATCTGGATATTGACCATCTATTACTCGAGAAACTAGTTCAATATCACCTAATGTAAATTGAATTTGATTTTCGTTTAAATTGACTTCAATTGACTCATTTTCTTCCTCCAAAATTCTAATAATCTCTTGGTAGGTTCTGACCGGAACGATAACGCTTTCTTCGCCTTTTTTATCTCCAATCAGGTCAGCTTTTGCTTCAGCCAGACGATAACTGTCGGTAGCTACTAAAGTAGCTTTTTCTTCTTTAAAAATTGTATAAACTCCAGAAATTTCCGGACGGGATTCATCAAAGGCAACTGCGAAAGCGGTTGAAGATATGGCTTTTTTTACATCTTTAGTTGTTAATTGGTAAGTTTTTTTACTATCCACTTTGGGGATTACTGGAAACTCATCGGCAGCTAACCCCTTGATTTTAGTATGGGATTTCTGACAAGCAACCTCTAATTCTTGATCTTTGACTATAAAGTCTATCTTTTCATTAGGTAGGAGGTTAATATAATCAGCGAATAAACGAGCGGGGATTGTAATTTTGCCTACTTCATCAATTTTACCTCTAACTAAACAGGAGATTCCTATTTCTAGATTAGTAGCTGATAAACGAATCCCAGCTTTACCTGCTTCTAATAAGACATTACCCAAAATAGGCAGGTTAGCATTTTTATTGGCTATATGACTGACGATTGCCAATCCTCGATTTAAGTTTTCCTGGGTGCATGAAAATTTCATAGAATATTTATCCTTAATTTATTTATTTAGTAATAGTAGTAAGGGTTGTTAATAAGTGGAAAAAGAAATTACTAACTTTAATTTTGTATTAAAACCTACAAAAAAGAAAGATTTGATTCTTGAGAAAAATATTTTACTGTGCGGAATTTGTTTAAAAGAACGGGGAGAAAATGTTTATGTTTTTCCGATATGCCCCTAACTCATTATTTTATCCACCCCACCTCCCACTTTATTCAGGTGGTTACTAAGAATTTATCAACACTAGCTATAGAGTCTCTGGCGGATTAAATTTATGTCCTGTTTTATCTTCTCGTTAGAGTCTAGTTCTCTACAGATCTTAGAATGAGCATGCATAGCTGTGGTGTGGTCTCTGCCGCCTAGTTCTTGACCGATATTAGGATAAGAACTCTTTAGGTCCTCTCTCATTAGATACATTGTAATTTGTCGGGGGGTAACTAATTCTTTTTTTCGGCTTTGTCCCATAAGATTTTCCGAAGATATGTCAAAAAAACTGGCCACAGTAGTAATTAACTGTTTAGGTGTAACCGCTTTTTGAGGAGAAGTAGAAACTAAAGAAGATAAAGCATTTTTGGTTGTTTCTAAGTCTGGTGGTGTGTTTTTAAGTTGAGCGAAAGCGATAATTTTATTAAGCGCCCCTTCCAGCTCCCGGACATTACTGTGGATGGAAGTGGCGATGTAATTGAGCACTTCATGATTCAGATTTATCTTTTTTTCTCGGCATTTAATTTCCAAAATGGCAAGACGGGTTTCTAGGTCAGGGGAAGCAATGTCAGCAATCATCCCCCACTCAAAACGGGAAACCAAACGCTGTTCCAAAGCAGGAATAGCCTTGGGCGGCCGATCGGAACTGAGAACAATTTGTTTGTTAGCTTGATGCAAAGCATTAAAAGTGTGAAAAAACTCTTCCTGGGTGCCCTCCTTGCCGGCCAGAAATTGGATATCGTCAATTAATAAAATATCAACTGATCGGTAGGTATCCTTAAAAGAATTTATTTTGCCACTAGTGACGGAGTGAATAAATTCATTGGTAAACTTTTCACAAGGCAAATAAATAATCTTCTTATTTTTATTATGCTCAAAAATATAGTTACCAATAGCCTGCATTAAATGGGTTTTTCCTAACCCCACCCCACCATAAAGAAAAAGAGGATTATAAACTAATCCAGGTTTTTCAGCCACAGCTTGACAAGCCGCTTTAGCCAATTCATTGCCTTTTCCCACTACAAAAGTAGCAAAAGTATAGTGGGGATTAAGACCAAATTTATTAGTAGTTGTCTCTGGTTCCTGGCTTTCTTTGGCTACTTCTTTGATTTTATCAACGTCCTTTCTAGTTTCATTTTTAGCTAGAGATTTAACGTTTTCAACCTTATAAATAACCACTTTGAGCTGATTGCTGGTGACGTTCTGCAGGGCTTTGACAATGGCTTTGTGATATTTTTGTTCTAACCAGGCCTTAGTAAAAGAATTGGGTACAGCAATAATTACCTTATCGTTTTCATAGGATGATATAAAAGTGTTTTTGAACCAAGTGGTAAAATTAGCTTTGGAAAGAGAAAGTTCCAGTTCCCCCAAAGTTGCCTGCCAAAGTTGATCTTTTTCCATGGTCTTTCCTGATTTAAAGTAAAAAAAATAGAAGTGTTCCTTGATAATAACACAAAAGCCTTGACCTCAAAACCACTGAAATGTTAATAATATGTTAATAATATGTTAATAAAATAAGGATTAAATGGTAACAAAGTCAGTCAAAAATAAGCGAACAGATTCTGAAAAAAGCAACCTTTGACTAAAAGGGGTCTAATTGTTAGAATAAATAGACCAATTCTCGTTTAACTTATTAGCAAAATGCCCAAAAGAACTTATCAACCAAAAAAAAGAAAAAGAGCCAAGACACATGGATTCAGAGCACGAATGAAGAAAGGGGCTGGCCAGAAAGTGCTAAAAAGAAGGCGGCGTAAAAAACGCCAGCGTTTGACAGTCTAAATAATGTTGGCCCAAAAACATCGTTTGGTAAAAAAGACCGATTTTCAAAGGATATACCGCCAGGGTCGAAAGGTAACCAGCCCATTACTAATGATGAAATTCCTTTCTAATCAAGAAGAATTTTCCCGTTTTGGTATAGTGGTCTCCAGTAAAGTGGCCAAACAGGCGGTAATCCGGAATAAGATCAAAAGAAGAATTGGAGAGGTCATCAGGAACAACCAGGCTAAAATACCGCCTGGCTACGACTTTGTTGTAATCAGCAGTCCTCGAGCTAAGCAATGCAAGAATCAGGATATTGTTGATAATCTACGAAAACTATTTAGCCAAGTAGGCCCTAAAATCTAAGATGGAAATTACAGCTTGGACAAAACACTTTTTGATCAGAATGCTCAGATTTTATCAGAAAACACTTTCTCTGGATCACGGAATTTTTAAAAACCTTTTTCCTAATGGATATTGCCGTTATACCCCAACTTGCTCGGAATACGCTATTCAAGCGATTAATAAATACGGTATAATAAAAGGAGGGTTAAAAAGCTTTTGGAGGGTATTAAGGTGCAACCCTTTCTCCAAGGGCGGACATGACCCTGTTTAATTAATAATCAAACAAAAACTAGATGGCAGATTTATTCAACACAGTCTTATACGAACCGCTTTTTAACCTACTG
>Ga0272441_10015416_pt1 | contig 10703 bp, 10 predicted proteins | sample SSMProp6N_FD_193582 | JGI IMG/M metagenome (GOLD analysis project Ga0272441, IMG submission 193582) | Marine sediment archaeal communities from Little Sippewissett salt marsh, Falmouth, MA, United States - SSM-Prop-6N | ecosystem: Environmental > Aquatic > Marine > Wetlands > Sediment ...
ATAACCTTGCCATTATAGACAGGGTTAGCGGTAAGATTAAGTGGATGTGGGGACATGGCGAGATAGCACATCAAAATAACCCTACACCCCTGACAAATGGCAATATCCTGTTACTTGATAACGGGTTACACCGTGATGACTACTCGTTGGCTTTTTCTCGCGCACTGGAGATAAATCCAGAGAATAACGAGATAGTGTGGGAATATGAGGATAAGCTCCGCGCCAACTTCTACTCTGCGATCATGGGCAATTGCCAGCGTTTGCCTAACGGGAATACATTGATTTGCGAGACCACTACAGGACGGATTTTCGAGGTGACCTCTGGACAGGACATAGTATGGGAATTCACCAGCCCTCTTTTCTATCAATCATCTGTCTATGGACGGAACAACTATGTTGCAAGGGCATATCGTTATGGGCCCGATTATCCGGGACTAAGGGGAGCTAAGCTAGAACCTTCTGGAGTAACACTGAATGATTATGTCAAGTAGGTAGCTATCAGTCGGCAATTGGCAATTCGACCATCGACTGATTATTAACCCCCCAACAAATAGAGCACACGAAATAACCCGAACCAGCCATAGCGGAGGCATGGTGATTTGTAACAATCAGGAGCTGCGCTATTAAGACTGAAGCCTGTAAATTGTGAAAGGAGCTAACGCAGTCCAAACTGGAACCAGTAGCCAAATCCTGCCTTCCAAAATATTGTAACCGTGGAGTAGAGCTGTCCACGGGCGTTTCGTGACAAAATGGCCAAATAGAAACTCAAAGGCAACGGTCAAGGATACCCATATCAAGCCAATAATTAGTGCTTGCCTGACGGATTGCAGTCTCCATAGTGAGCTAATCCTCCACGTCTGCTATACACTCTATCTCTGCATTTGCAGGTTCCCCATTTCCCTGCTCTTTAGACGCTGTAAGCAGGACAATCGATACTATTACTGCCGCAATGACAGCTACCGGCCAGAATTCCCCACCCAGGCCATGACCTCGCACAAAATCCACCGCTACCCCTAGAATTGGTGCTATTATCATTGTGGACACAGATTTTGCCTGGCTTTCGATTGAAAGCACGGTTGCTCCTTGAGTCTCGCTGGCATAGGCGTCGAAGCGGCTTATCAACACGGGACGCCAGAAATTCTGTAGAAGAGCCAGGAGAATAAAGCCAATAACAGCGATATGGTAATATCCGAAGAACAGCAACGGAACAAGCGCAACGTAAAGAACAAAAATCATTTTCCAGAGCAGGCGACTTCCCTTCTCTTCTCCACCAGCGTAACCGGTCAGAAGATGGGCGTTACGGCTGGCATAGGCCGAGGCCAGGTATAAGATAAGGTAAACCACTCCTATCATAACGGTGCTACGTCGCATCTCCCCCCAGGCGAGGAAGATAGGAAGTAACAGCACCATATTCTTTACTACGGGCTGAAGATAGTCTGCAACTGCCTTATAAACACCTTCAAAGGACATTGATTCCACGATTAAGCGACGCAGTTTCTTAACGATCAAAGCAGTATGCATACACTCCCGAAGATGTGCCACAACACCACGAATGCTTACTTTCCCACCCGGTTGGCCTTCCAATACCCTGGGATAGGTCATAAAATTAATCAGCCCCGCAACATATGGGATAATGGCAAAGAAAAAGACACAGGCATAATCATTGGTCAGTAGAACGAAAACAACCGCCAGGACAGTAGAAACTGCTGACCCAATTTTTGACCATGAGCGAGTGTAGCCATAAACCTTCGTTTTTTCGTCAAGGCGTCCTTCAATACGGAGCCACGTAAATATCATTGCTTTGTGAGTGCCTGTGCGGAATGCTTCACCGACGGCGAAAAAGAACATGGCGACAAAGAAATGCCAGTAATCCTGGCTTAAGCCGAAGATAGCAAAGGATATAATATAAGACGCAAATGATAATATCATGCTGCGGCGGCGGCCAGACAAATCGGCAACGGCGCCGCTGGGGATTTCCATAAGGTTGATGAAGAGCTCCCTGAAGGCGATGAGGAAACCAATCTGGGTAAAGGAAAGTCCTTGCTGAAGAAAAAACAGGATAATGAACGGATCAAAATACCGTTGATTCTTAAGGAAACCATATAAAGAAAAACGCTTAATCATTGTTAACACTGTTCAGAAGCTGTTTACTATGAATCCCTGATTCTCCGACACTCATTATTACAGATCAATCTGGCTATTTCTCTTCAATCACTTCGGTAACCAGTTCCCTGATCTTTTTCCTGGACTGCTCCAGCACTTGCTTTCCTTCGGCGGTAACCCGATAGTATTTTCTGACCCTACCCTCAACTACCCTTGAACTGTTTTTCAAATAACCTTCTTTTTCAAGGCGATGGAGCGTTGGGTAAAGTGTGCCTGGGCTGATGTTATAGCCATGCCTGGCCAGCTCCTGCGTCATCTCTGCTCCGAAGATTGGCTCCTTTGAAGCATGATACAAAATATGAATCTTGATGAACCCTAAAAAGAACTCCCTATCCAACATAGATAACGCTCCCCGATATTGTAATACGATATGATATTCAATGACGTATTTCCCTGTCAACATACTATTGCGGAGGCTTAGATACATAGGTAACACTCATGGTATAGTTAGCGATGATATCATGGAAGCTAAATCGGGATTTCAGTATGGCTATATTGTAGTTGCAGCTTGCTTCGTTGTTTCACTGGTAGTTGAAGGAGTGGACTATAGCTTCGGCGTCTTCTTTGAGCCGTTGCTATTTGAATTCGGCTGGACCAGGGCAATAACCTCAGGTGCTATGTCATTGGCTGCTGCGGTGCATATTCCTATGTTTCTCCTTGCCGGCAGGATGACTGACAGATTCGGGCCCAGGCTACTCCTCTCAACCTGTGGCTTCCTTTTTGGACTGGGCTACTTATTGATGTCACGGACGAACACTGTCTGGCAACTATATTTGTGCTATGGGGTGATATCATCCATAGGCCTCGGCTTCTACTGGATTCCAGTAGCATCCATAATACCTCAATGGTTCACCAAGAGGAGAGGGTTGATGATGGGAATTGTTACTGCGGGTATAGGCATAGGTACATCGATTATGCCTCCACTGGCAAGCCGGCTTATCTACACCTACGGCTGGCGCAGCACTTACCTTATCATAGGGAGTATAAGCATGGGGGCAATTATGATATCAGCCCAATTCCTGAGACGTTCTCCCAATCAACTCCATGGCGAACCGGGGTTAAAGCAAGAAAACATACTTGATCAACCCGGGGAGTTCTCTTTTCGTGAGGCGATTCATGCCAGACCGTTCTGGATGTTTGCCACGATATTTTTCTCCTGGGCTATATGCCTGTCCATCATCATGATACATAGCGTCATCCACGCTATTGGGCTGGGAATGACGCCAGCCAGTGCCGCCAATATTCTGGCTATCATTGGCATAGCAGGCATTGCAGGAAGAATTGCATTTGGCCGCCTGTCCGATGTAATTGGCATGAAACCTGTTCTCGTAATCTCCTTCGCCTTGTTATCAATCGATTTCATATGGCTTATGGTAGCCACGGAAGCGTGGATGCTCTATTTGTTTGCCGCAGTATTTGGTATCGCGTACGGGACTATCGAAGTGCTGCAGTCGCCGCTACTGGCTGAGCTATTCGGGTTGAAATCGCTGGGCTCAGTTTTAGGCGCCAGTACCGCCTTCGCTGCAATAGGATTTACCATAGGAGCTGTCATGGCCGGGCACATATTCGATATCACCGGTAGCTACAACATAGCTTTCCTGATCTGCATTGCCATGGGGCTAACCGGCACTATACTCAATGTGCTCTTGCCGACAGGTGGAAATAAAAGAAAACAAGGCAAATCACAGCTATCCGGCATGCCCCAATCACGAACGAGTTGCCCTGACTCCTCAGGCTCATCCTGTGTTGGAAAAGACCATACCCTGTCTATCTTGCCTCCACACCAGACTGCACCAGCTTGACGCACACTGCAAGAAGTGCCACAATTCGACAGGCCATAGTGGATTGGGCAAATTCAGGGTTCGCCCCACGGATGTTAAAGGATAACTAATTCTGTTCAACTTGAGAAGCGAAATTGAAAGACCAGCGGCGTTTATATGGTGATCTGGCCTGGACATGGCCTATCATTAGCCCACCGGAGCACTACGTCGAAGAGGCAACAGAGCTCTGTGAGGCCATACGGAGAAATGCTCAAACCGAGGTAAAGAGCCTTCTCGACCTGGGTTGTGGTGGTGGGCACAACGACTATGCTCTGAAGAATGAGTTTGATGTCACAGGCGTGGACATAAGTGCAAACATGCTGGCGTTGGCAAAACAGTTAAATCCCGAAATCAGTTATTTGCATGGCGACATGCGCACTGTACGATTGAACAAGGTCTTTGATGCCGTAACGATTTTCGATTCAATCGACTACATGCTCACCGAGGGAGATATGCGTGCTTCCTTTATTACTGCACTCACACACTTGAAGCCCGGTGGCATCTTCTGCACCTACGCAGAAGAAACTCTGGAACGGTTTCAGCAAAACCATACTGAATATTCAACAAACACCCGGGGGGATATCGAGATTACTTTCATTGAGAATACCTACGACCCTGACCCGACAGATACCACCTACGAATCAACCTTTGTGTATTTGATACGACGTGAAGGCCAACTGGATATCGAAACGGACCATCATCTGTGTGGCATCTTCCCATTAGAAACATGGCGCAATCTTCTGACCGAGGTGGGATTCGAAGTCAAACAGCTAGATTTTGAGGAAGGAGATTGCCCGTTGTTTGTATGCACCAAACCTTACTGATGCAAATTATCCAGTTTCAGGGGTTCACACTATGATGATGCCGGGGATAGTACGAGGCCTCTGCGTTGCTTACTTCATCACATTAGCACAGTTTTCTTATTTCTCATGAAATGTATTCCCTGTTAACTACACTATCATAGCCCTATTCGGTCAGCTACATCGCGCATACCCATAATCACATCAGTAATGAGATCTCTCAACTCCACTCCCAGCATTGCTCTACCCTTTTCAATGATAGATCGGTCCACACCTGCAGCAAACGACTTATCCTTCCATTTCTTCATAACCGACTTCGCTTTGAGGTCTGCCACGCTCTTCGACGGCCTGATTATTGCGACTGCCGTGATGAGTCCGGTGAGTTCGTCGATGGCATACAGTGTCTTCTCCATCTCAGTTTTGGGCTCAGCGCTACTGCATATACCCCAACCGTGAGAGACAATTGCCCGTACGTACTCCTCAGGCCAACCTCGTTCATTCAATATTTCTCGTGATTTCTCACAGTGCTGCTCGGGGTAACGCTCGTAGTCAAGGTCATGCATCAGTCCGACAATTCCCCATTTTTCCTCATCCTCTCCCCTCTTCCGTGCCATATAACGCATCACCCCCTCAACGGAATAGGCGTGTTTCAGCAGGCTGTCGTTGCTGTTAAATTCCTTAAGAATCGACAACGCTTCCTCATACGAAGGTAAATGTTCCTGCATTTGCCGCCCCCTTTGTAAAATCTTTACGGCCTGTGAAATGTATGGAGTATGTCCGTATTTCTCATTTGAGAGTATAAACTCTGAAACTCCGAGTGGTCAAGAGAAATAAAATTATGACGAAATGTGACCTTTCCGACTTATCGCTGCAAATTCCTGACATTTGTGCAACGCCTATCATACAACCATTAGTTATAAAGTGACTTCGCGAAATACACAAGAGGAGAGACTTGCGTACACTAGCTTGTTGTTGAATTTTGAGTTATCATAATATCTACTAATAACTTGAGAAAGGTAATTGCGAATGGATAAGATAGAGTCACTATTAAAAGAATTGACCGAGTCTGACGGAGTATCCGGATATGAGGCTGAGACGCGCAAGGTGGTCAAGAAGCATTTCGAACCGCTTGGAGAGATACTTGAAGATAAGCTGGGCAGTTTGACTTGCCGGAAGAAGGGCCTGGCGCAAGAGCCGAAAGTAATTCTGGTAGGCCATATGGACGAGGTTGGTTTCATGGTCAAACTTATTACCAAAGAAGGATTTGTGAGATTTACGCCTCTAGGAGGTTGGTGGGACCAAGTCTTGCTCGGGCACCGAGTGCGCATCAAAACCAATAAAGGTAGCATACTTGGTGTGATAGGTGCTAAGCCCCCGCATCTCCTTTCCGAGGAGGAGCGTAAGAAGCTCTGTGAAAAGAAGGATATGTACGTCGATATTGGAGCAACATCACAACAAGAGGTTGAGGATGCCGGTGTTCGTGTAGGGGACCCTATTATACCGGTTAGTGAATTCGCTATTTTGTCTGACACAAAAACCTATATGGCCAAGGCCTTTGATGACCGTGTTGGCTGTGCTCTGGTTATTACTGTATTGCAGAGATTGATGGATAAGGAGCATCCGAACGCTGTTTTCGGCGTGGCCACGGTACAAGAGGAGGTTGGTCTGAGAGGGGCAACTACCAGTGCTGAGATCATCAACCCCGATGTAGCCATCATTCTCGAAACGGACATCGCTGGTGACGTGCCCGGTATCAAGCCAGAAGAATCAGCCACAAAACTCGGAGGTGGCCCAACACTCTTAGCCTATGATTCTCGCATGATACCTAATCTCAAACTTCGTGATATGGTAATTGATACTGCCAAGAAGCTCAATATCCCACTTCAGATGTCGATCATGGAAGGAGGAGCGACCGACGGCGGGCCGATCCATTTACATAGGGTAGGTGTACCTACGGTGGTTCTGGGTGTGCCGACGCGACATATTCATAGCCATAATACAATTCTTCGTCGGGATGATTTTGACCATGCCGTTGCGCTAGTAACGGCTCTCGTGCAAGGTTTGGATAAAGAGACAGCCGCCGCACTGACTTCGCATGCTGCGAGCGCCTAAGGATGTGCTAATACATCGGTCTGTTGGCCAACAATTCTGGGGATTGTGCAATCCAGGTCCGTGCTACGAGAATTTAGTTCGTTAAGTTGGTAGACTTGCGGCAGGTTGTTTTGCTCCAGGCTATGTTTGAAGAGCTCCAAGGGCGGAGTCACCTGGAAATGGGTGAGGTGAGAAGAGCACCGGCAATCCGAGGCACCAAACCCAGGGATAGAAGGCGTTGCCCCCGGAAAATTCCGTAGTATTACATTCCATTTACATTCGAGTTTATCGGGCCCTATGGCATACCATATCTGAGCCACCGCAGCCTGTCGTAGTAGATAGTCTATGTGCCAGTGCAACCTCTTCTCTGATCTGAGGTGACGCCTCAGCCTACTGGCCAATCCGCCCAGGGCGCTACCTACATAAACGTAATAGCCATGTGGGAGATTATGGATACCCAGTTTTCCTATTCGCAGGCGAAGTCCAACTCCCAAGGTTATCACCAAGGCGTAAGTTCCGCGATCTCTCATATCGTAATTTTATGCTGGTATCATATGTAAAAGCAATGGACTAGTTGACCAATTTAGCCTTTTATTACATTGCTACACAAAAAGCCATAATGTGCATCCTCTGTCAATCCACTTAGGATGCTTATTGTTACTTGGTTACACAAAAGTTCAGAGTGTTACATACGTAGCAAGCCAGGACAGACAATTGCCGCTTAGCAGATTTGTTGCCAGGATTATAGGGAATGGTCATAGCTCAATGAAATACTGCGGCTGAAAGCCAGTTCAAAAGTTATGTCTATCATGCGGTCTGGTCTGTCAGAATGCTGCTTTTACCTATGATCCCACAGTAGGCTGGAGTTCGCACACGACCTTTAATTATTCAGGTGACAATAGGTTGCCTAGAGTCCCGACTGCACCTGAGGAACGGCCAACGGCCTTTGATGCGGAGTCCGCTCTGTACACATAGGATCTATCTGGCTCCAGTTTCTCCATATAGAGTACCTGCTCATGTTCCTGGTATCTGATAATCAAGGCGTACCAGTCTGCACCCGGAAGAATAATCTCTGCATATCCGTTTCCGTCAGTCCTGGAACGGGCACCTCCGACAAGCACTACTTCTGCACCAGATACTGGCCTACCTTCATCGTCGAGTACTCTTAGACTACTTGGGCGGCCCGCCAGATTCCCACCTGGAATCTTCTCCACGACATCTTTCTCATATGTTCCCGCCCTCTTGGGCACCATCCATTCCGCACCGTATTTCAGGCGCAGGTATTCCTCCGGTGGATTCGGAACAAGGAACTTCTCACCCAGGAATTCAATCGCTTTGGGTTGGGTGAACAGCCTAGCTGGAAGCCGAATGCCTGGATAGGCGTATACGTTTCCATCAATGATATGCACGAACTCCAGCGTCATCCTTGAATGGTTCTTCATCGTAGTTCTGGTTTTACAGTAGGTCCCTTCTATTTCGCTGACGAAGTATCCTCTATTCCTGAGGGTTGCCGTCGTAGCGTCTATTGACTCTTCTGTCAGACCGTTGAACCCGATCACAGAGACCAGATCTACATCGTCGTCCCAAGGGATGAAGGCATTGTCTCTCACCGCACCCAGACATGAACCAGATCCCAGAAGAAACACCACATTCAATTGATCGAGGATTTGTTTCACTTCCTTGAGATTGCGCTCAGCAACAATTGGGTCCATGGGTGGATTGTACTTCCAGCTATATTCCAAGGCAGACTCGTCTGAACCATTATTCGTTTTCATATTCTTTCTCCTTGTCCATGCGTGCAGGTCGTTCACTGCCTGCCCCCCAAAAGGTATACTAGTTCTTAAGTTGGATTTATTGGTATTTTAGCCTAAGGAACAGATATGCGATCACCCAACAAACTATGCGGTCGGATATGATTATACGCCCTCCATACTGGTCAATCAATGCGTTGACCGCACAATCTGATCATAAACAGGTTTGGGCTGGGGACTCATCAACACAATATCCCATGTAACAATCTGACGAAATGTTCAGCAGGAGACACGCTCTACGGTTTCCTATTTAGTGATCCTTTTGCGGTTCACCACCTCATGTATCTGCCAATATCTACCTTGTCGATACGTCACGATATTGACAGCTACCGAGGAAGCATCTAGTATATCTTCACGGCAGTAGATATATGAAATATCGAGGGTCTATAAATAACGGCAAAGGAGGTTTGATATGATTCCCAAAGAGTATGACCTGGAAGGTAAGGTGGCTATTGTAACCGGAAGTGGCAGGGGGATTGGCAAGGCTATTGCATTGGTGTTCGCTGAAGCTGGTGTCGATGTAGTAGTGGCGGCCCGCACTGTGGAGCAAATTGAAGGAACGGCTAAGGAGATCCGAGAACTGGGCCGGCGTGCCCTTGCGGTTCCCACCGATGTTACCAAGGCAGATCAGGTAGAGAATATGGTAAAAAAAGCTATCTCCGAATTTGGCAAGATAGATATACTTGTTAATGATGCTGGTGCAAGTTTTGCAAAGCAATTAATCCCCTTGCCTGGCGTAAAACTCCCTGGATGGGAGGAAGTAGCTGATCTTGATGCTCCCATGAGCGAGGAGGAATGGCACCTCACCATGAACACCAATCTGACCAGTGTTTTCCTCTGTACCAGTGCTGTGGGCCCCTATATGATTAAGCAACGGAAAGGCAAAGTGATCAACCTCAGCTCTGTCAATGCGGACATGGGGCTTCCTTATTGGATATCATGTAATGTCAGTAAAGCGGGAGTGAGCATGTTTACCCGCTGTTTAGCTCTGGAGTGGGCTCCTTTCAACATTAATGTCAATGCTATGGGGCCGGGGGATTTCCCTACATCGCTCACGACGAAAATCCATAACGATCCGCAGCTTAAGGAGCAAATGCTTCGTTGTATCCCTCTGGGCAGGACAGGAAACGTACGTGACCTGGGGCTACTGGCTCTTTACCTGGCATCCGATGCTTCCAATTACATGACAGGTCAGACGATTTTCCTCGATGGTGGTGAATTAGCGCTATCGCCCTGTTGAGATAATAAGGGCAATCAAACTCTCGGAATAGCTACAGAGACGCTAGGCAGGTGCACCTGCCTAGCTGACTAATTGACAGACCATGAGAGCGTGCTGCGGTTTTCTGCACAGAAGGTGGGTGAGGCTTTGACATTTGAAACGGCAGTAAGAAGGGCTGTTCAGGCGAGTGACAGGTTACGGACCCTGCCTCTGCCACATTTTTTACGTGCCATAGAAACACCTCGTAGTTTGTTGTGGGTTTTCCTGCTTCTCTGTGGCCCTGCGCTGGCAATTTACATAGCTATAGACTTCCACAAGGGGGTAGGAGCTCCTGAACCTTCGGACTCTCTGCTTATACATATGCTGCTTTCTGTTCTCGCCGGAGTAGCAGAAGAGGTTGTGTTTAGAGGCCTTGCTAAACGGTATCTCGGGAATGGAGGATTAGTCATGGGCACAGGGTGCTGGATTGCCCTGCATCAATTCTATGCTGCGGTTGCCACGATCTGGCGTTTGCCGGGTGATGCCTTGATTGGTATATTCTATCTCAAGTTGTGGAGAGGGCGTTTATGGTGGCTCACTCTTGTCATTCATCCTCTATGGAATGTAGCCTTTGTTGCAGGATGGCAAGTAGTAAAAATATACCTGAGTTAGAATTGATATAGAAAAACTTAAGAGGGGAATATGATGCTTGATTACATTATTTTGGCAATAATTAGCACTATTTGCGGCGTTATTTTTACTTTGAAGATTACGTTTTTCTTATCCAGGCATGGCGTCAAGATCAACTACTGGTTGTTAA
>Ga0272441_10015417_pt1 | contig 10703 bp, 10 predicted proteins | sample SSMProp6N_FD_193582 | JGI IMG/M metagenome (GOLD analysis project Ga0272441, IMG submission 193582) | Marine sediment archaeal communities from Little Sippewissett salt marsh, Falmouth, MA, United States - SSM-Prop-6N | ecosystem: Environmental > Aquatic > Marine > Wetlands > Sediment ...
AGTGATCACTATTTCCCAGAACGTTGAAGACCATTGATCACCCCATTTGAACGTGAACAAGATGACTGAAGAGGCTGGATTTCTTTTAAAACAGATACGCCCATTCCTTATTATCTTCAGTGGACAAGCATTCAGCCTCTTCGGAAGCCGTCTAGTACAATTTGCACTCGTCTGGTACCTTACAGCCCAGACAGGCTCAGCACAGGTCTTGACCACTGCCAGCATCGTAGCTATCGTACCCCAAGTGGTGATTGGTCCTTTTGCTGGAGCTTTGGTGGATCGATGGAATCGTAGAAAGGTCATGATGATAGCAGACAGCCTGATAGCGATAGCGATAATGCTTCTAGCTGTTATGTTTGCACTTGATAGGGTTCAGATCTGGCACATCTACCTCGTGATGCTATTTAGATCAGTAGGAGGCGCGTTCCAGTGGTCTGCAATGCAGGCTTCCACAAGCATGATGGTCCCAAGACAGCATCTATCAAGGATAGCGGGACTGAATCAGAGTCTACAAGGGCTTGTGACCATCGTGGCGCCCCCTACTGGAGCGTTGATGCTGGAGATTCTGCCTATACAATACGTTTTAGCGATAGATGTATTGACGGCTGTCTTAGCCGTGGGTCCTCTTGTCTTCATCTCAATCCCCCAACCTGATAGGAGGGACGCAGATGCAAAGGGGGTTTTAATGGATATGAGAGAAGGCTTCAGTTGGTTATGGTCGAAGAAACCCCTCGTGATTATCATGGGCATCTCCTTGATGATCAACCTCGTAACCACACCTGCATTTACGTTACTCCCACTCCTGATAACGACATTCTTCAAGGGAGGAGCCATTGAGCTTGCATGGGTTCAATCAGCAAACGGGCTCGGAATGATTCTAGGAGGCATAACACTGGGAATATGGGGTGGCTTCAAGAGCAAGAGCAAAACAGCATTCACAGCCATCCTCATTGGAAGCTTGGGGCTTCTCGGGTTCAGCCAAACCCCTGCCGATATGTTTTGGCTTGGCGTCTTCTTTGTCTTTGTCTTCGGATTCATGAATGCGATTGGGAATAGCAGCTTCTTCAGCGTACTCCAGACAGTTGTCCCATTTGAGATACAAGGGAGAGTATTCACATTGGTTATGGCTACCAGTGGCGCCGTTGCACCACTAGGACTAGCAATTGGGGGTCCGGTAGCGGAACTATTGGGGATTCGTTTCTGGTTTGTGATAGCGGGGATTAACATTCTTATTGGATCAGTGTTGGGGCTGATTATTCCCGGGATAAAGAACCTTGAGAAGGAGCTAGAAATGCCTCAAAGTGAAGAGACTTAACCAAGAAACCCTCCTTAGTGTTGATAGAGATGCAGAAGATCAATCTAGGGTCTACAAAAGTCGAGGTATCAAGGCTAATCTATGGCACAGAGCCATTCAACTTCAAGAAAGGACCAGATGGAAACCGCACACAAGGAGACAAGACACCAGAGGAAGCAGCACAGATTCTGAAGGGAGCCATGGCGCTTGGAGTGAATACATGGGATACCAGTGATGACTATGGGACCCACCCGCATGTAGCTGAGGCGTTGAAAATAGTTGATCGTAAGCAAGTGGTCATCTCTGACAAGTCCAATGCGCTCAGTGAGGAGGATGGCTGGAAAGCACTGGAATACAGTCAGAAATCTCTAGGCACCGATTATGTTGATATCATGTTTCTGCATATCGTGCCCCCTGTTCCAGCTGACAGAAATGATGCTCTGGGTAGACCCTTCCATTCTGGTACATTGGATGAGCGGGTAGGCACACTAAAGGCGTGGCTGGAGGCAAAGGAGTCAGGCATCATAAGAGCTACAGCCTTGAGCACTCATAGCACCAAGGTACTCAAACAGGTGCTGGATTACCCTGAGATAGATGTAGTCTGTACTACCCTGAATATGATGGGGGCTGTGATGGATGATGGTACCTTGGAGGAGCGTATTGATGCCATCAGGGGTCTGAAGGAGGATGGTCGTGGTGTCTATGTTATCAAGCTGCTTAATGCTGGTAGGTTCAAGGATAGAGGCGATGAGGTTATCGAGTGGTGTCTCCAGTTTAAAGACTTCATAGACGCTTGGAACATAGGTATGTACAATTTAGCCGAGGTACAGCACAACATCAAGCTATTCAATAAGCACATCTAATGCGGTTCTCTTTTATCATAGAAAATTCTTAGCCTCTCTGGTTTTATCCATTGGAGAAGCTAACCAAATTCCTCGCCTTAGAAGGCAATATACGCGTTCTGGCGGCGCAGACCTTCCTAAGCCAGATTGGGCTAGGCATGTTCTTCGTCATATGGCAACCATACATCCTCAGCACAGGAGCCAGTTTATCCCAGCTTGGCCTTGTACAGACGGTTATAAACATAACAACAGGCACCGGGTTGTTCTTCTGGGGCTATATAAGTGATAGATACGGTAGAAAACCAGTAATCATCGCCACCATAATATGCAGAATACTCGCAGTTTGCGTCCTGATCTTATCAGATAGCTTCTGGGCACTCATAGGATTCGGGGCACTCATGGGGTTCACAGCCATGTTCTACATAGGCAACCCCGCCCGGAACGCCTTGATAACCGAATCAGTGGAAGGACCCCAGAGAGGCACAGCGCTGAGCACTCTGATAACCATCTCTCAAGGGATTAGCACACTGGTGGCGACCCTAGGGGGCTATATAGCTCTCAGGATGGGTTATGCACCAATATTCTACCTATTGGTAATTGGGGATACCCTTGGTACTCTGATATGCTACAGGTATCTCAAGGAGACATTGCAGAGAAACAAGAGCGTCGAGTCGGTTCCAATCATTGAAAGACTCAGACATAGCTTCGCCCCAGAACCACATCTGCTCAGGCTCTACATCGCACTACTTATGATGGGTTTCAGCTACTCAGTCGCATACAGCCTTCTATTCGGGGCTCTATCAGAGACCTTTGGATTCACAACTGTTCAACTAGGTGTTTTATCTACAGCCTTCAATCTACTATGGGCAGTAGACTCTATTCCCTTGGGGAAGCTCGTCGATAGGATTGGGCGTAAAAAGGGACTGTTGATGAGCCTCATCATGGCAATGGTGACCCCGATTGGTTTCATTTTCTCGAATAGGTTCGAGTGGTTCGTATTCTTCTACGCTATTTCAGCCCTCGACATAGGGTTCTGGATACCATCCTACACCAGTTACATTACTGAGATAGTGGAACCGGGAAAAAGAAGCACAGTATTCGGTAAACTAGATGCCTATAGTAAGATTAGCGGCATACCAGCAGCATGGATAGCAGGCATACTCTATGAAAACTATGGGTTCTATGCACCCATGTATGTTCAGATCGGTTCAGTAGCAGTGGTTTTCTTGATTATTCTTGGTCTTAAAGACCCAGAGAAGCCATGACATCTCTTTGAATCTCAACGCTGGGTCGATTACCATCGATAACTTTCCATTCTGGGCGAGAGGCGAGGCTGGTTACTTTTTTGTATACTTTTTGGAGCTTCTCTAGGCTCTCAAACATCTCTTTCTGGGATCGGTTTTGTTCTATTCTCTTGTGGGCTTCATCGGGGGAGGTGTTTATGAAGAACATATGTGGACTACTTGGGACTACCCTAAGGAAGAAGAGGTAACCAAGCTTGAAAATCGACTCGGGGAGATAGGCTGTGCCCATCAGATACCGCACAAACACCACGTAATCCACCCGCCTCCAATAATAAAGCAAGACAGAGCGAACCACATCCAAGAGATAAAACAAGCTAGCAGAAACACGAGCCCGCTTACCCTCCAAAAGCAGATATGCCCGGCTCTTTCTCCCAAAATAATTATCACCACTGGGATGAGCCCTCAAAATATAGGTCAAACTAAGACTTTCAAGATGGCTACAGAGCATAGTAGCCTGTGTACTCTTACCAGAGCCATCAAGACCATCAAACACAATAAACATCTAGACGCCTCCCCCAGCGAATAAGAAGGTCAATGCCCCAAGTATAGGGACTGCGATGTTGTCCAATCCTATTGGACTGAAAAACTCTAGAACAGTAACCACAATGGAAACAAGCAGCACTGGGACTATTTGATCAAATAGACTGAAGCCATAGATCGAGGAGAAATATGCCATCCCAATCAAAAGACTGATTAAACTTCCGAAAAACATACCAGCTGACCCCTCAAGGCTCTTTGACCCAATCTTTCTTCTCCCATATCTCATACCGACGAGGGCAGCGGTACTATCACCATAAGCCATGGGGAATATCCCAGCAGCCACGAGATATGGTCGGGTTCCAAAGAAGAAAGCCAAGGCGCTGTAGCTTATCGCATAAAGAACCAATCCTGTATGGTGTCCTTCTTCTGTTATATCACTGAGTCCACTGAGCTTCTCGTTAAGCCAAGGGAATGGGCTGTAGGGGGTGACTAGGAAAGTGACCAAAATGAAGGGGCTGGCTACAAGGAAAGGAAAGATGCTCTGGGTGAAGTAGGGCATGATTAGTGGGAGGTTTCCTATCATCGCGTGGAGGAATTTTCGACTGGTCTTGGGACTCAATATTCCCCGCTTTAGATAACTCGCGATAAAGATAATCAAGATAATATACATGTAGCAAGCTGCCATTATGAGGAGATTAGCCTGCAGGTCACTCATATCACAGTATGCTCTCCCATGAGGTATTAAAGAATAAACCCTAGAAGGTTACTTCTCGTTGCTCTGGAACCACGTGAGGTGGACTTTTCCCCTCAAGATATGCCTTCACGTTTCCCACAGAACGTATAGCCATATTTCGGCGGGTCCCCCAAGTAGCCGAGGCACAGTGGGGAGAGAGAACCACATTATCAAATTTTAACAATGGGTTGTCCAATGGTGTGGGCTCTTTCTCGAATACGTCAAGTGCTGCTCCCATGATCTGTTTCTCTTTTAGAGCCTTGATTAGTGCTTTTTCGTCGATTACGGGTCCTCTGCTGGTGTTTATGAGGATGGCTGAGGTTTTCATTTTGGAGAAGGCTTCCTCGTTGATTATTCCTCTGGTTGATTCCGTTAGAGTTGTGTGGATTGTAAGTATGTCGCTTCTCTTGAGGAGATCATCAAAGGAGACATATTCTACATCATATTCCTCCTCAAGGTTATCACGTCTGTATAGATCATAATAGATGGTCTTCACTGGGAACCCCTGCGCACGCTTGAGAACCTCTAATCCTATCCTTCCAAGTCCAAGGATACCAAGTGTCTTGCCTTCCGTATCCCAGCCAAAGGGGATATATCCTTCTCTTTTCTCCCACTTTGTCTTCGTATATGTATCTGCTAGGGGAATATGGCGGTTGAATCCAAGTATCAATGCCCATGTATGGTCCGCTACCCCACTGCTCAAAACATCAGGAGTATGGGTAACTATGACCCCACGTCGGGTGCATTCTTCAACATCCACAGAGTCGTATCCTACACCAAAACGTGCGACCAGCCTCAGTTTAGGCGCCTTATCAAGATATTCCGCGTTTATTTTTCCTGTGCCTACTAGAACCGCTGTTGCATCTTTGAGTTTATCATCATATTTGCCTGTTACATATTCGACATCAGCAAGTTGTATCAGTGTATCCGATACATCAATTGGCACGTTTTTCGTGTCCGGGGTGATCAATACCTTGGGTTTCATGATTAGGTTATAGATTTAACATATTTGAACACACCGAGAGCTATTTCAGAGCCTTTTTAGTATAAAATAAGTGAAAAAATGTATTTCTTGTCTTCTAGAATGCTATGTTTTATAACTGATTATTTCGACGATGTGGGATATGAGCCCAACTAAAAATCTCAAAGAACGCTGGGATAACATGTTCTTCGGATGGAAGACTGTTATCGCTGGAGCGATCATCGCCTGCTGGGGATATGGTAGCTGGTATTATGGTATGGGCGCCCTATTACTTCCATTAACAACGGAGTTCGGATGGACAAGAACCCAACTAAGCCTAGCCTTCAGCATGAGAAGTGTTCAAGGTGGACTCGAGGGTCCATTCGGAGGCATGGCCATCGATAAGTATGGTGAAAGAAAGATTACTATAATCAGTACCGTGATAGCCTGTTTAGGTCTAATAGCTGTATTATTCGTGAAGACTTTATGGCAGTTTATCATTGTTTGGGGATTCATCGTCAGTCTCGGATTCAACCTAGGATTATATGATACGGTTAACAGTGCTGTAGCTAAGTGGTTCCACAGGGATCGGAGCAGAGCCATCGGTATAGTTACTATAGGTGGCGGTCTTGGGGCACCAGTAATTGTTCCTATAATGACTTGGATCATTGAAAACTATAGTTGGCGGACAGCCTTGATATTTGTCGTAGTCTCAACTGCTTTGATAGCTCTACCACTGGCATATTTCTGGATGAAAGACCACCCCCCAGAATACTATGGTATGCTACCCGATGGAGACACTCCGACCAACGAAAAAGAAGGAGAAGTGGAGACAAAGATTGATTACGGCTACGATTTCACACCAAAAGAGGCTATGAAGACCAGAAGCTTCTGGATGGTGTTAATCGCCTTCATGCTAAATGGAGGAACCCTAGCAATGGTCACAATGCACCAGATGGCATACCATCAGAGTCTCGGTATAGACGCCTTGGCTGCTGCAGGTATCTTGGGCATGATGGCGACAATAAGTCTCGGAGGAAGGTTCCTTACAGCTACGTTTGGGTCTAGGTTTACTGAGCGAGAGTATATCATGTTTGGATACCTACTACGCACACTGGGGCTGGTAGTCTTCATCTACGCGAGAAATATACCTATGATCATGCTGTTTGCGCTCCTGTTCGGGGTTGGGTACGGGATTACTATCCCAGCTCAGACGAGCCTACGCGCTAACTATTTTGGTAGAAAAGCATATGCAACTATCACAGGCTACATCACTTTCTTCATCGCTATAACCAACGTAGCGTATCCAACATTTGCAGCGTGGATATATGATACAACCGGAAGCTACATGCAAGCATTCTGGATAGTCGCTGCATTGCAGGGATTAGCCATTGTTTTCATGTTCTTTGGTAAGAAGCCAAAACCTCCTGTATCAGTAGTTGTTGTTGCACCAACAATGGTCTAAGACAACCAATTTTATTTTTAAAATGAAAAGATTATTCTTGGGCTAGCTCAGGCTCGTCGACAAAGAAATACACCAATAAAGCAGCAATAAACAATGCTACGCTAGTAATTTGCCACACCAGTGTTGGACTGATAGCATAGATTTGTCCTCCAGCCCAGGCCCCAGCTGCCGCAGCTGGGAAGATAAGGAAACCGCCTCCCCAGAAGTTGCCCCAGCTAATCTGTACGCCTCGTTCGCCTAGCAGACTATAGAGTCGTCCTCGACGCGCCCTTGGAATCATGTTCGCTATCAATGTGCTGAAGCCTGGGATCATTATCTTGTTGCATAGTGAGATCATTGTTATTATACCGGTTACTGCCCAGAATCCTGTAGAGTATTGGAATATGTAGATGATTACTGGTGCAACAAACATCCCCGCCATTACAGCTTTCTTTGCCCCCCACCTGTCAACCGCGCCACCAAGTGGTAAAGCAAAAGCCAAGGCGATCAGTCCGCTGAAAAAGTTCACATTTCCCCACTCAGGGACAGTTACTCCAACAATGTCTCTTGCATAGACAGACCAGAAAGGAGCACTGAGAGCTACGAAGAATGCTGCAATCATCTCGATTATGACTATGACCTTGAGGCTCCTGTCCATCCATTTGACAGACTCGATGATGCTCAGATAGCCTTCTTTGAGTACAGTTACTGTGTCCCGCCATCCGTATTTCTCTGACTCAATCTCATCTATTGTCTCCTCCAAGTACTTCAACCTAAGATATGCAACAAACAGACCAGTAACAAAGGCAATACTCCAAGCCAGCTTAACGGCTCGAATGAGAGCGACTCCCTCGGATAAACCAGATGTTGCCTGATAGTATCCTATGAGCCAACCACCGATGCTTGGCGCTATTATTCTGATAGCCTGCGGGACAGCCATCATTACAGCAAAGCCTCTTCCACGGACTCCCGGGGGGAGGCTGTCACTGCTGAGGGCGTTCATGGCAGGAGTATAAAACAATAGTAACTGGGCTAGAAACTGTCCGATGGCCAATGTCTGCCAGCTCTGCGCTATTATGAAAGGTATATGGGCTAATGCGTAAAGTACTGTGCTGTATCCGATGAGTTTTACTCTTCCAGCTTTGTCTGCGAGGAAGCCCCCTATTGGGTATAAGATCATGCCTGCGAGGATTCCAATGCTGCTTATGAGCCCGATTTCTTTGCTGGTTCCTCCTAGTTCAATGATGTAGAAGCTAAAGTACGGGTATACTATGCTGGTGCTCAGGCTCCAAAGCACGCGACAGATCATCAGTGTCTTTATGTTGCCTTGGATAAACCAGAACATACCTTTCTTCTCTTCTTGAATAGGTTCAGTCATTTACAGTCACCTTTTCTGGGATTGGTCCACGCCAGACTCGAATACCCTAAAGATGAGACTTTGGACCGAGGATAGTTAATAAAACTTATTATAACGCTACAAGCACCTGTAGCGAATTCTAGGTTTATTGCTCAGCTTCATCGGGGTTTCTCACGAATAAGTAAATCAGAATCAAGCAGATAAACAAGGCTACAGAAGTAATCATCCAAGGATAGTTGGGGTTGATCTTGTAGACCCAGCCACCCACATAACTTCCCAGAGCCGCAGGAGGGAATAATAGGAACCCCCCACCCCAGAAGTTACCGAAGCTTATCATTATACCACGCTCTCCTATCAGGCTGTAGAGTCTTCCTCTACGGTTTCTCGGAATAATGTTGGCTATGATGGTGCTGAACGCTGGCATCATGACATTGTTACAAACTGTCACGCCACAAAGGATCAATAGGACGCCCATGAAGCCTTCAGCATACTGGTAGCTCCAAAGAACAATGGGTGCCAAGGTCATGCCTAGGAGAATCATCTTTCTGGAACCTATCTTGTCAACCGCTGCACCCAATGGGAATGCTATGCTGATCCCTAGTAGCCCACTCAGGAACATTATCAATCCCCACTGGCTCTCCACCAAGCCAATAACCTGCTTCGCGTAAACCACATAGAATGGCGCACTCATGGCGATGAAGAAGCTGGCAAACATCTCGATTATTACAATTATCTTGAGGCTCTTGCTCATCCACTTGATGCTATCCAATATGCTACGATAGGCAGGCATTATCATCTTGGGGATCTGAGCGAAACTAAACTTCTCACTGGTCTCCTCCTCTGTCATCGTCTCCTTAAGATACCTGAGCCTTAACCATGCCACAAATAGTCCTGTGACGAAAGCGATGCTCCAGCAGATACGAACTGCTAGAATCAGGGCTTGATCACTGCTCTGACCACTTGTCGTCTGGAACCATTCAATGATATATCCACCGAAAATGGGTGCAACGATCCTTACGGCTCCCGGTACAACCATCATCATCGCGAATCCCCTGCCCCGTACACCGGGAGGGAGGCTGTCTGCTTCCAGTGCGTTCATTGCTGGCATGTAGAAGAGCAGTAGTTGGCTGAAGAACTGTCCTACAGCGATGATCTTCCAGTTATTTGCTACGACGAAGAAGATATGAGCAAAAGCATACAAAACAGTGCTATAACCAATGAGCTTGACCCTACCTGCACGGTCGGCGATATACCCGCCTACAGGATACAGGATCATCCCAGCAAGAATGCCCAGACTATTGATGAGCCCAATCTCAGTACTAGTTCCTCCAAGGGCTAGGATATAGAGGCTGAAGAAGGGGTAGATTATGCTGGTGCTCGCGCTCCAGAGGACCCTGCACAGCATAAGTATCTTAACGTTTCCTTGGACGAACCAGAAAACGCCCTTTTTTGCCTCGCTCATTTTATCAGCTCTAAAGTAGATGCTGGGACCATAGCTTGGGTTATAAAGGTGTTGAAATAGGGGGTTCTAGTGTAAATTGGTGGTTACTTTTTCTTGGTGACCTTGAATGTGACAAGGTTCCACCTGTCTGGGCACTCGTATTTCCACTCATCATTATTGTACCATGGGATTTGACCGCCATAACACATGTTCATCAATGTAGGGAACATATCATGGTAGCAGTATCCGCAGATTCTATCGGTCTTGTGGGTGTTGATCTCGAATTTGTCTCCTACCTTGTGTCCTGCGCTGCAGTTTTTCAGGATACTTACGACCTCAGCTATATAGATTGGCTCTTCACTCATAATGGCATCAGGTTACAATAACACATACCAATATAGAAGCGTTATAGGGCACCTAGAACAAATATCATTGCATGGGTCTACTCGAATCAATAGAGAAAATAGCAGATGGGTTCAAAGGCGAATTTGGCATCTCAGTGAAGCACCTCGTAACTGGGGAGACTGCCTGCCATAACGGTGAGATGCTCTTCCCGACTGCGAGTGTATTCAAGATACCTGTTATCGTGGAGTTTTTTAGACAGGTGGATGCTGGGAAGATCAGTCTCGAACAGCAGATAGTGCTAAGTGATCGAGATAAGGTTCCGGGCTCTGGGATACTCAAGGAGCTTAGTGAAGGGATGCCAGTCTCTTACAAGGACCTCCTGAGTCTGATGATGATTGTCAGTGATAATACTGCTACTGATCTTGTAGTAGAGATTGTTGGATTTGAGAACATCAACAATGCGATGAGAAAACTTGGACTCAAGAACACCAAGGTTACCAAA
>Ga0272441_10015419_pt1 | contig 10702 bp, 13 predicted proteins | sample SSMProp6N_FD_193582 | JGI IMG/M metagenome (GOLD analysis project Ga0272441, IMG submission 193582) | Marine sediment archaeal communities from Little Sippewissett salt marsh, Falmouth, MA, United States - SSM-Prop-6N | ecosystem: Environmental > Aquatic > Marine > Wetlands > Sediment ...
CCCACCCCACGATCTTGACCTCATAGCTGGCCAGCGAGATCGACATCTCACCAATGTCAATGATGTCCCGGTTAACCCGCTGCCGGTACTGGTGAATGGCCCGTTTCAGCCGGAAATCGAGCTCCGGAAGACGGTAGGGCCGCATGATAATATCGGCGAAGCCGAGTCTGTGGAACATCTCGTGCAGGGTGGCCCCGGCGATAAGGGCGATAACAGGGACATCCGAGGGCAGTTTCCCTTCTTCCAGCAGCAACTCACAGGCCTGTAGCCGATCATCGTCCCATTCGGTCAGGCCGATTATAACGGCCGCCGGCTGTAAACTGGTGATCGCCGCAATCTCCGTTTTCGGAAAGGGACCGAGCGCTGCCTGATAACCGAGGGCTGTCAGGTCGGTTTTAAGTTCCTGCCATAAATCCTGGTCTGTCTCCAGAATAACGATGGTTCCCTTTTCGTTCATGGGTGCTTTCCATCCCGCAGTCCGCTCGTGACGGTAGCTACCCTATATCGTAACAGGTGAATATTACGGTTAAATTACGTTTTCGAAAAATCTAAGACCTGCTCTTATCACAGGATGAAGTGAATTGCGATGAAGTGATAAATGGCTACTGATTACCTTAATAAGTAAAAGAGGGTAAATATGCAATGGGTTGAGGGGTGATTTGGTGGAGATAGGGGGATTCGAACCCCCGACCTCTGCGATGCGAACGCAGCGCTCTCCCAATTGAGCTATATCCCCACTCAACTTGAGATTATAACACATTTTGTCCGAATGTTTGAGTGAGCTGCCTATGCCGCTTGCGCTCTGGACAGCCGGGGAAGAAGTGGGGTAATATTGAAAGAGTCAGGCTGGTGGGTGGGGCGGTAAAGTTCACAATTCCCACTGGAAAACCTTGAGAGAGTGATGAATTACGAGACGGTTATCGGGCTGGAAGTCCACGCGCAACTACTTACCCGTAGCAAGATGTTTTGCTCCTGCCGGTCAGATTATGCCGCTGCGCTGCCCAATACCCGCGTCTGCCCGGTATGCGTCGGGATGCCGGGGGTGCTGCCGGTCATCAACCGGCGTGCCGTGGAGCTCACCATGATGACGGCGCTGGCACTGAACTGCAGCGTCGGCGGTTATACCAAGTTCGACCGTAAGAATTACTCCTATCCCGACCTGATGAAGGGCTATCAGATTTCCCAGTACGACGCCCCGATTGGCCTGAATGGCTGGCTCAACATCGAGGTTGACGGTCAGCGCAAGCGGGCGGGGATAACCCGGGTCCATCTCGAAGAGGATGTGGCCAAGCTTATCCACCGTTCCGTCGGTGGTGAATCTTGTAGCTTAGTGGATATAAACCGTTCCGGGGTGCCCCTGATGGAGGTTGTCGGCGAGCCGGATCTGGCCTCGCCGGAAGAGGCGCGGCAGTACCTCATCAAGCTGCGCAGTATCCTGCAGTACCTGGGGGTTTCCACCGGCAACATGGAGGAAGGCAGCTTCCGCTGCGATGCCAATATCAGCATCCGGCCCGAGGGCAGCAAGGAACTGCTGGCCAAGGTCGAGGTCAAGAATATGAACAGCTTCCGGGCGGTCTACCGCGCCCTGGAGTATGAGGCCACCCGCCAGCGTCAGGCAGCGGCCGCGGGCAAGCGGCTAGTGCAGGAGACGCGGGGCTGGGTTGAGGAAACGGGGAAGACGGTCTCGATGCGCAGCAAGGAGTATGCCCACGACTACCGTTATTTCCCGGAACCGGACCTACCGCCGCTCGACCTGGGGCCGGAGTGGGTGGCAGCCGTGCGCGCTGAGCTTACCGAACTCCCCGACGCCCGCCGCGAGCGGTTCGTCAGTGATTACGGGCTGCCGTTATACGATGCCGAGCAGCTAACCGCCACCCGGGCGATGGCGGACTACTACGAGTCCTGTCTGGGCACGCCTGCATTTACGAAACTTAAGGCCGATAAAGGCGCCAAGGAAGTGAGCAACTGGCTTTTGGGAGAGGTTAGTCGTATAATTAACGCTGGTGGCGGTGATATCGCTGCCTTCGCCGAGACCGTCAGCCCGGTGTCTCTGGTCGAACTGATAAAGGCGACCTACGGGGCGGTAAACCAGGCGACGGCGAAGTCGGTGCTGGAGGAAATGTCGCAGACGGGCAAGCGTGCCGCCGAGATTATCGCGGCTCGCGGCCTGAGTCAGATAAGCGATAGCAGCGAGCTTGAAGCGGCGGCGGCGGCGGCCATTGCGGCCAATCCGCAGGCAGTGGCTGATTACCGGGCGGGTAAGGAATCGGCGATCAAGTTCCTGGTGGGCCAGGTGATGAAGGCCACCCGGGGGCGTGCCAATCCGAACCTGGTTAACGATTTACTGAAGCAAAAACTTGAAGGAGAATAGATGCAGGCTAATCTTCATATCGCGCAGATAATCCTGTCGGCAGCCCTGATTACGATCATCATGTTTCAGGTTAGAGGCGGTGGACTGGGAGGCATTTTCGGTCAGCAGAGCGGTGTTTACCGGACGCGGCGGGGGGTGGAGAGCATTCTCTTCCGGCTGACGATTGTCTTCGTCTGCATTTTCCTGGCAATCTCGATAGTAGCGCTCAGGGCGGGTTCCTAATCGCCCTCGGGCGGGATCACGTTTAAGTAGGGGGCAGGCTCTGGAGTCGATTGACATTGCGCATCGGGTGGTTGAGGCGGCCAGCGCTCGCAAGGCGAGCAATATCATGCTGCTGGATGCCCGTGGGGTATGCGGCTTTACCGATTTCATCATCATCTGCAGCGGCGACAGCGAGCGGCATATAAGGGCCATTCGTGAAGAAATTACCCATGAGCTAAAGCAGTTGGGCATCATGCCGCACCATCAGGAAGGCTCGCCGGAGTCCGGCTGGCTCCTCCTCGATTACAGCGACATCATAATCCATATCTTTACCCCGGAAGAAAGAGAACGCTACCGGCTGGAAGAGCTGTGGTTCAAGGCCAAGCCGGTAGTCGTCATCCAGTAAGGTCTTAGGCTTTTAGGCGAAGATCTGGTCTTCGCTGAAGAAGAGCCCGATTTCGTAGGCCGCCGTCTCCGGGCCGTCCGAGGCATGAATACTGTTGTGTTCGATGTCAATCCCGAAGTCCCCGCGGATAGTCCCCTTTTCAGACTTGGCGGGGTTGGTCGGCCCCACGACCTTGCGGATTTCCTCGATGGCGTTATCCCCGGTCAGCACCGCGGCCACGATGGGAGTCGAGGTGATGTACTTCACAAGGTCCTCGAAGAACGGCTTCTCCTTGTGGACGGCGTAGTGTCTCTCGGCTAGCGTCCGATCCATGTGCAGCATCCTTAGAGCGGTCAGCTTGAGCCCGGCTTGCTCCAGGCGGCTGATGATGGTGGTGGCCAGCCCCCGTTCCATGGCGTCCGGCTTGATGAGTATCAGGGATTTTTCCATTTTGCGTTCTGACTCCTTTGTCCTTTTATTAATTCTATCTTTACAGGTTGATAATGTCGTCGGCGGTGATCTCTTCCAGGCTGTCGGCAACGCGGTCGGCGTCGCTCAATTTATCGGCGGGGTTGGTGTTGGTGACGGCAAGGCATTTCATTCCCGCGCTACGGGCGGCGGCCACCCCGGCTACGGCATCCTCGATGACCACGCAGTGCTGGGTCGGGCAGTCCAGCTTGGCGGCGGCCCGGAGGAAGCCGTCCGGGCTTGGTTTGCCCTCGGCGACCTCATCCCCGGATACGATTGCTTGAAAGTAGTCCGCGACCCCCACCTCGGCGATGATGAGCCGGATGTTCTCAATCGGGGCCGATGAGCCCAGCGCCTGTTTCAGGCTGCGGTCACGCAGTGCTGCCAGCAACTTGACGACCCCCGGCAGGGCTTGGAGGTTACCCCGCGCCTGCTGGCGGAATAGTTCCTCTTTCTTTTCGGCGACGGCCGCTAGCTCCGCCGGGTTGAGGTCGCCCATTACCGCGGTGATGATGGTATCGTTGCGCTTGCCGAAGTTACCGCGGAAAGCGGCCTCGCTGTAGTTGATGCCGCGCTCGCGGAAGACGGCTCGCCAGGCGGCGAAGTGGTGGGGGGCGGTATCGGCAATCACCCCGTCCATGTCCCAGATGACGGCCTTATTCTCCGGCATGTTTGGTGACTTCCTCCCCGCTGTCGCCGAGGACGGTGACCTCACGGCTGACGAATTGCATCGCTTTGGCCTCGGTAACCACGGTACCGTCATCCAGGGCCAGGCTGGCCCGGGTCTCGGCGTAGCGGCGGGCCTTCTGGCTGACCCAGGCAGTGATATTAAGATGCTGGCCGACGTTGACCGGTTTACGGAACCGCACCTCGATGGAAGCGGTGACGCCGGGGACGTCGTCGTAGAAGGCGGCGTAGGCCATGGCCTCGTCGCACAGCGCCGTCAGGATGCCGCCGTGGATAATCTCGCGCCACCCCTGGTGAATCTCGGCGGTGGTGAACTCCGAGCGCACCACCTTGCCGTCCCAGTCGAATTTCAGTTTCAGGCCGCAGGGATTCTTCATCCCGCAGCCGAAGCACTGGTCACAGTAAGCAACCGAATCTACATTCATGGCTTTCTCCAGACTATGTTCTTATCCGCTCGCGGCTTGGTGATGTGGGGCCGCCGGAGGTATATCGGGCTGAGGCTGGCAGGGTCGTCAGCCCGGCCCGCCGCGAGACGCCTTTGCCCCAGCTCGGCCAGGTATCCGGCACGGCGCATCCCGGCGGCGGCTGAGGTAAAGACCGCGTTTACCCCGAGGCTTTTTTGTAACTGGTCGTGAAGCTCGCTGCTGCTCTCGCCGCAGATGATGGTCGGGGACGTTATTTCGGAGGCCAGAGCCTCCGGGGTGGTCAGGTGCTCCGCGGCCAGTTGCCGCCACTCTCCGCCGCACATCTGGTAGCGGGCGGCGGCAATCTCGCCCCGCCCCGCCCCCATGACGGGGCAGACCGGGAGGCCGCCGGCGGCTTGCTGGTAGGCGATGGCCTCCAGGGTACTGATGCCGGTCAGGGGCACCCTCAGACTATAGGCCAGTCCCTTAGCGGCGCTGATGCCCACTCGCAGGCCGTTATAGCTGCCGGGGCCGCGGGCGACGGTTATCGAGCTTATCTCCTTGATGTCCCGGCCCGTCTGCTTAAGCAGTTGCGAAAGGTAGGGCAGCAGGGTAACGGTATGGTTCTGCCCGCAGCGCCAGCTAAGCTCGGCCAGGAGATGGCCCTCCCTCACCAGGGCCAGCGCCGCGGTATCGCTTGAGGTATCAATCGCTAGTTGCATGTCAGTCTTGTTTCCCCGATTCCCGGTAATGCTGCCCGATTTGGGCGAGAAGCTTCACGTACCGCTCGCCGCTTGCCTGAAAGCAGAGGCGGCGCTCGTTATCGCCCTGGTATTCAATCTCAATAAGCAGGTGTTCCGGGGGCAGTAAGTCATCTCCCCGGTCAGCCCATTCTACAACAGCGACCCCGTCCCCGTACAGGTAATCGTCCAGTCCCAGGTCCTCGATTTCCGGTAACCTTTCCAGGCGGAAGAGGTCGAGGTGATAGAGCGTCAGGCGGCCGGGAAGCTCCCGCATGATGACGAAAGAGGGGCTGCGGGCAGTATCGAGGCTGCCCAGCCCCTGGGCGATGCCCTGGGTGAGGCATGTCTTGCCGCTGCCTAGGGCCCCGGTGAGCAAGAAAATGTCGCCGGCCTCGGCCATCTCCCCGAGATAGCGCCCGATGGCCTGGGTTTCTTTCGGCTGGTGGGTGAAAAGCTCAAGTTGACATAAACTCATTGGCCGCTGAAATGCTCCCAGCCCCCGCAAGCGATTCGGTAGGGCCTGCCCTGGTGGTTAACCAGGCTGACCCGATCACTGGCGGCGGGAATCATCTCCCCGATGATGGTAATCTCGCAGTCTGTCCGTGCCGCGGCCTGGTGGATTGTCGCCTCCGGCCCGGTAAAGAGGAGTTCGTAGTCCTCACCCGCGCTCAGGGCCAGGTCACGGGCGCGCTCGCCGAAGATTTGTTTAGCCTCTTCGTAAAGCGGCAGCCGGTCGATCTCCAGCCGGGCGCTCAGGCCGCTGGCATCACAGATATGCCCCAGGTCGTTGACCATACCATCACTGATGTCGATGGCGCAGTGGATGCCATCCCGGAGTAATTGCTGCCCGGCGGCCAGGCGGGGTTGCGGGCGCTGAAACAGTTCGACCAGGCGGGTGGCGGCAGCCTCATCATGGTGCTGGTGATTACGAAGTATCTCCAAGCCGGCCCCGGCCCCGCCGACGCGGCCGCTCACGGCGATGCGGTCGCCTATGCGGGCGCCGCTCCGGGTCATTACTTCTCGACCATGGCCGCCGTTACCGATAACGGTGATGTTGATGGCGACCTGTGGGCTGCGGCTCATGTCACCGCCGATAATGGCGACCCCGGTTTCGTCGGCGAGTTCGGCCATACCTTCGTAGAGTGTGGTCAGATCACTGACCTCGGTCTCCGGCGGTACTGCCAGCGAGACCACGGCGTAACGCGCTACGCCGCCCATCGCGGCGATGTCGCTCAGGTTGACCGTCAGGGCCTTCCAGCCCAGCTCATGCCAGGGAGTCAGTTCCCGGGTGAAGTGGATATCCTCGATGAAGGAATCGACGGTCACCAGTTCCAGCGGAGCGTCGGTCTGCCAGGCGGCGGCGTCATCGCCGATACCGACGACCAGGTTCTTCCAGGCGGGGCTTGCGGCGTGTTGGTGGCGCTGTGTCGTCTGGCTGAGGAGTTCAATGAGACCGAATTCACCCAGCTCCGAGACCTTCATAGGCCGATTATAGCATGACGCTACTAGCCTCACAACTTGAGCGCTGGTCAAGCCGGTCAAAAGCTGCTATATTTTTACGGGATGCATTACGCGCTGATAGCTGACATCCATGCTAATCTGGCGGCGCTGGAGGCCGTGTTCGGTGACATCGGGCGGCGTGGTGGCGTGAGCGAGGTCTGGTGTCTGGGCGACATCGTGGGTTACGGCCCCGACCCCCGGGAGTGCATCGAACTGGTAGCCCGCGGCTGCGATACGGTTATTGCCGGGAACCATGATCGGGCGGCCATCGGCAAGCTCGACCTGGGGGCCTTTAACCCCGATGCCATCGTTGCCAGCCGCTGGACGGCGGGTCAGCTAAGTCCGGCCGATATCAGCTACCTGGACAGCCTGCCGCAGCTGGTCATCAAGGGTGATTTCACCCTGGTGCACGGCAGCCCGCGCCAGCCGCTGTGGGAGTACCTGGTATCGGTCGCCAGCGCCCGCGAGAATTTTGCCTATTTCAATAGCCAGTATTGCCTGGTGGGGCATTCCCACCAGCCGGGGGTGTTCCGCCTGGCCGACGATGGCGAATGTTATTTCGACCCGCTGGTGGACTACATCGGCCGGATGCTGGGGGAAGAACGCCTGATTATCAATCCGGGGAGCGTGGGGCAGCCCCGCGACGGCGACCCCCGCGCCAGCTATGCCATTCTGGACGCGGAGACCGGGATGCTCCGCTGCCACCGGGTTGCTTACGATATCACCCGGACTCAGCTCAAGATGACTAGTCATAATCTCCCGGTCAGCCTGATTGCCCGCCTCAAGCAGGGCCTGTAAGACCGTGGTTTTGGTCGGTGACGTCGGTGCCACATTACCTTGCGATGCTTTATGACAGGGGGTGAAGCCTGAATAACGAAGCCATTATCCAGCAAACAAAACGCTTCCTGAGGCGCTACGGTCTCCGGGCGCGTAAGGGGCTGGGGCAGCATTTCCTGGTCGATGCCGGGGTGCTGGCCGCGGTGGTGACGGCCGGTGAGCTGAGTGAGCGAGATACCGTTGTCGAAGTCGGCCCCGGCAGCGGTATCCTGACCCGTGAACTGGCCGCTCGGGTCGGGCGCTTGGTGGCTGTCGAGCTTGACCGTGAGCTGGCGGGGCATTTGGAAAAGGAGTTTGCCGCAGCGGTTAACGTGACCGTGATTAACGATGACATCATGCAGCTTGACCCGGCGGCCCTGCCGGGCGTGGCCGGTGGCTACAAGGTAGTCGCCAACCTGCCTTATTACATCACCTCGGCGGTGCTGCGGCGCTTTTTGGAAGCCTCAACCAAGCCGGAATTGATGGTGGTTATGGTGCAGCGGGAGGTCGCCGAGGCCATTACCGCGTCGCCGGGCCGGATGAGCGTTCTCAGCGTTGCCGTCCAGTTCTACGGCCAGCCGGAGATTATCGATTACGCCCCCGCCGCCTGCTTCTATCCCCCGCCCGAGGTAGATTCGGCGATACTGCGCATCCGGGTCTTGCCCTGCCCCGCGGTGGCGGTCAGCGACGAGGCCAGTTTCTTCGGGCTGGTGCGGGCCGGTTTCAATGCGGCGCGTAAGCAGTTGGTAAACTCGCTGGGACAGGGACTGGGTCTGGAGAAAGCCGCGGTTCAGGCGCTGCTTGAAGGATCCGGCATCGAGCCCCGGCGGCGGGCAGAGACGCTGAGCCTTGTGGAGTGGGGACGGCTGTGGCAGGCCTGGCGCGGGCCGGAGGGAGCTCAGTAATGATTACCGTACCGGCTCCGGCTAAGATAAACCTGACGCTGGAGGTCATCGGCCGTCGTGCTGACGGCTACCACGAGATTGATAGTATTGTCCAGACCATCGGACTCTGCGACGTTCTTCACTTCGAGGCGGCGGACGATTTAACCTTTTACAGCCAGATGCCCCAGTGGTCGGCGGCGGAGAGCCTGTCCCTTCGAGCGGCGAACCGGATTCGGGAAGTGACCGGCTGCTCCCGGGGTGCCTGTATCAGTATCGAAAAAAATATCCCTCTGCGGGCGGGTTTGGGAGGAGAATCGTCGACTGCCGCGGCCACCCTCATTGGGCTCAACCGCCTTTGGAATCTGAAACTCACTCACGAATCACTTGCGAAAATTGCGGCGGAGCTGGGTTCGGACGTTCCATTTTTCCTTTACGGCGGGACGGCCCGCATCCGGGGGCGTGGTGAAATCGTGACTCCCCTGTCAGTTTCCCTCTTGGCCTGGGTTGTTCTTTTGATACCGGCGGTAAATGTCCCCCCGGATAAGACGGCACAACTCTACTCGCTGGTCCGGCCGGAACATTACAGCGACGGGACAGCTACCCAGCGTCTGGCTGCCCGGCTGGAGCGCGGCGCGGAAATCGGCGCCGCGGCGCTATACAATGCTTTCGATGCCGTGGCTACGGATTACTTTGGCCTTGAGGCGTGGCGGCAGCAGTTCGGCCCCAGCGAAGCAGGCAAGGTGCATGTCGCCGGTTCCGGGCCGGGGCTCTTCTTGTTGCTACCCGATAAGCAGCGGGCGGAGCAGATTTACGCTGCCCTGCGCGGGCAGGGCCTCAATGCCTGTCTGGCCCCGCTGCTCAGGTTAGACGACCGGGACGGCGCCGTAATATAATAGGCAGTCTGATTAATTAGCAGGTTTGGGGAGGTGTGAAATGAGCGATACCCAGAACAATCTGGCCGAGGCCTTTGCTGGGGAGAGCCAGGCCAACCGGCGCTATCTCTTCTATGCCGATAAGGCGGAGGCGGAAGGCCACCCGGTGATCGCCCGTCTGTTCCGGGCGGCGGCGGATGCGGAGACGGTGCACGCCCGTAATCACTTGAGGACGATGGGGGCTATCGACACTACCGTGGCCAATCTCAAGGCTGCGGCCGATGGGGAATACCACGAGTTTACTGAGATGTATCCCGGCTTTATTGAGCAGGCCAAGGCGGAGAGCAATCAGGATGCCGAGACCGGCTTCGACTGGGCGAACAAGGTCGAGAAGGTGCACTACGCGCTCTACCAGAAAGCGTTGAAATCGCTGGAAGACGACGCACCCTTGAAAGACGAGCCGTATTTTGTCTGTCAGCGCTGCGGCTTCACTATCGCCGGGGCGGCGCCGGACAAGTGCCCTGTCTGTGGGGCACCGCGGCAGACCTTCAAACAGATAGACTAGTAAAATTAAGGGCGGAGGGCTTTACTGCCGCCCGCTGCTTTTTAATTCCTATCTTGGTGTAACCCGGCGGCTTCACCGCGCTTCCGGGCAACATAAATCATCAGCCGGACAAACCTGACGATGGCGCTGATGCCGAGCCCGATGGTAATCAGGATTAGGATTACCAGGGTGACGGTGGGCAGTGCCGCCGCGGCCCCGGCGTGCGGCACGACGCTGAAATCGAAGGGGAAGACCCGGATGAAGGTCAGCGCGGTCGCCATGCCCAGGGTGTTGAGGATGATTAGCACGATCTGGCGTACCAGATAACGCCTCAAAGCGATGATAACCCCGTGCCCGACGATGGTCAGAATCAGGGTGATGTTCAGTATCAGCATCACCTGTGAGAGATCGCTGGTGAAGAGTGGGTAACGCTGCCAGAAGGTGCTGCCGTCGATGGTGACCCGGGAGTAAACGGCGAAGTACCGGCTGAAGAAGTTGAAGAAGACCAGCAGGATGGTGCTCCACACGATGGCGGCAATCGAGGCGGCGAGGCGGCCCGCCGGGGTGCCCTCGAAGTGACTGTCGAAGCCGTGGCGCTTGGGTGGTGGGGTCTTGGTGGAGGGGGGTGCCTCCGGCTCGGCTGGGGCCGGTTCCTCATCGGTGAGTGTGGCCTCCCCGTCCAGCTTAGCGAGCAGTTTCTCGGCCAGGTCGCCGAAACCGGCCAGTTTCAGCACCCGTCCGTGATAGGACTGGTACATCAAGATAATCCACAGCACCACCGCGATGACCGTAAACACGATGGCGACGATGTTAGCCGCGATTGACTG
>Ga0272441_10015420_pt1 | contig 10701 bp, 7 predicted proteins | sample SSMProp6N_FD_193582 | JGI IMG/M metagenome (GOLD analysis project Ga0272441, IMG submission 193582) | Marine sediment archaeal communities from Little Sippewissett salt marsh, Falmouth, MA, United States - SSM-Prop-6N | ecosystem: Environmental > Aquatic > Marine > Wetlands > Sediment ...
CTTTGCGTGCTCAGAACAAACCCAAGACGGCTCGCGAGGACGCTCGCCCCACCGCGAGGACGCTCGCCCCACCGCTCGCCTTGCCGGAACAATGCCAGGGCTGCTTCGGTTCGCTCCCTTCGCGGGTGTCGTGTTGAGAAAGGCCCTATTTCGCAGGTGCCTCCACACGCCCCACGAACCCCTGCAACAGACCCGGCACGCTTCCGCTATCCACGGCCGCGTGAACCTGAATCGTATCACTCGGTTTGAACACATCGGCCGCGGATTCGGTGTCGACAGGAGCCTTTTCCGCATCCAGGGGGTTCACCAGGAGGCACGGCATGGCCAGCGTGCTGACCAGTTCGGGAAGGTCGTAATGGCGCAGCACGCCGGGCAGGAAATCCTCGTGCGACCACGCATAGTGCGGCGAGGTTGCAAGGCTGTCGAAGGTTGCAAGGGCTTCGGCGCTGAACACGCCGGCCACCTTCCCGTCGATGGCCGCCACGTGTAGCGCGACCATGCCCCCTGCGCCCCGGCCACCCACGACGATCTTCCTCGGGTCGATCTCTTTCCGGCTGCGGAGGTACGCCAAAGACGAAAGCCCATCGCGGATGCGCATGCCCAGGATGGGATCGCCCAATGCCGCCGAGACATACGCGATCCACCGCGAGCGGTCGGCCCACCCCGCCATGTCGTAAGGCATATCCGCGGGCCTCGTATCGCCCCAGCCCCGAAGGTCGACGGTGAAGACGGCCGGGCCGTTCGTCCTCTCCTCGATGAAATGCGTCATCCGCGCCAGCATCCCGTGGGCCCGGAGGTCCGTCCAACGTCCGCGGTCGTCGAAGTAGACCACGGCGCCGCCGTGCCAGCCCTCGCGCGCGGGATAGACGAGCGTTGCGGGCAGCTCGATGTCCTCCTCAGGTTCGAGGGCAAGTTCTTCGAGCCAATGGAACCACGCCAAGGTCCGTGGGCCGCCCCGCGCTTCGGGAACGGGGACCGGGCTGGCCACATTGGCCAGCCCTGCGGCCGCTTGGGCGACAGGCAGACCGGAACGGCGCCGGCGAAGTTCCAGGGCGAGGTCGCGGTTCATCGAGAACATGTTTGCGTCGAGCCGCGGCCCGCATTTGAGCAGATCCGGCGACACCATTTCGAAGTCGCTTCGCGCGAGGGCCGGGAGTTCGCGCCCGGGCGTGCCGCGCACCCAGCGGTCCATCCACTTCACGAACTCGAAGGCCATGGCCACGGTGTAGGCGTGCCCGCCGGGGTCGCTGAAGTACGCGAAGCGTTCCGAGAACCCCGCCTTGCCGAAGTCTTCCTGCGCCTGTCGCGCGATCCGGTCGCTCCAGGCGCCTTTGAAGACCTCGTCTTCGGCGCCCGCCATTAGCAGCACCGGCGTAGGCATGGCCGCGACGAGCAAATCGATATCGTCGTACCCATCCGCGAAGCGTTTCCACGCGAGGGTCTCCGCGCAGGGCGCATAAACGTCCTTCACCGGATGGAGCGCGTTTGGCACGGCACAGCACGAAGGCCCGGATGCGCGGATCCGCTCGTCCAGCAGCGTGGCAAACATCGTGGTGGTGCCGCCGCCGCTCACGCCCGTCATGCCTACGCCCTGGCCCATGTCCACGTCGTCGCGCGTCTCCAGGTAATCGATGCACCGCAGCGCGTCGGCCACGAAGTACCGGTTCGAGGAATGCCCGGTCAGATAGCAGCGCACCCCGTCATTGAAATGGTCATTACCCCCTTGTTTCTCGCCCGCCATCCCAGGCGGATCGAAGGTCAGCGCCACGTAGCCGCAACGCGCAAACACCTGGGCCGGGACCTGATAGCTCTCCATCTGCTTGCCGCTGTGACCGACCGGCACCACAATGGCGGGCCAGGGCGGCGGGAATGCGCCTGCCACAGGCAGATACACGGAGGCGTTAACCTCCCACCCGGGCAATGACTCGAACAGGACGTTCTCGATGATGTAGCCTGGCCGTTCGTGGCGTGAGCCGGCGCGGATGTTGAGGGGCGGCGCATCGAGGCCCACTTCGATCTCGCCCAACGCGTCGCGCACCTTCCGCCGCAACCCGTCGCGCCACGCCTCCCACGCGCCGCTTTCCAACGCGTTGTGGCGCGCCGCCGCGCCGTCTTCAAGCAATGCGCAACTGCGGCGCACAATATGGGCACGCACCATGTTCCGCAGATCGAGTTGCGGGGGCACCGGGCCGAGCGTGAAGCCATCGGTCGACGGCGCCGCTCCTTCTGCCGCGGCCCACGCGGCCCACGTCAACAGCATGACTACCGGTCCTCCAAACAGCTTCATTCCTGTGTCTCCTAAGGCACGAGGAGAGTCAGTACGTGCCACCGTGAAGCGTGTCATACTCGATGAGGGGAGTGAATTCACACAGTGAATGCATGGCGGCGCTGGTCGAAGCGATGCCGCGTTCGGCAATGGCGGCGATAGGGTTGAGCCCCCCGGGGACGACCATCCCCAGGCACCCTTCCCCGACCGGAATATCCAGCAAGGGCTGATTGGGCAGGCCGATGGCGATTTCGCCGCCGATCCCGATCTTCCGCGACAGCGCGGTCAGCCGGCGGACCTCAGGCAAGGCCACCGTGGGCACTTCTCGAAAGCTGGCCCCGATGATGCCCGAGCCAGTCTGCGCGGCTTGGGCCACGCTCGTCATGCGCCCGCGAATGAAGATCTCGAGCGGGTCCAACGATGTGCCGTCGTAGTTGATGATCTGCGTGAAGCGCGTCGGCCGGCCCTCCTCGATCTGCAACAGCCCGCCAAAACGCGAGCGCGTGGCCACCTTGGCGCGCAGGAGCATCCCGTTCAGGCTCACGCTGCACATCGTGCCAATGGCCAAGCGCCCCCGGGGCACGCGGAAATCCCCCACGGTCTCGCCAGGCCGGCCGATGGCCAAAAAGCGTCCCATGCCGAGGCCCGCTTCATAAACCCGCAGGATCTCATGGAGGGCGGGGCGGGCGTCTTTCAAGGCGACGGTCGAGATATTGAGAATGATCGTGCCCTTCTTGGTATAGGGGTCAAACGTCATTTGATACGTGAGCGAATCCACCCGCGCGGACACAAAGCCCACCTTGTCCATGACGAGGGCGCGGTCAAGTTCCTGCCGCCCTGCGGGCGTCAACGTTCGGCCTCGTCTACCCAGGTTCTCGGTCCACCCGTGCGCGTCGGCCTGCGCGAGGTAATTGCGCACGGCCCGCTCACTCAGATCCGTGCCGGACTGCCGCAGATCCTCCGCGACACGCTCCGCGCCCATCGGACGCGGCGCATGCTGCAACACCCGCAGAATGGCCACCATATTGCGCTGCGTTTTCGTGCCCACGTATGCCTGTCTCTCCTCAGGATGCGAACGCTCCCGCATGGTACCACGGACATACAAAACGAGCCAAAGCCGCTTCAGCCGGCCCGCATCTGCATCCCCCTGGAATGGCACCACGCGCCATGATTGCCTCGAAAACGCGGGGCTCGCCCCCTGCAAGTTGCCCGGAAGGGACTGGACCTCAGAACGGTTGTGTTTCATGCGGGCGGCTTGAGTGGGAAGAACAGCGCGGGTGCAGCGAATACCGGCCGGGTAGGGGGCGACGGCCCGCTACCCTATTGCTGCCGCCGTTTCATGAACCAGCGCTGCATCTCGACCAGGCCGCTGGTCGTTCGTGATACGCGGGCGCATTCATCGCCCAAGGCCAACAACGCGTCCACGTCGGCCCAATTGTAAGGCATATCGCGCAGGGCGTCCCGGCGGATACGCTCGAGTTCGCGCCCCGTTTCCTCCCACTGCCGCACCAGCTTCCGCTGTTCCTCGCGTGTCGGGTGCTTCACGGCCGCTCCTCCAGCAGGCACTTGGCGCGCTCAAGGCTATCCGGCGCTTCCTTCAGGTCACACAGATCCGAGAGGTGTCCAAGAATGTAGCCCTTGTCCAAGTGCGTCTGGCGAACCACCACACTCTCCGCGTCCAGCCAATCCCGTGGCCGCGCAGCAAAAGCCTTCATGATGAAAAGGTCTTCGGCCGTGCAACAGGGCAATACCAGCCCGGGCGCGAACTCGACCGGCGCCGCGCGCCGCACCATCTCGACCTCGAAGGGCAACGCCCCCAGTGCGATATCCACGTCTCTGCCGTTTGATGCACGTATCAGCAGTACACGCCGACTCAACGCAAAGGCATGGCCATCAGAAATCCGCGACTCGAAACGCTCGAGGACCGCGGTGACATACGGTTCTTCCTCGCCCCAACCTGTCAGTAGGGTCATATCCGCGTCCATGGTCGTACGCGGCTCGCCCCACCGCTGCACGGCTAATCCGCCAATGATGCAAAACGCCCATTCGCGTTCCGTCATGAACGCGCCCACCTCTTGCACCGCTTCAAACAGTCCGGTCATCGATCCACCCAGAAGGCGTTGACAATCCCATCATCGGTCACCGCGTTACTGCATGCACATACTATCTTGCCAGGGCGCCGGAAGCAACGTGCCCTCCGCCAACCGCCCACGTTTCCACGAGCCCCGTGTGTCTTGCGAGAGTCTTGCCGGTGCGCTGTTCGTAGCCGACGGGCGCCTATCGCTGTTGCTGCTTGTGCTATGCTTTGGGCCATGGGAGAGAAGGCGCAGGTCCTCGTCTTGGGGGCGTATGGGCTCGCCGGGCGCGCGATTGTGGCACGGCTGGCAGCGAAGACGGGGTTCCATGTTGTTGCGGCGGGCCGCAATCCGCAGAAGCTGGACGGGCTGCTGGCGAGTGTGAGAAGCGAGCGGGTGCGCGTGCGGGAACTGGATGCCAGCGACCCGCGCTCGCTGCGCGATGCGTGCACAACGGCGTCGTTTGTCATCAACGCCGTCGGGCCCTACCCCCGGAGTGGCGCGGCAATTGCCCGGGTTGTCGTCGAATGTGGCCGCCCCTACCTGGATTGTGCGAACGAGCAGCGGCACTACCACAACTTGGCCGAACTCGATGCTTTGGTCCGGGGGCAAGCCGTTCCAATGATCACGGCCGCCGGGGCTATTCCCGGCCTCTCGACGTTGCTGATCGCGCACTTGCTGGAGCGCTTTCCGGAGGCGACTGGCGTGGACTGCTGCTGGGCGCAGTTTCGCCATGCCTACGCCGACGCGGGCCTCGCCTCGATGATGGGCGGGCTACTCGAAGCGGCAGATCGTCCGGTCGCGTTGCGCGAGGGCAAGCATGCGCCACTGGTTGTTGGGCGTTCTACCAGGCACTTCGACTTGCCAGAGCCGTTTGGCCGGCAGCGCCTTCTGGAAGTGCCGACCATCGACACGCTGACTATCCCCGCGCACTTTCCGCTTCAGGAGTTCCACACGTGGTTCTACATGGGCGACCTGCCGACAGGACTCCTGGGTATAGTGCGTATCCTTCAGCCCAACCGCCGGCCATGGGCCTACCGCCTTATCGAGACCATCATGCGCCGCATCAACGCCCGGGACACCCGGAAGGCCATGGCCGCGGGCGTTGGGCCGGAAAGCCTACTCGTGGCCTTCATCGACAACGGGAAAGAGACAACCACGCACCAGATGCTGTTTCGCGATGGCGCCGCGGCCACCGCCTGTCTGCCGGTGCACATTGCCAGCCGCTGCCTGCGGAATGAGATTGCGAAAACCGGGCTTCTCTCGCCGCTGGATGTTGTGATGCCGCAGGAGCTGCCCTCGCTCGTGGAGGACGCGGCCCTTCGGCTTGACATTGACGCCATTCCCCGCTGAATCAAGTCAGACCTGCCGCACTACCTCGCGGTCTCGTAACCGTTTACCCCAAATCCGGCGTGCCATGGCCGTCTCGGCCATGATTCTCCACGGGCGGGACGTCCGTGCCACTATTCACCCAATGGGTGAATGAAGAATGCATGATGAAACGCTGTGCGGACACAAACATGGGCGGCGATCAGAACCCTCAACTGCCGGATTTGGGATGAACGGTTACGCGGGATAACCGGGGGCGGTCGCCGTCCATTTGTCTCTGCGGCGGTGCCGTGGTTCGCCGCTTTGTTTCTGCATCGCTTCTGCCACCACTGTCCAGGCGATTCCCCCATGGCCGCATCCTGCCACATCTCGCGGGCCCATTGACACCAGACCCTTGTGGTAGGATAATGCGAGGAGAACGCGGAGTTCGCTGGAACGGATGGCGAGTGCGCTGAAACCAGCGGGGATCGGGTCGTTTAGAGCAAGGAGAGAAGCGATGCTGAGGGGAAACGTGCATGCAACTCGGTGGTGCGCAGTGGCCGTGATAGTGGCGGTGTGCTTGGCGTGGATGCCGACGGTCCACGCGGCGAAGAACGGCGAGGAACCGATCCCGCGCATCGTGCTGGTAGGCGACAGTTGGCCCATGTTCTTGTGGACCGGCCTGTTCTTCTGGAGTTATGAGAACGGCAGTGCATTCAAGGACATCTTGCCCGGCATGGGCTACGGCCGTTGGTGCGACCGAGGCCACACGGCGATTGGGGGCAGCATGGTCACCCAGTGGTCCACCAATGAAATAACCATAACCCCTTACGGGGTCATCGGCAAGCTGGACTTCATCGAGGCCGAGCTGATGGCGTATCCCACGCTGGACATCGTGCACTTCTGTATGGGCGGGAATGATTACCTACGCGGGGATTACAGCGAGTTTATCGACTATGAAGAGTTCCAGATGCAGACGCTGGAGTTTGTGGGGGACCCCACGGGCGGGACGTTTACGCTCACCTTCGGGGGTCAAACCACGGCGCCGATCCTGTTTGGCGCAGACGCCAGCGCGGTGCAGGCCGCCCTCGAGGCCTTGAGCACCATCGGTGCCGGCAACATCGTGGTGTTGCCCACGAGCGGCAGGCCGACGTACTTCTGCTGGTTTCAGGGCGTGTTCGCAGATACAACCGTGGCCATGATGACGGCCAACGGCGGCGGGCTGACCGGCGACGGGGACGAGAATGTCTTCGTACACGGCATCAAGTTCGACCACGGCTGGGAAGACACGTGGGGGAGTGAGTCGCCGGCCGAACTGGCGTTCGCGGAAGCCATCCTGGAACAGATGCAGATTGTGGTCGAGTACACGCTGGACGTGCGGCCGGATGTGCGGGTGCTGGTGTGCGACTATGACTACATGGACGAAGAGGAGGGCGGAAGCGTCCAGGATGCCAACAAGGCCCTTGCGAAAGCCGGTCTCATTAAGCTCGAAATGGTCGACCGGGTCCGGGCGAAGCCGGAGTACGCGAACCGATGCTTTTACCTCAATACGTTTGGCCTGATGCAGTGGTACTTCGGCGTGCCCTGCGATTTCGATCTTGTCAGCGTGGCGCCGAACGAAATCCGCGTGCAAACGACGCTGCCGGAAGACCAGGTGTACGGGCCGCAGGGAACCCCGGGGATTAGCGGCACCATTCCGCTGCCGGGCCAGTTTCCCGACTATGTCCCGTGGATGGGGGGCGATGTCGAGTACCGGCCGCCATCGATTGCGATTATCTACAATTTCGGCAAGGATGCACGCGCGCCCGAGTGGGCCAAGCAGATGAAGGGCGGGAATATCCACCTGCATCGCCAGGCCAACCAGGTGTACGCACGGTTCTGTGTCGAGCACTACTACGGCGCGTGGCTCGACCTGCCCAAGGTCCTCTCTGTCGAGCGTGCCACTTATGACCCGTTCCACCCCTCCCAGGTTCTCGACCCGGTGGGCCTCGATGAGGTGACGTTCGCGGTCACGTTCACGGAGCCGGTCACCGGTGTGGACGTCGTGGACTTCGACGTCGTAATGCACGACGGACTGGCGAATGCCTCGGTCGAGAGCGTCACCGAGAGCAAGGACGGCGCCACGTACAGCGTGCTCGTCAACACGGGATCCGGGGACGGCACGTTGGGGCTGGCCGTTGTGGACAACGGGAGCATTACGGCCCTTGACGACGGGACTCCGCTGGGCGGCGACGTGACCGGCTATTACGCGTATGGCACGCCTTATACGGTGGACAGAGGCGTAGGCCTGCCTGTCGCCGTTTGGCCGATGGCCACGATTCTGCTGGCCGTGGGCGGTGTGCTGCTGCGCAGGTCTCGTGCTCGTTAGTACGGCCGACGGAATCCCCGACGACACGGCCTCACACTGCCCGGTTCGAAGACTCGGATCGGGCAGTGGTTTCTTGTGGGAACGCGTCTTCCGGTCCTGCGTTCTCTTGCCGCAAGGTTGACTTCTGGGGGGGCTGAGGCGATAATCAATGACAGAAGTGCATACGGAGTACGACTCGCCCATGGTGTCCGCGCCAGTTCATGCCCACACAGTACAGGCGAGGCGAGGTGCAGGCCCCTACCAAGAGGCAGATTCCCTTGGCTGCGCATACGCCGAGGGTTCTCGACAACAGTCTCAACGGGATCAGAGTGCAAGGAGTAATGACATGAAAGCAAGGCTTGTGCGTATGAAGTTCTGGTGCGCAATGGCCGTAGTGGTTGCCGTGGCGTTTGGCATGGCCTGGGATGCGGATGCCGCGACCCGGCGTATGCTGTTGGTCGGAGATAGCTGGCCGATGTTTATGTGGACGGGCGCCCTGTTTTGGGATGGCCGGGCCTTCCAGGAAACCCTGATCGAGAAGGGGTACGGGCAATGGGAGGAGTGGGGAGAGCATACGGCGATTGGCACGTCGATGGCCTATGAGTGGGCGGCAAACGCCGACATGTGGTATGACTTGCAGGTTACGGGCCGGCTGGACGTCCTACGGATAGAGCTTGAGAAGAACCCCACGATAGATATCGTGCACTTGTGCCTTGGTGGCAATGACTTTGGCCGGGCCGATTACCGCGAACTCATTGACTACGAGGAATACGGCATGCAGTCGCTCACCATGAACGGGGACCCCACGGGCGGCACGTTCACGTTGACCTTCAACGCAGAGTCCACTGCGCCTATCGCCTATGACGCCCCGGCAAGCGCGGTGCAAAGCGCGCTCGAAGCGCTCTCTACGATTGGGGCGGGCAATATCGCCGTCCAGGACACATCGGGCGGGGCCCGGTACTTCTGCACGTTTCAAGGGCCGTTCACGCTGACGCCCGTGCCCATGATGAGCGCGAACGGATCGGGCCTGACCGGCGATGGCGACGAAGGCGTTACGGTCAACGACGTCGAGTTCCACCACGGATGGCAGAAGCGGTGGGGGACCGATTCCCCGGGGGAATACATTTTCTTCGATGCGATTGCAGACCAGGTGCGCGTGGTGATCGAGACGCTTTTGGACGTGCGCCCAAACATCAGAGTCGCCCTGTGCGACTATGACTACATGAACGACGACGGCGGCGGCGGCACTGTGCAGGAAAAGAACGAGGCCGGGATACGCCTGGGCATGCGAAAAGGCCTGATGGTGGCGGACGTGAACGCGCAGCCCGAATACCTGAACCGGTGCTGGTATATCGCGCCGGCCGGGCTGATGCAATACGTGTTCGGCTACCCGAACCCGGGCGACGGTGGCGTGCAGAAATGGGATATCTACGGCCCGATGGGCGCGCCGGGCAACGTCTCCGGGGAAACCATCGACCCGCCAATCGGTTATCCCGACTATATCCTGGGCGGCGACATCCGCTACCCGAGTCCCGCCATCACGATACTGTCCGGCGTGGGCGGGGGCGACATTCACCTCAACAAACTGGGATACTGGGAACTGGCCAGGTACTGCATCGACGAGTTCTACGGCGAATGGCTTGACCTGCCCGCGGTCATCGCGGTCACGCGTACGACCACCCATCCCTTTATCCCGGGCCAGATACTCAGCCCGACAAACCTCTCGCAGGTCACCTTTGAGGTCACTTTCAGCGAACCGGTGACCGGTGTCGACGAGGTCGACTTCGACGTGGTGATGGGCGGGGGCTTGGCCAACGCCTCTATCGAGTCCGTTACCGAAGCCAAAGACGGCAGTACTCATAGCGTCGTGGTCAACACGGGAAGCGGCGATGGCACACTCGTCCTTGCCGTGCTCGACAACGGCTCGATCACGGCGCTGGATGACGGCAGTCCACTCGCGGGCGACGTGAACGGCTATTTCGCATACGGAAACGCATACGAGATGGACCGAAGCGTGATTACGGAGCTGCCCCTCGGTGCGTGGCCTGCGGTTCTTCTTGCCGTGTTGGGTCTGGGCGCGTGGCTGCCGCAACGGCGGAGCAGGGGGCTATAGCAACGCGTACGCCATAGCGCTTCTTGGCCGTAGCAGCGGTTCCCGGCAGGTGGCGCGGGCGCTTTGTGGTCTCCTCTGTGACAACCAGAGGGCCGCTTCTGCAGTCCTGTTGCGATGCGGGCGTTCTTCGGCCACATCGCAGCGTGTGGATGTGCGAGAAGATGGCCGCGATTGGAGGTGTATGGCGTCATGATACACGGACACGCTTGTATCAGAACCATGACCATAATGCTTGTGGCGTTGGCCGCGGCAGGCGCCCCGGCCGGGGCCGGCTCGGGCCCTTTCGGGGATGCGGTGTTTGTTCCCCCGAATGCGTCAAAGGCCCTGTTGAACGCGGCGCTGCACCCGATCCCCCAGGAGACGGTTGCCGCCTACCTCGATAGGCGCCCCGCGCCGTGGACGTTCCGGGAGTTCGAAGGGTGTAACGAGGCGCTCAAAGCAGCGGCCCAGGGCGCCAAGCTTCTCGAGGTCGCGAGGGCGTTCCCGGTGGGCATGACGGCCGAGGCGCTGTTTCATGCCGCATTCAGGGACGGCGCATACACCGTGTATCTGGCCGGCGTGCGGTCGATCGACGCGTACGCCCTTCGGCTTC
>Ga0272441_10015421_pt1 | contig 10701 bp, 7 predicted proteins | sample SSMProp6N_FD_193582 | JGI IMG/M metagenome (GOLD analysis project Ga0272441, IMG submission 193582) | Marine sediment archaeal communities from Little Sippewissett salt marsh, Falmouth, MA, United States - SSM-Prop-6N | ecosystem: Environmental > Aquatic > Marine > Wetlands > Sediment ...
ATGCTGCGCGCCTGTCGGGACTGAACTTCGGCGCATACTCGGCTCCTGCTCTTACGGCGGCGGGGTATGTTGGTTTGGACGTAGAAACCTGTATTCAAGATTTATGTCGCTGCTCAAATCCGAACGACTCTACAACCATGGCGCGGCTCTACAATTCCATCTTCTACTTGGACGAATTCGATGCGCTTGCGGCAAGGAGCGGACAGATACGGGACATCGGAGGCAGCGACGTTCAGACAGCGCTTCTCCGCGTGATTGAGGGAACTCGCGTACTGCTTTCTGGACGGCGACGAGAGATGACCAAGGGAATAAGCACCATCGATACTTCCGCCTTCATGTTCATCCTCAGCGGTTCCTTTTCGGGCAAGGGGTCTATTGGGCTGAAGGCAATCCTCGGCGAGCGCAAAGCGAAGGGCGGCATAGGCTTTGGGGCTACTCCGAAGACGCGCCGGGAGATGGCTGTCTATGATGCCTTGCAGGAGATGGGAATTCTGCCCGAGATATTGAACAGGCTTACGTCGTTGATTGTCATGCGCCGCCTCGAACAGAGCGATTTGGAGCGAATCTGCATCGGTCAGCACGGCATCATAAACGGCTACAACTGCGTACTGTCATCTCAAAGTATCCGTATCTCCATGAACCAAAAGGCAGTGCGGACGGTTGCCAAATACTGCGCGGAGACCGACCTTTTAGCGCGGGGGTTGAAACTGATTATTTCTAAAGCCGTCGAGCCCATTCTCTTTGACGGGAGACCAGGGGAGTACGAACTTGAACCCGCGCATATCGATAAGGCAATTCAGTCGTACGCGGCAGTCGAAGGTGGGAATTTTTGACTCTCTTTTTGGCTCTTGAAAAAATGCGGAGTCGCCCCCAAAAAATGCCCAAAAAATGCTGCTCGGATGCGGGTATTTTTTGATTTCTTGAGAGAGCGGAGAATGATTTTTTGAAGCCACGAAAAAATGCTGAAAAAATGCGGGAAAAATAGATTTGAATTATTGCCCGCCGTCTCATTGGTCAGGGTATTTTTTCGAATAAAGCAATAATTGATGGCGATTCCAAAAAATGCCCTTCGGAGGAACGTGATTTTTTGAGGGAAGAAGGAATGCCGCCAAAAATTCAGCAACACTTCAGCGAGCAACTCTCCTATTGCCGCCCTCAAAAACTGTCTGTGAATTCTTCAACGCAAAAACGAGTACCTGTAAAAAATGCTTGAGAATGCGCAACCCCATACCACATCTGGATTCGGTTCTTCGGAATTGCCCCATATGTTGCCGTATAGAATTCTCCATCGGCTGAAAACGGGCTGATTCATTGGGGAAGATGAGCTGGGTCGAGTTTTTCTACCGGGACATAGCTATTTTTTGTGTAACACAATGAGAGTCGGCAGGCATTTATTGTTGCAGTTCATTGTTCTCGTCTGCGTCGTAGTTTTTCTCTACCACTCCAACGTTGACCCGAACTCAATGGAGACAACGGCGGGAGATGAAATTCGATGTGTTGTGAAAAACTCCAACCTTCCCGAGATGGTTTCAATATTCGGAACTCTCTTCATCGTCTCAACCTTTTTTCAGTTGGGTTGTGGCTGGGGGAATTGGCTGGTTAGTTTCCTGGTCGGACTGGGAATATTTCTGTTTGGTTTTGCCCTGTTGGAATACGGATTCTTTCATTCTCTAATTGTCGTCGGCGGGCTGCTATTTTTTATCTCTTGGGTATTGTCAGGAGCAGTGTCTGTTTTCGACAATTTGAGGACGACAATGACCTACTGCTTTCTCATCGCGATCCTCTTCGGAATTATTGGGTACTGCGGCAAGGACAGTGACAAGCCTTGGAAATCAGGGAGCCGTTCTACCGAATCACATGAGGATTTCATCAAACGAATTGGCAATTGTTCCGAGGCTCGTTGGAGAATTCGTTTGCAGTATTGGGGAAGGCAGGAAGATTTGTTTTACAGATTCGAGGGAAGAACCAAGGATGCCTATGAGGTCGCTGAGGAACTCGCCGAACAACATGGGACGGAAGATTATAATGTTGTGCTGCTGAATGTACCGCCGGCTCATGCAAGGAAGGTGGGGGCACTTGATTGGGTTGGCAGCAGGCGGTACGAGAATATGTAGGGGCGACGATAAAGCAGCCCTTGCATTGAACCTCTGCTTACCATAATCTCCCCGTAGCAGTCCCAGTCCGCAGGCTTAGACACCTTGGACGCAGTTGGCAGATCTACCCCAGTTTGCCACTGTTGGGACTGCTTTTTTTTTGTCGGGCGTCTCGGGAACGTACCCCATGACTGCTCCACCAACGCCTCTAGAATGGCTTCTGTGCCGTCCGGACATGCTGGGCGAGGTAACGAGCCCGCCGATTATGTTAAAACTAATTATTCCGATACCAAAGCCCGCCCGGTAACCTCAAGAGCCGCTTCCCAATAACCACAATATTCGCAATCATCGGCAGCGTCGGGAATCTCGTCGCTCATCAAACAGGCATGGGCATCGATGACGGTCTGCTCAACCCATTCCGTATCGCCGACATGCTCAATCAGTTGCAGCTTGAATTTCAGCTCGCCATTGAATGCATCCCTGTCCTTTTCGGCGTTGGCATAAACAATGAAGGATGAGTTCGACACTGAGAATCCATTCATTCGAAAAAGCCACTGATAGATTTCGAGTTGCCGCTTGTAGCCCTGCCGCCATTTTGTGTCCAAAGTTATTAGCCGCTCTTTGGACGCAGTTGCCTTGTAATCGACGATGAGCAGTTCGCCCTTGGGATTGATCCAAACATCATCTACTGCCCCTGAGATTATGAGATTCGTTGGCTCATGATGAAACCTGACGCCCTTGAAGTTGCTTCTCCAAGTATCTAGGTCGGGATGTTGAAAAGGAACAGCATCGATTTGATTTTCTACCATAATTGGATGAGGTCGTTGCTGCTCGCGGTACTCGTCGAACTCCCTCTTCAGCAACGCATCGACGGCACTGTTCAATGTGAAAGGCGGCATTCTCGGGCGGGCAACTCCCAGGCGGCGATCTAGGTGAAAGCAACGGCGGCACTGTTGAAACAAATCGATCTTCGAGCGGCTCAGTTGAAATGGCTTCTTGGATGATGGGTCAAACAGGTTGCGAGTGCGTTTGCCGTTCCGCTTCTGTTTACTAGTTGTCGTTGGCATGATTACGCTCCCGCCTTGACCAATTGGAATGCCCGCGCTCCCGTTACGCCCATCTGCTTTCCGATTTGACAGAAGGATAGACCTTGGTTGCGCAGTTTGACGGCTCTCTGAATCTTCTGCTTTGGCGTCCGAGGTCTGCCCAGCCTTTTGCCATTGACCCTGCGCGTACGCTCAAGCCCAGCCTTGGTTCTTTCCGAAATGCGAACCTTCTCTTGCTTCGCCAAAGTTGAGAGCAGACTGATTACGCAATCCTTAAAAATGCCGAGGCTGCTGAGATACTGCTCCGTATAGGAATGCCAATCGATTCCGTACTGCTCCAACCGCGCAAGATATTCGATTGTCGCCCTGGTTCCCTCGCGGCTCAATCTATCGAGTGACCAAAAGAGGAGAACGTCGAACTGCTTGCGATGCCCGAGGGAAAAGACCTTCTTGAGTCCGGCGCGCTGGGAGGAGGACTTCCCGCCCGAGCAGACGTCCGTAATAACATCAGCGACCTGCCACTGTTGTTTGGCAGCGAACTCCCTCAGTTGGGAGATCTGGTTCGCGGTCTCTTGGTCGGCGGTACTGACTCGGGTATAAATGAGACACTTCTTCATGGCATCGCTCCGTTAAATTAAACGTTGTTTTCGCGGCATCGAATTTCCTCGGGAACTCGGTCGGCTTCGGGACGCAGTCGGGCATCAAGAAAATCGGTCGTTATTCTTTATGCTGAGACGAAGACCAAAATACCCACCACTGTCATCCATCACACCCGCGCAGCCGCTTGAGTATATCATTATGCGGGGCACAAGGCGAGATTATTACCGGTAACATTCGCACTTTTTGGAGCCGAAACAGACTGCAGTGACATTGGGCGGGAGGACGGGGTTGGTGGGCTTACTCTGGTTCTGACGGGTCGAGATACTGGATAGGGCTAGCGAATTGTTGAGGCTCAGCAGGAGCGACGGACTGTTCTGGCTCATCCGAAGTAGGATCGGGAGTCAGTGCGACATCAATCATTTCTCTATCCATGAGAAACTCAAGAACTGAGGCGGCAAGATCGTCTTCATCCCGCACTGCGAGTTGGGCGATTCCACTCAACCATACACCAATTCGCCCATATTCTCGGTTTGGAGAATGGATAACGAAGCCTGCCCGAGAGCCTGCGACCCCAAGACTGTAGATTGTGATTGGCGGTTCGGGGGAAGAGAGGGCAAGTTCATGAAGTTCAAATGGGATTGCCCTGAGAGCCTGATCATACCCCTCGGAGGCAACACTACCGTCCCATCGCCCAAGCTCAATCAGGCGGACGCTCGTCGTAATACGGATGTCGCCCATTGCTCTTCGCCTTGCCCTTCTTGATTCTATTGCCAGATAAACTATGTCAAAAGAGATAGGAGTGGGTCAAGACTTTGTCTCTGATGCGGAAATCAAGGGCGGCGAATAACACTCCGATGAACGAGCCGACCACGAAGTTGATGACCACAAGGGCAATAATTTCCCCCATGCGTTGATTCGCTGTCACGACATCTGGATCTCTTTCCTTGACACGACGTACCATCTTAAATCGGTGGCTCGAAGCGATGGTGTTCCACATGCCTGCAAAAATGGTAGGAATCAATATGACAGGATAAACAAAGCCCCGTACGTCTAAGGCATGCAGCACAGAGAGAAGGATAATACCACTCAATTGCATAACGCCGATGACGAGCCACAAGAAACCGGAAATCCGGTAGTACTCGGAGATTCTTCGGATGGTATTCTTGTCCTCGTCGGTAAGTTCTCGCCACCTACTGCTCGACAATCGGCTGCCGCAATACCTGCACTTGATCGCTCCTGCCAGGACATGTTCTAGACAGGAGGGGCAGCGACGCATGGCTTTGCCGTCCTCTGCTTGTCCATGCTTTATCGCTCCGCTACCTGCCGCCGACGTGAGCTGAATTTTGTCCCCCGTCTTCAAATTCCGCCCGCACTGAACGCATATGACCGCATCCTTGTCTTGAACAATGGCACTGCATGACGGGCATCGCAAATTTTGCTCCGAAGTCTCTTGACCAGGAAGAGGCAGGGAAGATTTCGATGGAGGGGGCTCTACTTGTTCCAGTTTCGAATCTTCAGTCTCCTTTTGAGTGCTCGCTTCCGCAGGTTGTTGGACGGGGTGCTCGATTGATCTCAGAGCCGCTAGGTCAATCTTCTCGCCCGTCCCCAGATTCTTGAAGCAGGCAGCACAAATCTTGGCTCCTTTGTGTATTTTCGCATGACAATACGGGCATTCGATTTCGTCGGTTTCGTCTGCCATTTTGACGCCCCCCTCAGCGAACATCTGATTCTATTGATGTTATAAATCGGAATCGGGCAGAACTCAAGCCAACATGCCGCCAAAGCCCGAATTTCGTTATTATGGAAATAATAATTGTCGTTGATACATCCATTGCGTTGACGCCAGATCGGAGCACCGGCGGCATTCTAGGGGCAGTTCTCGCGGTTCCATGCCGATGCCGAACAGATGCCGAAGAAAATGGTTGATTTGGATGCACAACTCGGCGGAAATGACTCTACCTGACCGAGGGAGCGACAGTCCCTACGAAAGACCCGCGAGTTGTTCATTCTTTGGATGGCTCGCGGGTCGCATTTTTTCTGATGTCTTCCGCGAGCTTGTGCTTTAGGGTAGTAGCGGTACAATCGGATGCGGCGGCGGCTCTGTTCTGGTTGCCGCAAATTAAAACGCGTTTTAATTCTCGACAGGACTATGGGGGGACATGATGGCGGAGACAAGGAAGATTGATGCGTCGGAAGAGAAGTGGGCGTCGGCTTGGCTGAACAAGATTCGGAAGCTAATCAAGCAAGAAGGACGCCTGCTGCTTTCCATCAAAAAAGATCAACTCAAAGCCGATTTGCTCGCGTTTGAAATTGGGCATGAGATTCTCGCCAAGCACTGGGATTTGAAGCAGGAGGGAAAGGACAAGGGCTTTCTTGACGGCTTGGCAGGAGAATTCGGGGTAGAGCCGCAAACGATTCGAAACTATACGTACCTCGCTCGCGGTGCCGTCTTTGCCAAATGCATTAAGCAGTACCGCCTTCCAAGAAAATATTTCCAGGCTCTTGGCAGAAGCATCGCGGCGACTCCCGATTTTCTCACCGCAATGATTCTACCAGGTCTCATGGAACACCCGCTCGTTGATGATGAAGGGGATGCCGATCCACAGCGACTGGTCAAGGTCGGGGTGCTTGTCAAGGCTACTCGAAAAATCATAGCGGAGCACTTCAATGTCAATCTCGATGATGTTGAGGCGGGAGTAGGTTCCCATCACGACCGTATATGGATCAGGTTCCCCGAGGAAGTGCCGAAAAAGACTGGGGATCGGGTTTGCAGCGAAATCAAGAATCTGTTCGAGAATATCGCTGCCTATTCCAAGGAACCGTGGCGGGCGATCATTGAAGTCGGCGATAGCATCAAGGGAACGATAGGCGATGAAAAAGGGCGGCTGACGCAGGACAAACTCGTTAGTAAGGTTGGCGGCATCATCTACCAACGCGGTCGAGATTTGAAGATTGATGCCATCCTGGAGAAACAGACACCTCAAGCCAAAAAAACTATTTCGCAGAAGTTGTTCCATGGGAAAGCTCAAGACGTTTTGCGTGATGAGTCCAAATTCCCTCCCCGCAGCGTTGATTGCGTTATCACAGACCCTCCATATAGCCGCGAACTCTATACTGAGGTGTGGCGACCATGGCAAGCGGTTGAGCACGACGCGGAGGATACCATAGAGGAGCAGGCGAAGGTCGTTGCGGACGTGGCTCGCACCATTCTCAGGCAGAAAATTAACAAGGAGCAATTCGCCTGGTACTCCTTCATGCCCATCAGTTACGTACATCGATTTCTACCGCCGTTGCTACAGGTTTTTGAGGAGGAGGTGCCCGAGCCCAAGAAGGGAGCTGCAAAGAAGTTCCGACATCAGATTTTGGTTTGGGACAAGAAGGGCTCGAAAATTCAGGGAGACGAGATGTTTGTCCCGACTCTAGAGGCAATCGCGTACATTTCGATCCACCGCCCGATTGCTCTTCGCAGACCAGACGAAAGAGCCCCTCAGAGTTTCCGTTCGCCATTGTTCCGCCGCAAACCGAACAAGGGGCGTCGGAAAGCGTGGTGGAAACCCCCTGAGCTTCTCCGAGATCTCATCTACCATTCAACCTACGGCGACAGAGGTTCAGCGGCGGCGAAACGACAGGTGGTGCTCGATCCATTTTGCGGAAGCGGAACCACAGGCATAGCGGCGATGACCATGGAGCATCCGAGAGATTTTCGACTTATAGAATCCCATCCCAAGCAGTTCAGGATTGCTACCGCAGAATTGACGGACTGTTTGCAGAAGAACCCCAAGAAGCCGAAGAAGGTGAAACGGAAACGTAGGTAGGATTACTTTCGGAGACGCCATGAACCTGACCGATAGCGAGAAAAGAGATGTCGTAAAACTAATCGAATCGGGAAAGCCGTTGCCTGACAAGTATCGCTTCCTTCTGTTCGATGATGGCAGGGAAGTCGAACTCATATGGAACGGCAAAACCAACGAAGTCTGCAACGAGGTTCTTCCATTTCAAATCATCGAGCAGGTAGATGAGCCAAGATCCGAAGACGACAAGAAGATGCAGTTGACCTTTCTGGATATCGATGACAGAGGGCGGCAACTGAAGGGGTGGACGAACAAGCTGATCTGGGGAGACAACAAACTTATTCTCTCAAGCCTCAAGAGCGGAGCCCTTCGAGAAGAGATCGAAGCTCAAGGCGGAATCAAGCTCATCTATATTGACCCGCCCTTTGACGTTGGAGCCGACTTCTCGATGGACATTGGGATCGGCAGCGAGACTTTCACCAAGAAGGCAAATGTTCTTGAGGAAATCGCCTATAGGGACACATGGGGCAAGGGGGCTGATTCCTTCATTGCGATGATCTACGAGCGGTTGGTTTTAATGAGGGATTTGCTGGCTGAGGATGGCAGTATCTACGTGCATTGTGATTGGCGGGTGAACAGCTTTGTTCGATTAGTCCTCGACGATGTGTTTGGGAAGGAGCGATTCAAGAATGAGGTCATATGGAAGTACTCCGGCGGAAGAATAGGGAAACGGTTCTTTGGAAGGAAGCACGATACGATATATTGGTTTTCCAAGTCAGAACATTGGATCTTTGAGCCAGACGAAATCAGGGATGAGTATGCAGCAGCAACAAGAGAACGCTTCTCGCATACCATCAGAAACATAAGAGACGGGAAAGATTTTGGCGAGCAATCATTAGATCCAGAAGGGAAACACCCCGAAGATGTCTTCCTCATTTCCATAGAAGCTCCCTCGTCAAACAACAGAACTGGTTACCCAACACAGAAACCCGAGCCCTTGCTTGAGAAGATCATCAAGGCAAGCAGCAATGAAGGTGATATTGTCGCCGACTTCTTCTGTGGCTCTGGCACTACTTCAGCCGTTGCCGAAAAACTTGGTCGAAAATGGATTGTTAGCGACTTGGGCAAGTTCGCAATTCACACAACCCGTAAACGCATGATTGGTGTTCAACGCCAACTCAAGAAGGAGGATAAGAACTGGCGTGCGTTCGAGATTCTCAACCTAGGCAAGTATGAACGTCAGCACTATATCGGCGTGACGGAAAGCCTCAGAGATGAAGAAAAACGAAAACAGATTGAAGAGAAGGAGAAAAACTTTATCCGACTCATCCTCAATGCATATCGAGCAGAGCCAATTGACAATCTCAAGTGCTTTCATGGCAAAAAGGCAGGGAGAATGGTTGCCGTTGGTCCGGTCAACCTGCCAGTCACTCGGCTCTTCGTTGAGGAAGTTATTTTGGAGTGCCGAGAGAAACGCATTTCAAGAGTCGATGTGCTCGCCTTTGAATTCGAAATGGGGCTTTTCCCGAACATACTCGACGAAGCCAAGTCAAAAGGAATTGATTTGGCTATGAAGTACATCCCTCAAGACGTGTTCGATAAGCGTGCCGTCGAGAAGAACCAAGTAGTCTTCCATGATGTCAGCTACATCGAAGTGAAGCCCCATATCAAGAAGAGCAGCGTCGCCATAGAGCTGACAGACTTTTCCGTATTCTACTCGCAAGACGCCAAAGCCAACGTTGCCGAGAGCCTCAAGAACGGCAAGAGCAAGATTGTCGCTGAGCAAGGGCAGATCATAAAGAAAGCCAAGGACAAGGCTGGCGTAGTGACCCGCGAAGTCCTAACCAAGCATTGGACTGATTGGATCGACTACTGGAGCGTGGATTTTAACTTCGAAAGCAAACGCGAAATCATCCGTCAGAAGAACGACGAAACGGGCGAGTACGAAGAGCATTGGACGGGGGATTTTGTCTTCGAAAATGAATGGCAGAGTTTCCGTACCAAGAAAGACCGTAGTCTGGAGCTTCAGAGTTCTTTCCATGAAAATCCGCCTGGTCGATACAAGATTGCCGTAAAGGTTGTGGATATTTTCGGCAATGACACGATGAAGATTATTGAGGTCGCCGTTGGGGGGAAAAGCTAATGGCTATCCATCCGAACTTTCCTTCGTCGCCTCATGAGATTCTCGATCCTGACATCCGTTGGTTTCCTGCCGACGAAACGCTAAGGGCACGCAGCTACGAAAAGCTCTTGCCGCCTCTTGTCCACGCACTACGAAAAGAAGTCAAAGAGTGGAGGGACAACAACTACGAAGGAGCTTCCCATACCAGCAAAGCTCTTCTGAATTGGTGGTTTCGGACAGAACACATAGCTCCCATGGGGGATGGGCAAACCCTTTTCTTCAAATACTACTTTGCCCAAAGGGAAGCCCTGGAGACGGTCGTCTATCTCTACGACGTTGTGAAGGCGAAAGATAAATACGACCTCCTCCGTTACGATTCATCAGGAGCAGTATCGGCAAGCATGTTCGACGAATCTTGGTTGCGGTTTGTGATCAAGATGGCGACGGGCTCGGGAAAAACAAAAGTGATGAGCCTTGTCGTTGCCTGGAGTTACTTTCACAAGCTCTATGAAGAAGAGTCTGGGCTGGCTCGGAATTTCTTGGTTATCGCCCCGAATATTATTGTGTTGGATCGGATCCGTTCTGATTTCGATGGGTTGAAGATTTTCTATAGCGACCCCATATTGCCCGACAACGGATACGCGGGGATGAACTGGCGGGACGACTTCCAACTGACACTGCATATTCAAGACGACGTAAACATAACCCGCAAGACAGGGAACATCTTTCTGACGAACATCCACAGGGTCTACGCCAGTAACGAGAATATCCCTGAGTTTTCAGACGATGATGTTACGGACTATTTCTTGGGAAGCCGACCAACAGGCGAGACCACCGATTCCACAGTTGATTTGGGGAAGATAGTCCGTGAAATCGACGAACTTGTGGTTGTGAATGACGAAGCCCATCACATTCATGACAGCAGGTTGGCAGGTTTCAAATCGATTGAAGACATCCATAATCGCCTCAAACAAAAAGACCGAGCCTTGTCATTGCAGTTGGATGTTACGGCTACTCCCAAGCATCAGAACGGAGCCATCTTCGTTCAG
>Ga0272441_10015422_pt1 | contig 10700 bp, 8 predicted proteins | sample SSMProp6N_FD_193582 | JGI IMG/M metagenome (GOLD analysis project Ga0272441, IMG submission 193582) | Marine sediment archaeal communities from Little Sippewissett salt marsh, Falmouth, MA, United States - SSM-Prop-6N | ecosystem: Environmental > Aquatic > Marine > Wetlands > Sediment ...
GCCGCAGCTCCTCGACCGTCGAGAGCATCGGGAACATCACCTTCACGTTGCCAACCGCCGACGCCCGCAGGATTGCCCGCAGCTGACCCTTGAACAGCTCCTGGTTGTCGAAACACAGCCTCAGGCCACGCCAGCCCAAGAACGGGTTGGACTCGCTGTACCCCGGGATGACCTTGTCGCCACCGAGGTCAAAGGTACGGACTATAACCGGCATCGGGCTCATCATCCGCGCCACCTCGGCGATAGTCTGGAACTGCTCCTCCTCGGTCGGCGGCTGGGCTCTCGCCAAGTAGGAGTACTCGGTGCGGAACAGCCCGACTCCCCTTGCCCCGTACTTCATGCCGGCCTTCGCCTCCATGACGAACTCGATATTGGCCGACAGGTCAATGACCTTGCCGTCGCACGTCACCGGCTCCTCGTCCGCCAGCCGAGAAAGTGACCTGCGATACTGCTCGTACCGGGCGATGTCGCTTTCGTAGACCCTCAGTCGCTGCGGTGTCGGATCCAGAATCGCCAGACCCCGGTAGCCGTCAACCACCATCCGCTGACCGTTCTCGGCCCCACGGGCTACCGCATCGGTCCCAAAGACAGCCGGTATCTCCTTGGCCTTGGCCATGATCGCCGTGTGAGACGTCTTGCCGCCACCCTCTAGCACGAGGCCGCAGACCTTTCCCGGGTCGAGCAGCGCCGCCTCGGACGGCGGCAGGTCGTGAGCAACGACTATCGATCCCTCGGACAGGCTGTGCAACGAAGGCAGTTCGTCACCGAGCAGTTTCCGAAGCACCCTGGCGCCGACATCCACGACGTCGAGCGCCCGCTCCCTGAACAAGGCGACGCCGGAACCCGCAATCGGTCGCGCCAGGTTCCTCAGCGTCTCCGCGTAGGCGAACTCGGCGTTGCGGCAGCGTTCGCGAACGAACCGCTCCGTCTCGGTGAGTAGTTCCTCGTCCTCCAGCAAGGCCAGTTGCACGCCGATGAACTCGGCGAAGTCACGCCCCATCTCGCGCTTCACCTGGGCATGCAGGTTATCCAGGTCCTGCCGGGCTGCACCGACCGCGCCGCGGAAGCGTCGGACTTCCGTCGGGACGGCGGAGGGCTCCAGGATCCGCTCCTCTGTCTCAGGCAGACCCGACCGGTGCAGGTAGGCCCGGCCGAGCGCGAAGCCATGCGACACCGGTATGCCGCGGTAGATCCTCTCTCTGTTGCTAGTCGCCATGTTCAAGCTTGGTCTTCAGAACGTCGAGTGCCTGCTCCTCATCGGGGCCGTCCACCTCCAGCACCAGCTCGCTGCCGCTCTCGGCGGCCAGCGTCAGCAGCGCGAGGATGCTCTTGCCATTTGCTGACATGCCGTCTTTGGTCACCCTTACGTCGGACCGGTACTTCTCGGCCTCGCGGACGAAATCCGCCGCCGGACGGGCGTGGAGTCCCACCTTGCCTCCGAGGATCACCGTCGCGGAGACCAAGTCCCTGCTCCATGGCCGGGTCTGCGGCCCTTCGCCGCACCGGTTCGCTGATATCGTACACCTGCCATTGCGCGGCTAACTATAGCCCTCGCCCTCCGACCGTCAACCTCACCTTCCTCAGGCGATGGATGTCCTGCATTGTAGCGCACTTGCCCGCCTTCCGGGCATGCCGGACACCTGCCCTCAGGATTGTTGACAGGAAATGCATCGAACCTATAATGGCCTCGATGTGGAATGCCGGTTCGCGACGGAGCGCAATGTAGGAGGCCAGAAGTATGCCCGAGACACCATCTGACGAACACCAGGAGATAACCGGTAGCGACCTTGAGGAGAAGTACGGCGTACCGTTCGTAGACCTCTCCAACTTCAAGGTCGATGCCGAAGTCCTGCAGTTGTTCCCGGAGCCCTTCCTGAGAGACAAGAAACTGCTTCCGCTCTTCCGGTCGGGTAACACGCTTGCGGTGGCAATGGCTGACCCCGGCGACATCCCCAGCATCGACGAGATCCGCCGGATGACCGGGATGGAAGTCGAGCCGATGGTCTGCCGGGACATGGACTTCTTCGAGGCACTCAACCAGCACTACTCGGCCCCCGAGACGCCGGACCTGCCCGACGAAGACGAAGTGCTCAGCCTCGACGACCTCCCGGAGGACGAGGATGGTGCCGCCGCCGAGCAGGACACCGCACCCCGCAAGCTGGAAGAGCTGGCTTCCGAGGCCCCGGTCGTTCGTTGGGTCAACCAGATGATCATGCGGGCGGTCCGGGAGCGTGCCTCCGACATCCACATCGAGCCGACCCGTGAGGGTCTGACGGTGAGGTTCCGCATCGACGGCATTCTCCAGCCCATCGTTTCTCCCAAGAAAGCACTGCAGCTCGCGGTGGTCTCGCGTATCAAGATCATGTCGCGGATGAACATCGCCGAGAAGCGCGTCCCGCAGGACGGTCGCTACGGCGCCATTGTCGACGGTCGGGAAATCGACTTCCGCGTCTCGACCTTCCCCACCACCTATGGCGAGACGGTCGTGATGCGTATCCTCGACCGGATGCGACTGCTTTCGCTTGACGAACTGGGCCTAATCGGCAATTCGCTCAACTTGATGCGTGAGATGATTGCCAAACCTCACGGCGTCATCCTCATCACCGGCCCGACCGGCTGCGGCAAGTCGACAACGGTGTACGCCATCATGGGCGAGATCCGGGGCAGCGACAAAAACATCATCACCATCGAGGACCCGGTCGAGTACGACATCGACAAGATCTGCCAGTCGCAGGTGAACGAACAGGCGGGCTACACCTACCTCGTCGGCCTGAAGCACATCCTGCGTCAGGACCCTGACGTCGTGATGATCGGTGAGATCCGTGACGGCGAAACCGCCGGCGTGGCCATCCGCGCCGCCCTTACCGGGCAGCTGGTGTTCTCCACCATCCACACCAATGATGCCCCCGGTACCATCACCCGTCTCATCGACATGGGCATCGAGCCGTTCCTTGTTTCCTCGGCGACCGAGGGAACCATCGCCCAGCGGCTCGTCCGCAAGATCTGCTCCAAGTGCAAGGAGGAGTACGACCCCAACCCGGCCCTGCTCGAGGAGCTGGGCCTGGAACCCGGGACGAAGTTCTTCCGCGGCCGGGGCTGCGACCGCTGCCGCAACACCGGCTACCACGGCCGGATGGGCATATTCGAGGTTCTGAAGATGAACGACCGTCTCCGCGAACTCGTCGTCACCCGCCCGCCGACGAGCGCCATCCGGGCGCTTGCCGTCGACGGCGGCATGAAGACGCTTTGGGACGACGGGATGGACAAGGTGCTGAAGGGCATCACCACGATAGACGAGGTGATGCGCGAAGCCGAGAAACTGGACTAGCGCCTAGCTTAACGGAGGTACCATGCCACTGTTCCGCTACAAGGTAAGAGACAGAGAGGGACAGATCGTTTCCGGGACCCTCGAAGGCACCGACGTCACCACCGTCGTCGAACGACTAGACTCACTCGGCTACGTACCCATCACCATCAAGGAAGAGAAGCCGGGGGCAGGGGTTTCGATCGACATTGGGCGTTTCTTCGAGCGGGTCAAGGCGGTAGACCTGATCAACTTCACCCGGCAGTTCGTCACCCTTCACCGCGCCGGGTTGCCGATGCTCTCGGCCATCGGCGCTCTCCAGTCCCAGACCAAGAGCAAACCCCTGGCAAAAGCGCTGGACGCCATCCGCAAGGACCTGATGGGCGGCACCGCGCTTTCCGCCGCGATGGCCAAGTTCCCCCGCGTCTTCAACGAGCTGTACGTCAACTCGATATGGGCCGGTGAAACCGGCGGTGTGCTCGACAATGTTCTCGACCGACTGGTCATGCTGCTCGAACACGAACGTCGGCTCCGGAGCGACGTCAGTTCGGCGATGCGCTACCCGATCATCCTCATGGTTGGCTTCCTGGTCGCCGGGGTTGTGCTGGCCACCTTCGTGCTTCCGAAGTTCACGATACTCCTCACATCGACGGGCGGCAAGATGCCGCTGCCCACCGCCATCCTCATCGCGGTCACCGACTTCCTGAGCGCCTACTGGTATGTTGTCTTCCTGCTGCTCATCGGTGCCGGCGTGCTCTTCTACCTCTTCATCCGTACCGGTGCCGGCAGACTCTGGTGGGACCGGCTCAAGCTGAAGATCCCGATCTTCGGGCCGATAGTGTACAAGATGGCGCTATCCCGTTTCGCCCGCATGTTTGAGACGCTGGACAGAACTGGCCTGCCGATCCTGCGCAGCCTCAACCTGGTTGCCAAAACGGTTGGGAACGTCTATATCGCCGGGGCGGTCGACAAGATCGCCGAGAGTGTCCGGCGCGGCCGCGGCCTGTCCGCGCCAATGCGTGAGGTCGGCGTCTTCCCGCCGATGGTAGTTCAGATGGTCGCCACCGGCGAGGAATCCGGTGCGCTCGACGATATGCTCAAGCAGGTTTCCGACTACTACGACAGCGAAGTCGAATACATGGTCAAGAACCTGACCGCGATGATCGAACCGATCATGATCGGCATGATGGGCGTCGGCGCGATATTCCTGATCGTGGCGATTATCATGCCCTACATGGAGATTCTCTCGAGCTTCGGCTCGGGCGGCGGCTACGGTACGAACTAGCCGAACGAACGCAGCTTCTCGCTGACTGCCGCGTCGAGCTTCTCGACGACGGCAGTCAGCAGTTTCACCACCGCGTCATAGTCAACTTCGGCGACGATCCCCGCGTGGGCGTGGATGTACCGGGTAGGCCAGCCTATCGCCAGTGAAGGCACCCCGGACCGGTGAATGTGGATGACCCCGGTGTCGTATCCGCCCTTGACCGTCGTCAGGTGGTAGGGTGTACCGGACTCCTCGGCGACGTCGATGACGAAATCCCGCAGCCTGGTGTTGGGTATCATCGTCCGGTCGTGGACGAGAATCGCGGCCCCGTTCTTCAGGCGCTCGTCGACGCTCTTGCGGCTCCGGTCCGGGTGCTCGTAGCTGAGTGACACGTCGAGCGCGAAAGCGACGTCGGGACGTACCACTTCGGCCGCGGTCCTCGCCCCGCGCAGCCCGACCTCCTCCTGGACCGACCCGACGAGATAGACGGTGCTGTCGTGCTCCCGGTCCTTGAGCGCGCGTCCCAGCTCGACCAGGATCCCGCACCCGCCCCGGTCGTCCCAGGCCTTTGCCATCATCAACCCGTCAGCCATCTCGGTGAACGGCGAAACCGGCACCACCGGGTCACCCGCCCTGACGCCCAGTTCGGCCACCACGTCGAAACCCTCGCTGCACCCCACGTCGATGAACATCTTGTCGATGTCGGGCGGCTTCTTCCGTTCCTCCTGGCTCAACTCGTGCGGCGGCTTGGCCCCGATGACTCCCGGGATGTCGCCCTTCCTCGTCCTGACCGTCACCCGCTGGCCGAGCAGCACCTGCGACCACCAGCCCCCGATGGGCAGGAATCTGATGTAGCCATCCTTGGTGACCGACTTCACCATGAAGCCAACCTCGTCCATGTGGGCCGATATCATGATGCGCGGCCGGTCGGATTTCCCCTGCTTCCGACAGACTACGCTACCCAGCCCGTCGCGGCTGATATCGCCGATCCCGGCCAGCTCACGTTCCAGTATCGCCGACGGTTCGGTCTCGTATCCTGACGGTCCGAACGCCTCGGTCAGTTCGCGCAGCAGCTTGCGGTCAGCCATCTCGGTCTCCTTTCCTTCAGCGGGCTAGACGTCGAGGTTCTCGACGGCGTGGGCGTTTTCTTCGATGAACTGCCGCCTGAGGTCCACCTGGTCACCCATCAGGGTCGTGAACACCTGCTCACGCTCGGCAACCGCGGCCTCCTCCATCGTCACCTTCTTCAGGGTACGATTCTCGGGGTTCATCGTCGTTTCCCAGAGCTGGCCCGGGTTCATCTCGCCCAATCCCTTGTAGCGCTGGATGTCGAACTTCTTGTCCTTGTTCTCGCGCCCGTACCCGGCGAGTTCTTCCTCCGAGTACAGGTACTGCTCCTTCTTGCCCTGCTTCACCCGGTAGAGCGGCGGCTGGCCGATGTACAGGTACCCGGCGTCGATCAGCGGCTGCATGAACCGGTAGAAAAATGTCAACAGCAGGGTCCGGATGTGAGAGCCGTCCACGTCCGCGTCGGTCATGATAACGATCTTGTGATAGCGGGCCTTCTCCGGGTCGAAATCGTCCGCGCTGATGCCGGCGCCGACCGCCGAGATTATCGCCCTTATCTCCTTGTTGGAGAGCACCCGGTTCAGCCCCGACTTCTCGACGTTCAGTATCTTCCCCCGGAGCGGCAGCACCGCCTGGAATCGCCGGTCCCTTCCCTGCTTGGCCGAGCCCCCGGCGGAATCACCCTCGACGATATACAGCTCGCTCTCGGACGGGTCCTCGTTCGAGCAGTCGGCCAGCTTGCCGGGCAGGGTGTCGGACTCGAGCAGCGACCTTCGTCGGGTGAGCTCGCGCGCCTTCCGTGCGGCGGAGCGCGCCTTGGCCGCGGAGATGACCTTGGCGACTATCTTGTTCGCCACCCTCGGGTTCTCCTCGAGGAACGTGCACAGCTTCTCGTAGACGACCGACTCGACGACGCTCTTCGCCTCGCCGTTTCCCAGCTTGGTCTTCGTCTGTCCTTCGAACTGGGGGTCGGATATCTTGACCGAAACGACGGCGGTCAGTCCCTCGCGCACGTCGTCTCCCGCGAGGTCCACCTTGTCCTTCAGCGCCCCGGACTTGCGGGCGTAGTCGGCCACCGAGCGCGTCAGCGCCGACTTGAATCCTGAGAGGTGAGTGCCGCCTTCGTGGGTGTTGATGGTGTTGGCGAACGAGAAGATGTTCTCGACGAACCCGTCGTTGTACTCCAGCGCCACCTCTACGGCGATACCGTTGCGGGCCTGTTCGACCAGCACCGGCTTGTGAAGCCGGTGACGCGCCGAATCAAGGTAGGAAACGAAATCCGCCAACCCGTTCGGGAAACGGAAATCCTCCTGCTTGTCTATCCGCTCGTCCTTCAGCCGGATGAGCAGGCCCCGGTTCAGGTACGCCAGTTCCCGCATCCTGGCGGCCAGGATGTCGTACCTGAACTGGATCTTCTTGAATATCTCCGGGTCGGGCTTGAAACGTATCGTCGTGCCCTGCCGCTTCGCCTTGCCCACGACCTTCATCTTTTTCTTGATGACGCCCTGTTCGAACTCGACGCGGTAAACCTTGCCTTTCCGGCAGACTTCGGCGCTGAGATTCTCGGAGAGCGCGTTCACCACGGAAACGCCGACCCCGTGCAGTCCGCCCGATATCTGGTAGGCCTTGTGCTCGAATTTCGCGCCCGAGTGGAGCACGGTCAGCACCACTTCGAGAGCAGGCCGCTTCTCGGTCGGGTGCTGGTCCACCGGGATCCCGCGGCCGTTGTCAACCACCGACACCTCGTTGTCGCTGTGGATGGTGAGCACCACCTTGTCGCAGTACCCGGCCAGCGCCTCGTCGATTGCGTTGTCAACTACCTCGTATACGAGGTGATGCACCCCGCGAATCCCGAGGTCGCCGATGTACATCGCCGGCCGGTGCCGAACCGCGTCAAGTCCCTTGAGGACATGGATTTGCGAAGCGTCGTACTTTTCAACCATAGGGCTAAATCCTAGTTGCCCCGGCCTGGAAATCAAGCCTTTTCTTCAGGGATATCAATCCGCAACACATTGACGGAATGTAACTTAGGCGCGAGACAACCCGGAGCAGGCTAGGCCCGGTGAGGCCCGCGTGCCAGGGTGAACCGTATGTCTTTCACCGCGCCCTTTCGGGCTCTTCCGACGAGCTTCCGGAGCAGCTGTGGCTTCAGGAACATGAGCTGAGTCATCCATCCCTGGCTGTCCACCGCGACCCGGAACACGCCCCGCTTCAGGTCGAGCGCGGTCGTGTGGGCGGCTATCTTCTCTCCCACCACGGAAGGCCAGAGCGACACCAGGTGCTGCTCCTCAACGACCCGGTCGAGGTCCAGCCGCCGCAACGCACGCGGCAACAGCCGGCCGACGCTAACCGGCCTGCCTGACCTGCCCCGCCTCGACACGGAACTCCTTTCCCGCGGCGTCGAACCTGCGCGCCGCTGCGTAGACGACCTGTCCCCGTTCGGCAACCAGCCCGAGCAGGCGCGGGCCCCGCTCGTCGTCAAGTTCGGAGGCGACCTCGTCGAGCAGGAAGACCGGCTTGCGGCCGGTCACCTTCAACAGGAGGTCAGCCTCGGCCAGTCGCAGCGCGACCGCTGCCAGCCGCTGTTCTCCTACCGACCCGAACCGCCGCAGCTCGCGCTCCCCGGATTCGACCTTGATGTCGTCTCGGTGCGGGCCGACAAGGGAGTGTCCAACCTCCCTCTCACGGGCCCTAGTCTCCTGCAGCTTGCGCCGAAAGACCTCGGCCGCGCCGGTCCCGGCCGCGACCGACACGCGGTGGCTGAACTTCCCCGGCCTGCCGCTGAGCTGGCCGTAGTACTCGCCCGCCGCTTCGAGCATCGTGTCAACGTAGCGATGCCGGAACTCGACCAGCGCCACCCCGGCACGGACCAGCGCCTCTCCCCACGGCCGCAGCGCGTCGTCCGGCGCGTTCTGCTGCAGCGCGCGGTTGCGCTGGACGAGCGCTCGCCGGTACCCTGCCGCCACACCGATGTACTCCCGGTCCGCCTTGGCAATCGCCAGGTCGAGGTACGACCGGCGAACCGAGGGTGCGCCCCGGACGAGCTGGATGTCATCGAGCAGCAGTACGACGACCGGCAGCCAGCCCAGGAAATCGGAGAGCCGCTCCACTTCCCGACCGCCGAGCGTCACCCGCTTCGAAACCCCGTCCGCTCGTATCTCCGCCTCCTGCCCCTGGTCGTCCCTGCCGGTGACCGAAAGGACCTCCCGGTCGAACCCGAGGATGTCCCGGTCCCGTGCCCGGCGGAATGACCGTCCGATCGCCAGGTAGTGAATCGCCTCGAGCACGTTCGTCTTGCCCGCGGCGTTGGGCCCGAAGAGGTAGTTGGCGTCCAGGTGGAATTCCAGCTCGATGTCGGCGAGGTTGCGGAAGCCGCCCAGGCGGAGCGTCCTGATAGCCACCGGACAATCTAGCCTTTCACCCGTGAACGGTCAAGCGAAGCCCGGGCAACCTGTTGCACCGCTCGCGCCCGGCCGCTAGACTCCTTCGGTGCGTTCTCCCTCCCGCAACGCGGTCAGGCGCTTCCTCAAGCCCGAGGAAGTCGCCCGGCTGAGGTCAATCGACCTCCGGGCTCGGCTCGTCGTCGAGGGTTTTCTCGCCGGACTCCACCGCTCGCCGTACAAGGGGTTCTCGGTCGAGTTCACCGAGCACCGCCAGTACATGCCGGGCGATGAACTGAAGCGGATCGACTGGAAGGTCTACGCCAAGACCGACCGCTGGTACGTCCGCGAGTACGAGGAGGAGACCAACCTGCGGGCCTACCTCATCGTCGACTCCTCGGCCTCCATGGCCTACCGCAGCCGCGGCCCGGTCACCAAGCTCGAATACGCATCGTTCCTCGCCGCCGGCCTCTCCTACCTCCTGCTTCACCAGAAGGACAGCGCCGGGCTCACCGTGTTCAGCGACCGGGTCGAGACCTACATCCCGCCGCGCAGCACGCCCGCCCACCTGAACGTGCTGCTCAACCGGCTGGACCGGCTCGAACCGGGCGGCGACACCGACCTCGCCGCGACCTTCCACGAACTGGCCGAGCGCATCAAGCGCCGCGGCCTCATCATCATCCTCTCCGACCTCTGGGACGAGCAACAGCGAGTTCTGTCCGCCCTGCGCCACTTCCGTCACCGCAAGCACGAGGTCCTCGTCTTCCACGTCCTCGACCCGAACGAGCGCGACTTCGACTACCGGAACCCGCTCGTCCTTCGCGACCTCGAAACGAACCAGGAACTCACCCTCGATCCGCGCGTGGTCGGCGACGACTACCGGTCCGCGTTCAGCGAATACTTCGCGAGGTTCGAGTGCGGCTGCCGCGAGGGAATGGTCGACTACCACCTGATGCCGACCGACACGCCCTTTGACCGCGCCCTGCTCGCCTACCTCGCGCGCCGGCAGCGGATGACCTGATGGGGTTCGGCGCTCCCGGCCTGCTGCCCCTGGCGGCGCTCGCCGCCATCCCGGTGATCATCCACCTGCTCTCCCGGCTCCGTCTGCGCCGGGCGCAGTTCCCCTCGCTCATGCTCCTCACCTCGGTCCGGCGTGAGCGCTTCTCCTGGGTAAGGGTCAAGGAGATCCTGCTCCTCATCCTCCGCACCCTCGCGCTGCTCGCCCTGCTCCTGTCGGTGAGCCGGCCCTTCTTCCGGCCCGGCGCCGCGACCGGCGCCACCGGCTCGCGCGACATCGTCCTGCTCATCGACGACTCCTACAGCATGTCCTACTCCGCGCGCTGGGACTCGACACTCGCCGTCTCACGTCGGCTCGTCTCGTCACTCGCCCCGGGAAGACGCGCGTTCCTGCTCACCGCCTCCGGACGCGGCGCCTCCACGGAACCGCTCCCCGCACGCGGCGCCCTGTCCGTGCTCGACACCCTGTCGGTGTCCCGGTCCGCCGCGGTTCTCGGGCCTTCGCTGGACCGCGCCGCCGTGCTCGCCGGCTCGCTGCGCGCCGAACTCCACTTTGTCAGCGACCTGCAGGTCCGCGCCCTCGACCCGGACTGGCACCCGCCCCGGGACATCACCCCGCAGGTCCACCGCATCGGCCGGGACGGCTTCAGCAATGCCGGTGTCGTCG
>Ga0272441_10015423_pt1 | contig 10700 bp, 10 predicted proteins | sample SSMProp6N_FD_193582 | JGI IMG/M metagenome (GOLD analysis project Ga0272441, IMG submission 193582) | Marine sediment archaeal communities from Little Sippewissett salt marsh, Falmouth, MA, United States - SSM-Prop-6N | ecosystem: Environmental > Aquatic > Marine > Wetlands > Sediment ...
TACTGTTTTAATAATTTTACCTTTTCTAAACAAAACACCTTTCCCTTTACCGCCTGCAATACCAACATCAGCGTCTCTTGCTTCTCCAGGTCCATTTACCATACATCCCATAACCGCTACCTTAACGGCCTTGTTAATCTGTTGGAGATAGTTGTCTACTTCTTCAGCAAGGGCAACAACATTGACCTCGGCCCTACCGCACGAAGGGCAGCTTACCAGTACCGGTCCTCTCTGGCGGAGCCCAAGACTCTTCAATATTTCATAAGCAATTTCAATTTCCTTGCTGGGATGTGCACTAAGCGAAACACGTATGGTATCTCCTATGCCTTGATAAAGAAGTATGCCAATTCCGACCGCGCTTCGTATGGCACCTGCTACCGGAAGCCCCGCTTCAGTGATACCTACATGTAGAGGATAAGAAATCATATCGGAAATCTTCTGATAGGCATTTATGGTGGTAGGCACATCAAATGCCTTTAGTGCAACCTTTATCAAAGTAAAATCCATATCCTCTATAAGCTTAATCTGTTCCATCGCCATATTCACCATACGGTCAGCCAGAGGTAGATGTGCTTGATAATCTACAGGAAGGCTTCCTGCATTTACACCTACACGAATGGGAACCTTACGTTCTTTAGCCATGGCTACAACGGTATAAAGCCCTTCTTTATTTGACATATTACCAGGATTAAGTCGAAGTCCATCTGCACCAGCCTTCAGTGCTGCCAATGCAAGGCGAAAATCGTAATGAATATCCGCTATGAGTGGTATCGAAATCCCTTTTTTAATAGTTGAAATGCTTTCTGCTGCAACATTATCAGGAACAGCTACACGTACAATTTCACACCCGCAATCTTCCAACTGTCTCACTTGATTAATGGTGGCTATAGCGTTACGGGTATCAGTGGTAGTCATAGATTGAACTACAATTGGAGAACCACCACCAATGCTTACAGTACCGAGCTTCAGCAGTGAAGAAATCCGGCGGGTCATAAACCAAAACCCTCACCCTGAATTAACCGCAGTACATCGTTAAGTGTTATAAATACCATAAGTGCGATAAGAAAAACAGTTCCTGAAGTATATGCAAGACGTGTAGCACGTTGGGTAAGGCGTTTTCCACGTCGCATGCCTTCTACAAATGCCACGACCATCCCGCCTCCATCAAGTGGTGGAATAGGGATTAAGTTAAATAAGCCAATCCCTAAGCTAATCAGGCCGGCCATGAAGAGGATGTTCTCAAATCCTGAAGATTTAACAATTTCAACCGTCAATTGACCTGCCCCTATTGGTCCGACAAAAGCAGCCTTGTTAGGATCATCCTTCATTAAAGGAATAGCTTCTATAATCATTTCCGGCACCCTGATAATAAAGGAAGCTCCCATATAAGCTGCTTCGCCGATTGATAAACTTTGTTGTTCTACCTGAACATCGCTAACCCAGCGTATATTTGCACCCATTACGTTAACCAGCTCTGCCCCGGTCACCACGCTTTCTGCACTTTGACCGGTTTCATTACTACCGGGTATGGTAACTAAAACTACCTCTTTTTCCCTGAGCAAGGCTAGTTCCATCTCCTCGTTTCCTTCAGCAGAGCTTATAATTTCAGAGATGCTATCGACATTGTATACAGGCTGTCCATTAATGCTGAGGAGGCTATCACCAGCTATAATCCCAGCCACATCTGCTGATGAGCCATTATTCACTACGTCCACAACATTCCAACATAAAAATACTCCCAGTGAGTATCTCCCATTATCCGGATTATAATGTGGGGTTAAATTAACCACACGTGTTGTATCGTCATTCTGTATAGTCAAACTCAGATCGCAATCATTTTCATCTTCACAAAGATTAACCGCGTTCTGTACCTCAATTGAATTATGTACATTCTCTCCATTAATGCTTACTATGATATCTCCTGTTTCTATTCCTGATAAATCTGCCGGATAATCTTCCACTACCTGATATACCATTATTCCATTACCACTCAATACATCTGTTGGTAGTGCAAAGAAGGCACTAAGTAAGATAAGTGCCAGCAGTATATTAACCAACGGGCCGGCTAAATATATGCCAAATCTATGCCATGAACTTCTACTGGCCAGGCTTCGGGGTACTGTAGGGTCATTTTCTCCAACACTCTTTACAAAAGCACCTGCCGGTATAAGATTGAGAGAATATGTTGTTTCTCCTCTCTTGATTCCAAATATTCGTGGTGGAAAACCCAGTCCAAATTCTTCAACCTGAACACCAGCACGTTTTGCAGTAATAAAATGGCCTAGCTCATGTAAAGAAGCCACCGTAAATAAAATTACAATAAAAGATGCAATTATTATAATAACATCCATAATTTATCCTCCCGAAGGTAATTTGCTCCCTTGTCCATATTTGCGGGGTTGAGAGCAGAATATATTTTGTACATACTCTCTTGCCCACGAATCAACCTGTAAAATATCATTTATATCAGGATTGTTAACTACTTGATGATGCTGCAATGTCTCTTCAATTAAGCAAGCAATATCAGTAAAATCTATCTTCCCGGAAAGGAAGAGTTCTACTGCCATCTCACCTGCAGCACAGAGTACCGCCGGATAACTTCTCCCTTGCCGGCCAGCTTCAAAAGCAAGTCTGAGGCAAGGAAATCTCTTTATATCTATCGTTTCGAAGCTTAGAGCCGGTGCTGCTGAAAAATCAAAGTATGGTATTTCAGGATTAGATAAACGTTGTGGGTAACAAAGGGCATATTGAATGGGTAAACGCATGTCCGGATACCCAAACTGGGCTTTTATAGAGCCGTCATTAAATTCCACCATAGAATGTATTATGCACTGTGGATGAAACAATATCTCAAGATTTTCAAAAGGAACAGTGAAAAGCCAGTGAGCTTCAATAGCTTCTAATCCTTTATTCATCAGTGTCGCTGAATCTATGCTAATTTTTGCACCCATACTCCATACAGGATGTTGTAAAGCTTCGTCTGCGGTAACCTTACTCAGTTGCTCTAATGAATGGTAATAGAAAGGACCACCGGAGGCTGTTAGTAATATTCTTCGTGGTTTTGATTGCTCACCCTTAAGACATTGCCAGATAGCACTATGCTCGCTGTCTATAGGATTTAAACGGGCATGACAGCGTATTGCTTCTTTTAGAACTATTTCTCCTGCCATGACAAGTACTTCTTTGCTAGCTAAAGCAACCGTTTTACCAGACCTAAGTGCAGCCAAAGTAGGAAGTAATCCCAGCTTACCGGGAACTGCCATAACAACCAGATCCACATCTGGATGGCTCGCCATTTGCTCCATGGAAACATATTTTTCTCTATACTCTGTACCTGGGTTTACCATGGAATACATCATTTCCGGCTTGAATTCTTCAACCTGCGCTTTAAGAAGTTCAATGTTCATACCACCGGCCAGGCCGATTATTTTAAATTTTGAACTAAAAGCACGAATGATATCCAGTGTTTGTCGCCCAACAGAGCCTGTTGACCCCAGTATAACTAACTTATTTATAGAACAATCCATATCGTATAATAGTATACCATCACACCTACGAATATCAGGCTGTCGAACCTGTCCAAGATACCTCCATGCCCCGGAAGTAGGGTACCTGCTTCTTTTACTCCGGTGCTGCGTTTAAGTAAAGACTCAACTAGATCTCCAAGTTGAGCAAAAATGCTAATTAGACAGATAAGAGGCAGTAACTGCCAGAAATTTAAGGGCAGAGGGTCTATCTCACATAAGACTACATATATCAGTGCAGCACCTGCGATAGCGCTAAAAAAACCACCGATTGCGCCTTCCCAGGTTTTGTTTGGGCTTATAATAATAGCCAATTTATGTTTACCCAACCGTTTTCCAATAAAATAAGCTCCTGTATCATTAGCAAAAGTCGTTAGCATAGCAAAGTAAACCAGGCTTCTACCATCAGTTATAATACGTAGATTAATCCAGTAGCTTAGCATCCATCCTATATAGAAACCCCCGGCTACCATCCAGGCCCAGCTTATAAAAACCTGTTCTTGCTTTGAATGGGAATGAAGTAGAAAAATGAGTGAAACCACCATCACTACGGTTATAAGTACGGGAAGTGTAGCAGTATTATGATAGTGCGGGTTTAATAATAATATCAGGGTAAATAGTACGCCTATATATAGAAGGGAGTAACGATTATCGAAATTAGCTTTTAATTTATAAAATTCAAGAACAGCCACCAGTGCAATAAATATAATAAAAATACTGAACCAGGGAGAGCCAAGCCAGATAAGGACTATTACAAGTGGTAAACAAACGGCAGCAGATATAATTCTTTGTCTGAGCATCAGGACATCTCAATTCAATTTAAACAGCTCTAACTAATATCTCGCTATACTATATCGGCATACCTTTAATGAAAAGCGAAATCAAGTAACTGAGTTATACCTCTCTTATCTCCTTTTCTTTCTCCAATCCTATTTGGTCAACCTTCTCTATAAAGCCATCACATACTTCATCAATTTTTTTGGTGATAAGCCTTAGCTGGTCTTGAGATATCTCTTTTTCTTTCTCTAATTCACGAAACTTAGTAACCATATCTCTTCTTATATTTCGTAAAACAACACGTCTTTCCTCCACACGCTTAGAAACCAGTTTAGCTAATTCTATGCGTCTTTCCTCGCTCAAGGGAGGAATTATCACGCGAACAACCGTACCGTCATTGGAGGGGTTAAGTCCGATGTCGTCCTTAAGAATAGCCTTTTCGATACTCTTAATTGAGCTTCTGTCCCACGGACGGATGGTAATTAAATTAGGTTCCGGTACTGTAATAGAGGCGATCTGTTCAATAGGTACGAGTGTTCCATGGTATTCAGACTGAATGTTTTTAACGAGCGCAGGAGAGGCTCTTCCGGTCCGGATTGTTACTAACTGCTGGACCAGGCCGTTAACAGCCTTCTGCATTTTAGAACCAAATTCTGTAAATACTTCTTCTTCCACAATAATTCACTAATTTACAGAAGTGTGTCGATTAATTACCAAGTTCGAATCTGATGAATCTTCCTATGCGAATATTTTCGCCTACTTTTGCAATAGTTTCAGTTATTAATTCTTTTACTGTTTTATCCGTCTCTTTAATAAAAGGTTGCTCCATCAGGCATACCTGTTTAGGATCCACTATCTCTTCTTCAGGGATCTCTTCGACATTTATGAACTTTGGTGACATTGCAGCTACTTGCATAGCCAGGTCATGAGCAATTTGTTTGAAGTCATCAGTACGAGCAACAAAATCAGTTTCACAGTTTAATTCTAATAAGACACCCACATGTTTGGAATGATGAATATACGATTCAATAATGCCCTCATTAGCAGATCGACTTCCCTTTTTCTCGGCAATTATTCGCCCAAGTTTCTTTAATTCTTCAACTGCCGCGTCTATATCCCCTTGTGTTTTTGTTAGAGCATCTTTACAATCGCTAATACCAGCACTTGTTCTGGCTCTCAGCTCTTTTATATCCTCTGTTGAAATGACTTGTGACAAGTTTAATCCTCCTCCGGGTTAAAAGTATAAGACCCCATAACACCGACTGGCTCTTCACCTTCGGTGGGGAGTTCCACAACTGCCTCAACTTCTTGCGAAATTTGTGCTGCCCGTCCTTCAATCACTGCATCAGCAATTTTAGAACAAACTAAACGAATGGTTTTTATAGCATCATCATTTGCAGGGATAGGATATGCAATATTGTCAGGATTACAATTACTATCTACCACGGCTACTACCGGAATATTTAATATCTTTGCCTCGGTAAGTGCAATTGCATCTTTAATAGGATCAACAATAAATAGGGCATCGGGAAGCGTAGTCATTTCCTTGAACCCACCCATTTGCTCATTGAGGCGCTGTATCTCTTTATCGAGCTTAGCTGTTTCTTTCTTTGGTAAATAATCTAATCCACCTTTTTCTTTTTCGTCTTCCAGCCGGACAAGATGATCAATCCGGGCTTGTATGGTGCTGAAATTAGTCAGCATACCTCCAAGCCATCTCAGATTCACATAATACATGTCGCATCTTTTAGCTTCTTCTTCGACTATCTGTTGTGCCTGTCTTTTAGTGCTTACAAAAAGGACACTTTTGCCCTCCGCAACTAAATCACGCACAAAGATGCAAGCTTTTTCCAGCATCGTAACAGTTTGCTCCAGGTCGATAATATGGATGCCATTGCGCCGAGTAAAAATGAATTTTTTCATCTTTGGATGCCAAAAACTGGTATGATGGCCGAAATGAGCCCCTGCTTCTAAAAGTTCTTTAACAGATGATTTTTCCATTATCCCTTTCTTTATCTAAATTAATTTGTACCTACAATACGTATGTAATTTATCACAATCAAACTAGTTAGTGCAAATGTATAAGCCTGCTTATTCTGCTGTCAATATAGCTGAAATAGCCTAGGTACTTATATTACTTGAAATAAGCATTAAATCGTGATTGCCGGTATTTATATAGGAGTGAGACTCACCGGCATCGATATGAACCACCAGGCCTGGCACAATGCTGTATTGTCTGTCTGATACCGATAATGTTCCTTCTCCGTTAAGAAAGTAGAAGAGATGTCCATAGCTATCTTGATGCGATTTAAAGCTACCGCCGGGTTTGACGCAGGTTAATGCCATCTTGATGCAACGTTCTGTCAGGATTGTTTTCGCATACACTTCATCTGCGGTATCCGGGCGGGTTTTCTGCCACTCCAGGGTTTCTATGTTATAGACGTTTCCCATATTTCTTACCCCCTGAACAAACACTTTTACTTATAATTAAAAACTTACGGTATATTTAACCAGTTGCTTACTATGTTTGCTAATCATAGCAGGCCAGTTAGTAAATCATTAGCGTGGTAGTTAATTGGTACATATATGATAACAGGCGTCTTCCTGGAAAAGGCCCAGGTCAACGACTGATCGATAGCATCGGAAGATTGTAGTCTGATTCCTTCGATGCCAAAGCTATCTGCCAGTTTTACAAAATCAGGGTTTGAGAAATCGACAGCAAAGGCGCTTCCGAATTTATTCATGCTCTTCCATTTGATGAGATTGTATCCACCGTCGTCGAAAATGATGACTACAATGTTAAGACCCAACCTGCCTGCCGTTTCAAGCTCCTGGACGTTCATTAAAAAACCGCCATCACCACAAATTGCTGCTACTTTCTTCTGTGGATGTAAAAGCTTTGCCCCTATAGCGGCGGGCAAAGAAAATCCCATAGAAGCAAAACCATTGGATATGAGGAAAGTGTTATTTCCATAAACCGGATAGAACTTAGCAGTCCATGCTTTATTAGAGCCGACATCGCTTATAACGATATCATCGTCTCCCATAATCTTCCGAACGGCATAGAGAACACGTTGCGGTCGAACAGGCCATGAATCTACTGTACCCTCACTTTCAAAGGTTTCGATAAGCTCCTGATGCATCGCTGAAACATATTCCGTTCTCTTATTACAGCTGAGCATTCCTTCAAGCAGCTCCAGTGTTTCTCTGATGTCGGAATTAATTTCGACCTTGGGTGCATAGTAATAGTCTACTTCCGATGTGGTGAAGTCTATATGTATGATTTTCTTATTCAGATCAGCGTTCCATAACTTCGGGGGATACTCAACGAGGTCATAACCAATAGCCACAACCAGGTCCGAATTTTGAAACACGTCGGTGAGTTGCCTGTCCTTAGCCAGTCCGAGCGTGCCGATATAACACTCGCTTCTTGCTGATATTGCTCCTTTTCCCATAAATGTAGTCACTACCGGGATATCAAACAACTCTGCAAATTTCTGTAGTTGAGATGTTGAATTCTTCCTGACCACTCCATTTCCAGCTAAAATCACCGGGAAATTTGAGCTTTCGATTAGTTCTGCTGCCTTTCTCAATGACTGTCTGTCCGGGGAACTCCTCCGTGCTCTAATGGGTTGGATTGGATTTTCCAGGGGGTTGCTGATCTCTTTTGGTGCTATATTGTCCGGGAGTTCCAGATGGACAGCACCAGGCTTCTCTGTCTCCGCAACCTTGAACGCCTTTCTAACAACTTCCGGTACTACATCGGGAAGCTCGATCCTGGTGTTCCATTTTGTTGCCGTCTCAAAGGTGTTTACCACATTAATATACTGGTGCGATTCCTTATGGATGCGCCTCAAATCGGCCTGACCCGTAATGGCAACAAGGGGTGCTCTGTCAAGAAATGCGTCAGCAACTCCAGTCAGCAGGTTGGTGGCTCCGGGGCCAAGTGTGGCGAGACATACTCCTGCCTTCCCGCTTAATCTCCCATACGCATCCGCCATGAAGGCAGCGGCTTGTTCGTGCCTGGTGATAACGAATCTGATTTTAGACCTGCTCAGTGAATCCATAAGGTCCAGTGTCTCTTCACCTGGTATACCAAAGATGAATTTAACCCCTTCATTTTCAAGACAATTGACAAGTAAATCAGAGGCTTTTATCGCTTACTCCTACTTTCTACTTCCGTAGATTCACCGTTTATTTTCATGGTTCCTATAATAAAGGGCTATTACTGCTATTTTTGTTACTTACGCTCTTCTGCAACAACAACACAGATGATAGCAAATAGAGTAAACCGGATACAGTTGTGATAAAGCTTACTGTCACTCAAAAGTTCTATATAAATAATTAAGCAGCAAAGAAATTCTTTGGCTAAGTTGTTTTTTGCCTTAATCAGCATTCGCTAGAGTATGATGAAACCACACTAGAGACATTTCACAGTGATTGACGTCGTAGTTGTCCACAAGCAGCGTCGATGTCGGAACCCCGTTTAACCCGCTGTGTCACCTGTAGACCTCCCGTATCGAGAATTTCACGGAAAGCCAGAATATGCTCTCGTAATGGAGCACGATAAGAAAGTCTGGAGACCGGGTTGTATGGTATCAGATTTACATGACAGTTCAATCCATGCAGCAACCTGACCAGTTCATGTGCCTGGGTAGTTCCATCATTGACCCCTCCAAGCAGGCAGTACTCAAATGTTATCCGTCTCCCTGTCTGCCGAAAATATTCTCTGCAGGCATCCATAATTTCAGAAATAGTCCACTTCGTTAACCCCGGAATAAGTTGACGTCGAAGTTCATCATCAGGCGCATGTAACGAGATTGCCAGGGTGATTTGCAATTTCTCCTCCGTTAATTTACGTATGCCGGGTACAAAACCAACAGTACTCACTGTCAGATGTCTAGCGGAAATACCGAGCTCGCTATTCATCAGTTGTATTGCTCTCAGTGTCTCGGTATAGTTAAGCAGAGGCTCTCCCATACCCATGAAGGTAACATGGTCAATCCGGCGAGCGCGGTCGTTATTTTTCGATTGCTGATTATTCGAAACTTCCTCCACTGCCAGCACCTGTTCAATAATCTCACCTGCTGTGAGATTTCGTGTGTATCCGCTTAATCCGGTTGCACAGAAAACACAACCTATCGGACAGCCTACCTGTGTAGATATGCAGCAACTGAAACGGTCTTTATAGGGTAGGCCTACGGTTTCTACTTTTGCACCATCTCCCATCTCAAGCAGCAATTTAGTGGTTCCATCCCGGCTGTGCTGGACAATTAACGTTTTGGAGCAGCCAATTTCATAGTTCTCCATCAACCATGCACGCATTTTATCAGGTAGATTGACCATGTCTTCAAAGGTATGTGCCCTGCGACGGTAGACCCAGTCCGCCAGTTGGCTGCCACGATATGCCGGTTCACCGTTCTGCTGTACAAGTGAGCGAAGTTCCTCTGTATTTAATCCCAGAAGTGTATTTTTCATACTCTAAAAGCGGTTGCTATGTTCTTGTAAGATTATCTCAAAGGCGGTCATGTGAAGCAAGAACGACAGGAAGTAACGTCTTGTGTGTCGTGGAAAAATAGAGAAAGGTCAAACTGGATGTTTTATTTCTTTAAGAAAAAACCGGCTAAAGCAAATACCGGAACACCTGCAAGGAATACAACTGATAGAAGCGTCGTGTTGTTATTTAAATTCAGTGGCTCTGCCAGCGCCATTACTATCACTGCACCGATGATGCTGCCTAAGATGCCGTACAATAAGGAACCATGCTGGTGTAAAATCTTCTTCAGTAAGATAATTCCAACGATTATTCCTGCAGGATAACCCAGTAAAATACCTCCAATTGCCAGCCCGAGTGCTCCGAATCCTGATGCATCACCTCCGAGAACTTTGCCACCGATAAGAGCACCTGCTACTGCAAATAAGGCACCGATAATTCCAAGCCCGAAAGCCATTAAAACAAATTTACCTGTTCTTCCAGCAACAACTGGTAATTTCTGATGCATCCTATTATCCTGATCTTCGATTTTTCGTTAGCTCAAGTAAGTATATCTTATGCATTGACATGCCAACATGATGTAGCTATTTCTGCCGTAAAAACTGCAATGCATTAACGATTGTCATTTCGTCTCCGGATGATCCGCCTAAAAGGCACAGCCAGTGAGTCGTTCCTTTTCGTGTATATCCTTTTACCAGTAGTGGACTTAATCCTCCTGCTATACTGCCTTTTGTCTCTAGTTTATTAATCTCCATTGTTTTACAAAAGGCATATGCTGTATCAGCACCTTTTACAAATATGGCGCCAATCTCGCACTCCTCAATGACAATTTTGGCTATAGAAGATAAAAGGTTGGCGGTGATTCTTTTAAACTGCGGGATAAACCGGCTGTATGTTGATGTAAG
>Ga0272441_10015424_pt1 | contig 10699 bp, 14 predicted proteins | sample SSMProp6N_FD_193582 | JGI IMG/M metagenome (GOLD analysis project Ga0272441, IMG submission 193582) | Marine sediment archaeal communities from Little Sippewissett salt marsh, Falmouth, MA, United States - SSM-Prop-6N | ecosystem: Environmental > Aquatic > Marine > Wetlands > Sediment ...
ATCCACATCTAAATTTTCCTTTAAATGAATAGGGAACGCATACATCTGATAAATATTTATATGGTATTAAACATTTCCATATTTTATAATTATGAGAGCTGCACATTATTTGATCTCTTGCCCATTGTTTTGTTGCAACATTAATACCACATCCACAACTTACTGTTCTTTGATTATTTATATTTTCTTTAATTATGCTTTCTGATTCAATTTTCCAATTACAATTAATATTAAAATAGAAATTAAATATTTTATAAACTATAATTCCTCCTCTTGTAAATTTAAAATTTTCTTTTAATATTTCATATTGTGATTTTAATCCTTTTACTTCAGATAAATTTATTTCATTCATAAAAGCACCACGTAAATCAACATCGGTTAAGTTAGCTCCCCATAAATCTGTTTTATTTAAATTAGCTCGATTTAAAGATGCTTTAGTTAAATTAGCACCTATTAAACTAGTATTAAATAAATAAACTTGATGTAAATTAGCACCTATTAAACTAGTATTAAATAAACTAGCTTCTCCAAGATTGACGTTAGTTAAATTAGCATGATTTAAATTAGCTTTATTTAAATAGGCATTCCACAATGATGATTCTTGTAATTTAGCTCCTTTTAAATCAGTTTCTTCTAAATTTGCTTCTTGTAAATTAGATTGTCTCATGTCAACTTTCCACATATATGCTTTTTTTAAATTTGTTTTAGTTAAATTAGTTTTATATAAAATAGCTTCGCATAAACGCGACTCAGTTAAATTAGCATTAGCCAAATTTGCGAAAGATAATTCAGCTTGACCTAAATCGGCTTTTATTAAGCTTGTATTGGTAAAATCAACATCAGTTAAATTGGCTTTTCTTAAAATTATATTATTTAAATTCATATGGCTTAAATCACAATTATGTAAATTTAATGGTTCTCCCTGAGAGTCGTCTTGTAACCATAATATATGACTATCTATCATTTTATTTAATATATTTTGTTTAATTCTTTTCATAGTTACCTCTTTTATTTTGTATTTTTTTAATTTTTGTTTTTTTATTATCTTCTTTAAATAATTCATAACCCAATTTATTTAATTTTTTTATTAATAATAAATTTTCTTCTAGTAATTCTCTATTTTCTCTTTTTAATTCACTTACAAATTTTTTAATTTCTATTTTAGATAAATCTGTTAAAGCCTTATTAAAATTTTTAAATATTATATTCATATTATTTATATCCTTATTAATTTTTTTAATATATTTTATTATTTTTATATATATTTTTCAATATAATTTTTGTCTTCTGTAAAATTTGGAATAATGTCATCCACTATCCATTTTGTTCTTTCACAAACTAAATTTGAATCTAATGGATTTTCTTTCATATATTTTTGTTTTATAATACAGGCTCCTCGTTGCTCATATAATTTATAATCATTTTGAATAATAATTCCTTTTTCTTTTTGTAGCATGTTTTTAATTTCCTCACAGTTCTTATTTTGCATTTGTTTATGATTAAAATAATGTCTACCAATTGAATTTATAGAATTTCTTATGCAATCTAATTGTCTCCAAATAAAATAATTACATACTTCATTTTTAGACAAATTAAAAACTCTGCTATCAAACATTGCTTTATCTATTTTTGAAATATAAATTGGCGTTGCCGAGTTACTATATTTACCAAATAAGAAATTTTTAAAATTATAATTAAAATTTAATGTTGCTATACTAGCTGATATAGATACAATTTTTTGAACATTACCACCAAACCATGTTTCTGTATTTGGATTTTCATAATTATTTAATAAAAGTGAAATTTCATCGCTTTGAACATATGCTATTTTACAACCACTAATATTAGCACATAAATATTGGGCTGTTTGCCACATAGTATTTATAAATATTAGATCAAATGGTTTTTTAAATTTTTTTGTAAAATTATGAAATGTTCTTCCATCTAGTCTTATAATAATTGGCCTTTTTTTATTTAAGTATATTCTTGTTTTGTACTCATATTTTTTTATTCTATTGCCTAAATCCATAATAGAATATCCTCCTTATTTTTATTTTATAAATAATTAATTAGTATTTATATTATTAGAACTATTATATTTTATAAAAATTTTATTTATTTTTTTTATGGGAATTACCATTGTTGTTTTGTTATTTATAAATGTTAAAATATCTTTATTAAAAATATAATTTTTACAAAATGATTCTAATTGAGCTACAGTAGCCTGTTGAATAGTTTGTAAAGATTCTTCTACGGATATTTTTAAATATTTATGCTCAACATCTAAGGCTCCGCATAAATAATTTGTATTATCATTTTCAATTCCCAAATAAACTTTAAAATTAAATATATGATATGCATAATCTTTATTTAAATTTTGATTATTTGCTATTAATTGCTTTAAATCTTCTTTTATTTGTTTCCACATTTTTTTTCACCTATTTTATTCTTTTTTTTGCTTAATTTATGCTATTTTTTGTTTAATTTAAACAAATTTAACTTAATTTATTGTTTTTTTGATCTTATTTTTTTATCAATATTTTATAATAAAATTTTTAATAAGTTGTATAAAGATATTTAAATATATAAATTTCAATTAAAATTGTATCTATTTTAAATTTTATTATAAAAGTAGTATATTTTTATATTAAAAATTTAAATTGATTTTAGAACTATTTTTAAGCTAAATAATACTAATAATATTTTCTTAATATTTCTAAAGCATTTTCTTTTATTTTTTCTTCTCCATGCTCTAATAAAAAATTATTATAATAGCTGTATCCAAAATCTTGTAATATAATTTCAATATTTTTATAAATAATTTTAGGTAAAACTAAATAAAAATTATTTTTATAAAAATATAATTTACTTTTTATAACTTTAAATTTTTTAATTGCTTTAGCAAAATCTACTACATCTTCAATTTTATTAAATACAAAAGATGTGTAATCTTGTTTAGATTTTTGTTTTAATAATTTAATTGATGTATTTTTTTCTAAAACTTTTTCATAATTTATTTTATTAATAATTATTTCTACAAAAGTTTTATAAGCTATTATATCTATTTTTATATCTTCTAAAATAAAATTGTGTTGATTTTGTAATGTTGTAATAATATCAGCTAATAATACATATGCATTTTCTTTTCTTTCTTTTAAATCAGAAATTGCAATATTTTTATTATTTAATTCATCATTAGTAATAATAATTCTAGCACTATACGTCTCATTATTTTTATTTAATTTTATTTTATCAATACGCATCAATTTCTCCTATTTTTTTATAAATATTTATATAGATAATGCACAAATAATAGCATTATATGTATTTAATACATCTTCATAATTAATATTTTTAAATACAAAATAATTTTTAACTATAATTCCATACATTGTGTTATAGTTTGTATGAGTAAACTCAATTAATATTATATTATAAAGTTCATTTTTTTCTAAAAGCTGTACAGTATTTAATTTAAGCCAAGGCTGTTTTTTCCAATTTATTTTTTTTACCACTGTTTTCTTCCTTTCTGTTTTTTTATATTATATATTATTTAAAAATAAAAATCAAATAATATTTTACCTCCAGCTAACCGCAGGTTCTTAAGCTAACCGCAGGTTCCTATATATAGCAAAAAATTTATATGTATATTAAAATATATCTTTAATTTTTGATTTCTTTTGTTTGATTTTCAATTTTTTGATTTCCTGTTTTAATTCTATAATCTCTTTTTGTTTATTTTCAATAATTTGAATTTGTTTTTCTATTATTTTATTTTTTTCATTTTCTTTTAAAATAATGTTTTCTGAATTCCTATTTAAGATAATTTTTTCTATTTTGTGTTTTCTTACTAATTTTAAAATTTCTTTTGTTGTTCTTTTTTTAAATCCATATTTTTTTTCAATTTTTAAATAATTTATTTGATCACTATAATTAATATGTTGTTCTAAGTAATAATAAATAATGGCTGAAATAATTTTATTTTTTCTAAATAAACTAAATAATTTATAGGGTATTTTATAAAATGGGCTACCTATAGTAATATTGTGTTTTTTTTGATATTCTTTTCCTACATCAGAATAATTGAAGTTTTGAATGTCTTTATTAGTCATATTAATTCTGTAATATAATTTATTTGTTTTAAAATATTTAATTTTATTTAAAGACATTAGCTCTTTAAAGTCTTTTTCAATAAAACGCTGATTGAATCCCAAATTAATTAAATCTCTTATTGATATATTTATATATTCTTCATTATTTTTTATTTTTTTATGTCTCTTTGAGCCATTAAATATTAAAAATTCATCTACTAGGGTGCCTCTTAATGTCATTTGAAATTCATTAAAAAGTATATTATATTTAGCTTCTAACAATAATTTTTTATATTTTTCTTTATTAATTATACAAAAATATCCGTTTTTTAAATATTCTTTCAAAATTTATTCTCCTTATTTGGTAATATTTTTTTATAAAATTATTTTATATTATATTTTAATAAAATAATAAAAAATAATAGAATTATTAGGGGGGGTCTGTTGGTATTATTTATTATTTAAGTATTATTATTATTATTATGTATTATATGTATTATAGGGAACTATTCAACGCCAGTCTATGACAGGTCTAGAGTACCCTTAAAAATGCAGATAGCATACTTTTTTTTATAAATAGAATATATTTTTAAAAAACAGAATACATATGTGTGCAATAGAATACATTTTTTATGCACATAAAATACATTTTTTTGTAAATAGAGTATTTTGAATTTTTTAAAAATTTACCCCTTTTTATCATTTGTATTTTTATTTTTATTAATATTTTTTTGTAAAAATATTAACTATTATTTTTTTCTTCTTGATAGTGATGTCCGCATTCTGGACATATCATATCAGCTAAATCAATTAATTTTCCACAGTTTTCACAAATTTCCATAATTTTTATTACATAAATGGTAAAAATTGTAATATTTCATCAATATTTTTAAAAACATAGTCAAAACACTGTCCAAAATGAGGAATTTCTAACCATTCATGTTCTCCAAATCCTAATATTGTTTTGTTCATACTAAGTGCTGTAAATAATTCATATAGTGTTCCTGGTGATTTTTCTATGTTAGTTAAATTAACAATAATTATATCGCTTTGTTTTAGATGAAATTTATTATTTGCTAATCCCATTTGATGATTTAAATTTTGTATATCAGATAAAAATAAGTCCATAGGATTATATATTTCACAATTTAAAGTATTTAATATTATTTTTGATCTCCAATTTGTAGCTTTTTCTTTTTGATTATTTTTTAAATAATGGGATATACATCCCGCCAAATAAATTTTTCTTTTTTTATTTTCTTTTTTAATTCTAATCATCTCCTTTTGGTTTAAATCTTACTGAGGGATATGTTTTTTTAAAAAGATATTCTTTGCCACATAACATACATACATGTTTATGTAATATTTGAGGCGGTTGATTTTGAGCCACAACAATTTTTGGTGGAACTTTTACGCTTTTTAAAAATTTAACTTCTCCGCTACAGTTTTCTTCATCACAGATATATTTTATTCCTACGGGTATTACATCATATTTTTCTTCCATTTTAGCTCCTTTCTTGATAATAAGAATTAAATATGTATGATATATTATCTAATTCTTTTTTTATAATTTTGATATTTTTACTACTAAATCTAACTCGTTTGAAGGTACTTGGTTTTATTGCTGTTGAATAAAAATATTCATTCGCTTTATAAATTATATAATATACATGGTTAATATAATAATGTTGTCCTGAATATATATAAAATTTATCTGATTCTATAGCAAAATTACCTTGTTTTAACCAATAATCATAATTTATGAGTTCTTGTGGATTATTTTTAAAATAATTTAAAACATATTTTTTATTAAGTAAATTATAATTATCATTTAAAATAAATAAATTATTATTTTTATCAACTAAAATTTCTCCCTTGGTTACTTGATAAACCATAAATAAAAATTCTTCTGCAAATATTTTATATTTTGTATTGTCAAAAACTGGATTTTGATTTAATTTTTCCGCTTTATGACACCAACTAATCAAATGATTATTTGAAAATATTAAATTATGTTTAGCATAAAAAAGGAGTTTAATTTTAGAATATTGTTCAAAGTTTTCCCATTGATATTTTGCTAAAATTAATGTTGGGTTTTGGGTTGTTGAAACTATTTTAATATAATCGTCTAATTGAATAAAACATAAATATCCAATATTTTCTTTTTCTTTAATTTTGATATATTTTTTTGCCATAGGGATAGTTTTTTCAATTAAATCTAAATTAATTTCTTTAGTCACTGCTTAGTCTCCTTAATTTTTTAGTTTATTAAGTATTATATCTTTATTATTTGTGTCGTATATGGCTTGAATCAACTCCTCTCTTGTATAATTTTCTAAGCTATTTTTGTTTTGATAGAAAAGCATTGATGTATTATTAGGTTTGTTAATATAATGATTGTAAGATGTATTTATATTAGAGTGTCCTCCATGTGATGCTGTTGCTACTATATCTTTAGTAATTTTATATATTTGATTCATACTGCCTTTTTTGATGGAGTGAACCGTTTTAAGTGGTAGATTGTTTTGTTTACAAAAATTTTTAATTAAATTTAATAAAGTTCTATAATTTATATTAAAAATCTTATAATCAGGTTGATTAATTAGATCAAAATATAAACCCTGTGGAATTTCTTTTTCTATTTGTTTATTTTTATCAATTGTTTTAATAAAATATTTATTGTTTTCATGAATTAAATTTTCTTTTTTTAATTGAAGTAGACAATCTTTTCTTAGTGCTGTAATATAAGCACATTTTATAAATAATGCTTTAATTTTTGGTTTAACCCTTGATTCTAGTGCATATTTAATTAATTTATTTATTTCTTCTTCTGTAAATGCAAGATGTGGTTTTTTATCTATGTCAAACTCTTTTAAATTATCAATAATTGGTAATTTTATTTCTTTGTTATATTTACTTAAATGGACTAATATTTTTTTAATGCCAGCTACTATTGTGTTTATACTTGTGTTTGTATGATTTGTTTTTAGGTAATTTTGATATTCTAAAATATTTTTTGATGAAATATTTATAATATTTATCCATTTAAAATTTTCGGTATTAAAAATAAATTTATAAAAATTTTTAAAATGTAAAAAATAATTATTGTAAGTATTAATTTGTCTATTGTTTGTCATAAATATTTTTAATTCTTCCAAGGCTTGAAATGGTGAATCATTTTTTAATTTTAATAAATTCATTAATTTATCGCCTTTCATTTTTAATTTATTTATTTTAAATTATATCATTTATTTATATAAATGACAATATGAATAGATAAAAATTATTGATTTTTTTTTATATTTATGATAATATAAAATAAATTTAAAAAGTCGGGAGAATAAAAATGAAAAAAATAAGTCAAGAAGATTTAACTAATATATTAATTAAACATAATGAGTGGCTTAGTGGTAGTTTATCTGGTGTAAAAGCAGACTTAAGTAAATTAGATTTAAGTGAATTAAATTTAAGTTATGGTAATTTAAAAGAAGTTAATTTAAGCATGTCTAACTTAAAACGTGCTAATTTATGTCATGCTAATTTAATGAGAGTTAATTTAATTCAAAGCGATTTAACCGAGGCAAGACTATCTTGTGCTTGTTTAATTGGAGCCGATTTAACTGAATCTTGTTTAATAAACGGAATTTTATATAAAGCTGATTTAAGTGGAGTTAATTTGAGCGGAGTTATACTCAGAAAATCGGATTTATCTGAGGCTAATTTAATAAATAGTAATTTAAGCGGAGCTAATTTAATTGAAGCAAATTTATCTTGGGCTAATTTAACAGGAGCCAATTTAAATGGAGCTTATTTAAACGGTGCTTATGTTTATAAAACGACGCTACCGAAACAATATAAAATAATTAATAGTGTATTTCCTATTTTGGCAGATAAAATAGATAAAACAATTAAAATTGGATGTAGGTGCTATAGTGTTAAAAAATGGGAAAAATTTGGTTTAGATATTGCTGACACAGAAAGCTTAACCAATGAACAAATTGAAATTTTAAAAGATGATATAGAAATGTTAAAAATTTGGATGAATAGAAAGGATTAATTTATGAATAAAATTATTAAGTATAAAAAAACAGTATATAAATACTATTTAACTGAAACTATAAGATTTCTTTTACCAGAATTAAAAGAATGGAAAGAAGATTTTTCGGGATTTGAATCATATTTTACTATATTAGAGAGATATAATTCAAGAAATGAAAAAAATGAAGCAATATTAAGAATTTCTGAGGGATATGCTTGGGATGGTGCAAGCGGGCCAGCGATTGATACCAAAACTAATATGACAGGCAGTTTAGTACATGATGTAATTTATCAAGTTATTAGAGAAAAAAAGGGAGTTAAAAATTCAAAAAAACTTAGAAAAGTGGCAGATAAACTTTTAAGAGAAATTTGCCTAGCTAATGGAATGTGTTGGATAAGAGCACAGTATTTTTATTTAGCAGTTAGGATTTTTGGGGGTATAGTTGTAGGACTAGATAAAAAGAATAAAGTTTATAAAGCTCCTGCCTGTATAAAAAAATAAAATTTTTATTAAAAATATATTGACAAATTTTTGATTTTGTGTTAATATAATAATATAAATAAATATTAAAAAATAATTTAAAAAATTTTAATTATTTTAGTAGAGCAATTGTTCTAATTGTTCTATTTTCTTATTTTTTAAAAATTGAATAAACGAAAGAAGATATGGAATATGAATCAAGAGTGGAATCACACATGTTTTAGTTCTAAAACTGTATTAGAGGGGTTAATTAAACTTCGACATAAGTTAGAGCCGGGATTTTTTGATAAGCGGGAAAGTGGGATTTTTAATCAAAGTGAAATGTTTGCATTTGATGAAAATATTACGTCTGTTTATGTTGATTTGGATATTTTAATTGATAGTTGTAATTTTTCTAAACTAGAAAAAGATTTTTTAACTTTTTTGATGTATGGATATACCTTAAAGGATATTGTTTTATCCAAATTTATAAATAGAGTTATTAAAGAGCATGATTTTTTTATAAATAATAAAATTAATTATAAAAAATTTAATTTTATAAAATTTGTAAAATCTATGTTTAATAATTGTCTTAAAATTATGTGGCATAATGTTTTAATTTCTCAAGAAGAATGTTGGGAAAATTTAAATAATTTAAAAACTAGTGATTATAAAAAATGTAATAAATGTGGAAGATATAAAAAATTAAAATATTTTCAGGCTGATGCCACTAAACCAGATGGTTTTGAATATAATTGTAAAATTTGTGAATAAAAATTTATTAAAAATTGTGGGGAAAAAACAAAAAAATGGAAAACTCTTTTATTAAAAATTCTGAGAGTATAAATTTTAAAAAATATTTTCCAGAAATTATTACAAATAAAAATGGTTGTAATATTATTATAAATAATAAAAAAATAAAATTACCACATGTAATTATTCAATATTCTAAAATAAAAAAACAAGATAAAGAATATTTAGCTAAGTTGAAAAAAAATAATATAAAAATTAAATATTCTCGAAAATTTATAGGAAAAAATTTATTTATATTTGCTTATAAAATATATGCAATAAAAATATATGATTCAGAGCATAAAAAAATAATTGTTAATAAAATTTTAAATAAAAAAAACACTATTCAACAGACCAAAAGAGAAGAAATATTAAAAGAACTAGAAAAAAATATTATTAAAAAAATAACTTCTAAGTTAACTGATAAAGCAAGTATTTTTTTAGATGTTTTAGGGAGTTATTTGGTTTATGATAGTTGTGAAATTTTAAGTAAAAAGAAAATAAAAAAACAAGAACAATTAGAATATAACGAAGCCTATATTATAGAAAATAAACAGCCGTATAGCCGTGAATATAGGGCTAATTGGAAAAAATCTAAAACATATAAATTAAATCAATTATATAAGTTAAAAACAAAAAAAGACAAAATGCAATGGTGCTATATAAATTCAGAGAATGAATTTATTTTTTTAAATCAAAAATATAAAATTGCGAAGGATTTAAAGGTATATAAATATAAACAATCAACAGTAGACCGAAAACCGGGATGGATTACATGCTACAAACCAGATCAAATATTAGTATTTAATAAAAATGGTATTAATTATTATTATGATATGAATATAAATATAATACAAAAAGAAAAAATAACGAGGTGTTAAAACATGGACGAATCAATAGAATTGACTCCAAAATTTATAGAAGAAAATTTTAATTATTTTTTATCAAAAAGGTGCATAATTTTCAATGAAGATGTAAGTGATTTTCAAATTGAAAGTATAAGTATGCAAATTATTAAATGGAATTTTGAAGATCAAAAAATAATTAAACAAAAACCGAAACCGATTATTATTTTTATTAATACTAGTGGTGGTAATGTTTTTCCAGCTATTAATGTAATTGATGTTATACAAAATTCTAAAACTCCTGTTTATAGTATAGTATTAGGTCGTTGTATGTCGGCTGGTATTCCTATATTATTAGCTTCACATAAAAGATATGCTTTTTTAAATTCTATATTTTTAATACATGATGGTTATATTACTTTAGAAGGCAGTGCTACTAAACAAAAAGATACTATGGAATTTTTTGAAAAAAT
>Ga0272441_10015425_pt1 | contig 10699 bp, 3 predicted proteins | sample SSMProp6N_FD_193582 | JGI IMG/M metagenome (GOLD analysis project Ga0272441, IMG submission 193582) | Marine sediment archaeal communities from Little Sippewissett salt marsh, Falmouth, MA, United States - SSM-Prop-6N | ecosystem: Environmental > Aquatic > Marine > Wetlands > Sediment ...
CGTGTTGGCGGCGCCACACGAGCTCGCCCGACGCAACGTCAACCTTCACCAGGAATTCGCCGGCGTCCTTTGTGAAATCCGCCATGAGGACCCGGCCATCCGTGTCGGATACGCACGCGGGTTCTGTGCTTTCGAAGAAGTAGACGCCGTCGCCAATGCAGATCGTCGGATTGGCGATCACCGCTTCCGGATTGCTGTAGTGCCAATGCTCGGTCCCGGCCGCCTTGTCGCGACAAAACAGCGCCTTGCTCGTGATCAAGAACCGGTTGTCGCCGCGGCCGAGCTGATTGCCCTCGGCGCCGCGCCCGGTGGTCGCCGCCAGGTACGACGCCTTCGGAAGCTGCTCGGAGCCGAAGAGGCGCGTGTCGTCCACGGCGACGTATCCCCAGTCCCGCTCCGCCGTGGCGACGCGCAACGTGTCCGCGACCTGGCCTGTTTGTACGTCGACCTCGAGGCATCGGTCCGCCACCGCGAGGTGGAGATACTTCTCGTCGAGCGCGAGATATCCGGCATCGCGCATCATGGCGATGCGGGAGCTGTTCGGCGTCTCCAGATCCCAGAGGCGCGCGCCGTTGTACGCGTCCACACAAACCACGCGGTCGAAACCGGGCACGAAAAGCCGGCCCTGCTTGTACAGCGGGGAGACCGGCTCCCAATGGCGGTCGACCATGACCCGCGGTCCCGGCTCGCCAAACCACAGGACGCCCCAACGGTCCGTGGTCCGCGTATCGCCGCTGCACGCGGTGTTGCCGAGGTCGGCCCACATATGCGTCCACTCGCCCGCGCCGGGCAACGGCCCGCGCTCGATGCGCGCCCAGAGACCCTCCGACGGGCTGTTCGTAATCGTATACTCGAGGCCCGCCTCGTCCAGCCAAGCCCGGAGCTCGTCCTCCCGAAGGCTCACGCTACATCCCGGCGGCTGGCCGACAAACGCCATGCCGCCGTCCGGGCGCACCATCCTAAACATCTCTGCGGCCGAGCCCGGGCACTGTCCCCGCTCAAGAATCGCGCTGCATACGACGAGGGCCGCGGCGAAGTCCTGGTAGCCGAGCTTGTCGAGCTTGCCTTGATGCAAGGTCACCTGGACGCCGTACGCATCCACGCCGTGAAGCGCCACCCGGCCCGCCTCAACCTTCCGTGCGTCTTCCTCGACGCCCACGATTTCCAGTTGGCTGCGGCGCGCCAGTTCCCGGGCCAGGTCGCCCTCGCCCGCGCCGTAGTCAATGCAGTATCCCTTCGTGATGCCGGTCTGGCCAAGGATGTACCCGGCCGCCTGTTCATGGATCACGTCGCCGGCGGCACAGACGGCTACAACGAGAGACACCCCGCACACCACAGGCAGTGCGGTTCTCACACGACGCAACACGTAGAATTGATTTCTGACCATCGGCACCGCCTTTCGGGTCGCCTCAGGGTCTGTGAGAGAATGTGGCACAGCCAGGACCACAGCCGGGGGCGGCTGTGCCACACGGCTGTGTTCTTCAATGCACCACGTGTTCATTCCCAAAGACTTGCACAGCCGGGGGCGGCTGTGCCACACGTTCCGGGCGATACTTCCACAAGCTCTCAGTCGACCGCGAGCAGGTCTCTACAGTCTCGGAAGCACTTATACCACATCTGTTAAGGGGTGTTCACCGCGTCACCGGAAACGTCTCCTCAAAGTAGCTGGGTGCCGTAGGCCCGCTTATTTGTTGCCTTCAACCATTCCGCGATATCATTGTCTTAGGAGTGCGTACCGGGAGTCGTTTGATGATGAGCCTAATCGTGATGTCCTCTGTTGTGGGGTTGCTGCTCGATGCGCAATCGGCCGCCGCGGCTCAGCCCGGCGCCTTCGAGATCGCTGCCGAAGAGCCGCTGCCGGACAGCGCAGCCGCGGAGATCGTCGTGGAAACCTACGGCGCCGGGCCTTCCGCCCAGGATCGAATCCCTCTGCCGGTCCGCGTGATCATTAGGGCGAGCGACGGCACTCACCCCGACGGCTCGGGGCATGGAACGTATGCCGACGGACGGTTCTTCGCGGACGGCGCGTTCGCTGTCCGCGTGTCCCCGGGCAAAACCAAGGTACAACTGTCCAGCGGGCCCAACTACGTTCCGCTCGACTTCTCTGTCGAAGCGGCCCCAGGAAAACGACTCCGCGTTCGGGTCGTTCTCCATCGCTGGTTCACGCCCGAGGCCAGCGGATGGTACGGCGGCGACAACCACGTTCACGCCCAACACGACGCAACAGCCGTTGTGAAGACCGGCCTCGCTTATGCCGCGCTCCAGGCGCGGGCCAATGGCCTGAGTTACATCACAGAATCGGGCTCCCACGTGGCGTACGATGATATCGATGCATTGAGCACCGACGCATTTCTTCTTCGCTATGCGCCGGAACTGCATGCCGGATGTTACGCGGGACACGTGAATACGCCCGGCATCAGCGGCCCTATCCCGCGCGAACGCTTGGAGCGGTTACGCAAGCAGCCCCTGCCGGTCCAGGCCATCAAGAAGGCGGTGCACGAACTCGGCGGGATTGTGATCCACACGCATCCCCTTGCGCCGCCGCATCAACTGCACTGGATGGGCGCAACCGAGCTGCTGTCCGACGCGGTCCTCGGCCAGTGCGCGGATCTCTTGGACATCGATTCGCCGAAGACCGAACTCCTGTGGTTCGCCGTCCTCAATCTCGGAAACAAGGTCGCGTGCAGCAGCTATACGGATTCAGCGCTGGGGCGCAGCCACACGTTATCACCGGGCGACCGCCGCGTCTACTGCCACGCGGACACATTCAGCTACCGCGCATTTGTGGACGCCCTGCGCTGCGGGCGCACGTTCGCGACAAACGGCGGCCCGATCTTCCCGTTCTTCACCATCGCAGGCCGGGGAGGCTCTGACACGATCGTGGCCGAACCGGGAACGCGATACGAGAGTCGTGCCGAAACCCACAGTCTGTATCCGCTCAGGTCGGCGCACCTCATCCGGAACGGCAACGTGGTTCACGCATTCGACGTCAAGGGCCGCAAGGGCGCCGCAGTGTTGACGCACAGCTTTGAGGAACGCAGCAGATCCTGGTATGCGCTTCGACTCGAGGATGAGCAAGGGCACTGGGCGATCACAAGCCCCGTCTATTTCGAGCCCGCTGCGCCGCCGCCTGTGCCGCCCGCCCACGCACTTCTGCTCGAGATCGGCAACTGCACACGGATGTCACAACTCCGGCGTGACTTCTTCGCCCACCTCATCGTCACGGTTTCTCCAGGATCCGTCTTGCGTTCCGTCGTGCTTCAGAAGGACGGCGAGCCGATCAAGACATTCACGCCGGACATGGATGCCGAGTCGCCCTCCGGCAAGGTCGCCGTAACGGAGTTGCACGGTGAATACGAACCGGGGTGGTTCTGGCACCCGAGCGCCGAGGCGAGCGTCCATTTCCAGGCCGACTGGCCCGTGCGCGAGTCGGGCTGGTACCACGTGCAGGCCACCGTGACGTCAGGGGCGACGCTCGCCTCGGACGCGGTCTACTTCGACGCGCAGAGCCCGAACAGCAGCGAAATCTCGATCGCGCATCTGGTTGGCGCGTCGACTCGGTTCGCGCTGTGGGGCTACGGCGAGGAGATGCCCATCGCGAACGTGACGATGCCCTTCGAGGGCGACCACTGGTGGTACCCGAAGCATGTCTTCTGGCGCATCCACGCGGTTTTCGACGGCGAGGAGCACGCGCTGGTGAGCGGCGATGAAACCTGGGCTGCCGGACATTTCAGAGGTCAAACGCCCTGACCCCTTTCCTGATGCTAGGTACCGCGGCCGCGTTCCAAGCGTGTTGTAGCAGACAGCGCGAGTGGAGATGAGCGAGCCGGGGGACCGTCTTCTCTTTCCTCCGCAAGCTCGACATGCTACGTAACCAAACGCCTTGAGGTTTGGATGCAGAGCGGGGGGACATCGTCCCGGACGTAGAATTTCAGCCTGTATGCGTGCGCCCGGATCTCGCATTGCCGAGAAACATTCATTACGAGCGCCCATTCATACTATACTCTTGCCATGCTGTGTTTGACGCGCAAAATGGGCTGCTGTCGCGGCTTGGCCCTTATGGTGTTTCTTTGGCCGGCGCTTGGCTCGGCCCAGGCGCCCAACGACCCCTTTGCCTTCTGGGAGCGTGCGGCGCTCTACCGGGACGAGTGGGGCGCGCCGCATGTCTATGCGAGCAGCTTCCGCGCCCTGGCCTTCGTATTCGGCTATGCCCAGGCCGAGGACCACCTGGAACCGATGCTTGTGGCCTATCGCGTGGCGAACGGCCGGGCCGCGGCAATCTTCGGCGAGACCTACGCGGCATCGGACGAGTTTGCGTTGAAGATGGGGCATGCCGTGCTGGCCGCGACCGCGCTGCCCGAGTTGGATCCGCTCTCACAGGATCTGTGCGAGGGTTTCGCCATCGGGGTCAACGCGTGGATGGTCGAACATCCGGACCGCGTGCCGCCTTGGGCCGATGGGGTCAAGCCGGAGGACATCCTGGCCCTGATGCATTGCTACCTGATGAGCATGGCGCCCTTCGACCTGCCCGACACCTTTCATAGGGAGCCCGCCTCGTTTTCCGGCAACGCGTGGGCCGTCGGCCCGGCCCGCTCCGAATCGGGCCAAGCCATCTTGGCGATCAATCCCCATGCCTTCTATGCGGGGCCCTTCCTGTGGTACGAGGCGCACCTGGCATGCCAGGATATGAACGTGGCCGGCGCGACGCTGTTCGGACTCCCCGTCATCCTGATGGGGCACAACGAAACGCTCGGGTGGGCGCTGACGCCCAATCAGCCGGATTTTGCCGACGTCTACCTCGAAAGCCCGAGGACGGTCCGCCGCGACCCCAAGTCCGTGATGGGGTCTCGCGAGTTTTCGGACGATGATGCGCTCCGAATGCTCTTGCTCGAGCATACGCAACGGTATTACGTCAACACGCCGGCAGGGCCCGTGGCACGCACGGTCCCGTGCATGGCCACGCGGCGCGGGGCCATTGTCGGCCACTTTGCGGGCGAGATGTGCGCATACAAGATCGGCGGGCATCGTGATTTCGGCGCATTATTCCAACTGGTCGAGATGGCGCGTGCGCGGGACCTGGCAAGATTCAAGGCCGCCCTTGGCAACCATCAGCTTCCATGTTTCCACATCGTGTATGCTGACCGCGCGGGCAACATCTTCTACCTGTACAACACCAAGGTCGGGGACAAGGCTGTCGCGAAGGAACTGTCCGAGCCGATTGTTGAGGAGGACGAATTGCGCGGCCCACCTCTGATCAATTGGCGTGTCCCGTTGCCGGCCGGCAACCCGCTGTTCGTGTGGGGGCCTGTCGTGCCGATGGAAGATCTGCCTGCGGTCCTGAACCCGAAATCCGGCTATGTCCAGGCCTGCGGCGCCCCCCCGTGGGGTGTGACGGACGGCCTGGCGATGCGGCCTGATGATTTCCCTCCGTGGCTCGTTGCAGACCGCGACACTTTTCGCGCGCACCGGGTCCGGCAGTTGCTCAGCATCGGCAAACGGTCGTTCCGTGACTGCCAGTCCATGCTGTACGACATGGTGGTTCCGTTTGCCATCGAGGCCGTACCCGCGCTGATGGCGGCGGCCGCGGAGAAAACCGATTTCGTCGCGAATGCGCATCCCGATCTGTCGCTCGGACTCGACGTCCTTGGCTCTTGGGACTATGTGGCGGAAACCGGCAGCGCCGGCATGACGTTCTTCCACGCCTGGTGGAGCGCGTTCCAGGCGGCCGCGGCGCCGATGTTCACGTCCGAACTCGAGGTCCTCGATGCACTGCACGGGAACGGGCCGAACATCCAGCCCCTCGCATTGGACGCAGCCGCCGCGGCCGCCCGCATGATGCGCAACGAGTTCGATTCGCTCACCGTGCCCTGGGGCGACGTACACGTGCTCCGCCGCGGAGATCGTGAAGTGCCTATGCCGGGCGCGGCGAGCGGTCAGCCGATCTTCACGGCGTCCGATTACGTCTATGAGCAGCGGAAGTGGCGCGTGACGTATGGCTACGGCTTTGCCATGGTCGTCGAGTTCGGGGAACGGCCGAGCGCAGTGAGCATCGTGCCGTTTGGGGCTTCCGAGGACCCGGAATCGCCGCATTACGCCGACCAGCTTGACCTGATGGTGGGGCGTCGCTTCAAAGTGACCCGCTTCGAGCACGAGGACGTGCAGCGTTACGCTACGCGCGCACGCGGGCGTATCCTCTATTTGCGTCCGCCCGGGGTGGAGGCCGTGTTTACGTTGAGTGCGGCCGCGCCCATCGAGGCACGGCTTCACGTGACAACGGAGCCGCCCACGAACCTGCCTGAGGGTTTGACCGCGTTTACGGTGTTTGTCGAAACCGAGAAGGCCCCCTTGGCCACGGCCATGAACACGCACATCGCGGTCTATATCCCCGGCGTGCTGTGCGCCCAGGAAGACCTCCCCGACCTCGCGGTCTACGCGTATGACCCCCTCAACGAGTGGTTCCCATTGGAGCCGCAGGAGTTGAACGAAGCAAACCGCACCTTGACCGCCCAAGACGGCCGGGGGCCGCGCGTCTATGCCGTACTGGGGCCTGCGCAGTTGCGTGCGGGCCAGACGATCCCGGGCGAGGACAAGGCCGAAGACAAGCCGCAAGCACCCACGCTGCCTAAACCATCGAAAGAAAGGGCAAAGGCGGTCACGATCCCCAAGCCGCACCCGCCGTCTGGGCCTGACTCAACCACGAAGCCGTCCGAGAGGCAGTCACAACCGTCTTCGTTAGCCACCGAAGAACCCACAGAAGACACGGCACGCCCCGAACAGCAAAGCAAACCATGAACCGCCGTGGCATGGCTGTGGCATGGCCGTCTCGGCCATGATTCCCACGGGCGAGACGCCCGTGCCACCACGCCCGTGCCACGGCTGGACTTGCGATGAAAAGCGTCGCCTGCCTCGAACGCTTTGCTACTGGAGTTCCGTGATAAGATCCACCATGTGTGCGCGGGCCGTGTACAGGTCCGCGGTGTCGGGATCGAGGCCATCGAGCCAGCGGCGCGCACGCTGGGCGGCCTCCTGTTTCTCTGCGGGGGCGTTCTCGATCGCGTGTTCGAGCGTGGTCACGTAACGCACGTCGTCCACGGCCTCGCGGAAACCCTCCCACTGGATCGTGCCGACCACCCCGGTGGGCGTCGGATAGGTGAAGTTGTGGTCGCGGTACGTCTTGTGGTCGAAGTCGTTCCAGACGTGCCCGAAGCCGTGTTGGTAGGCATAATCCATGGCGCCGTCGAAACCCGCCTTCCAAAGCACAAGGCCGAAATTCCGCCGATACGTCTCCGGCTCTTCGTTGCCCACTTGGGGATACGCATAACAGAAGGCTTCCGACCCGACGCCGTGCCATTTGCGGGCCTCTTCCGGGTCAGGCCGTCCGGCAAGCACCGCGCAGTTGAGCAGTTCGCCCATGGCCTCAAACGTTCCCTTGTAGCACGCCACGAAGGTCTTGCCGCCGGCCTCCTGCACGGTGCGCCACGCGGTCCGCTGGGCTTTCAACCGATCCTCTCTCGCTTCATCGATGCCGTAGAAGTAGACCTCGTCATAGCCGAAGGTCCCGCAGAAATCCACCCATCGCTTCACGCCTGCAGCGAGTTGTTCGAGCTGCGCGGGGGTCGTCGGGCTCCCGGTGCTCTGGCCGAGCGTGTAGAACCGGCCCGCGGGCAGGCCGGCCTCTCGGCGGATCTCGAGCACACGGGGAAGCAGCGCCTCATCCCAGGACTGATAGTTGGCCGGATAGAGCACGCCGTGCGCGAAAAAGTCCTCGATCTCGGCCCGGTACTGCTGCTCGGATCGGTACTCCGAGCCGATGGTGGGCTGCCCGTCTTTGGACAGCTTCGCGCGATAGTAGATCGAATACGTCAGCCGTGACGGCAAGAGCTCGAACGGGAGCACCGTGAGTTCGATGGGCAGGGCCGTCTCGCCGGCATTCGTACTGAAGAGCACCGTGCCCATGTATTCGCCGGGCTCGGCGTCCTGCGGAATATGAACCGTGAGCCAGAACTGCTTGAGCGACCGCGCGGGGATATCCACGGGCTGAAGTTCGTCGGTGTCGATAGGCCGCACGCCGGCGAGCCCCTCGCTCGTCGGCCCGCTGCAAAGCAGATACGACTCCGTGCCGTCTTCCGCTGTCGTTCTCAGATAGTTCTCTTCTTTCTCCTGATCCACACGGACAAGCGCGTCGTCTTTGAGCAGCAGTTCCGGCACGAACACCTTGGTATTGGGCCAAATCCCCACCCCCGCCTGGTACCAGCACTTGACGACATGCACATCCACGGCCTCTGCAGGGATCGTGCCCGCAGGTCCGGAGAGATTGGACACGAAAACGGCCAGTTCCTCGAGATCCTCGAGTGCATAAACGGCTGCCGTGACCGATTCATACTCGCCGCGGCAACCGGCGCACACCAGGCGCCGGCCCACGCGCGCCGGTATCGGGAAGGTTGTGGTCGCGAGTTGGCGGTTCGTGATGGCCTGCGGTGTGTAGAGCAAATACGGCTGGCTCGATGCCAACCCCTTCGCAATGGCCGCGACCGTCTCGGGACCGAAGCGCGCCGTGAACAACGCGGCCTCGATAGCGCTCACTTCCTGCGTCGGCGCGTAGCCTCTCTCGGCCAAGGCGTCGATCAACGCCTCGGACTGCTCGACGCTCGCCGTGACCGCGGCCACGTCCTCCTGCACGCTCTCCGGCGTTTCCGGCATGGCGTCCAGAGTCTCCCTCGCGTCAGCGAGTTGCCCACGCCAGGCGTCGATGCGTTTGCCAAGGCGCTGCTGCCCTTTGGCCCAGCGCCACTCGATTTCCTTCTCATAATCCTCTTCGCTCGGGGTTTCGCCCTCGACCCGCACGTCATCCACATAGACGATCGCACGCGTGCCCTCCCCGCCATAGATGAACAGCGACCACCGGTCCAGGTACGCGCCGACGTCCTCACCGCGTGCGGTGGCCGTGTAGCTCGACATAACCCTCGCCGCGCCCGAGGCGCGGCGGGCCACGAGGTCGACTTCGATCAGTTCCCACCCCCCCGTGGGCCTGCCGAACTCGCGCACGGGCGCGCAGCCGGAATGATGCGTTGGGGGATAGACCATGTTTGCGCCAAACCCGACGCGCGCCGTGGTTCCTTCGGCCACGAACACCCGCGCGCTCAGCTTGGCCCGGCCTGCGCACGGGACCTTGAGCGGCGCGCCGTAGTAGTGGTAGCGGCCCCCTTCGATGCTCACATCCACCTTCAGCGAGCGTTTGCCCTCGAAGGCCTGCTCTTCGCTCAGGCCAATGAACTCCTCCTTGGACGGGCCGTCGTCGGCCCAAAGCGTAACCGGGGGACATTCGGCTTCGAAGGTCTCGTGGTACCTGATGGGCTGGAGGTGCACGCGCCGTTCAATGCTCAACAACGCATCGGCCGCACTGATCCGCACGTCGGCCTCCGCGTCGGCCAGGAGTTCAAGCAGCAGCGGCATGTCCGCTTCGTCGCCCACGCACCCCAAGGCCGCGGCCGCCTCGTACTTCTCGCCCTTGCCCCCCTCCACCGCGTAGCGCATCAGCTCTAGTTTCGCCGTCTCTTTCTGCTCTTGTGGTGCTTGTACGTAGAGCGCACTGACCATGTGCACGCGCGCGCTCGAGTCGGCCGGCTCGGTCTCAAGGGCCGCCTCGATCTTGGTCAATGTGGTCGATTGGATTCGGTCGAGATGCCGCAACCCATAGGCCACACCGCCCCGCACCGCGCTGTCCTCCGAGTCCAGCAACGCCACAAAGGCGGCCTCGTCCTTGGCATCGCCCGAGTTCGCGACCGCCCACCGGGCGTAGGCCTGCAACGATCCCTGCGCTTCGCCTGCCACGCGCACCAGCTCGTCGGGCCGCGCAGTATCGCCCAGCTTGGCCAGCGTCTCCACGGCGTGAAGGCGGTCCGGCCCGTTCGTGTCGAGAAACGCCGCTCGGATTCTCGCGACATAGGTTTCGCGGGCCTCGCCTGTCGTCTGGGCGCGCGCCAACACCCGCCACACCCCGATCCGGTGCTTGGGCGGGGCCGTGTCCACCTGGGGCGCAAAGATGTCCTCGACGCCCTCAGGGTAGCCGTGTTTCAACAGGGCTTCCGCGGCATGGACCCTCACCCATTCCTGCTCCTCGGCGAGCGCCGTCCGCAACACCTGTACGGCCCGCTCGCGGAGAGACGCCCAGGGAACGCCCGGACCCGTCTGCGCCCCCGCCCCCAAGGCCAAAGCAACCAGTACCGCCAGTACGACCCACCTCGCCGATGCTCGCCGTATCATGTTGTCTCCTTTCCTGCTGGATGGCCTTCTCGCGGTCTCTCGTCGTTTCCCAAGTCGACGTGGGGCCGTTCAGTCGTCTCTCGCTCCAGTGTGCGGCGGCAGCCAGGACCGCTCGATCTCCTCGAGCGTCTTGCCCTTGGTTTCAGGCACCACGCGCCACACGAAGATCACCATCACCACGCACATGGCGCCGTAACTGTAGAACGTCAGCGTCGGCCCGAGGCTCGCGCGCAGCATCGGGAAGGTCTGCGAGACCAGGTAGCAGGCGCACCATAGGCACACCGTCGCAATCCCCATGGCGCGGCCCCGGATGCGCGTGGGGAATATCTCCGACATGACCACCCAGACCACCGGCCCGACCGAGAACGCAAAGCACGCGATGTAGCCCAACACAAACGGAAGCACCCAAGGGCCGCCGGCCGCCCCGGGCCGGAAC
>Ga0272441_10015426_pt1 | contig 10699 bp, 6 predicted proteins | sample SSMProp6N_FD_193582 | JGI IMG/M metagenome (GOLD analysis project Ga0272441, IMG submission 193582) | Marine sediment archaeal communities from Little Sippewissett salt marsh, Falmouth, MA, United States - SSM-Prop-6N | ecosystem: Environmental > Aquatic > Marine > Wetlands > Sediment ...
GTCATTTCAAATACCGCATTCCACATCGCTTCCGCCTCCGCCGACCATTCGTATCCCCGTCGGCTCATGGCTTTCTGTGCCGTCCCATACAGGGTGCGCTTGCCGAAACCTTTCGTGACGTTTCCCTCAATAAACCAGGCAAACGATGGGATGTGCTTGGGCAACGGCTTGCCCGTGGCCATAATGATCGCCATCGCGCCCAGGTAGGAGCCCGTATTCAACAGGGTTCCGATCGACGTTTTCGTATGGTCTCCAATGAGTGAACCGACTTTCGTCGATCCGGTATCAATAGATTTCCTCCCATCCAGCATGACGGAGACATTGGAATAATCGTTTTTCAAATCGCTGTTGGTTGTGAGGGCTCCAAGATTGATCCACTCACCCACGTAACTATGACCGAGAAAACCATCGTGGTACTTATTCGAGTAACCATGTATGATCGACTCTTCCACCTCCCCGCCGATCCTGCACATGGGCCCTATACTATTGCCTTCACGGCACTTAGCGCCTAAAAGAATTGAATCTTTCCCGATATAACACGGTCCTTCGATCCGGCTGAAAGGATGTATCTCCACCCCCTCGTCGATATAGATCGGGCCGTTCTCGGCGTCGATAACGACCATAGGGTGCAGTTTTGCCTTCGGAGCAATGTATACGTCCTTTTTGTTGCCCCGAATGGTGACGGGCTCTTCCATTTCGCCCTCGATTCCGCTACGTCCGGCAGCTTTAAAATCAGCCGTTATCTGTTCGGCATTGGCCAGCACGAGATCCCACGTGTATTGCCACGTCGGCAATTTACATGGCACATTCGGCAAACTTGACTTGGCCGTAGTGATAAACGTCTCTACATCATCTGCTACCCATCCTTTATTATCCTTTTTATTAATCTGGGCATAGAGCACTTGTCCTTCGTCATCCAGGCCGATCTGGCTTTTATCGTTACCAGGAACGTTAAAACTATCGGCCTTGATCCGCGGATCCACAAGCATTAAATCTTCGTCGTTCAAAGATGTTACATCGTTAACCGGTTTGTCCGTCCGCGTTTTATAATAATCGGCCATATAATCAGGCACGAAATAGGCCACATCATCCGGCCTGATCCGGGTCATGAGCTTGTCTTCGAGAGAGCTCATACCGCACCGAAGCTCCCAGATAGGCCGCCCGAATACAAGAGGGTAAAAATAACTTCTTTTTTCACATAAACTGTCGATTAATACCAATCGCATTGAGATTCCTTAATTTATTGCAGACATATATTTATACAAATCACGGGCTCTAAGTATGAATGCCCCGAAACATCGAAACGAATTCTACCAAAAAGACAAAATCACGTCCACCTTAAAGGGCGTATGAATATAAAAATTCCGAGATCGTTCGTATAGCCAGTCTTTTCTTGCTATCTTCTACAAATTCAATATATTAATTCATATACCTTCGATATTAACGCTTTACTGGACCGACGGATTATGACAATACGAAAAAACATGATAAAAGCTAACTTGTCTAAAGTGGCCATTACAATTCTACTGTTTTCCATACTGATATGGGGACCAATCCATAACGCCGTTGGCGCACCGCGTTCACGAGATCAGCTAAGGATAATAAAAAAACCCTCCGCCCAAGAGACATTGGACTTAAGTCAGATTCCATACAAGATATTGTTCGAGACTTACCGCAGAACAGAAAAAGGGTTCAATTGGGAGCTTTTCCAGATCGATGCGGATGGTTCCAATCCTATCAATCTTACACAAACCCCCAATCTAGATGAAATGTATCCTCATGCTTCGCCTGATGGAACAAAAATATGCTTCGTTGTTGACGAGGGCATAGGCCGTCGGAAGGTTCGTAATGTCTATTACATGAACATCGATGGATCGGAACGGATAAAGGTGGCGACGAACGCTCGCCAGCCGTGTTGGAGCCCCGATGGTAAAAAGATTGCCTATCTTAAGGGAGAATATGAACGATACAGCACGAGAGAATATGCAACCTCAGAACTCTTCATGTACGACATTCATACCCAGCGACACACGCCGCATGTGAATAAAACGTTACACCATCTTTACGCCATTTGCTGGTCGCCCGATGGCAATTGGTTTCTCTGTGCTGTTCACGGGGGCATGGGGTACAGCGATACGATCCTTGCTTTCGACGCCGATGGCACGCGCGTCTTCGATCTGGAACGCTGGGGAGTGAAAGGATGTCGGCCGGAACTGAGTCTCGATGGCCGACGGATGGTGTGGGGTGAAACGGACTGGGACTTATGTCTCGGCGATATTAAGCTCAGCACGCATGCACCTCAAGTCACGAACGTGCACAAAGTCGTTCAGTGTATGCGGTCATCCAAAGTCTATCACGTTGACTTTTCACCGGATGGCAAGCATATCGTCTTCAGTTACGGCCCATCCAGAGGAGGCCAGCAGGTCGGCGGCAAAGCCAGAGGCTGGAATCTCTGCGTGAGCGATCTATCCGGAAAATGGGTGAAAATCACCACCGACGGCCAGCACAATAAGGAACCCGACTGGGTTCCGATCCCATCGACGAATCCTAAAGAAAAGGAGATCAAATGACAGGCAAATGCCATATCACAAGCAGCAGACGATTTGGGTACATCACCCGCGTTTTTCTGATTCTCTCTTTCAGCCTTTTTCCAGTAAATACGGTCCCCTGTCAATCAAGCCAAAAAGACTTAAGAAAAACCCCCTATCCGCGAGCCGAATTACAACTTGAAGACGTCCCTTTTAAAATTGTTTACGAGAACTTCCGCAAAACAAACGGTAAAGAGAACTGGGAGCTATACTTAGTCAATGCGGACGGCTCGAATCCTGTCAATCTGACTAATACACCCGATGCGGACGAGATGTATCCTCATGCGTCGCCGGATGGGATGAAGATTTGTTGTGTCGCCGATGAGATCGTGAATACCAAGAAGGTTAGAAACGTATATTGCATGAATATTGACGGAACGGATCGCGTGAAAGTCGCCGACAATGCACGCCAGCCCTGCTGGGGGCCGGATAGCAAAACAATCGCGTATTTACCCGGCGAATTCGATCGCTATACCATCAAAGATTATGCTACGAAGGGACTTGTCTTTTACGACCTGAAAACCCGCGAACACCGAGAGCACCGAAACAAAAAGCTATATCATCTCTATAATATTTCCTGGTCGCCCGACGGTGAATGGTTTCTTGCCACCGTACATGGAGGTATGGACTTCAAACATGCTATATTGGCTTTTAAGACCGATGGCACAAACATCTACGATTTAACCAAGTTTGGAGTCACGGGTTGCCGGCCCGAATTTAGCCCGGAGGGCAAGAGGATAACATGGGGATTGACGGACTGGGACTTATGCACGGCCAATATCGATCTGACAACCGGTGAACCTCAGGTCACAGACGTTCGCCGCGTGATCAAGTGTCGAAAAGAGTACGAGGTCTATCATACGGATTTCTCGCCGGATGGTAAGTATCTCGCGTTCAGCCATGGCCCCAAGGCCACCGAAATGGTTGGCGGCATGGCGCCCGGCTGGAATATCTGCGTGGCGGATCTGACGACGGGTAAGTGGGTCGAAATCACCACCGACGGCAAACACAGTAAGGAGCCGGATTGGGTACCGATGAGCAAAGGGGGCTGATAGCGTATAAAATGGGAGGTATCCAAAAATGAAACCAACAAAAATAATCTGCTTAGTCTTACCCTTAATGCTTATCGCTGCGGGATTCAAGAGCGAACCGGAAAAAGGCAATGAATTCAGCAAATCACTTTTTCAGGCAGCAGTTAAAGGGGACGTTGCCCGAATCAAATCCCTCCTCTCGAACGGGGCCGACGTCAACGCAAAGGATAAGTTCGGCTGGACGGCTCTTCATTTCGCAGCGAACCTCGGCGCGCAGGATATGGCGAATATCCTTATCGCAAGCGGGGGCGATGTCAATGCAAAAGACAAGGGTGGCGATACACCTCTGCACGTAGCCGTCCAGTTGGGCCACAAAGCCCTGGTGGACCTGTTTCTTGACAAAGGCGGTGATGTGAACCTCAAGCGTGAGGAAGGCTCGACGCTTCTGCACATCGCCGCCACAAAGGGGCACACGCAGTTAGCTGAGCTCCTTATCGCCCGGGGTGCCGATATCGACGCGCCGGGGCCGAACGGCCAGACGCCTCTTCACTCAGCCTGCCGAATAGGCCGGATAGGTTCCATTGAATGCTTGATCGCCCATGGTGCCAAGCTCAACGTGGAGGATGATTGGGGTCGAACGCCCCTGCTCGGGGCCGCGGCGGCAGGCCAGTGCGAAGCGATTGAGGCACTCATTGCTGGCGGTGGCACGGCGTTACACATTGCAGCCGCTTTCGGCCTCGATGAGGTAGCTGAACTGCTCTTAGCCAAGGGGGCAAGCACCGAGGAATGGAACCGTCGAGGCCACACACCGCTACATCCTGCCGCATGGGGTGGCAATGAGGCTATTATGGCGTTGTTGCTGGATCGGGGAGCGAACGTCAATACACGCGGTAAACGGAATAATGATTCACCCCTGCACTTCGCAGCTGCGGGGGGCCACGGGAATATCGTCAGTCTGCTCATAGATAAGGGTGCCGACATTGAGGCCAAAGACCGTGACGGCTTGACACCACTGCACTATGCAGCTCGACGAGACGAGGGAATTGCGGCGATCGAAGAATTAATCGACAAAGGCGCCAATATCAATGCAAGGAATAACGAGGAGCGTACGCCTTTGCACTTGGCGGTGGGATGGGGAAGAAAAGAGAATGTGAAACTGCTGATTGATAAGGGTGCGGAGGTTGAAACGGAAGATAAGGAGGGCATGACACCGCTGCACTGCGCGGGCGAGGACAACAATGAATCCCTCGTCGCGCTGTTGACCGAGAAGGGCGCTCGTGTCTCTTCGATCCAATTAGCTGCTTGCATTGGAGACCTGGAGAAGGTACGTGAATTCGTCGAACAGAACGCCGACATAAACGCCAAGGACAAGGGCGGCTCAACAGCCCTTTACTGGGCCCTCCGCACAAAGCGCAAAGATATCGCGGAATTCCTCATCGGCAAAGGTGCTGAAGTCAACCTGAAGGGCTGTGATGGCCTGACACCGCTGCATCTGGCATGCCGGCACGGCTTTAAGGAAATCGTAGAGCTTCTGCTTGCCAAAGGCGCGGATATTTACAGGAAAATAGATAACAGTCAAGGCCAGACGCCGCTGCATCAGGCAACCCGTGGCGGGCACAAGGAGATCGTGGAACTGATCCTGAGCCGTGGCGTTGCCGTGGATAGCCGAAATAAATTACTCGATACGCCGCTCATATGTGCCTGTGAAAGAGGACATTTAGACGTGATAGAGATGCTACTCGACAAAGGCGCCAACATCGAGGCCAAGAACAGATGGGGCCAGGGCCCCCTACATGTCGCAGTACTCAATACGGAATGGTACAACATGCCAAACGATGTCGTGAAGCTGCTGTTAGCCAAAGGGGCCGACATCCATGCTCGGACACACTATGATACTACGCCGCTTCACTCGGTAATTGAAGAAGGTAACATCGTGATAGTCAAACAGCTCCTGGCCAATGGTGCGGACCTACGGCGGCGACAGTTTGAACTTGCTCCTGTTGCCTTGGCGATGAAGGTCGATGAGCCGGGAATCGTCAGACTGCTCATGGAAAAAGGTGCTGAATATTCGCCTGTCCATGTAGCTGCTTTTTTGGGAAACCTGGACGAAATCAAGAGCTATCTGGCCAAGGGAGGCAACGTCAATGCGGAGGACCCATCGCGACTGACATTGTTGGCATGTGCGGTCTGCGGTGGCCACAAGACAGTTGCCAAGTTGCTTCTGAATAAGGGCGCCGATGTTAATCTTCAATCCGGATCCGCCTGGGCGGCACTGCATTGGGCCAGCATGACGGGGCGTGACGAGATGGCTAAAATGCTGCTTGACGAGGGAGCGGACATGGCATTGAGAGATCGGTGGGGATGCACAGCTCTGTACCATGCGGCTTCGAGATACCGCGGGGATACGGTCGTCGAGACACTGCTCGAAATGGGAACCGACGTTAATACCAAGACCGGCGTCATATTAGCTGAAGGCCAGGCTGATGAAGGATGGACACCCCTGCATGCGGCGTGCACGACAGGTAGTGTCCCTGTCGTAGAATTGCTTCTTGACCATGGAGCGAATGTCTCAGTCAAAACGAAAAACGGTTGTACGGCACTTTTGCTGGCTGATGAGCGAGAATTCGACGAAATCGTGGAACTGTTGCGTAAGTCCGGGGCTGAAAGCCATTCGGAATGAAACAAATTTGGCATAAAAGAACACGAAATAAGTCTCAGTAGGATACAAGGAGAATACGATGAGAAAAACATTTGACCCTGAGACAAACGCATCGTGTACGTGCATTTTTCTTTGTCTCTGTATTTCATCGTTCGTAGCGGCTGCACAAGGATCTCAACCTACAGTTGAATCCCAACTGCCTCAGGAGCCTTGCGACCAATCCGAGATCGATCTCAAGGCGATTCCGTTCAAAATCATCTACGAAACCTATCGGGAAACCGACGGCGAGGAGAACTGGGAATTATTCCTAATAAATGCTGACGGATCCAACGCGACCAACCTGACCCGGACGAAGGATGTTGACGAGATGTATCCCCGTGTCTCTCCCGATGGGACAAAGATCTGCTTTGTTGTGGACGAGGGAACGGGCAGAAGCAAGGCTCGCAATGTTTACTATTTAGACATTGAAGGATCCGGCCGGGTGAAGGTTGCCGATAACGCCCGGCAGCCATGCTGGAGTCCAGACAGTAAGACCATTGCCTATGTCAAGGGCGAATATGAACGTTATACGACCCGAGCCTACGGCACCAAAGGATTGTTCTTATACGATTTGGCAACTGGCAAACGTACGCAACACCCAAACAAAGATCTGCACCATATCTACAACATTTGTTGGTCGGCGGAAGGCAACTGATTTATTGCGATCGTGACCGGCGGAATGGGATTTGATCACAATATTATTGCTATTGAAGCACACGGAACCACCGTGTTTGACTTAAGCAAGTACGGGATTGACGGATGTCGTCCTGACCTGAGTCTCAATGGTGCAAAGGCCACATGGGGGCAGAGCGACTGGGACTTGTATGTGGCCGATATTGACCTGAGCCTGTCGGTACCTCGGGTGGCTGATATTCGCGGCGTTGTCAAGTGCAGGAAGAGATACCATGTCTCTCACACGGACTTGTCACCCGACGGTCGTTACATCGCTTTTGGCTATGGCCCTGCGTTGAACTACTCAGTGGGTCATAAAGCGCAAGAATGGGACATTTGTGTCAGTGACCTGTCCGGTAAGTGGGTCAAAGTCACGACCGATGGCAAGCACAACAAGGAGCCCGACTGGGTTCCAGCTCGAACATTAAGCCAGTGATTGACGGAAGAGCAGTTTTTCAGGAGTTTGAAAGATGTCGATGCGATTTACCAGAGACATAACCATAGTCTTTTTTCTTTTTCTTATTTTGCCGTTTTACTCCGGTTGTCGACGTTCTGAGGATACAAGCAACCAACCACAAGTAATAAAGACCCAAACCGGCATCGAAATGGTGGTCCTCCCCGGCGGCTGGTTCGAGATGGGAAGCACGAAAGGCGGTCCCGACGAGTCGCCCGTGCACAAAGTCTGGGTTAGCCCCTTTTGGATGGACCGGTATGAGGTCGTCCAGGAAGAATTCAAGAAGCACCAGATTTCTGATCCGTCTCACTTCAAAAATCCAAAGAATCCCCTGGAACAAATCAACTGGACGGACGCCGCCATCTATTGCAATGAGCGATCTCTCGCTGAGGGGCTTGAGCCGTGCTACGACGAGGAAACATGGGAGTGCAATTTCGATGCGAACGGATATCGACTGCCCACGGAAGCCGAATGGGAATATGCTTGCCGGGCGGGGACGAGCACGGAATACAGCTTCGGCAACAGCTCGCGGCAACTCAAAGCTTACGGGTGGTACATTGATAATTCATCGAAAAAAACCCAACTTGTCGGACAGAAGCCACCTAATCCGTGGGGACTTTATGACATGCACGGAAATGTGGCGGAATGGTGCAACGATCTGTACGCTGTGGATTATTATACAAATTCCCCTGAGAAAGATCCAAGAGGTCCTTCGGACGGCAAGGAAAGGGTCCTGCGCGGCGGGGCCTGGAATTCCAGCGCCGAGGCATGCCGATCCGCTTATCGCACGAGTGATCCTTCCATCGATGATACATGCCTGGCCAGCGATGCCATCGGATTCCGCTGTGTCAGAAGTGCACCAAACAATGAATCGAGCGAGCCGAATATGACAAGTGAAAGCCAAGCCCAAAAGACGAAAAAGACCGGATTTGTTTACGATCCTATCTACCTCGAACACAAAACTACTCCCGGCCACCCAGAAAACCCGGAACGATTGGTTCACATCCTCAATAAGCTGAAGGCGGAGGGACTCTATTCTCAATTGGTCGAACTCAAGCCTCGCCCTGCCGACCTCAACTGGATCGAAACCGTTCACTCGCGCGAATACATCGAGCGTGCCCGGAAGTTTTGTGAGGGCGGCGCCGGTTATCTGGACTCCCTCGACGTTCCGATATCACGAAGGTCATATGAAGCCGCATTGATGGCCGCCGGTGGAATGCTTACGGCGATTGACGCCGTCATGGAGCAGGATGTCACCAATGCGTTCTGTGCCGTTCGTCCGCCCGGCCACCATGCGCTCGAGGACAAGGCCATGGGATTCTGTATCTTCAACAACATCGCCATCGGCGCGCGATACATTCAAAAAAAACATCAGTTATCCAAGATACTTATCGTCGATTGGGACGTTCACCACGGCAACGGAACCCAAGCGGAATTTTATGACGATCCTAATGTGCTCTACTTTAGCGTTCATCAATATCCCTTCTATCCGGGCACCGGGAGCCAGGCGGAAAGAGGTAGCGGCAGCGGCTTGAATTCCATTATCAACGTCCCCTTGCCGGCCGGTTCGGGAGATGATGACTACGTGGGCGCCTTCGAAAAAACGCTGGCCCCTGCGGCGTTCGCATTCTCACCGGACTTTGTCCTGATTTCAGCCGGATTCGACGCTCATAAAGACGATCTGCTCGGCGCCATGAGAGTCACTCAGCAAGGATTTGCGAAACTCACGCAAATCGTCAAGGGCATTGCAGAGAAGTGTTGCTCAGGGCGGATCGTTTCGACACTTGAAGGCGGCTATGGCCTGGAAGGGCTCGCCGCCTCCGTAGAAGCTCATATTCGTGTTTTAATGAGGGATCCCGCTTAGCGGGAATCCAGATAGAAGGTCGCCTATGCTGTTTCACACCTGGCCGTTCGCCGTCTTCTTCCTGATCGTCTATCTCATTTACCTGGCGCTGAAAGAAACCAGATTCCGACTTCTCTGGCTTTTGGCTTCCTCCTATTTCTTCTATGGCTGGTTCAATCCGCTCTATGTGGTTCTAATCTTTTATTCGAGCCTGGTCGATTACACCGTCGCCGCGAGAATGGAAAAAAGCAACCATCGAAAAATGTGGCTTTCAGTCAGCATTATAAATAATATCACCCTTCTCAGTTTCTTCAAATATGGCGGTTTTGTCACCGATAACATAAATAACCTCATGTCTTTTGTAAACATTCCCTATGCGATCCCAACTCCCGGATGGCTTTTGCCTGTTGGAATATCGTTTTACGTCTTCCAGTCCATGAGCTACACGATTGACTTCTACCGCGGCAATGTAGAAAGAGAACGGAGTTTCATCAGGTATGCTACTTTCGTCTCTCTTTTCCCCCGATTACTGGCTGGCCCAATCGAGAGAGCCAAGAATCTATTGCCTCAGTTGGACAAAACAACCAAGTTCTCCAGCCAGGACATTACGGATGGGCTCTCGTTATTCGTCGTGGGTCTTTTCAAAAAAATCGCCTTGGCGGATTATCTCGCCCTTTACGTTGACAAGGTCTATACCGCTCCCGAGCAATTCCAATCTCCCGCTTTGATCCTCGCGACGTTTCTATTCGCCTGGCAGATCTATTTCGACTTCAGCGGCTACACAGACATGGCGCGGGGCGTGGCCAGAATCATGGGCTTTCGTCTAATGCTGAATTTCAACAATCCGTATCTTGCGACGAGCCTGGGCGATTTCTGGGGCCGATGGCACATTAGCCTGTCCTCGTGGTTCAAGGATTATGTGTACATCCCGCTCGGCGGCAACCGCAAGGGCACTTTCAACACCTATCGAAACATGTTCTTGACGATGGTGATTTCAGGATTATGGCACGGTGCGGCCTGGACCTTCATTCTCTGGGGCGCGATCCACGCGTTCGGTCGCTTTCTCACGCGCGAGATGGAAAGGACAACGTTCTACAGAGAAAAAGTGCCAACACTTGTCAAGCAGCTTTTCGTGTTCACCCTTGTCACCTTCGCCTGGATTTTCTTTAGGGCGGAAAACATTGGCGATGCCTGGATCATTATCACACGGATATTCAGCTCCGGATGGGCCAATCCTTCTTGTCCGATATTGGCGTTGGCTCTGGTCTTTGCGGTCTGGCTCTACGAATATGTCTATGAATCCAGGATCAGATGGCTCCTTGAGCTAAGAGCTGTGCGTATCGGAATCGTTGTCCTTATGATTTTCTACCTCATGGTTTTTGCTCCTTCAAGTGAACAGGGATTTATTTATCT
>Ga0272441_10015427_pt1 | contig 10699 bp, 10 predicted proteins | sample SSMProp6N_FD_193582 | JGI IMG/M metagenome (GOLD analysis project Ga0272441, IMG submission 193582) | Marine sediment archaeal communities from Little Sippewissett salt marsh, Falmouth, MA, United States - SSM-Prop-6N | ecosystem: Environmental > Aquatic > Marine > Wetlands > Sediment ...
CCGTCTGAAAAGAAGCGGAAAAAGAGATAAGGTCAGGCTTTTCAAGAGCTTAGAACGAACGAGTGCATCTTTTAGGTCCCCTGTTCCACAAGGAAGAGGGGACTTATTATTTAACAGGTCACAGGGTCACAGAGTCACAGAGTCACAGAGATGCGGGTTATTCTGTGACGTGTGACTTGGTGACTCAGTGACTTTTACAGAGGGATAAAAGATGATTAAAGTCAAGCGCGCGCTGGTCAGTGTTTCCGATAAAACAGGGATCGTTGAATTCTGCCAGGGGCTTTTGGCCCTGGGGGCTCAGATCCTGTCAACCGGCGGGACGGCAAAGGCCTTACGGACGGCCGGGATTGCGGTGACGGAGGTTGCGGATTATACAGGATCTCCGGAGATTTTAAGCGGCCGGGTGAAGACCCTGCACCCCAAAATTCATGGTGGGCTTTTGGCGGTGCGCGAGGATCCGGAACACATGCGTCAGGCCCAGGAACAGGATATCGGGCTGATCGATATGGTGGTCGTGAATCTCTATCCGTTTGAAAAGATCATTGCAAAAAAGAATGTGGATTTTGAGGATGCGATCGAGAATATTGATATCGGCGGCCCCGCCATGCTGAGGTCGGCGGCGAAGAATTTTCGCAATGTTGCGGTTGTATCCAATCCGGAAAGGTATCCCGAGATCCTGAAGGAATTGCAGGAAAACAGCGGGATGCTTCCGGACACGGTTCTGATGAATCTGGCAATCGAGACATTCGGGCATACAGCGCGGTATGACAGCGTCATTTTTGATTTTTTGAAAAAACGCAAGAGTTCCGGCGGGTTTTCCGGACTGCCGGATGAGTTTCTTTTGCGGCTGGTCAAGGACCGTGACCTGAGATACGGAGAGAATCCGCATCAGACAGCCGCGTTTTATCGGTATGAGGGGACAGAGCGGTTCGGTCTGGCAAAGATGAAACAGCTTAATGGTAAAGAGTTGTCGTTTAATAATCTGCTGGATTTGCATGCCGCTTATGAGATGGTTAAGAATTTCAAAAATCCGGCGGCCGTGGTTATCAAGCATAACAATCCAACGGGTGCGGCAGAGGCACAGACACTGTCTGCCGCTTACAAGAACGCCTATCACTGCGACACGCTTTCGGCCTTCGGCGGGATCATCGGTTTGAACAAAAAAGTGGATGCGGCCACGGCCGATCAGATTGCCAAAAGCGGCTTCATGGAATGCGTGATCGCGCCGGCCTTTGACGGGACAGCGCTCAATGTCCTGCGCACGAAAAAAAATCTGCGTGTTATTCAGCTGAAACTGAAAGACCTGGAGACTTTGGAGTACGTCATAAAACAGGTTGACGGCGGTTTGCTGATTCAGGAGAAAGACCGCAAGGATATCTCTGTCAAAGATTTGCGGACGGTCACTAAGAAAAAAGCAACACCGGCTCAAACAGAGTCATTGCTGTTCGGGTGGAAGGTAATCAGGCATATTCGTTCGAATGCCATTATCCTGGTTAAAGGAAGGCGCATTGTCGGGATCGGGTGCGGCCAGACAAGCCGTGTCGGGAGTATGAAGATCGCGATTGATAAGGCCGGAAAAGAGGCGAAGGGCGCTCTGTTGATTTCGGATGCGTTTCTTCCGCACATTGATAATGTGCAGACAGCGGCTAAGGCCGGGATCAAGGCGATCATTCAGACCGGCGGTTCGATCGCGGATGATGACGTGATCGCTGAGGCCGACAGACGTAAAATGGCCATGGTTATGACTGGATGCCGGCATTTTAAACATTAAAAAGACACTGAGACACTAGGACGCTAGACACTATGTTGTTTCTAGTGTCGTAGTGCTTTTTTAAAATGACTTATCAGCAAGCCCTCCAATATCTGAATTCCCTCACGAATTTCGAAACTCATCTGGATAAGATCGGCCCGAAAGATTTTTCTTTAGATGGATTTCGGAGTCTTCTTTCCCGTCTTGGCGATCCGCACACGTATTTAAAGTCTGTCCATATCGCCGGAAGCAAGGGCAAGGGTTCAACAGCGGTTCTGACAGCGGAGATGCTTAAGGTTGCCGGATACCGCGTCGGCCTGTATACATCTCCGCACCTTTATGATGTCCGGGAGCGTATCCGTATTCTGGATACGCAGGATGATGCTCAAAAGGAGGCGTTATTTTCCGGATGTATTTCAGCGAAAGATTTTGCGCAGGCTATTGACGGTGTTTTGAGAACAGCGCACAAAGATCCGCTTTTGAGTCCGACATATTTTGAGTGTCTGACGGCCGCGGCCTTCTTGTATTTTTATGAAAAAGCCGTCAATTTTATTGTCCTGGAGACAGGGCTGGGCGGGCGTCTGGATGCGACGAATGTTACAAATCCTTTGGTCTGCGGGATCACCATGATCGATCTGGAGCATACGAGGATTTTGGGCGATACGCTCAAGCAGATCGCCTTTGAGAAGGCCGGGATCATTAAAACCGGATGTCTTGGCGTTGTCTCTGCAGGTCAGGCCCCGGAAGCGAGACGGGTTATTGAACAACGGTGTCGGGAAAAGGGCGTTGATGTCTTTTTTGTCGGCGAACAAATCGACAGATACGCATGCCCTCCGCAGCTTTTTGAGGAGTTCCACAGTATGAATGTCAGCATGGCAGCCGGGATGGTGCGGATATTGGATCGCGCTGGGTATCGCGTGGAAAAGGAGGATGTCCAAAAGGCCGTGGAGGTGACGCGCTGGCCGGGACGGATGGAGGTGGCCGGGGATGATCCGCTCGTTATTATTGACGGGGCGCATACCGCAGAATCTAGCCGTTTGGTCGCCGAATCCATTCAGAAACATTATCCTGGACGAAGGATTGTTCTGGTTTTGGGGATGGGCAGGGATAAAGATCAATATCATATTGTGGAACATTTTGCTAAAATGGCAGATACAGCGGTTTTGACGCGCTCCTCGCATCAGCGGGCGGATGTCCTGGATGATCCGAAGATTGATGATATTTTTCGAAGATACAGCGTCAAGGTTGTTCGAGAAGACCAGGTGCAAAAGGCGGTTTCCGTTGCTATGGCCCAGGCCGTCGGAGAGAGGATGGTCCTGATTGTCGGATCGATCTTTCTGGCGGCAGAAGCACGGCAATATTTTATTAAAAATCCGAATAGCGAAATTCGAATGCTTAAAGTTTAAATATTTTGGATTTGTAAATTTCTTCGGATTTCGATTTTTGAATTTTGAAATATTATGAGTAAATTCTATGACATGGGAGATACGATTGCTGCAATCTCCACTCCTTCGGGGATGGGCGGGATCGGGATTGTGCGTCTCAGCGGCCCTGAAGCCGTGGTGATCGCCGACCGGATGTTCGTGAGCAGGAAAGGAAAGACTCCGGCGTCTTTTGCTTCTTATACGGTCCATTATGGTGATGTGATTTGTCGTAAAGACGAAGAGACCGAGGTTGTTGATGAGGCCTTGATGACTGTCATGAAGGCCCCGAAGAGCTATACCTGTGAAGATGTAGTTGAGATCAGCTGCCACGGCGGAAGCGCGGCGGTTAATGTGATTCTTCAATTGGCGCTGCAGCTCGGGGCGCGGCTGGCCGGTCCCGGGGAATTCACAAAACGCGCGTTTTTAAACGGGCGGATCGATCTGGCTCAGGCCGAGGCCGTGCTTGATGTAATACGGGCTAAGACATCCATTGGCCTGTCTGTTTCTGAACATCAGTTGAAGGGAGAGCTGACCCGGCGGCTGGAGGGAATCCGGGCTGAGATGATGGAGATCTATGTTCAGCTGGAGGCCCTGGTCAATTTTCCTGATGATAAGGCAGAGAATTCTGTCTTGGAGGGTGCGCGGAAAAGATTGGCGGACATTCGTGAAAAAATGCAGGTCCTTTTATCGACGGCAGATCAGGGGCGGATTTTACGGGAGGGCGTTAAGATCGTTTTATGCGGCAAGCCCAATGTCGGTAAATCGTCTCTTTTAAATATTTTGTTGCGTCAGCCCAGGGCGATTGTGTCCGCCATCGAGGGAACGACCCGCGATACCATCGAGGAGTTGGCGCAGATCGAGGGCATCCCGTTTCAGATCGTTGATACCGCGGGGATCTTAAACCCCCGGGATGAGATCGAGACGGAGGCGGTCAGGCGCAGTCACCTGCATATGGAGGAGGCGGATCTTGTCTTGTTTTTGGTGGATGCAAGCGTTGCGTTGAGCCAGCAGGATCGTCGCCTGGCGGAAAAACTGCATGATCGAGACGTGATTGTTGTCTTAAACAAGATAGATCTCGAGATTCAGGTCAGCGAAAAGGATCTAAAAAAACTTTTTCCCGAAAGCGATATTCATCCGGTCTCGGCGTTAACGGGTGAAGGGATCGACACCCTGCGGCGGCAGAAAATTTTACATCATGTTCTTCATGGAAGAAGGATTGAGGCCCGGGAGATCCTGCTCACGAATGTCCGGCACATCGCCGCACTTCAAAAGGCGCTTGGTGATGTAGAGTCGGCAGGATGTTCTTCAGAGACGGACACCCCTCCTGAATTCATATCAGAGTATATCAAATCCGCTGTTCAGGAATTAGACCGTATCACCGGCCGGGATGTCGACGAAGATTTTATTGAACAGATTTTTTCTCAGTTTTGTATCGGGAAATAAAGGGCATCTGCCGGATTTTTCAAGCTCTCCTGATAGATTTCGCGTCCCATATCCGTGATCGCTTTCATTAAGGCCTCATCTTGCAAAATATTGACGATTTTCGGATCTTCGAGAAGAGATATGGCATTATTGCTGTAGATTTTGTTTAAGACATTCTGATTTTCTGTGATGTATCTGATTTTTGGATTGGAGAAAAAGGATTTATATTCTGGTTTATTTTTGTATTTTTGGATCAGCGTCCTATTACGAAATACGGATATGGTGAGGAGGACCCTTTTTATAGTCGGGAAAGGGGTGATGAGTCTTTGATAAAAGATTTCGTAAGCGGTTGAAAGACTGAAATCTTTTTGCAGTTGACCCAGCCCCAAGAAGTTATTGGGGAGCAAAAAGATAAAGATACTTAGGAAGGCCAGAAGTGTTCCGTTCCATACGGAATTTATGGTTCCGCCGCAAAGACGGCTGACCCAAAAAACATATCCTCGGTATTTTCTTGATACGGCCTGTTTTCCGAGAAAGATTATCACGTGCAACAAGAGCGTTGACACAGCTGTTCCGATGAGCGTGATTTTTAAAGCGGCGATGATGTTATTTGTCAGATCGTAGTTTATGGCCCCCAGGATAGACCAGAAGGCCAGGCAGACAGGGCCGATGAGGCTGGGCAGAATGCCTTTTAAGGCCCCTCGAAAAAAGAAAAATCCTAAACAGCACAGATAAAAAATGTCGAATGAATTCATAAACGATATTCCATAGTCTATTTTACAGCAATTTCTTTAAGAGTAGTATAGAGCAAATCGCATTGTGCAGGGATAGAATTTTTAATCTTTTTTATGCGAAGGAAAACTACTGTTTTGCCGGAACATTATTTGCGGAGACCCAGAATAAATTGGTAAGTAATGTAGGGGAGAAAGATGGCTCCAAAGCAGAATAAGAGAATAAACACTGTTGTTAACATATGTTTTATTGCGGCCGAGATGGGAATCTTTTTTTTTTGGTTGCGGAGACGCTTAAGGGCCAGATAGTCGTTCAGCGATTGTTTTTGGAAGCCGCGCTCTCTATAATTACGGGCCAGCCGCTCTTTTTCTTCCTTTTCTAGGCGTTCTTGATAGGAATCGTCCATAACTTTTTACCTTTGAAATATATTTTTTGCAATAGTATATCATAAATTATTTTTTTTACAACTTTTGAGAATTTACTATTTGCTGGAGGATGAAAAAGAACAAATTTTTTGATTGATTATATATATAATCGGAATAAAATACCAAATAGAGTCTATAAATAGGGAAATGAACAGGTAGAGATTATGGGATCTATTAATCAACGCAAATTTAACAGAAAAAGATGCATGGTGCAGGTTGAGGGGGAAGAGAGCGGCGTATTCGGCGATCTGTGTGCGCTGGATATCAGTCGCGGAGGAATGGGTTTTATTTCTCACAAGGCGATTCCTTTGCATAAAAAGATTCCAGTGGAAGTGGAGGCGGGCATTGGCCATGAACCTATTGTGATGTTAGGAGAGGTGAAATGGGTTAGGCCGCTTAAACAGCAAGGGCAATATCGGATCGGCATGAAATTTGTTAAGGTGCTTTCCTCCGGATCACGGTCCCGCTTGACTTGTTATTTTGGAGAATAGGAAATGGAACAAGTTCTAACTGAGAGAGACAATCGGCTTTTTCAACGTTTTTCTGTCCGTTTTCCAGTAAAATTTAAACATTCACGAGAATCCTTTGGTTCGGATGTCTTTTTAAGAGACGCATCTGCGCAGGGTCTTCGGTTAACGACAAAAAAGAGGATGTTCCTTCACGACAGCTTGTCGCTTCTGGTCAACCTTCCGGATGGAAAAGAGCCCTTGACATTAAACGGCCGTGTTGTCTGGACCAAGACAAAAGGTCCTGATTTATGGGATGTGGGTCTGGAATTCCATAAGATCAATTTTATGAACCTCCACCGTATTTTTCATATCTTAATGCCTGAAGAATAAAAACGGCTTTTTATATGTTTAAGTCAGGCGGCTCCGTAATATGTTGCGTGTCGAGCGCGGTTTTTTAAAGAACACAACTCTTTTGTTTTTAAAAGGTTATTAAAGAGCGGTCTTTGAAATTCTGGACTTCGGCCTCGACTATTTTATTTACATTTAATAACCAGCGTGCTAAAATATCCCTCCATTATCATCCTAAAAATTACTATTTATAGTAATATAAAGTAGTATAAAGTAGCACAAAAAAGAAGAAGTTAGGGAGCGCATACGTATGAAAAAATGCGTACTTGCAGGGCTGACCGCCTGGATGATTTTTTTTACAGCGGGTTGCGGAAATGTTCACCAGGGGGACCCCAATGCGATTACCGTCTGGCATTGGATGGCCGACCGCCATGAGGCCTTTCTTCAATTGGCTGAAAGGTATAAAGAAAAAACAGGTGTTGCGGTCAATTTCCAACTGTTCACTCCTTCAGACATCTATTCCCAAAAAATCACTGCTGCCGCCCAGGCAGGGATTCTTCCGGACATTTTCGGTATTCTCGATAAAACATCGGTGATTGCTGAATTTATTAAGAGCGGATTTGTTTTAAATCTCAAGGATACATTTGCTGAAAATGACAGCGAATGGCAGCGCCGGTTTTTTGAAAAGGCCCTTGCCGTGAATGCGTTTGAAAAAGGCAATACGTATGGTCTTGAACCAGGTATTTACGGCGTGCCGCTTGATATGACCAATATGCAGATGGTCTACAACAAGAAATTGTTAAAAGACGCCGGGATTGAAATGCCTCCATCCACATTTGATGAGTTTGTTGCTATGGCGCCTAAATTGAGGGCTATTGGTGTGACGCCGTTTGTTTCGGGCTGGGGGGAGCTTTGGCTGATAGATTGTTTTTCATCCAATTATGCCTTTAATATTATGGGTGAGGACAAAGTCATGGCCACGTATCGCGGGGAGGTGCCGTATACTGATCCGGACTGGATTGCAGTTTTTAGGATTTTTCAGGTCATGGCGCGGGAGGATGTCGTTGATCAGGGGATTGTGATCAAGAGAAACAAATTCGCGGAACAGGATTTCGCTCTTGGGCGGGCCGCTTTTGCGTTTAACGGGTCATGGTGCGTCAATGTCTATCACGGCATGAATCCGGATCTGGATTACGGGGTTCTGTTGCCGCCGCCGGTGTCAAAGAGGTATCCATTATTTATTTGGGGCGGGGCCGGGTCTTCTTTTGTGATCAATGCGCACTCGTCCAAACAGGACAAGAGTATTATGTTTTTACAGTGGCTGACCGAGAAAGACCAGCAAAAATTTTTATCGGAAGCCACGGCCAATCTTCCGGCAAATCGGTATGCCCTTGCGGATCTTCCGCCGGAATTGGCTGATTTCGCAGGAGGGATGGAGCATTTGACGCATCCGACTCTCTGGCCTGTAGAAGAAGATGCTGTGGTGAAAGAAAAATTTACCAAAGGCCTGCAGTCGATTTTGATCGGCGAAAAAACCCCTCAACAGGTGGCGCAGGACATCCAGGCCGCGAAAACGCGGCAGGTTGAGCGTGCTGGGGCGCGACGGCGCTAAGTCCGCCGAACGATGGTGTTTGAAAGGAAGTTTGTTATGTCCGTCTTGACACAAAAATTTTCTGAAAGATGGAAAGGACATCTGACCAGCTTTTTATTTATTCTGCCGGCTGTTGCGATTTTCAGCGTTTTTTATATTTATCCGTTTTTTGAAACATTCAATCTTGCCATGCGGGAGTGGAACGGTATCAGCATGTTGCGGCCGTTTGTTTGGTTTCAGAATTTTCAGGATCTTGCAACAGACACGGTTTGGTGGCATTCAGTTTGGCATGCGTTTTATATTACCTTGTTTGCGCTGACTTTTCAGAATGCCCTGGCTTTTGCCCTGGCGCTGGCCTGTGATCGTCAGATCAAAGCCAGAAATTTTTACCGTGTCATTTTTTTTATTCCGCCGATTTTGTCAGAGGTGGTGGTTGGGTTTGTTTGGAAATGGATTCTGGAAGGCGGCATGCAGGGCGGATACCATTATGGGTTATTGAATCATTTTCTTTCTTCAGTCGGTTTGCATCAATTGGTCACGGACTGGTTGTCCAATCCGAAAACGGCATTGACGTGTATTGCGGTTGTCCACAGCTGGAAGGGTTTTGGCTGGGGTTTCATCATGTTTTTGGCTGGTCTGCAGACGATTGATCGCGAGCTTTATGAGGCCGCGTGGGTTGACGGCGCAAGTGCCTGGAGGACTTTTTGGAATGTCACGGTTCCAATGATGCTTCCGGTGATCATTGTTGTTTTTATTTTGACGATTCTGGGATCCATGCAGGCCTTTGTCCTGATATTGTCCATGACTAATGAAGGACCGGGTTATCATACGACCGTTCCGGTCACGCGCATTTTGTTTGCTATGACAGGAACGAAACAGTATGGGTATGCGTGCGCGATGGGCGTCACCTTTGGCGCGATCTTGATCGGCCTTTCTCTGACGTTAAAAAAGATGCAGGGCCGCATGAAACAGGTTTGAGAAGAGGAGAGGTTGTGAATCAATATCTGTTACAGCGCAAATTCGAAAACGCAGCAGTTCATGTTTTATTACTGCTGGTCGCTGCGACCTGTCTTTTTCCGTTGTTCTGGATGCTGCGTTCTTCTGTGATGACGCAGGAAACGATCTTTACTGATCAGTCCCTGGTTCCGGCGACGATGCATTTTGGGAATTATGCCAAGGCCTGGACCGAAGGGCAATTCAGCCGCTATTTATTGAACAGCATCATTTATACAGTAACTGTCGTGGCCGGAATCGTCCTTGTATCCTCCTGGGCGGCGTATGCTTTCTCCCGGCTGGAGTTTCCCGGACGGCGTTTTTTTTATGTGATATTTCTTTTGGCGATGATGATCCCCTTGCCGGGAAGTTTTGTTCCGCTGACCGTCTTGATGACCAAGATCGGATTTATCAACGCGCCGTATGTGTGGGTCAGACAGGCGGGCTATGTCCTGTGCATGATTAACGTGGGATTGTCGTTGAGCATTATTTTACTCAAGAGTTTTTTTGATCAGACGCCTTTGGATCTGGAGGACGCTGCACGGATTGACGGATGCAACAAAATGGGGATCTGGCGGCATGTCGCGATGCCGTTGGCCCGTCCGGCGCTTGCAGTAGTCATTATCTTTAATGCATTAAATGTCTGGAATGAGTATGTGTTGGCGATGTTGTTGCTAAACGACATTCCTGGGGAACCTACGATTATGCCTTTACAGCGGGGGGTGATGGTGTTTGCGAATGCGCATAATGTCGAGTATCCTTTGCTTATGGCTGGCCTAACGATCGCGGCGGTTCCAATCATTATTGTGTATCTGTTTATGCAGAAGCATATTATCACGGGATTGGCGGATGGTGCGGCAAAAGGAAAGGAGTTGTTGTGAAAAAGGTTTATGTCTGTACGATGATGTTTTTGCTTTTATGGGGTCTTCCTTTGAAAAGTTCTGCCCAGGATATTTTTGCGGCTGATGGACAGGAATCATCTTCTGAAACGCCGGTGTCTGCACAGGACAAGATCATTATTCCGTCTGATGTAAAACCGTCGTCCAAATTTGTCCGTCAGGCATGGGAGCTGAGCGTGCGGGGGAAGCTGGACGAGCTTGATCGGTTAGTGGATGAAGGCCTGGCGATCTATGCGGAGAAGGCGAAGGCGCTTCAGATCCCCTTAACGGAGTTCCCCGATACGGCACAGCAGGAGAATTATCAGATTTTGAATGACGTCGGGACGCTGCTTTTTATTCGTGCCGAGGCCTTGATGAATTATGGTCGTACGGACGATGCTATCGAGGCCTTTCAGTCGCTGATCGAAGAATATCCCTGGGCAAAGTCCTGGGATCCGCGCGGCTGGTATTGGTCGATCAAAGAAAAGAGTCAAGACAGTATTAATGTGATGACCGGCAAAGTCGAGGAAGAAGAGGAAGAGTATCAGCCGGTTGGTCTTAAGACGCTGCCGACTTTGGCGTTTCCGGGAAAAAAACGGATCGTGGATTACCGAAAGTACGGCCATTTCCAAAATGTCGGAACCAAGAGATATCATTACAAAACGAATGATCCTAAAGGCCTGGTAG
>Ga0272441_10015428_pt1 | contig 10699 bp, 9 predicted proteins | sample SSMProp6N_FD_193582 | JGI IMG/M metagenome (GOLD analysis project Ga0272441, IMG submission 193582) | Marine sediment archaeal communities from Little Sippewissett salt marsh, Falmouth, MA, United States - SSM-Prop-6N | ecosystem: Environmental > Aquatic > Marine > Wetlands > Sediment ...
TCATGCCGTCCACCTTGCAGGTGCAAGGTACGTAACTGAACTCGTTGGCCAGGTTGTCCACTATGGCGAATGTGTCACCGGGCTCCATGCACGAGCTTCCACTGACGTTGATGTACACCATCACGGGCTCGGTCAGGTGGGCGATGTCCTTCGACATCTCCTTCTTCAAACCGATGTAATGGGCGGTGTACGTGAATCCGGCCTCGTCAGCGTTCACCGTGGGAGGAGCATGTCTCATCCCGTCCTCGGACCAGCATATCAGCAGGTATTTCTCGTTCATTGCCACGGTGATGACCTCGGTTGCTGTCATTGTGGTATCAAAGTGCACCCAGTTCGTCCAGGTAAACGAATTCCCCGAGTCAAGGGTGACCACGTAGTGATCCTGGTCCCCTCCCGATTCCATGTCAGATGGGCTGGGGTTGGCGGTACCTATGGTCACTTGAGTGGATTGCGAGTCTGGTAATCCTTCGGCCATGATGGTGATCTTGATCTCGTGGTGGTACTCCAGCGGGTATGTCTTGGAGGATATCACGGTGTCCAGGACGGTATCGTTCGTATGGCACCTGTTGCAGGCATCGATCTTCACGATCTCAAAGAACTCAATATCCGTTCCGGCGTTACACCACTGGGACCAATCCGTCAGGTCATCATAGACCTCTCCTTTATGTATTCCAAACCATTCGAAGTTGACCCATCCGTACACCCCATTATCGCTGAGGCAAGTCCCGGTCACGTCCGCTGAGCAGAGGTACTGCTCCCAGTAATTCTGGATCAGTATCCCAGGTCCATTCACGATGTGTACTGGATCCAAGGTCCTCCATCGATGGGTCGGTCCCGATCCTGAGGATTCCAGATCAAATGCAATATTGGTACCTTCATTTATCCAAGGCGTTATTGCGAAACCGTCGAACAGTGTCCAGAAGTATATTCCTGCACCGAATTCGTACACGACCCCGGCATAATTAGATACGGTCAAATCCTCCAAACCGATGGTGTCCACCTCTATGTACCATTTGTATTGATGGTAGTAGTTGACCGTGGCGACGATGTCGGCGCTGACGGTCCACGTGTCGGTATCTTCAGTATAGTATCTCTCATCAGTGGACACTCGGACGGGGTTCTCTATCGAGACCGTGCTGCCATGGTCGCAGAGCTCGTCGAACGGGTTGCTGTCCCAGGTCAGTCCTGATTTAAGTACACCATTCTGGGTGTAGCTCACGGAGGCTGAGGGGAGCATTGGCATGCCGTCGGTATCGATGGTCACCTGATGCTGATGGTAATATTCAACATCGAGGATGAGTGGCTCCACCACGGTGAAGTCCACCTTGTCCGTCGTGGTATAGACCGATCCTCCTCCCACAACCGGTCTGATGCTGAGAGGGGTCCCATGATCGCAGTTGATCGTCCACCAGCCGTTTCCGGGCATCATGGACTTGGCAGTGCCATCCTCGACATAGTCGATAACGGTTGTACCAAACTGTCCAAGCCCGCTTATGTCGATGCTCACCATGTGCTTGCCGCTCATCCTGAGGGTCGGGTCACCTACGAGAGTCATCCCATATGTCCACGGCCGACTGTTGCTGTACCTCTCCGCCACATCGGCAAACCAGCTCTGGAATGATGTCCCTACCGTGTTCCCGTTCGCAACGGGCTGGTAGAAATCAGCGCTGTCTATGATGCTCCCGGTCTTGGATGACCCAAGGGCCAGAAGGGTGGGGCTGGGGTTGAGTACATGCCATCCAGCAAGGTTGTTGCTGGAGGTGTGCCTGGCCCCGGAGCATACGAACAGGTTGTAGAACATCACCGGGGAGCTCGAGGCATCCATGAGTCGAACGTCATTATAGGCGCTGACCGATCCCCCGCTCCAGATGGACTCGGACCAGTTGGCGGGATTCGGATTCTTGAAGGTGTGGCCGCCGGGGTTCCCGTGAGACATCACGTGAACGGCCGTCCACCCTTCATCGAGTCGATCCAGATAGTCCACCCTTGTGGTCGTGTTCCGGTCGTAGACATGGGTGTACGAGGGGAAGGCGAGGGCCACCGCATCCTTCACACTCGTTCCGGGTTGCCAGTCATCATCCACGTAGACCAGGGCCTCCTGGTCGTAGGTTATGTTACCCATCCTGAATTCGTGGTTCTTGTCGAAGTAGTCGCTCAGCAGGGTGACCTCGTCACCGTCCATGTTGTCTGCCCTGAGACGGCCCACGTAGATGTCCGCCTCTATGTCCCCGGAACCGGCGCCATGGCTATCGTAGAGTCCGTCGGAGTCACCGTCACCCCATGCACCATCGATGTCCATGTAGAAGAGGTCAATAGGGAACTCCTCGTGCTTGGGAGGTGCTGGAAGTGGATCCCACTGCGTGTCCATCTCGTACCAGGCGGCGGCGATGTTACCGACCAGGAAAGCGCCCAGGCAACCGGAGCTTTGCTCGGTTGCCAAATGGGCCCTAATGGTCTCTGGCGAGGTCAGCGGTCCCACGGTGTGTATCTTCACCCCAAGACCTGTCCTCTCCACATCGTTGGCGTACCGATCAAGCTCGTCGGACAGCTCAGAGTAGATGCTGGAGTTGACCAGAACGTCCAGGAAGACCAATTTTGATGTGTCCTTCTGGAGAACGGGTGTCGTTGAGAAGTATATGTAGAAGATGAACGGGTCCAGATCACCTCCGATTATGGTCAAGTTCGTGAAGTCTATGATGGTAAGGGGAGCCTCCATTTCGATGCTCTCGAGAGATGTCCCTGTCTGATATTCGTCCTCACTATTCGCTTGTACATCACCAGGCAAGATGATGAGATAGGAAGTGACCATGGCAATGGCCACCACGACGCAGATGAGAGTCTTCGAGAAACCCTTTCTATAGATTCTGTTTTCATCGAAGTTTTTCAACATAGTCTTATCTCTAACCTTTTTCGGGCTACATTAAATCATTAAGGTTTTCCTAAGAACATTTGGAGCGGATGTCATTTAAGTATTATTATCAAATAAGATTTAACAATTGACAATAATGAAATAGCTAGAGGAGTGACGCAATCAATTGAATATACCTCTGCACGCCATTAGCGATTTGATAGAATCACACATCAGGGGATCCATATGTCCAGTTCCTTGCCCAGCCCCCTCCCGACAGCCTCTCTATAGGCCAGGTCGGCCGTGACCGCGTCCTCCACTGCGATCCCGGTCGAATCGAACAGGGTGACCTCCTCCTCCGATGTCCGCCCCTCCTTCTTTCCAGCGACGATCTCACCCAGTTCCGCCCAGATATCCCTTCGTGTGATCAGTCCCTGAGAGATGGCGACGTTGATGTCCCCGCTGTGGGAGGCCTGCTTCCAATCATCCACAACGACCTTGGCCCTGCTCCAGATGTCCGGGAAGAACTCCTCCTTGCCCGGGGCATCCGCCCCGATGCCCAGGATATGGGTGCCATCATCTATCCACTCCCCCCTTATGAGTGGTTCCCTGGTGGGAACGGTGGCAACCACGACATCCGCTCCCCTCACTGTATCCTTCACGCTCTCTACGGGGATCACATCGAGGTCCAATATACTACCCATGACCTCGGCGAAGGTGTTCATGGTGTCCTTTCTCAGGTCGTTCACGCGGACCCTCTCAAGTTCCGGGAGGACCTCCTTGAGGGCCATCAGTTGGGTCCTGGCCTGGACACCTGCACCGACCATGCCCACCACGCTCGAGTTCTTTCGGGCGAGGTACTTGGTGGCGACCCCGCTGGCCGCCCCGGTCCTCATGGCGGTCAACCAGGTCCCTCCCATCACCGATTTGAGCATGCCGTTATGGGTATCGACGAGCAGCACGGTCGCCATCACGGTGGGAAGACCGTACTTGCATTGATTCTCGGGGTGCACGTTCACCACCTTGACCGCCGAGATGTCGGATTCCTCCAGGTAGGAGGGCATGCATCTCAGGTCCCCGTTGTGTCTCCCGTAGTATAGATAACTCTTGGAGGGCATCTGGCTCCTCCCGTTCCCTTCCTCTCGGAAACCCTTCTCCACGGCCTCGATGACCTTGTCCATGGTCAGGATCTCCTTCAAGTCCCTCTCCTGTAGCAGCAAGAAACCCATAGCCTCACCCCTGGTGAATTCAGATAGGCCATGAAGCAATATGAAGGACGTGCTAGGAAGACCGATGATGGAGAAGCATTTCTGCATATGATCGGGAGTGAAGAGAGCAGAAATGGATAGAAGACTGGGGGTCCGCGGGTCGAGGCGGATGTTGCATGGCCGAAAGACGACAGATCACTAGGGGGAAACAAGGATAGTCATGCTGAAGGCCGGATACTCACCATCGATCGACGCAACTCCCAGCGGCTAATATCCTGCTCTCTTCACCATCGTTAATTCATCCATTGCTTATTTAACTATCGATTAATGCGAAAAAGGCGTCGAATGGATCGTTGAGACCAATCACTCTCCCATCATCTCGACAACCCTGCCCATAGACATGCCAGGGAACTGTCTCAGGACCATGTCCAGGTTCCTCTGGAGATATATGGAATCTATGCGGTCCAGGTCGGGGACATCGTCCACCAGCACCTGGGGCATGGTGTACTTGGATCCCGTGTACTTGGTATCGGCGAACTTGAAGAGCCTTCCTCCGCCGAGCGTGAACAGGAAGTTCTTGATGTCTATCTTGGTCATCCTCCGCTTGATGACCCTCTGCACCCTGTCCACCATCTCGTCCATGTTGATCCCGTCCTTCCGCTCGTACATCTTGAGGATGATCATGTAGATCTCCTTCCTCAGCTCGGGATTCCGCTGGAACCTGAGTTTCTTGTAGAGGAACTCCTTGACCTCGTCGATGTCCGTCTCCTGGGTCATGGTGGCCACCTCATCCCAGGTCTTGAGCTTGACGTACAGCTGTCCCCCCGAAGGGTCGCCGACGATCTCCTCCACCAGGGCGTCCTGGGCTTCCACGAACTCCCTGAACGAGCGGAAACCGTACTTCTTCTCCGAGAAGGATGGCTGGAGCCTGAGCAGGTCCTCCTTGAGGGTGGACATCAGGACTTGATCCTCGGAGGACCTTCCTCTGATGTACCTGATGATGATATCCTTGGCCTCGTCCCACTCGTAATCGATCTCCTCCTCCGCCTTCTTGCCGAAGTCACCCATCAGCTCCTCGATGGACTTGAACTCGTTGCAGTTGTCCCTTATGGCCCTTCCCACGGAGTTGTCGAACCCGATGACCACCGCGGACTTGCCCCTCTGCTGTATCCTCCGTATCAGATGGATGAAGTCCGTGTCCCCCGAACCGATTATGAATTTCTCTATCGTGGTGAAGTACTGCATGTCCTCCATGGCATCCATGCTCATCCTGAGGTCGGCGGCGTTCTTGCCCCGGGCGGTCATGTCAGGAAGGTGGACCAGCTCGAACGCGTACTCCATCAGTTCCTTCACGTACGACTGGTTGGGTTCCCTCGCCCAGTCCGCGTACGCTTTCTTAATGCAAAGGTTGCCCTTGTTGGCGGCAAAGTCCATGATGTGGTCGATCCTCAATGGCTTGGAAAGACCTGGAAAGTAATCCCTGGCCGCTATTGCCAGATTTTCGAAATCAAGGTAAATGGCGATGTTCCCCTCGCTCATGTTGATGCCTATACAGGAACCCCGTTATTAAAGGTTGGAATTGATAACGGGAACAATCACTTGACGATAGTTCGTGGTCAACAGCACATGTTCTTCATGACCAGGGGACCAGGGATCAGGCCTCCACCTTTCTCTTCCTCTCCACCACCTCGATCATCTTCTGATACCTCTGATGGTCCTTCCCGCGGTCGAAAATCTCGAATTCCTCCATGATCTCGTCCATCTCTTCATCAGAGAACAACTCGAGCATGGCAATGAAGAACCCTCCATCCTCAGTCTGGATATGCCCCGAATAGAACCTAGTGATGAAAGCAAGTGTCTTAGCGATCTCCAGCGTACGCTCATCACCATTCCTCATGGACTGTAGGGCCCTCCTAAGGACCCAGGTGGCCTCCCTGAATCGCTTGTGTTCCCTGATCAGGTTCTTCTTCATCCCCCTCATCATGGGGCTTAGTCCCTTGCTCTCCAAACGGTCGAACAGTATGTCTTCCTTCCCGTGATGGATACGGTCGGCGAAGTTGCACAGGAAATCACCACTCCTCTCCAGAAGTATGATATCGGGAGGTATCCCTTCTTTGATCAATTCCAGCTCATGCGTTAGTTGGGCGAGCATCTTCTCGATGAGCCTGTGTTCCTTCATAAGGGGTTGAATGGGCGTGTTCATGTCATATCTGAGAAAAAAGATTATTACTGACCGTAGATAAAATGATTCATCGTTCTTTCATAGAAGGTCAAGAAAGATCTCGAGCTGCGGGAAGATCAATGTCCTCTTGGGTAGTATGGGCATCTCTCTCTGTGGCAATCGGCGTTGATCTCGGAGTATGGACAACGTCCACCAAGCTTGGACATGGGCAGTTCGTAACCAAGATCGGCGAGGATTCTCACCACCACCCTGATGGATGTATAAGTGCTCAGGGGGCAGCATCTGGGCCCTCCCAGTTTGGATATCCTGGTGTAGGCCTCGGCCGAGGTTTCCAGCGCCCTGGATCGATTCTCGTCGTGCAGAGGATTGGAACCCAGGACCACGCTCACAGCGATCCCCGCCCCGGTGCCCGCGCCGCAGACCCCGTGGAAACCGCATCCTCCCCCGGGGATCATCATTCCCCTGTGAATGGCCTCCCTCACATCCTCATCCGAGAAGCCATACCCGTTGTTCTGTAGCGATTTCACTATGATGCCCGGGACGAGGAAATGATGCCAAGCCCCGTGGACCGGTAGGGAAGTGGTAGCGGTCCATATCCCCCGGATCGCCTCGATGACCGATTCGTACATCAGAACTGGATCCTTCTCTTCCATCTCCAGGACTATCTCGATGATGGATGGAAGCGTTCCAGCGAATCTTTCCTGGTCCATGCCCATGATCTCCATCGCCCTGGTCATGAAGCCATCGAAGGTGGGGATGGCCAGGCATTCCTCGAATTCCTCTTCGTTCATCCGATCGGAACCCGATGTGAATGGTAGACCTTCAACTTTTTTTCAACTCCCCACTCAAATATGACGTCATGGACTTCAATCGGACCGACCAATCTTCAGATATAGACCTGCCCCTAGTGCTCCTCCATGGTATCACGTGAACTGATGTGGAGGAAGCATGCCGAGGACATCGATACCCCGGTACGTATGTGGAGTTCCCACATTCCATTCAGGTTCAGTGGATCGATTTCCAGTAAGCTGATCGGACATGACTCTTTGTTTTGGCAAATGACCTGAAAAAACCGTGGTAAGATGGCGGGGAAGGAGAATTCGGTCACAGGTCTCCTTCCCCTATTCTAAGGATCCACTCAGGGATCCTGCACACCCTCAGGGACTCTGTCCCATTCTGACCTTCCGTCCGTCCTTGCCAAACCTCGTGAGGGTCTCCCCGGTCTCAAGTGCCCAGACATTCAGGTGGGGAATGGTGTTGATACTCTGGAAAAGCGGCTCGAACCGGGCAAGGTCCCTCACCTCGATCATGATGCATCACCCCATGCTGTATCCGCTTGTGTTCGGGTCATGATGGGGTCGAACATACCTGGAGCGCAGGCGAAATAGGCGCGGGTGAGGGGTCTGGTAGTGTTTCTAAGGTCCTGGCAAAGGACTGACAGGGGCAAGTGTTTGGGAACGAGATAGGCCCTGAGGATGGCGTTCATAGTGTTTCTCCTCCCAAGGGTTTCATTCATTGATTTGTAAGCCCCTCCTACCCTTTCCGACAGGAAGATGTCTAGATCGACCATTGGGATGACAAGAGCATGGCTGATAGCATCATATGAATGCTCTGGGCAATCCTTGTACGGCATCTGTTCAACATCCCCCAATTACCAGACCTGATCGAGTGTCGAGGTTTTGTAGGTCAATAGATTATCTTTTGAGATAATACTATATATAGGTTGTTTTTCGAGACAAGACACCTCCCAAAAGGATTCTACAATTCAGGGACCAAGTACATTGCGCAACCTGGGTCCGGATTTCGCAACATCTTATCGATAAATCAACCAGTGATGAGGGGAAGAGATCATATCATTTCGTGTTCTGTCCAAGGTGATCCATGGTGTCCATCTTGGTCGGGTCAAGCATCAGATCCCATCAATCCTCTTCCATCCAGTACGGCTTCCTGTTCTCCACCGTCCTTCGGAAAAGGTCCCGAATGTGATCGTCATCCATCCCCTCCCGCATGGGGCTGACGGCATCGACCAACCCATCGTTGCTTAGGAGGCATGGTTTCAGTTTCCCGTCCGATGTGACCCTCAGCCTGTTGCAGTGGGCGCAGAACTCGGGATTGTGCATGGGCCTTACCACCTCCACCTCGGTGGGAAGGAAGTACTTCATGCGATGGTGCATCTCCCTGGAGACTATCCTCTCGGCCCTGGACCTGAGGTCCTCCTCCAGCTCAAAGAGGTCGAAGTGATACTTCTGGTAGAACCCGCTTTCCAGGCGCTCCTTGCTGGTCTCCAGTTCTATGATCTGGAGGATCACGCCCTTCTCCCCCGAGAACCGGATGAGCTCTTCCACGTGGTCGTGATTCAGCCCCTTCATGAGCACCATGTTGAGCTTGATGGGTGTCAGATCTGCCTCCAAGGCCCCGTCGATTCCCTTCAGGACCATGTCGAGCCCGTCGACCCCGGATATGCTCCTGTAGATCTCCCGGTCCAAGGTGTCCAGGCTTATGTTGACCCTATTCAGTCCCGCTTTTTTCAGCTCGTGGGCCTTCTCGGAGAGCAGGATGCCGTTCGTGGTCAGTGAGATCTCCTCGATATGGGGGCAGCAGGCCTCGATGACCTCCGAAATATCCTCTCTAACGAGAGGCTCGCCTCCAGTTATCTTGAGCTTCCTCATCCCCATCTCACCGGCGATGGCCACCAGACGCCCGATCTCCTCTGGGGTCATCTCGTTGGATGGGGATATCTCCCCCTCCTTGTGACAGTAGAAGCATTTGAGATTGCATTGCTGGGTTACCGACAACCTCAGGCTCGTCACACGTCGACCGTAAGCATCCTCCAGACAGCTCAACGGGAATCGGATTGATTTCAGGGTTTTATTCCTTACTATCGATAGCAATTTCGGTCTCCCAAGCTGCGATTGTTCTGCGAATTCCGTAAGGGATACCCCCCGGGAGAACCGAAATGATTATCTTAAAGCTTCCAAATCTCACGGGTGGCCGGAGGAACGTCACATGAGGGTCAGGTTGAGATTCTTCGCTTCGTTCAGGGACCAGATGGGTTCACCCGAGAGATGGGTCGACCTGGAGGAGGGGACCAACCTCAGAGACCTGACCTCATCCATGGGGCAACACCATCCGTTCCTGGTCAGTGGTCTAGTGGCGATCAACGGTAGATACCTGGACGCCGGGACCATCATCCGGGATGGCGACGAGGTGGCCTTCTTCCCTCCGGTGAGCGGGGGCTGAGCATGGGAACGGTCAAGATCACCAGGGATGACTTCTCCATTGACAAGGTGTGCAGGGAAATCCAGACTCCTGGCACGGGAGGGATCGTGACCTTCCTCGGAGTTGTCAGGGGCGAAGAGGGAGAACGGAGGACCACCTCCATGAAGGTGGAGTCCTACGTCGAGATGGCGGAGAGGGAACTCGGCTCCCTTAGGGAGAAAGCCATCGACCAGTACGGACTGGAGGATATGAGCATCATCCACAGGGTGGGTACCCTTTCCGCCGGAGAGAATATCGTGATGATTTCCGCCGCTGGTCCCCACCGGGAGGAGTGTTTCGATGCCGCCCGGTTCATCATAGACGAGATAAAGAGGGCGGTGCCCATCTGGAAGAAGGAGATCTCCTCAGAGGGGGAGCGATGGGTGGAGGGAGAGCATTGAAAGGAATGATCGATATCAGCGGGAAGAAGGAGGTCCCCAGGGAGGCGGTAGCGGCCGGTTCCATATTCCTTGGGGAGAGTTCCATGAGGGCCATACGCAGCGGGGAAGTGAGGAAGGGCGACGTCCTTATGGCGGCCAGGATCGCGGCCATACAGGCGGTCAAGGCCACACCAGACATGCTGGCGTTCTGCCATCCACTGCCGATCGAGGGAGTCGAGGTGGACTTCGATGACCTGGGCGAAGGATTCGAATGCCGATGCATGGTGAAGGCACGCTACAGGACCGGTGTCGAGATGGAGGCCCTGACGGGGGTCAGCCTGGCCCTCCTGACCATCTGGGACATGGTCAAGTACCTGGAAAAGGACGACGATGGCCAGTATCCCGGTACCAGGATCGCTGACATACGGGTAGTATCAAAGAGGAAGGGTGATTGACTTGGGTCACGAGGAACACATGAGACGCGCCCTCGAGAACATTCCCTGCGCGGTGGTGACCATCAGCGACTCCAGGACCGAGGAGACGGACGGATCCGGCCGACTGATCATCGAATCACTTGTAGAGGCCGAGCACGAGGTACCGGAGTACAGGATCATCCCCGACTCCATCGACACGATCGAGAGCACGATGAGGGAACTGCTCGGAAGGGAGGATCTGAAGGTGATCATCATGAACGGTGGGACCGGTATCACCCGCCGGGATGTCACGCCCGAGGCGGTATCCCCCTTCCTGGAGAAGAGGCTGGACGGCTTCGGTGAGCTTTTCAGGATGCTGAGCTACGAGGAGATCGGGTCGGCGGCGATCA
>Ga0272441_10015429_pt1 | contig 10698 bp, 11 predicted proteins | sample SSMProp6N_FD_193582 | JGI IMG/M metagenome (GOLD analysis project Ga0272441, IMG submission 193582) | Marine sediment archaeal communities from Little Sippewissett salt marsh, Falmouth, MA, United States - SSM-Prop-6N | ecosystem: Environmental > Aquatic > Marine > Wetlands > Sediment ...
CATTTGTTGCAGATGGGCCTCGGCGGCAGCATGATGTGTCCACAGCCTTTGCACTCGACGCCCATGAGCTCCTCGTTCATCAGGTGATCCATGTACGCCTTGACCGTGTACTCCGTCACCTCAGCCCCTCCTGTATATCTGGACCGTGGCGGTGGCCCCCGCCGCCCCCACGTTGTGGGCCAGGCCGATCTCCACGTCGGCGACCTGGTGTTCACCCGCCTGACCCCGCAGCTGGTTGAACATCTCGTACACCATCCCTGCGCCGGTGGCCCCCACGGGGTGGCCCTTGGCCTTTAGTCCGCCGTCGGGGTTGATAGGCTTATCCCCGTCCAGCGCCGTCCTTCCCTCCGACGCCGCTTTTCCCCCCTCGCCTTTAGGGAAGAACCCGAGGTCCTCGGTGGCGACGACCTCGGCTATGGTGAAGCAGTCGTGGACGCAGGCAACGTCTACATGCCCGGCGTCGATCCCGGCCATCCCGTAGGCTTGCCTTGCGGCGACCCGGGTGGCCCTCAGCGACGTGAAGTCGTCCCTGTCGTGGAGGGCCATGGTGTCCGACGCCTGGCCGATGCCTGTGATCTTGACGGGCGTGTCGGTGTATTTTCTAGCGACTTCATCCGCGGCGAGGATGACGGCGGCCGCCCCGTCGGATATGGGGCAGCAGTCGAACAGCCTGAGGGGGCTCGCCACCACCGGGTTCAGGGGCGAGGAGAGGAACTCCATCTCGTCACGGAAGCTCATCCCCTTCCTCTCGCCAAGCTTGTCCGCTATCTCCTTCACGGTCTCCTGGTACTGGGCCTTGGGGTTCTTCTTCCCGTTCACGTGGTTCTTTATGGCGACATGCTGGAGCTGCTTCCACGTCGACCCGTGCTCGCTGAAGTGGGCCGAGGCGATGGCCGCGTAGAGCCCCGGGAACGTGAACCCGACGCCGGCCTCGTAGTTGGCGTCAGACGCCATCGCCAGGGTGTCCGTCACCTCCGTGGTCCCCATGGTCCTCATCTTCTCGACGCCTCCCACGACCACCACGTCGTACATGCCTGAGGCGATGGCCTGGACGCCGGCGTTGACCGCGACGCCGCTGCTGGCGCACGCGTCCTCCACCCTAATGGCTGGCTTGGGGTTCATCCCCAGCCAGTCAGCCATCAAGGCGGCGGTGTGCCCCTGCCTCTCGAACATGTCGCTGCTGAAGTACCCGAGATACAGGGCGTCCGCGTCCCCGAAGGCGAAGCCGTTGTCCACCGACTCGGCGGCCTCCAACGCCGCCTCCACAAACAGCTCCCGTCCCTGCTTGTCCTGGTGGAGCCTGTGGTGGAACCGTGTCATCCCTGTCCCAATCACGGAAACCCGTCGATACAGACTCAAAACACTCATAACCGGCAGGGGAAGTAACCATATTAAAACTTTTGACGAACAATTAATCGACGAACGACGAAGACACCCCTGCTCTTTAAAGGCAGGAAAAATGGGTAATCTGAGTATATAGAATAATTTCTAGTGTTTTTATGCGTTGGAAAAGGTTAAAAGAATATACAAAGTTTTTCACTTAGGTGTAGCAATGAGCGTTGCCTTCGTTTTGATAAACACTGATCTAGGTGAAGGAGAGGAGGTAGAGAAAGCCCTAGAGGGAATCCCCGAGGTGCACGACGTCTACGGCGTCTACGGCGTCTACGACTACGTCGTGCGCCTGGAAGCGGACACCATGCAGGAACTCAAGGAGGTCATCACCTCCAAGATCAGGCGCCTCAGCCACGTCCGCAGCACACTCACCATGATAGTGGTGGACTGATACTACTCAACCATTTTCTTCCCCCGACCCCAGTTGAAGGGGTTCTAACCTAGGTAGCCCAGGCTCTCCATCTTTTCGAGGACCTTACCGACGCTCTCCTCGACCGTCTCTTCGTCTGTGTCCAGCACGAGCTCGGGGCTCTGCGGCTCCTCGTAGGGGTCGTCGACGCCGGTGAAGCCCGTTATCTCGCCCGCCAACGCCTTACTGTACATGCCTTTGACGTCTCGCCTCATGCACTCCTCTACCGAGCACCGCACGTAGACCTCCATGAACTCGCCTATCTCCTCCCTGCTCTTCCTGCGCCTCTCCCTGTAGGGCGAAACGAAGGTGGCCAGCACCTTGACGCCGTTCCTGGTGAGGAGCTTGGCCACGAAGGTCACGCGTTTGATGTTTTCGTCCCGGTCCTCCTTGCTGAACCCCAGGTCGCTGGTCAGGCTCCTGCGGACGATGTCTCCGTCTAGGCGCTCGACCCTGTGTCCCTGATCGCGCAGCTTCTCCGCGACTCCGTCTGCTATGGTGGTCTTGCCGCTGCACGGCAGACCCGTGAACCACACCGTCACTCCCTTGCTCAATCCGTCACTTCCCGAATCCCTTTACTGACCACGATCAACGTAAATATCTTCCTAGCCTCTCAGCACGTCCCAGAGCACCGTGAAGAACTGTCTGAAGTGGCGCGTCTGAATCCGTCTCTCGCCCTCCCTTTCCCTGATGGATACGGGGACACCCACCACGCGGGCGCCGTTTCGATGGGCCTCCAGCACGAAGGTCCCGCAGAGGCAGGCCCCGTGTAGCTTCATCTCCCCTGCGATCCCACGTCTGACGGCTCTGAACCCCGTGCTCGCGTCGCCTACGGGAGCCCTGATGCTCGTGAGCCATGTGAGTATCCTCTCGCTCATGTACGGAAGCTCGGGCCTTATCCCCATGACTAGGTCGGCGTCGCCCCTCAGTATGGGCTCGACGAGGCGCGGTATCTCCGAGGGGTCGTGCTGGCCGTCGGCGTCCAGGGTGACTATCACGTCCCCCTTCGCCTCCCTCATGCCCCGCTCCGTGGCCTTCAGGACGCCGGCGTTCGCCTGCTTGAGGACCCTCGCCCCGGCCGCCTCGGCTATGCGGGCCGTGTCGTCGGTGCTGCCGTCGTCCACGACGATGACCTCGTCCACGTGGGGCAGGGCTCCCTCCACCACCGCCTCTATGGTCTTCTCTTCGTTGTACGCGGGGATGACCGCCGAAACCGTCGCGTGGTCAGCGGCCGCCATGCCCGTCTGTCACCTCTGCCGGGCCCAGTACTCTATTAGCTGCCTGACGCCCTCCCTGACGGTCCAGCTGTTCTCGAACCCGAGGACGCCGCGTATCTTCGTGAGGTCATAGCTGAACTTCTTGGTCTCCCCCGGCCTGGGCGCCGTGTTCACGGCCTCCGCCTCGCCGCCGGTCTCGGCGGCTATCTCTTCTTTTACTATGTCGGCGATCTGGTTCACCGTAAGGGTCTCGCCGCCGACGTTGAAGGTCTCGCCGCCCACGCCCTGCTTGGTCAGCGCCAGCGTCATGGCCTCCGAGATGTCCTGGACGTGGACGAAGTCCCTGCTGTACTCGCCGTCACCGTACACCGTGAGCGGCTCGCCGCTCATACCCTGGTTCACGAACTTTGGTATCACTGTGCCCCACCGGGTGTAGACACCGACGCCGTAGATGTTCCCGAACCGCAGGTTCACCGTCTCTATGCCGTGGTTATCCCAGTACGTGTTCACTACCTGCTCCCCCGCCACCTTGGTCACCCCGTACAGGTTCAGGGGCCTCTGCGGGTGCTCCTCCGTCACGGGCATCTGGACGGGGACGCCGTACGTGGACGCGCTGGAGCAGAACACCACACGCCCGATGTCCAGCCTACGCGCCGCCTCCATCACCTGGTAGGTGCCGTAGACGTTCACGGACACCGCCTCCTCAGGGTGCTCGTTGCACCTCACCAGCCCCGGCAACGCCGCCAGGTGGGCCACGGCGTCGCATCCCCTCCATTCCTCGACGAGGAGATCGATGTCCCGGATGTCGCCCAAGACGCACTCAGCCCTCCCACCTTTCTTATGCCTCTTTAGATGATCGTAGTCTCCTATGCTCTCGTCGTCCACCGAGACCACAGTGTCGCCCCTCTCAAGGAGCCTCACGGCGAGCGTGGACCCTATATACCCGGCTCCCCCCGTCACGGCTACCCTCATTGTTATCCCTCAGATAATAGGTGTAAAAGATAAAAAATGGTTGGGGACTAGGCGGTCCACTTGATCTTGGGCATGATGCTCTGCCGCTTGGCCTCGATGCGGTCGCTGTACTCCATGAGCTTGGGGATGGTTATCCTCAGCTCGTCGTCAAGCGTGTTCGTGGGCTTGAAGCCCAGGTCCGGCAGCCTCTTCCTGTCCGGGTTGTAGTAGTGGTCCTCCATCTCCAGCCTCGGGTTCTCTATGTTCCATATCTTGGCGTCCAGGTCGTACTCCTTGGAGACCTCCACCACGTGCTCCGCCAGCTCGTTCACGGAATAAGTCTCGTCGAACTGGTTGAAGACCCTGTACTCGCCCTCGTCAGGCGGGTTCTCTATGGCGATGGTGAGGCACTGCATGCTGTCCCTGAGGGCCAGGTAGCCACGGGTCTGGCCGCCCTTCCCGTAGGGGGTGAGCTCGTGTCCTATTATCGCCTGGGCGCAGAACCTGTTCAGGGCCGTGCCCCAGACCTCGTCGAAGTCGAACCTTGTGAGCAGGTCGTCGTTCACCATGTCGTCAGTCATCACGCCGTGGACGACCCCCTGCATGATGTCCGTGCTCCTGAGCTTCCATATCTTGCACCCGAAGATTATGTTAGCGGAGTCGTGGACCTTGGTCAGATGGTACCAGCTGCCGGGCTGCCTCGGGAAGGGCAGCGTGTCCTTGCGGCCCCTGTACTCTACCTCGAAGAAGCCCTCGGGTATGTCCACGTTGGGGGTGCCGTACTCGCCCATGGTGCCCAGCTTGAGGAGGTGGCAATCAGGTGTGTGGTTCTTCATGGCGAACATGATGTTGTTGGTGCCCACGATGTTGTTCATCTGCGTGTAGTTGCAGTGGTGTAGGTCGATCATGCTGTAGGGGGCGCTGGGTATCTCGCCGAAGTGGACTATGCAGTCCGGCTTCTCCTTGGCTATGACGAGGTCCGTGAAGCTTGGCTCCTGGAGGTCCCCCTCGTAGAACCTGAGTTCTCTTCCCGTGGCCTTTTTGTACGCCTCTAGGCGCTCCTTCATTGGTTTTATCGGGGTGGCGCTCCAGCTCCCGATCTCGTAGACGTTCCTGCGTCTGCTCATGTTGTCCACGCCGCTGACGTCGTGGCCTCTGCCGCTGAGGTACATGCTGAGGGCCCAGCCCAGGTAGCCGTCCATTCCCATTACCATTACGTTCATGCTTCTTTCTCCTGTACGATATCCAGTACTGGATATTACTACTTGGAGATAGTAAGTTTTTTGTTTATAAACTTATGTAGACGTATCTACAACCTAACCAAATAGAGGAGCGCGATGGAGCCCAAAGTCAACCAGGTAAAGTTCATCCTCATGAACATGGGGCTCAACGAGTACCAGGCCTCGGCCCTAGCCCACCTCATGTACCTCGGGGAGACCAAGGCAACAACCCTCAGCAAGGCGAGCGGCGTGCCCAACGCCCGCATATACGGCGTGCTGGACGAGCTGAGCCAGAAGGGGCTCCTAATAATGAGGCCTGGCCGCCCCGCCCAATACGCCCCGCTCTCGCCGGAGGAGATAGCCGACGCCCTGGTTTCGGCTTCACGGGAGGAGATCAGGCGGAGGCTGAGCGTCGTGGAGTCCTACCGGAGCGAGTTCGAGTCGGCGTCCTCCGAGATGTACCTGAAGGCCGGGGCGAGCGAGCAGCGGACCAGCCTCATACGCGTGGTCAGCGTCGGCGACGTCTCCATAGAGGAGACCCGCAAGCTATACAGGTCGGCCGAGGAGACGCTGCTCATCTCCACCAGGGCCATGGAGTACTTCAGTCAGGTGGAGGAGGACCTCGCGGACGCCCTGAGCAGGGGGGTATCCGTCAACATACTCATGAGGTCCCCGGAGACCCTGAGCGCATCGGACAGAGATAAACAGGAAGCAATCCTCGGCGTCATACGCACAGCGTTCGAAGATGGATGCGAGGTGAGGTTCTCCGACGAGGTGGAGATCCGCGGCTGCGTCGTGGACCCGGCGGGCGGCGGCAAGGCGCTGTTCCTGGTCGAGGAGGAGGGGGTCCCGTTTTTCCTCAGGGAGGCGGCCCTCACCTTCCACCCCGGCGTAGCCCGGGCGCTTGGAGCCATGTTCGACCTCAAGTGGAGGTTCGACTCCAAACCAGCTTAGGGTTTAAATCGAAGCCGTCGTTCATCCTCAGTAACATGGTGCGTTGCCCTAGCTGCGGCGAGTGGAACCAAGACGATGCCTCTTACTGCAGGAGATGCGGCAATAGGTTGCGCTCACCCAGGCGGGGCACCGGTCTCAACAGGCTACCATACGACGTCGGGGCGCAGATGCTGTGGGTCACGCGGATCATCGCCTACGCCATAGACTCGTTCATCGTCGGCGCGGTGGGGGCGCTGCTCTCGCTGATGGCCTATCTGCCGTTGTGGGTGGGCTCCGTGTTCTCCGGGGCGATGGACTGGACGGGCGTCTGGCGGCTGCCCTTCATCCTCGGGGCGGGGCAGGTCATCTACTTCACCTTCATGGAGTACATGTACGGGGCCTCTCTGGGCAAGCAGCTTCTGGGCCTAAGGGTGGAGGCGTCCGGCGGGGGCAAGCCGTCCCCCGTGGCCTCTTTCATGAGGAACGCCACCAAGATCCACGCCGTGGCCCTCTTCATCGACGTAGCCATGGGTCTGGCTTTGACCGAGGACCCACGGGACAAGTTCACTGACGGCGTCTCAGGGGCATACGTCGTGCGAGGCGGCGCAGGGCCGTTGCTCCGAGGCTTACGACTCGATCTCCCCGCCCGCCGCCCCCCTGAGGGTGAGTGGACCGAGCTCCGCGAATGGGGTGAACGGGACTTCCTGGAGGGCATAGGGTTCGGCGTCTTCCTGCTGGTGGTCGCCACCATCGCTTTCAACTACCCAGGCGTACACCGCGTCCTCTTCAGCTGGGTCCGCGGCTGGGGCGAGTCCGGGCTGACCCCGGTGCCGGGGGAGCTCCTGCCCCCTCTATACTGGTTCTTCACCACCATGGGTACCTGGAGCATCATATCCGCCGTCATAAGGTACTACTCCGGTTGGAACAGCTTGCGCGCCACTCAGGACCTGGTGGGCGGCGTGTTCAACTTCTTCATGGTGTACCTGATCCAGCGATACGGGACGGCGGCGTTCACCTGGAACATACTGTTCCCCGCGTTCCTGGTCTTCGTCGGGGCGCAGATCGTGATATCCGTGTTCGTCCTCCCGTCCATGCGGCGAAGATAATCTTCATATGAGCATCCCACGCTTCTCATCTGGACGGACATGAAGGCCCTCGTGACAGGTGGAGCCGGGTTCATAGGCAGCCACCTCGTGGACAGGCTCATGGAGACGGGAAACAGGGTAAGGGTGATAGACAACCTGTCCTCGGGCTCGCCCAGCAACCTCGAAAGATGGATGAGCCACCCGGGCTTCGAGTTCATAGAGGCAGACCTCCTCGACGATCATGTCTGCAGCGAGGCCGTGGACGGTTGCAGCCGGGTGTTCCACCTGGCCGCGAACCCGGAGGTCCAGGCCAACAAGGCCCGCCCAGAGGAGCATTTCCGCCAGAACATCGAGGCGACGTACCGGCTCCTAGAGGCAGTCGCTGAACAGGGGGGCGTCGAGCACCTCGTATTCGCCTCCACCAGCACCGTGTACGGCGAGTCGGACGAGCTGCCGACCACCGAGGGGTATGGGCCGACGAAGCCCATATCCATGTATGGGGCCTCCAAGCTGGCGTGCGAGGCGCTCATCAGCGCCTACGCGTCCATGAACGGCTACAAGGCCGTGATATACAGGCTCGCGAACGTGGTTGGGCCCAGGAGCAACCACGGCGTCATATGGGACTTCGTGGGGAAGCTCAGGGAGACCCCCGACGTGCTTGAGGTGCTTGGGGACGGCACCCAGTCCAAGTCCTACCTGTACATAGACGACTGCGTCGAAGGCTTCCTCAGGGGCGTCGAGTCAGTCGATCAGGTCTCCATATTCAACTTGGGAAGCATGGACAGGCTCAGCGTGCTCAGGATAGCCGAGATCGTCAGGGAGGAGGCGGGGCACCCCGACGCGGGGATACGCCTCACCGGCGGCGTGGACGGGGGAAGGGGGTGGAAGGGCGACGTCAAGCTCATGCAGCTGGACACCTCTTCCCTTCGCCGGCTAGGATGGGCTCCCAGGTACAGCAGCGAGGAGGCCGTCAGGCTCACCGCGAGGGCCGTCTCCAGTCTGAGGGGTTGAAAGGTTTAACTCCATACGGGCTACATGTTAGCGTGGTGTCTTAGCTGCCCTACTGTCCACGCTGCGGCCTAGAGGTCTCAGAGGAGACCGTTCACTGTCCTCGATGCGGCACCGAGATACACTACAGAGAGGCCGCCGAGGAGCCGGAGCGCCGGGGGGCTGTGGCACACCTGAAGTACGCCGTCGGTGTCGCCCGAGAAAAGCCCATGGTCTTCGGGCCCTCCCTTGTAGAGATCGTGATCGCCTTCGTGAACCAGATGATACTTGAGTCGTGGACGGTCTACAACGAGTTCATCGACTCTCTGCTTGACTATTTTTACACCCAGATGGGGGTATCCCCCGTCTCTTACGTGTCCACGGGCTTCGAGTTCGACTACACGCGTTTCATAAGCTGGGTCCCGGTTGCCTTGATACTGCTGTCTCTGGTCTCGTGGATCACCTCGTTAGTCTCGATAAAGGCCTCCTGGAGGGCGGTACGCGGCGAGGAGCCCCTGCTCCGTGAGAGCTTCATCTACGTCGGGAGACGAGTCCTGCGCTTCCTGTACGCGTCCATACTCATTTCCGTGTTCTTCATGGCGACCTCAGGCGTGGCCGTCACCTTCATTATATTCAACGAGTCCATGGGGGGCGGCTTCGCGGCCCTCGTGTTCTTCTTGGTTATGGCCGGCATGATGGTCGTCGCCATACTCGTAGCCCCCACATTCATAGTGATGGTGGGAGGGGACGAGGGATTCATGGCTTCTCTTAGAAGAACCGTCAGGTTCACCCGGGGCAGCTTCTGGACCTACATAGGGCTGGGAATACTGATGGCGCTGATAGCCGTCGCGCTGGGCTTCGTGCCGTACGTCGGGCAATACCTCAGCTTCCTCATGGGCGCCATCGGCAACATCGCCATAATAGACCTCTACAACAGCTATAGGCAGTCCAGCGATCTCTAGCCATCGTCACCTCGGCAACAGAGAAAGATCGCCTCCAGATTACAGCGTCTCCGCGTCGGAAAGGTAAGGAAACCCTTTTTCCTCTATGCCCCTCATCACTCTGTGAGGTTCATGTACTCCGAGAGCCACTGCCATCTAAGCGGGGCCACAGACGAAGTGATCGGGAAAGCTAAGGACGCCGGGTTCACGCTCCTTTTTACCTCAGGCATAGACTTGGACTCATCCATCGAGGCGACCGCCTCGGCCAAGAAGTGGGACATCGTCAAGGGGTGCGTCGGGGTGCACCCGTGGTACGCGGACGAGTACACGCCTTCGGTCGAGGAACGCTTCATAAAGCTTGCCCGGGAGCCCGAGGTCGTCGCCGTGAGCGAGATTGGTCTCGACTTCAAGGGCCGCATGACAAAGGAGTGGGTAAGGGAGGATAGATACATCGACAGGGAAACCCAGATCGAGAGCTTCAAAGGCCAGCTACGGCTAGCCGAGAACCTGGGTGTCCCAGCCATAGTCCACGACAGGGCGGAGGGGACCGAGATCATAGACATCATGCTGGATCACGGGAGCACCGAGACGGGGCTGGCCATCCACGGGTTCAGCAAGGATCAGGACTACGCCGATAGATGCGTGGACGAAGGCATCTACCTGTCGATAGGTCTGAGATCGTTGGAGGCGGCCGAGCCCCGGTTCCTCGAGGCCGTGAAGAAACTCCCTCTAGAGTGCCTGCTCACGGAGACCGACTCGGGTGATCCACAGGGCATATTCACCGTCTGCGACGCCATCGCGGAGTTGAAGGGGCTCACACGGAAGGAGGTTGGGGAGGCCGCCACCGAGAACCTCCTGAACCTATGTAGGCTATAATCCTCACTTTTACTGTTTTCTTTACCCTAAAAAGTCAATTTTCTCTGTCTAATCAATGTTTTTTTGCCATGAACAACCGTTATTAGTAAGCATTATAGTGTTATGTGAAGTGCTTAAATTTGAGTGGCAAACTGGTAAAGATCCTCGCCAAGTCTAGCTTGGGCGACCTGGTGGACGCCCTCGGGGAATACGGCGACCTCTACGCCCCCGTGAAGACCAGCGAGAAGGCTCACTCCTTCATGGAGTTCGAGAGCCTATCTGACATCGACCTCTCGTACACTAGGACCATGATACCGCCGAAGAAGTTCTTCATCCCCCAAGAGGAAGTACTGTTCGAGTTCAACATCGACGAGGAGACGTACACGGAGCCCCCCATTGGTGAAGAAAGGGTCGTCCTCCTCGGGGTTCACTCCTGCGACATACACGCCTTGAACCTCCTGGCGAAGGTGTTCACGGAGGAGCTGCCGGACAAGTACTACCTTGAGAGGAAGGAGAGGTCGTTCATAGTCGGCGTGAGCTGCGTCCCCGACGAGTACTGTTTCTGCAAGTCCACGGGCACGAGCTACGCCCAGGAAGGGTTCGAGCTCTTCCTCCACGACATAGGCGACAGCTACTTCGTCCGGGTGGGGTCCCTCAAGGGCCACGAGTTCATGGAGACTCACCTAGGGCTGTCCGAGGCTGCGGAGC
>Ga0272441_10015432_pt1 | contig 10697 bp, 12 predicted proteins | sample SSMProp6N_FD_193582 | JGI IMG/M metagenome (GOLD analysis project Ga0272441, IMG submission 193582) | Marine sediment archaeal communities from Little Sippewissett salt marsh, Falmouth, MA, United States - SSM-Prop-6N | ecosystem: Environmental > Aquatic > Marine > Wetlands > Sediment ...
ATTGGCAAATGTGCTTCCATCTTCGAGAGCTGTGGCAACCATTGAAGAGGTAGTCTCCGCCGAGCTCATCATTCTCAGTGTGCCAGACGATGAGATCGAGTACGTCTGCAAGTCCGGGCCATGGCAACCGGGTTCCAGCATCGTGCATTGCAGCGGTGCATTGTCCATGGATGTCCTCGCCTCGGCAGCAGAGCGGGGGGCGAAAACGGGAAGTATCCATCCGCTGCAGACGTTCGCCGGTGGCGGCGATCCCGTGGCGCGGATGGCCGATATTGCCTACGCATTGGAGGCATCGGACGATTCGCTTCACGACATGCTCGATACGTTCGTGCATGCGCTGGGCGGACGACCCCAGTGGATCCGTAGCGAGGACAAGCCACTCTACCACGCCAGTGCGGCGATGGCTTCCAACTACCTTGTGGCTCTGCTGGGAGACGCATCCAAGCTGTGGGAGTCATTCGGCGTCTCTCGGGATCAGGGATTGCATGCTTTGCTCCCATTGGTAAAGGGCACGATGGACAATCTTCGGGGAATTGGCTTCCCGGATGCGCTCACCGGGCCGATCGCCCGCGGTGACGTCGAGACCGTAGGCATTCACCTTCAGGCGCTGAGCCAGTCGCAGCCGGACATCCTCCCGTCCTACGTTGCGATGGGAAAACGAACGATCGCCCTGGCGTTGGAAAAGGGGACGATCGACCCAGCGGCCGCGGCGACCCTACGAAAGCTGCTCGATACGGCAGCAAATGCGGAGGCCGCATCATGAAGGTCGCGAACACGTTGACGAAGTTCCACGCATTGCGTGCGCAACTGGGATCACCTGTCGGTTTCGTCCCGACCATGGGCTATCTCCATGAGGGGCATCTTTCTCTCGTGCGATTGGCCCGAGCGCAATGTGCGTCCGTGGTTGCCAGCATTTTCGTGAATCCGACGCAGTTCGCTCCCGATGAGGACCTCGATGCCTACCCGCGGGATCTTATGCGCGATTTATCGCTCCTTGAGGCTGAGGGCGTCGATCTCGTGCTCGCCCCTGCTGACCACGCGGAGATCTATCCAGACAACGACAGCACTTGGGTTACGGTCGAGAACATCACTACGCGACTCGAAGGCCGTTCGCGGCCCACGCACTTTCGAGGTGTCGCCACGGTCGTTGCCAAACTGCTCCATATCGTTTGTCCCGATGTCGCATTCTTCGGGCAGAAGGATGCACAGCAAGCGCTCGTGATTCGGCGAATGGTGCGCGACCTACGGATGCCGGTGAAGCTTGTGCTCGGTCCTACCATCCGAGAGCGCGATGGTCTTGCCATGAGCAGCCGCAACGCCTACTTGAATGCCGAACAACGTGCTGCGGCCATCATCCTGCGTAGGGCACTCGATCGTGCCGAAGAGCTCTACGAAACGGGTGAGCGGGATGCTCAGACCATTCGCCATGCGATGATGAAGCTGCTTGATGCCGAGCCGCTGGCAGAGACGGACTACGTGAGCGTGGCCAGCATCGAGACACTGGAAGAACTCGAAACCATCGAGGACCACGCGCTTGTATCGCTTGCCGTGAAGATTGGGTTGCCGCGACTGATCGACAATTGCGTCCTCCCACCGGGGGGATCGCTGTACGAGAACTAGAGGAGACACCATGCTGCTTGTCCTGGATGTCGGCAACACGAACATCGTACTGGGCGTCTTCCGGGCGAATGCCCTCGTGCATCAATGGCGACTGTCTTCGGAACGCACTCAGACTGGCGACGAGCTTAGGTTGGCCGTCCGAAACCTCCTCGACGAGTCCGGCATCCAACCTTCCGCCATTGATGGCGTCGCAATCGCTTCGGTTGTGCCTTCCATGAATCGGCAGCTTGCACGTGCGTTCGAGACACTACTGAGCGCAGAGATCCGATTTCTCAACTCAGAGACGACATCGATCAAACTTGACGTCGAGGCTCCGCATACCGTGGGCGCGGACCGCATCTCCAACTGCATCGCCGCCTACGGACTGCATGGAGGACCGATTCTGACCCTTGATTTTGGCACCGCAACAAGCTTCGATCTCGCTGGAAAAGATGGTCGATTCCTTGGCGGGGCCATTGCACCGGAAATGCAATTGGCGGCACGCGCACTTACAGATCGTGCCGCACAGCTTCACTCCGTGGAGTTGAGGGTGCCAAGTTCGGTAATCGGCAAGAACACGGAAACCAACCTTCAAGCAGGTGTCGTGCTCGGCTATCTGGATCTTGTCGGTGGCCTGATCGGGCGTTTCATGGATGAGGTCGGAGGCCAGCTCAAGGTGATCGCGACAGGCGGCAAGGGAGAGATCTTCTACCGGAATCTGGAATCGATCCATCTCTACGACCCCGTGCTTACGCTCAAGGGCCTACAGCTCTGGTGGGACCACCTCAACGCGGCAAGGAGTTGACCCGATTCATCACTCGGACTATGCTCTCTTCACCTCGGAGGGAGGGCTGAAAGCGCATGCTCTGGAAGAAACAGCGTGAAATCGAAGCGCTCGTTTTCGAGCATCTTGAGTTTGTGGAGGCCTCACTTCGGCACTTCATCAGCGCACTCACCGCTTATGTGGCAGAGGAAGATATCGAGAAAGCGGACGCGTTTGCTTTGGAAACGCACAAGGCCGAGGGCCAGGCTGATGACGTACGGAGACGCGTAGAGATGCAGCTGCTCTCTGGAGCGCTGATGCCTGCGTCGCGCAGAGATATCCTACAGATCGTTGAGCAGGTTGATCGACTCGCAAATGCTGCGGAGAACGCACTCGATCACCTTTTGCTTCAGCAGATTCAGTTGCGCGCCGAACTGCGCCCTGCCCTCCTTGAAATCACCTCGAAGACTGAGACCATCTTCGGCCACGTCAAGGGGGCCATCAGCAGCCTGTTCCATGAGATGGATGAAGCACTCGAGCACACGCGTGCGATCGAGCGTATCGAGGGAGAGATCGATCGCATCGAACGCAGAGTATTGAGGGACCTCTTCGAGCTAGACATCGATCTGGCATGGAAACTTCAGATGAACAACTTCATCCGTTCGGTGGTTGAGCTTTCGGACCGTGCAGAGGACTTGTCCGATCACATCGAGTTGATGGTAGCACAGAAACACATCTAGCGCGCTCGCCTAGAACAGCCAAATCACCAACCGGTATGCAAGAAAGGCGAAGACTCCGGCAGCAAGAGGAGTCGCCACCCATCCGATGGCAATCTCGCCGATCTTCCGAAGGCGGACCGTGCGGATCCCATGCATCAAGCCTACGCCCAGCACTGCACCGACAATGGCCTGGGAAGTTGACACCGGGATACCAAGAATCGAGAAGTAGTGTGTCGCCAATGCGGCGGCCAGTTGTGCGGCAAAGGCACTCACCGGATCGAGTGGGGTGATGCCCCCGGCAACTGTCCCCGTCACACGCCGACCGAAAGTCAACACGCCGACGGCCATCGCACCGCCGCCAAGCAGTCCTAGACCCAGCGGGCCAATGCCCAACTCGCCAAGCGGCCCCAGCGCCGCCCCCATGGCGGTTCCGACATGGTTGGCGCCCAGGGAGAACGATACATACGCAGCACTTCCCACGAGAAGTACGCCGGGAAGCCGCTGCCAGAACGTGTTGCTGCCGAAGCGTCGCAGCAACCTTGAGACAACGAAGTTGATGACAATGGCGAGGATACCCGTCAGGATCGGGCAGATGACCCATACTTCCGCGATGGAGATCACGCGGGAGAAGTCAACCCTTGCGCTCGCGGCCAATCCCACGCCAGCGATGCCGCCCACGATGACTTGGGATGTCGAGACCGGGAGCCGGAAGAACGTGGCAGCCGTCACGAAGAGACCCGCGCAAGCCATCGCAATGGTGATCGCCAAGACCGAGAGCTCCGAGGTTACGATGCCCTTGCCCACCGTCTCCATCACCCGATCCCCCTGTAGCACCGCACCCAGCATTGCAAACGATCCAACAAGGAGCGCCGCACGCCGGAATGTGAGCAAGCCAGAGCCCACCGACGTGCCGATGCAGTTTCCTGCATCGTTCGCGCCGATGTTCCATCCGACGTACATCCCAGCAAGCAACAGCGGTATCAGACTAGACATAGGACGACTTTATAGTTTGTATACCGCTACTGTTCAAGCCCTCTGTGCCTGTCGCCACAGACATTCGCCCGGATTCAGCATCCATCAGTAACGATGGGGACACAAACCTTATCTTCAATTTCGGGGTCGAGATAAGGTTTGTGTCCCCCTTGGTGTGTGCAGGAATCGCGGTCGTGGATACAATGTCGCCATCTCACCATTAGGTGGAGGGATCTATGGGTGCTTACAGGATTGCGCTGCTGCCCGGTGACGGCGTCGGAGCCGACGTTCTCGATGCGGCAATCAGCGTTCTCAACGCGGTCGGTTTCGAGGCGGAATACCAGCAAGGAGAAATCGGCTGGGAGTTCTGGAGAACTGAAGGGAATCCTCTTCCGGATCGTACGATCCAGCTTCTGAAAGAGACGGATGCCTGCTTGTTCGGTGCGATCACGTCCAAGCCCAAGGAAGAAGCCGCTCGAGAATTGGTTCCCGAACTACAGGACAAGGGGCTCGTCTATTCGAGTCCAATCGTCGGGTTGCGTCAGATGTTCGGCTTGCACACGAACCTTCGCCCGTGCAAGGCCTACGCTGGGAATCCGCTCAATCTTCGAGACGATATTGACCTCGTCGTCTTCCGTGAGAACACCGAAGGTCTCTACTGCGGTGTGGAGTTCCATCCCGTGCCGGATGACGTTCGGACGGCGCTTGGCGTGCATCCCAAGATGAAGCGATTTGCCGACGTTCCCGGGGACGACCTTGCGATTTCCACCCGCATTTTCACGCGCAAGGGCTGTCAGACGATCATCCGCCAGGGTTTCGAGTACGCGAAGACACACGGTTATCCGACGGTGACCATCTGCGAGAAGCCGAACGTCATCCGCGAGACCTCGGGACTGATGGTTCGCGAGGCGCGCAAGATTGCGAAGGAGTATGAGGGCATCGATTTGTGGGAGACCAATATCGACGCCATGTGCATGTGGCTGGTGAAGAACCCGCAGGATTACGGCGTACTTGTTTCGTCCAACATGTTCGGCGATATCCTGTCCGACCTCGCAGCACAGCTGGTTGGCGGGCTCGGCTTCGCATGCGCAGGCAACATCGGTGACGACTACGCGGTGTTCGAGCCTACTCACGGTTCTGCGCCCAAGTACGTGGGCCAGAACAAGGTCAATCCGATCGCTACCATTCGCTGCGCCAAGATGATGCTCGACTATCTCGGCGAGAACGAGAAGGCAGGCAAGATTGAACGCGCCGTGACCGAGGTCCTCCGAGCAGAACAGGTACGCACCTACGACATGGGCGGCGCGTCGACCACAGCAGATATGGCCAAGGCAATCGCTGCGGCCGCGAAGGAGGCGTGATGGGCTCGATGAGCCGCGAGATGGCGAGGTTCGCGCTGTCGCTTCGCTACGATCAGATTCCTGAGGCTTCCGTCAAAGAGGCCAAGCGCTTCATGTTGGATTCGGTCGGTTGCGCGTTGGCAGCGATCGATCATGAAGACATGCAACAGGCCTACGAGTTCGTGCAGATGCTTGGCGGTCATGAGCAGGGAACGATCATAGGTCACGGTACGAAGGCCAACTTAGGCAACGCAACACTCATGAATGCGCTGCTCATCCGGGCGATGGACTACAACGACATCTACTGGAAGCAGGACCCTTCACATCCGTCCGACATCATCCCTGCCGCGTTGACTCCTGCGGAGTACAGGGAGCTGGACGGCAAGGAGCTCTTGGTCGGGATTCTGATTGCGTATGAGCTTGAGATGCGCCTCTGCTTGACGGCATTCCCTGGCGTACGCGAGGTCGGATGGCATCACGCAAGTCTCACTCAGTTCGTGTCGCCGCTCGTTGCCGCGCGCATGCTCGGCCTCAATGAAGACCAAGCTGTTGCCGCCTGCGGCATCTCCGGCTCCAGCCACTTCACGCTGGGTGGCGTCGTCGCAGGACATCTCACGAACATGAAGAACACAGCGGATCCAATGGCCACGGAGGCTGGTGTGCGCGCTGCGATGCTTGCGTCCACCGGTTACTCCGGACCTGTGGAGTTGTTCGAAGGCAAGGAAGGCGTGTTCGAGGTCGTCAGCAACGTCGAGTGGCGCTCCGAGGAGATGGTCACGGGATTGGGACGAGACTTCCTGATTACCGAGTGTGGCTACAAGGCGTTCCCGACCGAAGCATTGACACACCAGCCGATCACGGCAGTCATGGATGTGATGAACGAGAATGACATCGACCCGCACAAGGTCGCTGAGGTGAAAGTCGAGACCACCACGCGCGGCGCCGACATTCTGTCCGACCCGTCCAAGTACGAGCCACGGACCAAGGAGACGGCCGATCACTCACTTCCGTACTGCATCGCGGTCGCAGTGACCAAGGGCAACGTGCTCCCGTCCGACTTCACCGACGAGGCGATCAAAGATCCGTTCATCTGGGAAACGCTGCCCAAGATCAAGGTCGTCGCCAATCCGGAGATCGACGCCATGTTCCCGGGCGTGAAGCGTGCCATCGTCACGATCACGACCGAAGATGGGCAATCGTTCACCAAGCAGGCCGATCATGCCAAAGGCCGCGCAGAGAACCCGCTGTCGGACGCTGAGCTCGTCGACAAGTTCAAGGCCAATGCTTCCCACGCGCTGACTGAAGGCGCAATGGACAAGGTCGTCGAAGCGACGTTCGATCTCGAATCGATCGGCAATGTTGCCGACTACATGCAACTGCTGGTCCGAGATCGATAGCGAGACACAATCCACGCGGCAGTGGGCACACCTGCTGCCGCGTTCTTTCGTTATGTCAAAGGCAAAGCAGGTCGCTCAAAGAATCTCCGCTGCGCTCGAATCGTGGTACACGGTCGAGGCACGCGATCTCCCGTGGAGAAGAACCTCGGATCCCTACAGGATCTGGGTCTCAGAGATCATGCTGCAGCAAACGCGTGTCGAGACTGTACTCGCGTACTACGATCGCTTCCTGGTGAGTTTCCCGTCGCTCGAAGCACTCGCTTCGGCTTCCGTCGACGCAGTCCTCAAGGCATGGGAGGGACTCGGATACTACCGCCGCGCACACAACCTCCATCGTGCAGCGCGAGAGGTCGTGCATGAACTCGGGGGGCAGATTCCAGCGACTGTGTCGGCTTTGCGGAAGCTCCCAGGCATCGGTCCCTACACCGCTGCAGCCATCGCTTCAATCGCGTTTGGCGAGAATGCCCAAGTGCTCGATGGCAATGTAGTTCGCGCCATCAGCAGGATCTTCCGAATTGACGGGAATCCAGCGAAGACAGAGACGCGAAAGCGGATGCTTGCTGCCATGGCACCCTTGTTTGAAGACGTCAGCGCGGAGGTCATGAATCAGGCGTTGATGGATCTCGGAGCACGCATCTGCACTCCCCGGAATCCGGACTGCGCTGCCTGTCCAGCAAGCTCCGATTGCGCCGCACATCGTGCGGGCAAGCAGGCAGCCTATCCTCAGACTTCGAAACGCTCACCGTTGCCGCATCGCAATATCGTGGCGGGCGCCATCTGGAATACCGAGCCTTTCTCAGAGGGCGCACGCCTTCTGATCTCGCAACGCAAGGCCAATGACATGTTGGGCGGCCTATGGGAATTGCCCGGTGGACACGTAGAGAAAGGGGAGACGCACGAGCAGGCGCTCAAACGCGAACTTATGGAGGAGTTGGGAATCCAAGTGAATGTGCGGAAGAAACTGATGCAGGTCAAGCACGCGCACACGAATTTCCGCATGACGCTCCACGTCTATCACTGTGTGCACACCTCTGGTGAGCCTGAAGCCATTGACTGTGCGGCATGGAACTGGATTCGCCCGGATGAGCTAGACGACTACGCATTCCCGGTTCCGGATCGAAAGATCCTCGACGCCCTGATCTCAGGCGCCGAGGATGCTAGCTAACCCCTAGCTAGAAACCGATCTCAAGCGCGATCAAGAAGCTGATCAGGCCAGGTGTTGCCGGTCCGCGATAGTCTGCCATTACAAGAATGCTCGCCTTCGGGGACAAGTTCAGCCGCAGTCCACCCGCAATGTGATGCCACAAAGCAACGTTGTCGGCAATCGTAAGTGTGGGCTGGTAGGCAACCGCAAACGGACCTAGATCAACGAACAACTCTCCGAATGCACCCCACCCGAGGAACTCGATCCCATATCCCCCGCCGAACCCGAATGCAACTTTAACCGGAGATTTGCGGCCTGTCACAAGGAACTTGAAATCCCCCTTTGCACCCAGCCAGCCTGGATCCCCTGTGCTCAAAGGAATCATTGCACCCGACTGCAGCCCGAAGTCGATGTTGTCAGACAGACCGAAGGTCACACGCGCCTGTGGCGTCGCAGACCAAGATGGATTGCCCTCGAAGTCGAAATAGAGCAATCCCGATCCAAGGGTCACCGAAGCGTTTCCTTTGCCCACGGTCATCGCAGTCTGAAAGATGTTGAACAGACAGCCGCTGAGAAACAGCGCCGGAATGACAAGCCCTACAGCAAGGATCACCCGAAGCTTACGTTTCATGATTCCCCCTCACCCTATTGGTTGGACATCACTGTGCCGGACCTGTTCGATCAAGTCAAATCCGCCAATCCTTGCGAATGCGAGACAAACGTGCGACGTGTTTGTCGTTCGGATATGCGTTTGCTAAGATCTGTCCATTCAGATTACCGTCTTGGGGGCGTTCTATGGCTGGGCATTCCAAATGGGCAAACATCAAATACCGCAAGGAGCGACAGGACAAGAAGCGCTCCAGCATGTTCGGAAAGCTGATCAAGGAAATCACGCTTCAGGCACGAAACGGAGATCCCAACCCAGAGAACAACCCCGGATTGGCGCAAGCTCTCGAACGCGCAAAGGCAGCCAATCTGCCGAAAGACAACATCGATCGTGCCATCAAGCGAGCAACCGGAGAACTCGAGGGAGTCACCTACGAGGAGGCGACCTACGAGGGGTACGCAAATGATGGTGTCGCGGTCCTCGTGCGTTCCGTGACCGACAATCGCAATCGAGCCGCGGCCGATGTGCGCCACATTTTCAGCAAGCATGGCGGCAGTATGGCTGCGGTTGGTAGTGTAGCTTGGATCTTCGATCGAAAGGGCGTGGTCGTTCTCGAAGACTTGCCAGAAGACGTGGATCTTGATGAACTCGAGATCGCGTTGATCGACGCAGGCGCTGAAGATCTCGATGATCAAGAAGGTGCGATCGAGGCAACCTGCGAACCCTCTGACCTGACAGCGCTGAGCCAAGCCGTGAAGGACATGGGGTTGACCCCCATTCGCTCTGAAGTCACGCTCATTCCCAAGAACACCGTTCGAGTGGAAGGCTCAGCTGCCGTGAAGGTGCTGAAACTTGTGACCGCTCTAGATGAGAGCGAAGACGTCCAAGAGGTCTTCGCAAATTTCGATATCGACGATGCTGTGCTGGAACAGCTCAGCAACGGATAAGCAAGGAGGCAACTGGTATGAAAGGCATCGCGTTCTTCGCGCTGACGATGGTTCTTGTGGTAGGCATTGGCTTCGCAGGCGCTGCACAGGAAGCGAGCGTGGACGCCCTCATCCCGGGAGTGCTATCGCTGGGGTTCCCGGGCCTCGGGCATTTCTTCATTGACGAAGTAGACACGGGGATCCTCCACATGGGTATCGTCATTGGGCTTTGGGTAGGCAATTCGCTCGTCCCCAGGCCGATCAACCAGTTCTTCTGGATTGCCCCACTTGTGTGGCACCTCTATAGCGGCTACGACGCCTACGCTACAGCACGAGATCGGAACTTCCGCTTCGGCTTCGTGGAGAATGGAATCACAGTCAGCTACGGTTTCTGATCGCACGCTCGGTGTCAAAGGCTCGTGTAGACACGCACAGTCATATGGTTGCAGGAAACGGGGAGTGTCAGCAAAGGTGCCTATGTCAAGGCGAATCCGAACTACAGGACTGCTCGTGTGCATTGCCGTCTATTGCTTTGCGTGAATCGTTGCCGCGCAAGACAGGACAGCGCTTCTGATCGCCAACGGGAACTACTCCCACGCTTCCAATCACGCAAGTCCAGTGCAAGAGGCTCGTCACCTCGCCAGTAGGTTGCGGTATCTTGGCTTCCAGGTTGAGACGGCTGAGAGTGCGGATCGGGAGGAGATGTTCGACGCCCTAGGACGCTTCGAGCGCAGGCTGGAACACCGGGGAGGCATCGCGCTGTTCCACTACGGGGGCCATGCCGTGCAAGTTGACGGGGAGAACTTCCTGATCCCGGTGGATGCCGACCTTCCGGATCAGGAACGTGTACTCTTCCCGACAATTTGATCTCAGAGAGGTAATGGCTTCTCTGGAAATGTCCGGCAGCCAGGTCAATATCGTCATCCTGGACGCTGGTAGAGAGAATCCACTCCCAGAGACCTCAGCACGAAATCTTCAGCGCGCTGGCGCGAATCTCTGACAGACCGTCAAACTCCCTTGTGGTCTATGCAGCCAGCCCGGAGAGACAGCGATCGATGGGCTCTTCACGCTAGCACTGACAAGGTACATCGTGACCCGCGGACTCTCGATTACGGATGTCCTGCTCAGAGGTCGGAGTGAAGTTTTTCAAGCATCTGGAGGAAGCCAGTTCCCGATGAGTACAGGGAGCTCTTGCAGCCCATCTTCCTCGCGGGGAACCCGGAGAACGGA
>Ga0272441_10015433_pt1 | contig 10697 bp, 5 predicted proteins | sample SSMProp6N_FD_193582 | JGI IMG/M metagenome (GOLD analysis project Ga0272441, IMG submission 193582) | Marine sediment archaeal communities from Little Sippewissett salt marsh, Falmouth, MA, United States - SSM-Prop-6N | ecosystem: Environmental > Aquatic > Marine > Wetlands > Sediment ...
ATAATTTCACCTGTATGTGGGTTAACGATTTGATTTGCTGCTAGATAACCGATGATCCGTTCACTTAGCGAAGGTAGAGAACTTCCAATTTTCCCTCCTGATATCCAAACCCCTTCAGTGGTACCGCAGTCTTGCTCGGTCACAATAACATCTTGGGCTATGTCTATGAGGCGTCGAGTAAGGTAACCGCTATCGGAAGTCCTCAAAGCAGTATCAGCTAACCCCTTGCGGGCACCATGCGTGGATATGAAATATTCCATAGGGGATAGCCCATTCCGGAAACTTGACCTAATAGGAAAGTCTATTATTTTTCCTGATGGGTCGGTCATCAGCCCCCGCATTCCAGCCATCTGGCTAATCTGGGACATATTACCCTTTGCTCCTGATGTAGCCATCATGTAGATACAACCATAACGGTCTAAGGATTGAGACAAATCCTTGGCAATTTTGTCAGTAGTCTCCATCCAGATCCGAACTGCGTTCTCATAGCGCTCATCCTCTGTGATAAAGCCATGGGCAAATTGGTCTTCAGTAATGCCAATTAATTTGTCAGCCTCTTTAAGGAACTTGGTTTTCCTGGGGGGTTCTTCAATATCATTCATGGCGATAGAAATTCCTGCTTTTGTAGCATATTCAAAGCCTATTTGCTTAATGTTATCAAGGACAGTGGCAGTGGCGTTGTTGCCTAAGAAGCGAATACAATCAGACACCAGTGATTTTAATGCGGTTTTATCTACCGTCTCATTGTAAAAACGAAGCTGTAGAGGCAAAACTTCATTGAATAGAATTCGCCCCGCGGTGGTTTTTATTCGCTTTCCGCCGTTGTTTTTGTCTCGCACTTCAATTTCAGCGCTAAAGTCAATGATATCTAACTCGCAAGCTAGTTTAGCCGCTTCAAAATTGCTGAAAAGTTTACCTTCTCCTTTAGCTCCAGGTTTAATGAAGGTGAGGTAATAACAGCCAAAGACAATGTCAAGGTTAGGTGCTGTAACTGGCTCGCTACAACTGGGTAGCAACATGTTATGTACGCTAAGCATGTATTCCCTAGCTTCGCTCACTGCTGCCTGGGATAATGGTATGTGAACTGCCATCTGGTCGCCATCAAAATCTGCATTGAAAGCAGCGCAAACTAAAGGGTGGAGTTGGAAAGCGTTACCATCAATTAAAACAGGTTCGAAAGCTTGGATGCTCAAGCGATGTAAGGTGGGGGCGCGATTAAGCAATACCGGGCGTTCTTTGACTACTTCGCTAAGTAAATCCCAGACCTCAGGTGTGGTTCTCTCCAGTTGGCGTCGAGCCACCTTTACATTATTGGCATAACCTTTCTCTATAAGTTTGTGCATGACGAACGGTTTAAATAATTCTAAGGCCACATGCCGTGGCAAGCCGCATTGATGAAGCTTAAGCTGTGGGCCAACAACGATGACTGAGCGCCCACTATAATCTACTCGTTTGCCTAAAAGATTCTGTCTGAAACGCCCTTGTTTTCCTCGCAACATAGCTGAAAGAGATTTTAGGGTGTGGTTATTACCAGTGGTAACTGCACGTCCCCTTCGCCCATTATCTATAAGTGCATCAACAGCTTCTTGCAGCATTCGTTTTTCATTGCGGATAATGACTTCTGGTGCGCTCAACTCTATAAGGCGTCGGAGGCGATTGTTGCGGTTAATAACACGCCGATAGAGGTCGTTAATATCGCTAATGACAAAGCGCCCACCGTCTAGCTGGACTATAGGGCGAAGTGCTGGTGGTAATACGGGTAGCACAGTCAGAATCATCCATTCAGGTTTATTCCCACTTGTCCTGAGAGATTCAAGTAGTTGTAGTCGCTTGCTGAGTTTTTTGCGGTGTTGCCCAGAAGCGTCATGTATTTCTTCGGAGAGTTCGTGACATAATCCCTCTATATCAAGCGTTTTTAAGATTTTTAGAATAGCTTCAGCGCCTATGCCCGCTTCGAAAATGTCACCATATTTATTCTTAAATCTTTGATATTGTTCTTCGCCAAGCAACTTTAGTGGCTTAATGTCTTTTACCTCTGCCTTGTTTATTTTTAACTCCTCATCAAGGTCTGCTCTTGTTTGTGCAATCCCGGCACGTAACTGATTTACCTTTTCTACTATAAGCTCATTGTCTTCTTCTGGCTTAGCGTTAGCTTGTAGTTCTTCAATTTCCTTGTTTATCAAGTCTTCGTGCTCGCTAATTTTCTGGCTTATTGCCTCCTCAAACCGACGAATTCTCTCTTGCCGAGCTTCTCCGTTAACTGAAATAATGATGTGTTGAGCAAAATAGATAACCGATTCTAGATTTCGTGGAGAGATGTTAAGTAGAAGTGCAAGTTGGCTAGGTACCAATTTGACGAACCAAATATGAGCCACGGGGGCAGCTAATTCAATATGCCCCATACGCTCTCTTCGTACACTGGAATGAGCTACCTCAACTCCACATTTGTCGCAGATGACGCCTTTATACCGTACCTTTTTATATTTGCCACAATGGCACTCGAAGTCTTTGGTAGGACCAAAAATCCTTTCGCAAAAGAGGCCATCTCTTTCTGGTTTTAAAGTGCGATAGTTTATCGTCTCAGCTTTAGTCACCTCTCCGTGAGACCAGCTTCTGGTTTGTTCTGGTGAAGCAAGGCTTACTCGGATAGCATCTAACTCATCAAATTGAACCATATCTATTTATCACCTCACAATACAGGCTAATTCTAAGTATTGGTTTAAGGTCGGCAAAATAATTTAATTTTCTTTATTTTCAGAAATCAACTCCACAGCGAAACCCAAGCTGCGCAATTCCATGAATAGAACCTTACATGCTTCGGGGACGCCAAGTTGACAAATAGCTTCACCTTTGATAATGGCTTCGTATGCTTTAGCTCGTCCAATCACATCATCAGATTTTACGGTAAGCATTTCTTGAAGTGTATGAGCTGCACCGTAGCCTTCCAATGCCCATACCTCCATCTCTCCGAAGCGTTGGCCACCGATCTGAGCTTTCCCGCCTAATGGTTGTTGTGTGATGAGAGAATATGGCCCAGTAGAACGAGCGTGCACTTTGTTTTCAACCAGGTGTACTAGTTTCGCCATGTAAACATTGCCTACGGTTATGGGTTGGTCAAAGGGTATGCCAGTTTTCCCGTCTCGGAGCTCCATTTTGCCAAAGGTGGGGGGGTATATCCTCTGTTCCGTGTAAAGTTTCTGTGCTACTTGCTCTAAATTAGTATTACTCAGGTTCCGCGCGTCTACTCCCAATTCTTCAAGCCACAAGCAAAGGGAGGCTCTTTTAGCTGCGCCCTTATGTCTTTCATCCATGACTTTTGCATCATCAAAACCGTGTTCATTAAGCCAGGCGCTGATCTTTTCTTGATTAGCTGGCGTGTCAGTTGGTTTTCCTGAGTTAATGTTGACGGCATTTGCCTTCCATGCTATCCAGACTCTGGCTAAGGCATCCTCAATATCTAGAGCATCAGCTCCATCAAAAATCGGATTAACTACCTTGAAATTCAATATATAAGCTGCCCATCCTAGATGGGTCTCTAGGACTTGCCCAATATTCATGCGAGATGGAACACCTAGCGGGTTAAGAACAATGTCTACGGGCGTGCCGTCAGGCAAAAATGGCATGTCTTCCTCGGGCAATATGATTGAAACGACCCCCTTATTACCATGTCTTCCTGACATTTTATCGCCCACTGAGATTTTGCGTTTCTGGGCAACCCATACCCGCACGAGTTTATTCACTCCTGCCGGCAATTCATCGTTATCATCACGAGAGAAAACCCTAGTGTTAATTACTCTTCCTCGTCCTCCAGGTGGTACTCTGAGCGAGTTATCTTTCACTTCACGCGTTTTTTCGCCAAAAATAGCTCGTAGTAATTTCTCCTCTGCTGAAAGCTCTGTCTCGCCTTTGGGGGTAATTTTTCCTACCAGGATACTGCCAGACTTTACTTCGGCGCCGATGCGTATGATACCTTGGTCATCGAGATTGCTCAACCCTTCCTCGCTTACATTTGGTATATCTCTGGTGATTTCTTCTGGACCAAGCTTTGTATCACGTGCTTGAATATCAAACTTCTCAATGTGAGTGGAGGTATAGATGTCATCTTTAACCAGCCTTCTGCTGAGGATAATAGCATCTTCGAAGTTATACCCTTTCCAGCTCATAAAAGCACAGATAACATTCTGTCCTAGAGCTAGCTGTCCATCATCTATCGCAGAGCTGTTTGCTATGACTTGGTCTTGTTTAACTATGTCTCCTTTGTTTATCACTGGGTGTTGATTAATACACGTTGCCTGATTAGTTCTGACGAACTTGTTCAGTTTGTAAATGTGGTTCTCGCCTTTCTCATCTTCAATTACAATCTGTGAGCCAGTTACGGATGTTGCTACGCCGTTGGTGGGAGTGAATATCACTTGCCCGCTATATCTAGCCACCTCTCTTTCCATGCCTGTAGCTACCAATGGGGCATGGGGATGCAATAAAGGTACTGCCTGGCGTTGCATGTTACAGCCCATTAAAGCACGGTTAGCATCATCGTGTTCCAGAAATGGAATGAGAGAAGCAGATACACTAAACAGCTGTTTCGGGGAAATATCCATGAAATCTACATTATCCGCTGCCTGCTTAAAATATTTGTTAGCTTTCTTTACGCTAACTTTCTCTTCAACAAATTCACTTCTTTTGTTGAGAGGGACTTTAGCTTCAGCGATGATATATTGGTCCTCTTCATCAGCTGTTAAATGGACAGTCTGGTCAGAAGCGAAAGGGGTAACCTTAATAGTTTGTGCTGGAAGGGAAATTAGCTTTGTTGCAAGCTCTTCTGTAAGTAACGTTTTTGCCTTGACTACTAGATGGTTTTTATTATCCAACACATCCTCTTGAGTTGTCCTTCCCAGCAATTGTGGTATAGCATTAGGCACTTCGTGGATAACTTTGCGATATGGTGTTTCTGCAAAGCCATACTTATTAATTGAAGCGTAAATGGCTAGAGAACCGATGAGGCCAATATTGGGACCTTCAGGTGTCTCTATAGGGCAAATTCTTCCGTAGTGGGAGTGATGTACATCGCGAACTTCAAAGCCGGCTCGTTCTCGAGAGAGGCCGCCAGGTCCTATAGCAGACAGACGGCGTTTATGAGTCAATTCAGCCAATGGGTTGGTTTGATCCATGAACTGAGATAGTTGGGACCGGCCAAAAAACTCCTTTACAGCGGTTACTACGGGACGGACGTTGATCAAAGCTGAAGGAGTCGCTGCCTCAGGGCCAAGAATGCTCATACGCTCTTTAATGGTTCTCTCTAAACGGAATAAGCCAACTTGGAATTGATTTTGCATTAGTAAACCTACGGTGTGCGTTCGTCGATTGCCTAAGTGGTCAATATCGTCGGGAGTTTCTTTACCGTTGTTGATTAAGATTATGTGATGTACTACTTGTATTAAATCTTCAGGTGTTAAGCCGTGATAGCTTTCAGGGATGGTTACCCCTAATTTTTTATTAAGCTTGTAGCGGCCGACCTCGCCTAAGCTGTAGCGACGAGGATTAAACAGAAAATTTTTAAGCAATGTTTCGGCGCTGCTGAGACTTGGGGGAGTGCCAGAGGACAATTTATGATAAATGTCAATTAACGCTCCAGTTTTGTTTTTGATCAGGGGATCTCGTTCTATTGTTGATTGAATAAAGGAATGGGTAGGGGAATTATCTACATCTTGAAAAAGAGCTAGTAAATCATCGTCACTGGCAAATCCTATGGCACGCAATAAGGTAGTGACAGCTATCTTCCGTTTCCCGTTCACTTTGACTGAAATCACATCGCTATTGGAAGTGTCAAAATCGAGCCATGCCCCTCGCTCGGCAATAAGCTTAGCGGAGCACAAGCGTCGTCCTCGCATGTTATCCTTTCCCAAAGTGAAGTAAACTCCTGGGAAGCGTGTCAACTGATTAACTACTACACGTTCTGTCCCTGAAATAATGAAAGTACCTCTATTTGTCATTAGGGGGAAGCTACCCAAGTATAATTTCTGTTGTTTAATTTCGCCGGTTCCCTTTATTATTAGGCGAACTAAAACGTGAAGAGGGGAAGAATAAGCCAAGCTTCTCTCAAGACATTCCGTAATAGAATGTTCAGGTTCGCGAAATTCGTAATCAGAAAAATATAATTCCAGCTTAGTCCCAGTATAATCTTGGATAGGTGAAATCTCTTCAAATAGTTTTTTCAAGCCTTCTTCTTGAAACCAACGAAAAGAGTCAAGTTGAACTTTAGTTAGATCAGGTACCTCTATGACCTCAGGTAATTTAGCGAAGGACTTTACTGACTTATATTTAGGTTTCACCGAAACAGCCATATTTTTTCTCCTTAAAGATTAAGAGTCTAATAGTCTACTATTTAATGCATCTATTAAGTGCATATGCAATGGGGAATCCAAGGTTAAAGAAAAACGAGAAGAAAACAGCAGACATGGTGCAAACAAACATGCTAGCATTTATGAAAAGCTTTTGTCAACAGCCTACAAAAACAATTGACACTACCGCTTTTCTATTCTATTATTATTCTCTCAGTGAGTAATATTTCTAATCTGAATTCTACGCTGGCGGAAGTAGCCACTGATTTCTTAGTTAGCTTACCCCCACACGATAGAGAAAAGGCACAGGAAAAAGTATACAAATTTATCCGTTGGCTTGGCCTACACAGAAAGGCAAGTAATATTAGCCCCCTCGACATAAACAGGTACAGTGATCAAATAATGTCTCCCGAAACAAAGCCAGTTAAGTCTTTTCTCTCCTATATTCACAAAAAAGGATACTGTAAAGTAAATTTGGCAGTACATCTTCGAGCGAAAAAACCATCACATAAAATAACTCTCCCTAAACAACACTCCCAAATTCAAACTACCTTAACTTCTCAGGGATACAATGAATTAGAAGTAGAACTAGCCAAGTTAAAGAAGCAACGCTCAGATGTTACTGAAGAATTGCGCAGAGCAGCAGCTGACAAAGATTTCCGGGAAAACGCCCCTTTAAAAGCAGCTCGAGAGAATAAATCACATCTGGAAGGAAGAATCCAGAAACTAGAATCAACTTTGAAATCAGCAACAATCATAGATGAAAACCGAAGCACTTCAAGAGTAAAAATCGGAGATAGCATTGAGCTTTACGATCTATCGTCAGGCAGACAACTTTGCTATATTTTAGTTGATCCTCGGGAAGCAAATCCAATCAAGAGCAAAATTTCAACTATTTCACCTATAGGCAAAGCTCTTCTAGGCAAAGAAAAGGGACAAACAATTGAATTTACTGCTCCTGCAGGCACATTCAGCTACCGCATCAAAGAAATCCGCTCCCCTAATCATGGGAAGCACACCATACGTTAAACTTCAAGAAGAAATTATTTCCCTTTTATCATCCGCTTTAGCTCGTAAAGCTTAGTAATTGCTTCCAGCGGTGATATAGAGTCAATATCAAGCTTGGCAATTTCACTAACCAGTAAAGAGTTTTCAAAGAAGAGCGGCATCTGCTGTGCTTTCCGTCGAGGAATTTTAGCCTCCTTAGAAGCATGTTTCTCTAGTTCATCCAAAACTTCCTGGGCTCGATTAGTTACCGATTTTGGTAACCCAGCTAGCTGAGCCACATGGATACCATAACTCCTATCAGCCCCTCCGGAGATAACCTTATGCAGAAAGATAACTTTATCCCCCTCTTCAGTTACAGCTACATTAAAGTTTTTCACCCTTGGCAAAATATTGGCTAAATTTACTAACTCATGGTAGTGAGTAGCAAAAAGAGTTTTTGCGCCTATTCTGGGATAATTATGAATAAATTCGGCTACTGCCCAGGCAATAGAAAGTCCATCATAGGTGCTTGTGCCACGGCCAATTTCATCCAAAATGAGCAGAGAACGAGGTGTAGCATTATGCAAGATATTCGCCGTCTCAGTCATCTCTACCATAAAAGTAGATTGTCCTGCGGCTAAATCCTCCTGAGCACCGATTCTGGTAAATATGCGGTCAACAATGCTAACGGTGGCTGATTCAGCAGGGACGAAGCTGCCTATCTGAGCCATGAGAACTACCAAGGCTACCTGTCTCAGGTAAGTAGATTTCCCCGACATGTTTGGCCCAGTGAGCACAATAAATTGATTATCGTTATTACTTAAATAAGTGTCGTTAGGAATGAAATTATCGCTTCCGACGCTTCTCTCCACCATAGGATGGCGTCCAGCTTTAATATGTATAGCATCCTCGGTAGTCAAAATTGGCCTAACATAGCCATAGCATGATGCTACTTCAGCAAAACTACAGAAAGCATCAATCTGAGCGACAACTCCAGCAGTCATCAACACTTGCTCTCCAGCAGCACCTACTTGCTGGCAAATTTGCCGGAAAATACTACTTTCCTTCTCAGTAATCTTTTCCTGTGCATTGAGTATTAGAGATTCATATTCCTTAAGCTCAGGGGTAAAAAATCTTTCCGCTCCTGCCAATGTCTGCTTACGAATATAATCTGCGGGAACTAGGTTAAGGTTGGTTTGAGATACCTCAATATAATAGCCAAACACCCTGTTATAATTTACCTTTAATGACTTAATTCCCGTGCGTTGCCTCTCCCTTTGTTCTACACTAGCCAGATATTGCTTAGCTTCTTTCGAGCTACGACGAAGTTCATCTAGCTCAGGAGAAAACCCTTCCTTTATCACTCCTCCTTGTTCAAGAGCCCCAGGCTCATCAGAAATAGAACGCCCAATTAAATCCACGACGTCAGGGAAAGGTTTCAACTTATCGCTTAACCAAGCTACAGAGCCTTCGCTTTTCATTGCTGTCTTTAGTTCAGGTATCTTCGCCAAACTAGAGCGCAACGTTATTAACTCCCTGGGCATAATTTTCGTACACCTCACCCGGTTAACCAGTCTTTCCAAATCAGCGATGTCTGCCAGAAGTGCCACGATTTTATGACGAGCCAAAGTATGTTGATAAAACCAGTCAACAGCTTCTTGGCGCTGTGTCAATTTTGTGATATCAACAAGTGGGTGTCCCATCCAATTCTTAAGCAACCTACCTCCCATAGCTGTTTTACTTAAATCAATAATAGATAGAAGTGAATTTGTGCTTTCCCCTAATCTACCACCTTGAAAAAGTTCCAGATTACGGCATGTCTGCCCATCTATAACCATAAAGGAATCTATAGAATAGATGGCCAGGCCAGTTAGATGTAATAAGGTTTCCTTTTGAGTTTCTTTAACATAATGGAGTAATGAGCCGGCAGCTCTTATGGCTAAAGGTAAGTGAGCACAGCCATAGCCCTCCAGAATAGCCACTTCAAAATGCTCCAGCAAAGTTTGCTGAGCCACTTCTAAGTCAAACCAATAATCATCAAGTTGAGTTATAGTGGCTGATAGAGATTCAGGAACCCCTGTCATTTTGAGCACTGCGGGCAAAGGATCTGGGATAAGAACCTCGCTGGGTTGAAGTCTCTCCAATTCACAGAGAATCCTGTTAGTAGGAAGCTGAGTAACAGCAAACTCACTTGTAGTTATGTCAACATAAGCAATACCTGCCTTCTCCCCTTCACTGACTAAGCTAGCCAGATAGTTATTGCTCTTGCTCTCCAGAAGATTGGGCTCAATCACCGTCCCCGGCGTCACTACACGGATGACATCTCTTTCCACTAACCCTTTGCCCGGAGGGCTAAGCTGCTCACAAATGGCTGCCTTATAACCTCGGTTAATAAGCTTGGCCAAATAGTTATCCAGAGCATGATAGGGTATTCCCGCCATTGGCACCTTGTGTCCTTTGCCCATCTCACGAGCAGTCAAAACAATGTCTAGCTCTCGTGAAGCGACTTTGGCATCATCATCGAAGGTCTCATAAAAATCGCCGAGCCGAAAGAAGACTATAGCTTCAGGATAACGCTGCTTAACCCTCAGATATTGGCGTCTCAGTGGTGTTATCGCCATTTAGATAGTATTTTACTATAAAAACTCCATTGAAACGAGTTAGTTCATCTGTTATGATGCTGCAATAGATACTTCTTAAATGATGGAAGAAATCGGCGTCCAAATTGAGGAAAATTTTAAGGATCTTATTGATGAAGAATGGGCGAGAAAACTAACCCATGCTATCCTTAAGGCCGAGCGCACAGCTTTACCATACGAAGTAAGTATTGTTCTCACAGACTCTGAAGCCGTGCAAAAGCTCAATCGAGACTATCGAGGCGTGGATGAACCCACGGATGTACTTTCCTTTTGCATGGCGCTTCAACAAGAAAACGAGCCCTCTTTTATCCCCTCTCCTGATGGCATAGCTCATCTGGGAGAAGTAATCATTTCCTATCCCCAGGCAGCGAGGCAAGCCAATGAACAAAAACATTCTGTTAAGCAAGAACTGGCATTACTACTCATCCATGGAATCCTCCATCTTTTGGGCTATGACCATGAGCATCCGGAAGAAGAGGCTAGGATGCGAGTTAGAGAGAAAGAGCTCCTGGAGAAAGTTTATTAAGCGGGGAATTACAGGCAGATAATGGTAGCGAGTTCGCTTTAGAGTTTGAAAAACCTCTATCAAATTAGGTATTCAAAGGTCCTTTTCAAGAGCCAAAACCCCTAAGGATAACTCGGAGATAGAAAGGTTTAACCAGACATTGGAGTATGAATGGCTCTACAACTCTAATCTATCTTTCAACCCCGAAGAATTCAATCCCTTGCTAAC
>Ga0272441_10015434_pt1 | contig 10697 bp, 22 predicted proteins | sample SSMProp6N_FD_193582 | JGI IMG/M metagenome (GOLD analysis project Ga0272441, IMG submission 193582) | Marine sediment archaeal communities from Little Sippewissett salt marsh, Falmouth, MA, United States - SSM-Prop-6N | ecosystem: Environmental > Aquatic > Marine > Wetlands > Sediment ...
TCTTGTTGTGGGAAAACAAATGGAAGCTGAAATCGGAAAACTAAAAGAAGAATTACAAATGAAAAAAGATACTCGCGAAAGAAATTTTAAGCATTATGAGGATTTAAAAGAAAAATATGAAGCGTTGAAAACAGCCCTTATAATTGTTTGTAAGGATATTTGAAAGGAAGGTAAATAATATGGATATATTGAAAGAATTAAAAGAAGTTAAAAAACACTTGCATAATACTGATGTCGGATTAGATAACTACGCTGACAGAGATGATGCAAATACATTTGCAATCGGTTGTATATCAAATGATTGTTATAGAGCAAAAGAAATCGTAAACAAACTTATAAAAAAGTTTGAAAAGGAAGGTGGATGATATGATAAATAATGTTTGTTTTTGGATAAGTATTGTATTTTTATCAGTTGGAATACCTTTGGTATTATCTTGTTGGTTTAACAAATATATGCCTAAGTGGTATGGGTGTGAATTATTTCCCTGGCATTTAGCTCCGACTGAGCAGTCATTTGACGGATGTTCTTTTCACGGTTATTGTCCACGATGTGGAAAAGAGGTAATGCAGGATGGGCAAGGAAATTGGTTTTAATAATTTTAAATAGAGAAGGAAGGTGAATAAAATGAATTGCTTAACATGTAAATATTGCAAAAAAATTAACATTATCTGTAGCACCTAACAAATACAGTGATGCAGGCAATATGTATTGTTGTTCAAGATATAAAACAGGTGATGTAAAGAAATCAACGCCGTTTTGTAACCTGATCGAGTTTGATTTTGAAAAGTGGTTTAAAGATATTTTTAAAACAAAAAAGATTTATTTAAGTTTTGCTGAATTTAATGAATTTTGTTTAGATAATATGGAAATAACTTGGAGTTTTGAGTGTAACTATGTAGTAAAATCAAGAATATGTTCTGGAAAAACTCTGCTTGAATTGGCAGTAAATTATTATAAGGTGGAGGGAAAATGAAAAATAAAAGAGAAATTCACAAAGCATTGCTTGAGGGAAAAAGATTAACAGCAAAACCCTATAGTCCAAAAGAATATATTTATATGGATGAAGAAGGAAATTACCAGGATCAAGCTGGATTTTTAGTTTCTCCGGATTTTAGTGATTTTTCAAAATGGCAAATCTGGGAAGAACCAAAAAGAACATTTTCGTTTACAGAAAAAGAATTTAAAGAAATTACAGATCCAGATGGTTGCGGTCATTGTGTATATGAGGAATGCGGTGGCTATAGCTGCACAGATAAAATTTGTGAAAAAGGTATTAAGAAATGGTTTGAAGAAAGAGAGGTAAAATGAAAACAAATTGTCCAGAGTGCGGTGATAATAATTTTGAAATAATTAAAGACGTAAAATTGATTACTTCTGATTTTGATGGTCGTTTAATCTTTGGTGTATATTGCCATAAATGCGACCAAAGGACATATTTCCGACCTGAAACATATATAAAAGAATTAAAAAAATTGCTCAAAACAAATAACAATAATATGTTATAATAAATAAAAATAATAGGAGGATTTATGGCATTTACTGAAGAACAGATGAACAAATTTGAAGAGAGTGGCAAATACCGCAGAGGTTTTGTTGAGGAAGGAACTTTAAAAGGTGCAAGAGCGTTGTTTGCTATTGATGAGAAAACTTTGCCAAGCAGAATATTGATTTGCGATCTTGCAGGAACAAAGAATTTCGAGAACATTAGAAAAGGTTATCAAAAGTATCTTATTCCTATTAATCGAACAAGTTACATAGGTATATTGGGCGGTGAACCTGGTGAAAAGTTATGGGTGTGCAAAAAAGTTAAACTTGAACTTGATGCAAAAAAAGCAGCTTTGGGCGGTGCTGAAATGCTAAGGCCTGTTGTTGCTATTGTGACAGATCTGGCATTTGAGAGTATCAAAAAAAGATTGTCTGATGAAATAGATAACACGTCACTTGAGCGGTTTGAGCCCGCTATAAATGCAGCGATTGACAAGTTTGATAGCTCGTTTGAAGATTTTATGACAGATGTAATGTCTGATGAAAACGTATTGAAACTTATGGAAAAAATGATATAAAGAAAGCCCCCGAAGGGGCGAAGCATGATACGATATTATTATATCAAATGTTATGCTCTTTGTCAAGAAAAACGAATATCAAAAAGAAAGGGATGTTAAATGAAATTCGAAAAACTTAAATTTAATACTTTATGTGCTAACTGTAAAAATGAATATCCAGAATGTCCGGGCTCTCCTGTTTTTATAGAGGACGCATGTAATAAAATTTTCATAGGAGCTATAAATAAAAAATTTTTAGATTGTGTAATTGCCTGTACTTGTTATACACCTATACATGAAGCTAAATGGGATGCAAACAAGGATATAAAATAAAAAATATTAAGGAGCAATAATGAAAACAATTATTTTATGTTTGATATTATTATTTAATTTTGCTGGTGCTGAAAATATAACAAGCTTATCAAATAAAAATTTAAACACGCTTGAATTAAGAAATGAAAAAATTAAAGATGAAAAAATAGATGTAATGGTATTATATTCTTCAGAAATAGCAGATTTAAATTATAATGTTTCGTTTGATTATGTTTTGGATTTGGATGAAAATTATTGTGCTTCGCCAGAAGAATGGGAATTAAAATATCAAAACAAAAGAATTAACGCTTTAGAAGCGATAAAGGCATACAATATGATACAAAGTATCAAGAAGGTCTATAAATTGCAGCAGGCGACAAAAGAGGTGCTGTTTTATAAAGATTTAAACCCAAACAAAACATCTTATATCGGAAACGCGGTTGCATCTACAACTTTAATATATTATACAGAGCATTCGGAGCAGCTAAAGAAAATATATTATACAGGCGATTCGATTGAGTTTATTTATAAAGTTACGGCAATGCCAGGATATCAAGATTCAGTCAGAAAATATGTGTATAAACCAGTTATATGCAAAAATAAAATTATTTTAAAAGAAGTCGAAGTTATAACCGGTTTTCTCCAACCAAAGCAACCGGAAAAATATATTTTTGATTAAGGAGATAATATGGAAATAGAAGCTGATATTTATGAAAATGAAGTTTTAAAAGAAAAAATTTACGACAAAACTGAAATAATTAATTTATTTTCAGAAGGTATACCTCAAAACGAAAAAGTTAATATTCATAAAAAATAATGCATTTCAAGTACATCATCGAGAAAATAATGAAAGATAAAATTTCTTACGCTGAAAAAGTGTTGATAAAAGAATACATTTCGATAATAAAAAAAGAGCACAATGAATTAAAACGAATTGCAAAACAGCAAGAAAGCAGATTAAAAGAACTTGAAAAACATATTGATATATTAACAGATAATAATTAGGAGGATAAATGAAAAATTTTATAATTATGTTAATCACTGTGTTATTAACTACATGCTGCTACTCGAATAATAAAGTGGAGGAAATTAAAGCTAAAATTGGTAATGATGAAATAAAGATATCTTTCAATGAAAGTGAAGATGGCAAAATAACACTTGAATACAACGAAATAAAATACACTGAAATAAAAGTAAAAATTGCAGGAAAATATTATGATGTTGAAGAACTATATAAAGATTTAATCGCATTTGAAAAAGTTAAAGCTGTTATAATCAACAATATATATAACAAGAATGAAAATTCTCCTGAAGGATCATATTTTATTTACCGGCTCGACAAAGTCATTAAAAATATCTGCAAAATAATGGAGATACGAGTTGATCATATTTTTTATAAACAGCAGATAATAACATTGTTTGAATAAAATGAAATATTTTTTACTTTCATCAATATTTGGTTTTGTTTTTGTTGTGTTTGTTTTTATTCTTGGAATAATTGAATATTTATGCAAAAAAAAATAAATATAGTATATAATAAATAAACGGAGGTGATTATGAAAAAGATATTTTTAATCTTATGTGTTTGTATTTTCCTATCAACTTGTTATGCTTACGCGGTATTAAATGTTGACAAAAAAGTTGTAAATGTTTTTCTTAATAAAAAAGAGAATCAACTCGAAATAACATACAAAGAAACTGTTGTCAAAGCTTTTGCTATTTATACAAATTTATCAGATGAAGAAGATAATATTAAACCTGATGTTTGTGTATATAAAGAAATTTATGCTGTTGTAAATGGTAAAATAGAAAATGTGGCCAGAATTGAAGGAAAATATATATATGAGAAAACAACGCCAGCCAAAATAGAATGGCCAGATGAAAAAGAAGTTTATAACTTAATAAAAAAATAAATTTAAAAAAATAATAGGAGGAATTTATGTTAATTAATGTTATATCGCCAAAAGAAAGCGGTGCAAGAGATGTTATATCATCAAAATTGAAACTTGCTAAAGTTGCAGATAAAAAAGAAGAAAGTAAAGCTGATGCAACGGTTATTGTGTTAACACCAAAAAATCATACAGAATATGCAAACGATCCTGATAAATGGATCAAAGAGCAAAAAGACAATAAAAGAATTATTGTGAGGCTTGTTGTTGATGATGAAAAGAAATTTGAAAAAAGCTATCTGGCTGTTATGGATGAAAAACTGTTAAAATTTCACAAAGATGGAGGAATGTTTTTCACAAATATTAAAAATTTATGTTTATATCTTGATGCTAAAACTGAAAAAGAAAAACCTAAAGAAGTAAAAAAAGCCGATAAATAAAGTTCCAGGATGGGGCTATACTCCTTTTTTAAACAGGGCTTAACAGCTCTGTTTTTTTATAAAAAATTAACAAACTTAATTTTTATTTTTGAAAAGACTTGATATTTCTGTTAACATGTGACTTCCCATAAAAGTCATTGTTATATTTTCCAAAAAATTAAATTGATCTGCTGTTAAATTAATATTATTGTATTTTAGAAATGCAAAAAATACAATCAGGATAGCCCAAACAACAAACTTTTTTCCGCCCAAAGCATTAAATATATCTTTCATGAAATCTCCTTTATATCATATTGAATATCACCGTTATACTTTTTCCAAATAAGCATTTTATTTTTACCATATCTTGGAAATATATCAAAATGATTGTGACGTTCTGTGCTTTGGTATATACCTATTCCGCAAAAAATTCCCATTTTTATTGCTATTTCTCCAATTATAACAGGAGAAATGTATTTTTTGTTTTTACCTTCTAAAATAAAAAACTTAACATCGACTGCTTTGCGTTTTGCATGAGTTCTGTTTTTTCCTTTAGGATTTATTTCTTTGTCATGCTCAATACAACGATAACCAGAGTGTATTTCAACGTAAACTTGTTTTCCTTCATACATTTCAAGTTTAATACGCAAACATTCGACCTTAACCAAAAGAGATTGTTCTACTGGAATATAACCATAAATTAATGGTTTGCATTTTTTACACTGACAATACAGTTTATCTGAATTATAAATTCCGTTATTTAAGTCAAAGCTTTCTATATCTAATAAATAACTCATGATTAAACACGTCCACTTTTTATCAAATCTTTTAATTCATCAAAATTTTTTTCCATAAATTTCATTTGCTGTTGATTTATTTTCTCAACCGTTTCTACTTTTTGACATACTGAATCATTACGCAATTTACATACTTCTTCTGTGACTATTTTATCATCTGGAACTGTTTTAATTTTTTTTTCTATTTCAGACACTCTCCTGTGTAAACCAAAAAACTTAGTGATTGCTGTAACTATTGCCACGCAAACACCTCCTATCATACCAGATATAACTTTAAGATATCCAACTAATTCTGTATAATCATTATTAGGCATTGTTATATTTTTCCAAAATTATATGTTTTCTTGTATCTTTAAATCGACCTATTATTTCTTTTAAACTTGAAAATCCATAAACGTGTCTTGCAACCTGTATTTGTTCGCCGTTTCTACCATATATTACATTTGTAGTAAAATATCTCCATTCGTTGATACCATACTTGTAACAACAAATAGCGTGTCCTCTCATAAATCCGTAGTTAAGTGCAACTAAACAAGCTATTTTTATCTTAGGATTAGTTTTCATTTTAGCTTTTAATATTCTAAAAAAAAGATTTGCAAAATCGTCACAATCTCCACATTTAGTATGACAAAAAACAGTAGCATATTGTATAAAATCAAAAAAAAGTTTGTCCGGCATATACTCAAAACCTAATTCAATTAATTTGCCACACAACTCATTAATTGGAGTTTGAACGAGGAAGTTAAAAGTATCCTCGTTCTTATCCAATCCTAAATTGCCAAGTATATTTGTTATTTTATAATATTTATATCCAAACATTACTGAACATTTATCTTTTCTACTTCTATTTCAGAAGTTCCTGTATCGTAACAATAAGTTACTGTTCTCAATGAGTTTTTGGATGTATCAGATTTATAGTTACTCAATTTTCCGTTGGCTTCTGATTCCGTTAAAGCATAATTATTTGGAGATGATTTTCCTGAAATATCAACCCATTTTCCATTAGAAGCATCTTTTTTCCATTGTCTTACAGAAAGGTTTTCAACTAAAGGGCTTGTTGTTGTCAAATTATCATCATAAAGAGTAAATACACATTTTCCGTTATTATCACTATATGACTTATTTGTAAAAGTTTCGTCAGAACTGCCCCAACTTCCATTAGGATTTGTTGATTCAACCCACAATTTACAATCTAATTTTTTTGTTTCTGCATTAACATTATACAATAATATTCTGAAATAATACTTTTGTGAAACATTTATTGTTGTTATATTTGCTCTGCTTGTTTCATACAAATAATCAATATCAACATTCCCTCCATTTATATACATAAAAAAGCCAAATTTATTATTAGTGCTATATTCTGATGTATCACTAAAAAAAGGAACAATTCTATCTGTTGTGGTATTTTCAAATGTAACTTCAAATGTGCAATCCGAATAGTATCCAGATTCTATTTCATACCAAATTCTATTATAATCGCCAGTGCTATCAACATCATAACTATTTGCGGTTATTGAAGCACCAGGTGCTTTATTTTCCCAATCAAGAAAATCAGAACTTGAAGATTGAGTAGCATCAATTGTTTTTTGATAATTTAGTAAAGAATATTTTGTTCCAGAAGAATCTTGAAACAAAAATTTTGTGTTTCCTGTATCATTTGTTCCAAAATCTACATCAAATCCACTAATAGTATAAGATGTTACATCTTTAGCTTCTGCTGTATCAACATAAATAATCAGATCACAAGGACCGCCTATCCCATGGGGCGATACATTTGAAACATGATTTGCTGTAACCTCGTAAGTGTCGCCAATATATGAATAATCTTCTTCGTAAGTTGTGTTAAATATATATTGTAAAAAATTTATCGGACCTATCGGATAATCTTCAACAAAACTCATAGAAAATTTATATATTTTATTTTCGCCTTTCATCCAACATTTAAACTTATCCGTTAGTGTTGTTTCGGACGAATCATTAAAAATAATAATTTCTCCAGTTCCCATATTAGTTGTGCTATTTAAAGCATCTATTAAACCGTAAATATCTTCTGTTTGTATAACAGAAATTGCATCTGGTGTTATAACAGGCGCAACAATTACTTCTTTTGTATCTGAATCAGTAGATATTCTTTTAAATTCAGGTATTGAAACAAAACTTCCGTCTCCGTTCCCTGAAATTTGTATTTCGTTTGTTCCTGATGAAGTTCCACCTCCTCCAGTTCCGGTATCATCACCCCAATAAGTTGTTCCGTCTCCATTCGACTTAACAACTTTATTCTTCACTCCTTTAGTAACAGGTAACGTATATTCTTCCGATGTTCCGCCTTCAACTGTTACATGACCATTTACTTCAAGAGTTCCTTCAACTAACAATGGAAAATTTATTTTAGATCGGCCTCTGTCTGCAGAATAAACATTTATTTGTAACATTAAAGTTACCAAAATAATTAATGTTATAATTTTCATTTTATCCTCGCTTTATATATGTGTATCATGCTCCATATTCATCTGGAAATAATTAATATGTGTTATAAAGCACTGTTACATCAAGATTTGTTGCTCCAACTTCAATGTCAATTTCATCTGCTGTATCCATGATAACCTGAACACCATTCGAAATATCAATACCTGTTGCTGTTTCTATAACTTTAACTATTCTACGTGTATTTCCGTCCGCATGACCTTCCGATGATAAGTCTATTGTATATGACGTATTTCCTGTTAAAGCTTTTTCGTGGAATACCATCTGATTGTCATTTTGATCATCGACATATTTCTTATTTGCTGCCTGATAATCAGTTGTAGGTGCTGAACTTGGTGTTATCATAAATGAAGTAAATGTTTTAACACCATCAATACTTTCATCGCCTGTAGTTGCTACAGCTCCAACATCAGCAGCATCAAGAGTAACTGGTCCGGTGTAACCATTTACCGACGTTACATTTGCGCTACAAGTGACCACAGACCTTCCTTCAACTACTGTTAAAGTAAGAGAATCTCCAACAAAGTTAATCTGATCTGTTGTTGTTGAAAGAACGCCGTCATCAAAAATTCCAACCTGTGTTGAGAATGATGAAGGATTGGTCCAAACCATATTACCAGAACCATCAGCAGCAAGATATTGACCTGCTGTTCCTCTTGTTGTAGGCATTACGTTCTCTGTTCCTGCAGCACCAAATGTAAGCAATCTTACTTCAATAGAACCTAAGAATCTATAATTAATCCTCAAATCCTGCGTTGCTCCATACGATGTTGTGCAAAACACCGAGATCATTAATAAAACACTTAAAAACAAAAACAATTTAAAATTTTTCACTTTTTCCTCCAAAAAAAATTTATGTTTTCAGGGATTAACCTGGAAAAACCTCATAAAGCACTTTAACGCCAATATCAACAGCACCAAGATCAACAGTTATTTGATTTAAAGCACAAACAACATCAATTCCAATAAGTTTTTGATTTGTTACAGCATCATATACATTAACAATTCTATCTATTTTACCATCTGCATTTCCTTCTGATGTTAAATCAATAACAAATGGTGTTCCATCACCTATAGTATGTATAAATTCTTTTGTGGCATTTGCATCAGAAGGCGAAGGAATAAACGTTGATGGTGTAACTGTTGCACCTTCGGCAATAACAGCACCTGATGATATCTCTGTAGTGGCTTCTATTGTAGAATCTTTATTTATTGTAACGCTTGCACCAACAACAACATCGTCCTCTAAAACAACAGTGTCATATATTGTTGAATTAGCACCAATAACAACATTGTCACCAATAACCGCACCCTCATATATAGTTACATTATTATCAATAACAACATTGTCGCCGGTGATGGTAGATTTAACATTATAATCGCCTACAGGTTGACCTATTTTACAATTATTTCTAACTGTGTTATAATTTCCAAGCTGAACACCTCTAAAAAAAACTGTTCCTTCTGAAATTACAGGTCTATAACCAAGATCTGGTTTTGGTAACAAAGCCATAAAAGCCCCCTTTTATTATTCATTATTATCATAGCATAAATTTTGCACTTTGTGTGCAATTTTTGCACTTTTTTATATTAAATATTAATATTCCATTCGGAACCGCTTAAAATAGACATTATTTCGCCGTAAGTATATTGAGTATAAGCTATACTGTATTCATCTAAAACACAATCGCCAATCCAACTACAAACAAAAGCGTTTTTGTCTAAATTTTTTCTTACTGTATAACAACTATCTTGATTTAAATGTTCAAAAATATATTTAATATCATCGTTTGTTTTCCCGTAAAATTCAGAACAATTTGAAATACCGTATTTAATTTCTTCACTCAAAACACACCTCTTTTTTTAAGGAACATCAGTTTTTATATTTGCAGAACTCATATTTACAGCAGTTCCGTCGTTATCACCTTTTGAATCTAAAACATTTGGTATTGAATCTGTATCACCCATTCTCCACCACGACACACATTTTGAATAACTGTCTAATTTTGCTAAATTCAAAGGTTTTCCGCTATTCCAAATTTCTTGTATTTCAGATAAAGATAAAACATCATTATATAAAGATATTTCATCTATTTTGCCATTAAAAAAGTCTTCCTCAATATTATCGTTTAAATAACAACCGATATAAAATCCATTCGAACTACTAACAATTGGTGCAATTGACCAAGAGCCGCTTCCATCTAATACAGAATTCAAGTAAATCTGTCCGATTCCGGTTGTTGCATCATAAGTTCCTACCGCATGATACCAAGTGCTTGCAGATAAAACAGTTGTTCCGTTTGCTTTTTTTGGACCGGATTCTTGTCTTCCAACCCAGAATTCAATTTTATTTCCATCATTAACTAAACAATAACCAAGTTCTTTATTATCAGCTAAAGGATTTTCATATTTACCGCATAAATATCTTTGGCCTGAAGTTACATCTTCTGTTTTAAACCATGCAGATAAAGATATTTTGTTTGTGATATAAAGTGAAATATCATCACCGCAATTTACCCTTTGATCAATTCCGTTAAATTCAATAGAATATAAATCTTTAAATGAAGAAATTCCTGCATCTGTTGTGTTAAAAAAGTTTTTTAATTTACCATTTGCATATCTTTGATTTATCAATCTTATAGCCATTTTTTATGCTTCCTCTGTTCCATCGATTTTTATTGTAACTGTTGTTACAGTATCTGTATTTCCTGTTATTTTTTCACCATCCTCAACAACAAATCCTTCGCCAC
>Ga0272441_10015435_pt1 | contig 10696 bp, 7 predicted proteins | sample SSMProp6N_FD_193582 | JGI IMG/M metagenome (GOLD analysis project Ga0272441, IMG submission 193582) | Marine sediment archaeal communities from Little Sippewissett salt marsh, Falmouth, MA, United States - SSM-Prop-6N | ecosystem: Environmental > Aquatic > Marine > Wetlands > Sediment ...
TATGTCGAAAAGGGACACAAAAGAGGAAATGTAGTCATAACCATCTAGGAAGCAGGAATCCATGAGGGCCACAGATACAACGGGATGGACTCGGCTGATGCCGGCCGGGAAATCGGCCGCTGGAGGGAACCGTGAGCGACGTCTTTGACCGGATCGAGATCCAGCAAGCCGACATCACGAAGATCAAGGTCGACGCCATCGTCAACGCGGCCAACCCCTCGCTGTTGGGCGGGGGTGGCGTCGACGGTGCGATCCATCGTGCGGCCGGTCCGGAGCTGCTCGAGGAATGCAGGACGCTCGGCGGCTGCCCGACGGGCCAGGCCAGGATCACGAAGGGCCACAATCTGCCGGCGAAGCACGTGATCCATACGGTCGGCCCGGTCTGGCACGGCGGGGCCGAGAACGAGCCGGACCTGTTGGCCGGCTGCTACCGCAACAGCCTGACGGTCGCGGTTGAGAACGGCATCAAGACGATCGCCTTCCCGTCAATCAGCACGGGGGTATATCGCTACCCGATCGAGAAGGCGTGCCGGATCGCGTTGAAAACGACGCGGGAGTTTCTCGCAAGCGACGAGACGGTCGAGAAGGTGACTTTCGTCTGCTTCAGTGCCGGGGACCTGGCCGAATACGAGCGGGCTATCGCCGAGCTGCACGGCGCGTGAGGCGATGACTCGGAGACGATTACTCCGGGGACTAAACAGTAGCGGGGCGCATGCGCTGGGACCTTCGTCGGCAACCTTCGTCGACCCCTTCGTCGGAACCTTCGTCGGAACCTTCGTCGACCCCCCAGTCGATCCCGCCCTGGCCGCAACAACCCCGCCGCGAGATTCGACCAAGGGGCCGACGCAGGGAGATTCCATCACGGATCACTTCCCGCCACCGCCCGCCCTACCCTGCCCTCGATTGAAACACACGACCAGGTAGAGTTCCGCCTGCGCGCGCTTGCGGTTCTCGATCACATGCCGCACGTCCCCATCGTAACGCGCCAGGTCGCCCGCGCGCAACACCAGCTCCTTGCCGGGAACGCTTACCGCGACCTCGCCGCGCAGCACCGTCAGAAATTCCTCGGTCCCAGAAAAATGGGGCTCGGAGACGAGCCGGCTGTCGGGCGCAAGACTCAACAGGTACAACTCCAGGTCCTCCGCCATCGAGACCGGCGACAACACCTTGATCACCACGCCTTTCTCCGGCGCCGCCAGCTTCGTCGTGTCCTCCCGACGATGCACCTCCAGACGCGGAATCGATTCCGATTCGCCCTTGAACAGCGCGTTGAAGTCCACGTCCAAACCGCGCGCGATCTTCCACACCGTCGCCACCGTCGGGTTCACCTTGTCGCCCTCAATCTGCGAAAGCATCGCCTTCGATACCCGGCTCTGCGCCGAAAGCTTCTCCAACGACAACCCGCGCTGCGCGCGCAGCAGACGAATGTTGCGCCCCACCGACGGCGGACCCGGTTCCGGCCCCGCAGCGTCCCGTTTTCTTGCCTTTTTCCGATCCGGGGTTGACATCCCTTCTCCCGTTCTCTATATTGAACGCTGTCCAATATAGTGAATTGACGGCGGGGGGTCAAGGAGAATTTGGGATGAAGATGAAGGCGTTGGTGAAGAGCAAAGCGGAGCCGGGCCTGTGGTTGGAGGAGGTCCCGGTCCCGGAGGTAGGCGCGCACGACGTACTGATCAAGGTTCGCAAGGCGGCGATCTGCGGGACGGACGTGCACATTTACAACTGGGACGAATGGGCGCGCAAGACGATCGGCGTGGGCACGGTGATCGGGCACGAGTTTGTGGGCGAGGTCGCGGCGGTCGGCGCTCACGTGCATGATTTCAATGAGGGCGACCTGGTCAGCGGCGAGGGGCACCTGGTGTGCGGCCACTGCCGCAACTGTCTGGCGGGCCGTCGCCACTTGTGCATGAAGACGAGCGGGGTGGGCGTGAACCGGGACGGAGCGTTTGCGGAGTACCTGTGCATACCGCAGACGAACGTGTGGTATTGCGACACGAGCATTCCGTTGGACGTCCTGGCGATATTTGACCCCTTGGGCAACGCGACGCACACAGCGTTGAGTTTCGACGTACTGGGCGAGGACGTGCTGATCACGGGCGCGGGACCGATCGGGCTGATGGCCACGGCGATCGCGCGGCACGCGGGCGCGCGTTACGTTGTGGTGACGGACCTGAACCCCTATCGTCTGGCGCTGGCCGAGCGGCTGGGCGCGACGCGGGCGGTGGACGTACGCAAGGAGAAGCTGGCGGACGTGATGAAAGCGCTGGGCATGAAAGAGGGTTTCGACGTCGGGCTCGAGATGTCGGGCAGCGCGGAAGCGTTTCGCGACATGCTCTCGGTGCTGTGTCACGGCGCGAAAGTCGCGTTGCTGGGCATCCAGCAGCCGGGCACGCAGATCGACTGGGATCTGGTCGTGTTCAACGGTCTGACGATCAAGGGCATCTACGGGCGCGAGATGTACGAGACGTGGTACAAGATGACGACGATGCTCCAGACCGGGCTGGACGTGGGTTCGGTGATCACGCACCGGTTCCGCCACGGTTTGTTCGAGGAGGCGTTCGAAGTGATGCGTTCGGGAAGATCGGGCAAAGTCATCCTGGAATGGGCGGAGTGAGAACACCTTCGAAGTGCGGCAAAAACCTTCGGAGTGCGGCAAAAACCTTCGGAGTGCGAAAACCTTCGGAGTGCGGCAGTATGACTGCCGCCTTCAACGAGCGGTTGGATTGGACCGCGGCACGGGAGCACAGGCCCCGTCGGCCGCCCGAAGGAAGGGAATACGGCGTGAGCGTGAGCAGCATGGCAACGCGCGGTTGGCGATCTCGAGCGCGCTCGGCGCTGCCGAGCGTGGATGAAGGCGGCACTCGAAGTGCCGCACTCCGAAGGTATTGCCGCCTTCAGCCAGGTTTGACAGCGCAAGCCCGGCATGAAGACGGGATTCACAGGACGATTAGGACAGGACGATTTTGGAGACAGGACGACGGGGACAGACGGTCGGAGTGCGGCAGCCGTGCCCTTCGCAGCCACGAGCGGCAGCGAAGGGCGAAGTAGGGTTCGACGCGTCCGACGGGTCCCAATCGTCCTACAAGTCCTACGGAGGAACACAACCATGACAGACACGATCAAGGCACACGCACAAGAGACACTACGCGAGATCGAGCAGAGCGGGTTGTTCAAGGGCGAGCGTGTAATCACGACGCCGCAGGGCGCGCGGATCGAGGTGGCCGCGGGCGCGCGCGTACTGAACATGTGCGCGAACAACTACCTGGGCTTATCGAACGACGCGGACGTGGTCGCGGCGGCCAAGGCGGGCTTGGACAAGTGGGGCAACGGCCTGAGTTCGGTTCGGTTCATTTGCGGCACGCAGCAGATCCACAAGGAGCTGGAGCGTCGGCTTTCGGATTTTCTGGGCACGGCCGACACGCTTTTGTACAGCTCGTGTTTCGACGCGAACGGCGGGTTGTTCGAGACCTTGCTGACGGCGGAGGACGCGGTGTTGAGCGACGCGCTGAACCATGCGAGCATCATAGACGGGATCCGGCTGTGCAAGGCGCAGCGGTTCCGGTACGCGAACAACGACATGTCGGATCTGGAAGCGAAGCTGAAGGAAGCCGCGGGCGCGCGGTTCCGGCTGATCGCGACCGACGGCGTGTTCTCGATGGACGGCACGCTGGCGCGGCTGAAAGAGATCTGCGATTTGGCCGACACGTACGAAGCGCTCGTAATGGTCGACGACTCGCATGCGGTCGGCGTGCTGGGCGCGACGGGCAAAGGCACGCACGAGCATTGCGAGGTGTTGGGCCGTGTGGACATCATCACGGGCACGCTCGGCAAGGCGTTGGGTGGTGCGAGCGGCGGCTACACGAGCGGGCGGCAGGAGATCATCGATCTGCTGCGCCAGCGTTCGCGTCCGTATCTGTTCTCGAACACGGTGGCGCCGGCCATTGTCTGTGCGTCGCTGAAGGCGCTGGAAATCGTGTCGTCTTCGACCACGCATGTGGAGCGGCTCCGTGCGAACACGCGCGTGTTTCGGGACAAGATGACGGAGGCCGGCTTCGACATTGCGGACGGCTGCCATCCGATCGTGCCGATCATGTTGGGCGACGCGGTATTGGCCCAGAAGACGGCGGCGCGTCTGCTCGAGAAGGGCGTGTACGTCATTGGCTTCTCCTACCCCGTCGTGCCAAAGGGCGCGGCGCGGATCCGGGTCCAGATCTCCGCGGCGCACACGCCGGAGGATCTCGAGTTCGCGGTCCGCATGTTCGCCGAGACCCGCGACGAGCTCGCCGGCGGGGCGTAAGTCCGGCGCACGGACGCGCGGGGCGGCGCCGCCCTGACCGACCCAAATTCGCGCTCGGGACTGGACCGTTGCGTTGCGGGGTTGGCCGGAGCGTGCTATGCTTGGCTGTTCACGCGTGGGTCTGCATGCGCTGCGAAGACGTGCGCCGACTACTGACAGGCCTGCGCAATGCCGCTATCGGACAGAGACTGCGTGGGGGGAGACATGGCCCGAATGAAAGAGGCAAGACACATACCACTGCTGACACTGTGCGGCTTGCTGTTGGCGAGTTGCCAGACCTACACGAACACGAACACGCCGGTCTTTCAGCCGGAATGGACGAAGAAACCGACTCCCTGGACGAACACCCGGTTCAAGAACGATCCGAACGAATTCCAGTTCATGATCGTTTCCGACCGGACCGGCGGGCTGCGGCCGGGCATCTTCGCCAGGGCCCTCGACAAAGTGAACCTGTTCCAGCCGGAATTCGTGATGTGCGTGGGTGACCTGGCCGAAGGCTACACGGAGTCGCCAGAACGACTGAGCAAAGACTGGGCCCGGGTACGGGCGGCGGTGGCAAAACTGGAAATGCCGTTCTTCTACGTTTGCGGCAACCATGATGTTTCGAACGAATTGACCGCTCAGGCCTGGCACCGGCAGTTCGGGCGCCCCTACTACTATTTCCTTTACAGGAACGTGTTGTTCCTGTGTCTGGACACGCAGGACGGCGCGGATTACCACGGCGGTCTGAGCGAAACGCAGATCGCCTGGGCGAAGGACGTGCTTGCCCGGCACCGGGACGTGCGCTGGACCTGCGTGTTCATGCACCAGCCGCTCTGGGAGAACGAGCAGCGCGAGGCGAGAAGACGCTATCCGCGCCGGTTTCCCGTGGAGCCGACCCCGATTCGTTTCTCGGAGTTCACCAAGACGCTGCACGGCCGGCGCTGCACGGTATTCATGGGCCACCACCACCGCTACCAGAAATGTGTACGGGATGGAATCGAGTATTTCGTTCTCGGTTCCACCGGCGGGTTCACGGACCGGGACGACCTCGGCACGAGCGCCGGCTGGATGGACCACGTCACGTGGGTGACCATGACATCGAACGGACCGCTCCTTGCCAATGTGATGCTGGACGGGATCTATGACGAGGAGTTCTATTCGGAGACGATACGGCAGCATGTGCGCGCGACGCTGGCGCCGTTCGGTGCGCTCCGCATCACGCAGCCGCGCGGCCGCATCGAGCTTCCGGAGCGGGTCACGGTGCCGCTCGCGAACGACTGGGACACGACGATGACCGGGACCCTGATCTGGGAGCCGCAGCCCGACGGGCCGTGGCAAGTGGACCCGATGACAAACGTGATCGAGGTGGCGCCGGGCGCAACGCAGGAACTGAGCTGGCGGTTCACCTGTACGGCAAGCCGGCCCGAGGACCCGGACTCGCTGCACCCGATGCCGACCGGCACGCTGCAATTGCGCAACGAGGAGCGCGTGCTGTGGACGAACCGCTGGGTCGGGCTGCGGTTCGACATCTGGCCGTACTGGAGCGCGAAACGCGCGTTCGCGCTGAACCTGCAATCCGCGCCGCTCGCACTCGGCGCGGCCCCGCTCGAGACGAACATCACGATCTGGCCGTACAACCCGTTGAACGAACAGATCGAGGCGCAACTCGAGTGGCAGAACCTGTCGAAGTCGGGCTGGCAGATCACGCCCCGTGCGGTGACGCTCAGGATGCCGCCAAGCCAGGACCAGCCGCTCGAATTCCAGGTCGCGTTCAAGGGCTCGCATACTGCGTTCTTTCCCGTGCCCAGCCTGGCCGCACAATTCACGGCGCAGGACGGGCTGTCGTTCAGCAACCGTGTTGCGCTGCAGATCCAGCCGCAAGCGTATCTGGCCCGGCACGTCCCACAGGCCCGTTGCCGGCGCGTGCTGCGCGCACCCACAATCGACGGGCGGCTCGACGACTCGTCCTGGCAACGAGCGCCCGACATGAAGAGCATGGTGCTGACCCGGCTGGACGCGTTGCCGACGATGCCGACCGAGGCCTGGCTCGGCTACGACGCCGCGAACCTGTATGTCGCGATCCGCTGCGCCGAGCAGGACATGGCCGGGCTCGTTACCAACGCGGTGAGCCGCGACCATGGGAACATGCGGTACGACGATCATGTGCAGTTCGTGCTGGACACGCAGCTGGACAACGAATCGACCTGCCGGATCAGCGTCAACGCGAACGGCGTGCTCTCGGATTCCAGAAAATTCGTTGTGCCCGACTGGGACGGCGCCATCGACTGCGCGGTCCACCGCGCGGCCGATGCCTGGAGCGTGGAGCTCGCGGTGCCCTGGGCAGAGCTCGACATCGTGGCGCCCAAGCCCGGCACGCGGATGGGGTTGGATTTGACGCGCCGCCGCTCGCCGGCCCCGCGCGAGTACTCACAGTGGGCGCCGATGGCCAAGGGTCGCGACGCGAAGGCTCTGATCGGGGTGCTGACCTTCGAGTAGCCGCGCGGGATGTGCTTGCCGCAGCGCCGCCCGCGACCTTGCGTCGCGGGGTCTCGCGCGACAGGGCGGTCGGCCCCGAAGCCTACGCGAACTTCCGGTCGCGGTAGGCGCGGAGGTTGGCGAAAACCTCGTCGGGCACCTCGAAGTTCTTGAGCTCGTTGGGATGGTGCGTGTCGCCGCCGCCGGAACAGGCGCGGCCCGACCGCTCGCAGAACGCGACGAGCGCCTCGGTCGTGCGCGGCGTGATCTTGCGCGTGAACGCTTCAAGCCCGTCGACGCCCAACGCGAACAGCCGCTCGGCCCGTTCGTACAGTTCCCGCATGGCGTTGTCCCAATCCGTCTGCACGACCTTGTTCCTGGCGCCGTCCACGGTGCCGGCCCAGCCGCCGCCCTCGAGCGCAGCGGTCGCTCTTGCGTCGCCTATCGGATGCGCCCAGATCGTGACCCCGCCGGCCGCCCGGATCGCGGGCAGAATCTTCTCGATCGGGGTACGGGGCAACGAGCCGATCATGAATTTCCCGCTCTGCTTCGCCGTGCCGCCCTGCTTGCGCAATAGATTCCTGGCCAGCTGCCGCTGAACGCCCATCCAGTGAGTGCCGCCCACATCCTTGCCTTCCGCTTCGGGGTATGTCTTCCGGCGCTGCGCCGCCAGGTCGGCTTCGTTCAGCTGGATACCGCGTTTTGCGAGCGCGGCATTCACGCGTTCGAACGCGGCCGCATCGGCTGCCGCCACCTGTTTCATCAGGTCCGCGACCGCCGGGTGGTCCGGATCGAACATATAGGCCAGCAGATGAATCATGTTCCCGTCGATCGCGGCGATATCGGTAAAGAACTCGACGCCGGCACACGTTTCCACGCCTTGCGCGCGCGCGGCCTCCCGCGCTTCCGGCCAGCTTGCGATTGTATCGTGCTCTGTGAGGACCGCGGCGGTCAGGCCCAGCGCGGCCGCAGCCCGGAAGATGGTATCCGGAAACGCGTGTGCGCCGGTCGAGTAGATCGAATGTATGTGCAGGTTAACGGCCATCCGCACCTCCCTGTCGCACACCCTAGGGCAGCGCGGCGCCCCGCGACAAGCCAAAACGGCGGCCGACCGGGCCGCCGTTTTGGTTGGCAACACAGCCGCACGCTGGTATTCTGGCGTCTTCACGGGGTGACAAGGAGATCGGGCATGTCGAAGCCGAACGTCGTGTTCATCATCGCCGACCAGCACCGATGGGACTTCGTCGGCTGTCGGGACGGCGGCCGCACATCGACCCCAAGCCTGGACCGGCTCGTCGAACGCGGGACCGCATTCGATCACGCATATTGTACTTCCCCGCTCTGCTGCCCGTCACGCGCTGCGATCGCTTCCGGCCGTTACGGAATGAACAGCGGCTGTTTCACCAACCTGCATCAGCTCCCGCCGGGCGCGCCGGGCTTCGTACCGCAACTGCGTGCAGCCGGCTATCACACCTGCGCGATCGGCAAGACGCACATGGAAATCCATGCCTACGACTCGAACCTGTGCGGCCAAGCGCACCGCGCGTACATGGATTCGCTCGGCTGGGACGAAAACCACGAGATCGCCGGGAACGGCATGCTCAAGACCGGCATCGTGTGCGCCTATTCGAAGTTCCTCGAGGAGAGCGGGAAGCTGGACGAAGTGCTCGAATTCTACAGGCAGTTCGGCTATTTCATGGACAAGACCCGGCCAAGCCGGCCCGGGTTCAGTCCGGGCGAATTTCCGCTCGAGGAGCGGTATCAGGAAACCCCGTTCGTCGGGAACCGCACCGTGCAATGGCTGCGTGACTACAACCGGGATCAACCGTTCTTCCTGCATGTCGGGTTCGCGGCGCCGCACAGCCCGATCGAGCCGTTTCCCGCGTATTTGGATCGGTACCGGGACCGGCCCGAACCGGACCCGCTCGGCGACACGCCGCCCGCCCCGCACATTGCGGACGGACGCCGCGGCTATCGCGCCATGATCAGCCAGCTCGACGCGTATGTCGGCGAAATCCTCGCGGCGCTCGAGCAGAAGCGGCTCGCCGACAACACAATCGTGATCTACACCGCCGACCATGGCGACATGGCCGGCGACTACGGACGGTTGGGCAAAACCTGTTTCTTCGAAGGCAGCATGCGGGTCCCGCTGATTTGCGCCGGGCCCGGCGTGAAGGCGCGGGAAACCGTTACGGCGCTCGTCGAACTCATTGACCTTGGCGCGACCGTCTGCGAACTCTGCGATGTCCAGAGCCAGCCGCTTGACCAGGGCCGCAGCCTGGCACCGCTTCTGGCAGGACCCGCAACCGAGCATCGCAACACGGTCTATGCCGAGATGGGCTGCGACCGAATGATCCGCGACGACCGCTACAAACTGATGTGGGGCGACCCGAAAAGCGACACGCGAAAACTGGGCCGGCTGCATCTGGACAAGCCCGTCACGGTCCCGGCCAGCCCGCCCCGCCTCTACGATCTGGCGGAGGATCCCACCGAATCGCGCAATCTGGCGGACGACCCCGCTTCGCGCGAGGTGCTGCTGGCGATGCTCGGCAAGCTGCTTGCCCGAATCAACGAGAACACGCAAACCCAGCCGTTCCTTTCGCGCGGGGAGTACCGGCCGCTGTAAGGAGCAGGCAATGAGTGACGCTACTACAAAAAAGAACGTGCTCCTGATCCTGGTCGACCAGGTGCTCCGCAGCTCGCTGGCCGCCTACGGCGGCACGGTCTGCCGCACACCGGCCCTGGACACGTTGGCGGCGAGCGGCGTGATTTTCGATCACGCCTACACCACCATCTCGCTGTGTTCGCCGGCCCGCGCCTCGCTGTTCACGGGCAAGCTCCCGCACAAGCACGGCATTCTCTACAACGTGACCCATCACACGTACGGCCGTGCGGAGCTTGCGGAGGACGAGGTCGTGCTCAGCCGGCTCATGCGCGAGGCGGGCTATGCCTGCGGCTATTTCGGCAAATGGCATATCGGCATGGAGAAAGGAGCCACGGCCTACGGGTTCGAAGGCACCCGCTTTCCCGGGTTCGGACTGCCGTCGGACTTTGTGGCAGACTACGACGCGTTTCTCAAGAGCCACGATCATCCCGGGCTGGAATCCGTTACGGTGCGGAACCTGCTGGGCGGCGCCGACATCCCGGAGGCGATGTTGCCGCTGGGCCGCACGCTGCCGAACGCGGCAAGAGGCGCGGTTTACAGCGGCGTGATCGATCTGGCTACCGAGCTGACGCCGGCCGGTTACGTGGCGGCCGGCACGATCGACTTCATGCGCGCACACCGTGACGAGCCGTTCTTCGCGGTCGCTTCCTTCTGGGGCCCGCACCACCCGGCCCTGCCCTCGCCGGAGTTCGACGGCACGCACGCCAGAGAACTGATTCCGGAATGGGGCAACTTCGCCGATGAACTCGAAGAAAAGCCACGCATCCAGAAACGCTACGCCCGGCGTCTGCACCCGAAACTCACGAACGCGCCGTGGCCGATCTGGCGCCGGATCATCAGCGCGCACTACGATTTCATGGCCATGATCGACGCGCAGATCGGCCGGATCCTGCAGGAACTGGAAACGCTCGGGCTGGCCGACAACACCGTCGTCGTGTTCACATCAGACCACGGGGACACGCTCGGCTGTCACGGCGGGCAATGGGACAAGGGCCCGTACATGTACGAAGAGACCTACGCCGTGCCGCTGATCCTGAGGCTGCCCGATGTGATAGCGGGCCGCGCCATGCACGCGATGGTCAGCAATATGGACCTGTTCCCCACGATCCTGGATGCATGCGGACTCGCAATACCCGACGGGCTCGACGCCAAAAGCTGCCTGCCCGTGTGCGAAGGACGGCTGGACACCGCGCGGGACTGCGTGACAGGCCAGTTCTTCGGATTCGATGTGCGTGGCCTGTTCCTGCAACGCATGATCCGGAGCGAACAGTACA
>Ga0272441_10015437_pt1 | contig 10695 bp, 8 predicted proteins | sample SSMProp6N_FD_193582 | JGI IMG/M metagenome (GOLD analysis project Ga0272441, IMG submission 193582) | Marine sediment archaeal communities from Little Sippewissett salt marsh, Falmouth, MA, United States - SSM-Prop-6N | ecosystem: Environmental > Aquatic > Marine > Wetlands > Sediment ...
CTGATTGAATCGTTTACAAAAGGCTTCTCGAATAAATCCGATCCTCGAAGCCGTCAAAGAACTGTCAGAATAACGGATTCTATCCTTTTTCCTTTTCTTACCAATTTCTATGTGAATGACTGTCCGTCTCATGAAGTAGACATAAACATGGCTGATCTTGGTGGTGGAAATGGTGCGTTAGTAAGTAATATCTGGCGGCATTTCCAAAGTAAATATTCGCAAGTTGCCAAACATTGGTTCTTGTCATGCTTTTTTGTAGGTCTGCGTGTGCAAAATCCTGCACGACATTTCACAAGAGAAGAGGTCAGAAATAATATGTCCTATCTGGATTACTGCCAAATGGATTATCGAAGCTGGTTGGAAAAGTATAATAGTAGAGATAAACATCAAATCGATATTGTATTGATGTGCAGATTGCTGAACAATATAAGTGATTTTGAAATAAAAAATACTGATGATACTTATTCAATAATGGAAATCGCTGGCAGAGGGGTAAATCCGGCATCTATTGCTTATGAAAAATATCGTCCGACATATTGTCTGAGCCCTGAGAGTTTTTGACACTAACGAATTGATATTGACGAATGGCAAAATACAATTGCGAGGTGACCGCATCTATCGAAGTCTTTCATTAACCGATTATTATAAAGCTATTCATTGTTGTACCAGTGAAGAATATCTTTTAAGTGACTCCGTATATTATCCAACTAGGAAATTCAATAGGGATGCACTTGAACTACCTGATGGAACCAGTTTATTTAGTCGATTGTCTCAGGTTGCTAAGCTGGTAGCTATAGAGGATGCTGATCTGAATGAACAAGTATTAGCAGAACATTTTGACAGTTACAAACTTGACAATTGCAGAGCTTTAGTGGTTAATAAGAATTCGAGATTTGTCTCACAGATTTTCGCAATTTGTGATAAAAAGTTTGATCCGTATTTACCCGAAAGACCATAATAGTGAAGATTGGTTACAAAAAGCGTAAAACGAATTTTTTAACGCCGTCTGGACTTCGATGTCTGACGGGATTTCCTACAGTCAATATATCCGCTGGTTGTGCGCATAAGTGTGTTTATTGTTATACAAAAGGATATTCGGTATATCCTGGCGATGATATCATCGAACTGTATGAGAATATGTCGCAACGAATCGCAGATGAAATCAGCAGGAAACGTAATAAGCCCAAAGCAGTATATTTCTGTCCTTCCTGCGATCCTTTTCAGCCGATTGAGCAAATTCAGCAGGTCAGCTTTGAAGTAATGAAGATGCTGTTGGATAAAGGCATTGGCGTACAGTTTGTCACCAAAGGTAAAATAGCTGACCAAACCGTGCAACTTTTTGAACAAAAAAGCTCACTTGTTTGCGGCCAGATTGGAATAACTACAATTGATAATAATATCAGGCGAATCGTAGAACCGCATACCGCAACAGTTGAAGAAAAACTGGCTCAACTGAAAAGACTCAATGACGCCCGCATTAAAATGTCTATGCGCTGTGATCCGCTTATTCATGGCTTAATGGATTCTGATCAGCGGATTGATGACCTCTTCGCAGCTACTGCCAAAACCGGATGCAAAGAGATTGCGATAAGCTTTCTATTTCTTAGGCCGGCAATAACCAAAAGTCTTATACAGAATATTGGTGATAAAGTATTACTCAATAAAATTCTTGAGCCATATTCTAAGTCAATTCAATTGCCCATTGGCGTGAAAAACTCTGTTGGCACAATGCTTCCGACAGAGGTTAGAAAAACTATTCTTGCCAGAATACAAAAAATCGCAGATACCCATGGTGTAACTATTCATGTCTGCGGCTGTAAGAATTCAGACATTACAACCGAATCCTGCTACATAAGCCGTCCGCCCGCTGAATCGCAAGAAATGTTGTTTTGAAACCGAAAAAGAAAAGTAAATTATTATGAAATTGCGGTCTTCTTTGGTATTATTTTAGATTTAATCGAAGAAAAGTGATAGCCGATCACAATTTGTATACAGCATTAATATTTAAACTAAACAATTTACAGCATATGCCATGGCAGGACTTTGGTGCCTTTGAAGACTGTAGGGCTATCACCGCCATAGATTAGGGCTGCAGGTGAATCCGGTGTTCCGGTAATTTTCCGCCAATAGTCAAGTCCCTTGAAAAAATCACTATTGATCGTCTGGCCGGACTTTATCTCTATAGGTATAACTTTTAAGCCGTGGTCGAGTATCAGATCAATTTCATTATCATTGGAATCTCTGAAGAAATACATATTTGGCTCAGTTCCGGTATGATAATAGCTCTTGTATAGTTCGGAAATAACCCAGGATTCAAAGATTGCCCCGCGTGCCGAATGCATCAACAGTTCCTCCGGCTTGTGTATTCCCAGAAGATAGCAAAGCAGGCCGCTATCAAGAAAATAAAGTTTGGGGGATTTAATAAGCCGTTTGTTGAAGTTTTTGTAATAAGGCCTTAACAATTTTATTATAAAGCTTGTTTCGAGTATGGATAGCCAGCGTTTAACAGTTTTGCTGTCGATACCGCAATCATTGCCGAGTGATTGAAGGTTGAGTATTTGCCCTGTTCGACCGGCACAAAGCCTTACGAAACGAGTAAAGGTTTCGAGGTCGCTCACATTTATAATACTGCGCACATCCCTTTCGATATAAGTCTGTATATAGTTTGCTAACCATTGCTGCGGCGGGATATGTTTATCGTATATCCGTGGATAACTGCCGGTCCAAAGCGTATTGAATAATTTTTCAGTTTTAAGTTTTTGGCTTGGCTTAGACAATTTTGTGATTTTTCCAGGATCAGTTGGGTTTGTACCTAACAATTCCGAACGCGAGAACGGCAAAAGGTGATGAATGGCACAGCGGCCAGCAAGCGATTGGCTTATCTTTTCCAGCAGAAGAAAGTTTTGCGATCCTGTAAGTATATACTGGCCTGAAATGTCATTTTGATCTACAGCGATCTGGATATAAGAAAAAAGGTCGGGTACACGCTGTGCTTCATCCAGCACAACTTGCTTAGTGCCGAATTGGTTTAAGAATCCTTTCGCGTCTTCTAATGCCAAATTTCTCTGAGCGGGGTCCTCAAGCGAGATATAATGAGCTTTTGCAAAGGTTGCTTTAGCCAGCGTAGTCTTACCTGATTGCCTAGGGCCAGTCAACGTTATTACAGGAAACAATCCAGATGATTTTTCAAGAACAGATTGTAAATGCCTTTTAATCATATGTTATATTGGAATTAAATTCCAGTTTTGCATAAAATATATTATTTTCTTCGGTCATTGTCAAGGTTTTCTTGAATATTCAGAAAGAATTTATAAAATACATTATGAAAAGGTTTAGAGTACTAAAAATTGGCTTTTTAGCATTCCAGAGTGATCAGATGACTTTTGAGACGCTTCTAAGAAGACCGATTATTGTATTTTCATATGCTGTTGCAGGATATTGGGGGAGTAAAGGCGTCATCTTGGCGTCATTTTCTTGATTGTTATAATCCCAGAATAGGCGGATTTAAGCACAATTTTGTGATCTATCCATATTTAAAACTATCAAAAGCACCCATAATCATCGTTTCCATTGCTTTTTAGAAAATCAATTGACGGCTGTCGATCCGAAGGTTGAGGGTTCGAGTCCCTTCGAGCGGTTTTACTGCTAATGCCAGCGGCATCTGCCGCTTGATATTGGTATTTATATTTGTTCTGCACTTCAAACAATCTCCTTACCTGTCGATCTGTGACCATTGAAATCTCCTTAAAAATCAGGTTTTCAATAGTCTATTCAGTCAAGTTAGCATCCGGAAATTCTAATTGTCGCCGGAAGGTAAGAATGATTGTCGCTGATCACCTGATCATTTTAATGATCGCTTTTCGTAATTCTTCAGGCAAAAAACGCCAAGTTTTTATTACCACTTCAAGATCAGGGAACTGTCCGTAAATCTTTGCCAAGTTCTCCGCCAAGTCGCTTTGAGCAATTCTTGTAACTTCAGTATTTACAGTATCTTGTGATTTTGAGGTGACGGGCTGTCGATCCGAAGGTTGAGGGTTCGAGTCCCTTCGGGATACACAAAAAATGAAATTCACTAATTCCACGGAGACAAACAACCTGATTCACAGAAAATACAGACAAGGTTGGCAATTGTAGCCTTTGAGTGCGAACAGCCGAAAAAAACATTCAACTCAATGTAGGTCTAAACCTTTAATGGCAAGCTTTCTTTCTACGTCCCTTTTATAAAACCCACTCAATTTTTACCAATGCAGTACAGGTTTTCATTGCTTCGCAATATCAACTTGCCGTCACAGACAATCGCGCTGGCATCAAACGTGCTTTTATCTTCAAGTTTATTTAAAGCCACTTGTTCGAACTGCGGCTTTGCGGCCAACACCAAAGTCCCGCCGTTACGACTAACGACATATATCCTTCCTTCGGCTAACATCGCCGATGCATACGGCCGTACCCTCACTCGTTCGGAATATTTAATCGCTCCATCGGAAAGGTTAAGACAATAAGCCGTTTGAGTCCGGTCGCTTACCCAGTAAAGGTGACCATCACAAATCACAGGAGAAGAAACAAGCGAACCCAGATCAACCTCCCACACTTTATGCGTCTCTGTTACATCTCCTCGTCCACCGCTTCGAACCGCAATCACTTTCGCAGAACGCCCCCCCGTCGCATACAAAAGCCCATTCTCCGATACTATGCTCGGGCAGATATAATCATCGATACCTTTGCACCGCCAAAGTTCCTTGCCCGTCTTCGGGTCAAATCCCAAAATCCACCCTTTCACGCTCACCGCCAGTTCCTTTTTACCATCGGCCGTCTCGACAAGGTGAGGAGTGTTCCACGATGAATCCATTCCGCCACTGCGCCAAACTTCCTTTCCGTCCGCCTTGTTTATTCCAATAATCTCACCGCTCTCAATGCTTGCATTGATAATAACCAGGTCTTCATACAATATAGGCGAAGTCCCGCTGCCCCAGCCATGTGTCTTGGTCCCCACGCCTGTACGCCAGATTTCCTTCCCTTCCTTGTCGAACTTCAAAACTCCGCTCTTGCCGAAAAAAACGTAAATATACTCTCCGTCCGTCGCCGGCGTCCCCGCTGCATACCCGTGGTCGCGCACACTCTTAGACTCCGGAAGTGTCGGCTTGATTTTCGTGTCCCGAAGTATCCTGCCCGTTTTACCATCAACGCAAACAAGGTGAAGTGTCAAATCCTCCATCTTCCCCGATTTGTTCTCCATGCCGTATCCACTGTAACACGTAACATAAATCTTCCCCTCCAGTGTTATTGGGCTTGATGACCCATAACCCGGCAGCCCCGTCTTCCAAACAACATTCTCCGTCTCGCTCCAGGTAACGGGCAGATTCTTCTCATCGCAAATCCCCTGACCACCAGCACCTCGAAACTGCGACCACTGTCCCGCCGATAGTACCCCGGCTAAAAGCAAAACCAAAATGAATAATAGGGTATGACACTCTCGTTTCTTAAACATAACTGAGCCTTTCAATCTTCTTACCAAACACACTATCGCTGCTGTCTGCTTAACCGCTTTTTACACCGATTAAGCTGCTCAGCTACATTGCCGAGCCGCTTCCAGCACATTATACTCCATCCATCCCGCTTATGCAACACTTTCCCGCCTCTGGTAAGATTTCTGATTATTTAGCCGGTCTGCGGCATCATTTTGAATAAATATTCTATGGTGAACGGCTGTCTTACGGAGAATTCATTATGCCTTATAATATCCGCATGGTAAGTACTTACCCGCCCTAAAGATGCGGAATCGACACTTTTTCGCGGAACCTCGCCAACACTCTCGAGCATTTTACCGGAGAAGTCGGCAGCATCAGGATATCCGCCATTGACAAGAAAAGTCTTCCATATGATATTCTCGTCAACCTTATTATCGACCAGTATAATCCTCACCGGCAAACAAATGTGTTAACCTATAACACACCTGCTGACGGGAAACAATAAAGTTTATAAAGAAGACCTATTTTAATTTTCTTATGAAATTCAGCGTTTTGTAAGAAACGGGGTGGAAAATAATAAAAGATTTATTTTTGCTTTTGATTACCTGTGCAAGAAAATATGATACCCAAGGCACAGGCAGTTGAGTGCAGGTTTAAAAAAACTAAGTTTGAGATGTAAATACATCCAAAGTGCTTCTCATTTCTGTTGGAGGTTTACACTTTGTACTTTTGATAAAGCTGATACAGTGAAAATAAGGGGGTATAATTCTTCAGAATACCATAGTCTGGCAAAATATAAACCAATAGGTGAATGAGAGAATACAGTATTCTTAGTGTTTTCTATGAGCCAAGAAGTGCCTTTTAATGACTGTGAGTGTATTTTTTCAAGAGGGAAGTAGTCTTTTCGATCTGCAGGCCACTGATTTATAAGAGCGGCGAGGGCATCGACCGCCAATGCGGTCTCTTCAATAGAGGGAGTAATCGATTTTTCCGCCCCCCAGCCGCCATTTGAGTGCTGGATTGACAATATCCAGGAAACAGCCTTTTGTACCATTTTAAGACGTTCAGAACCCAGTTGTGAAAATAGTCGAGACAGGCCGGTGAGGACTTTAGCTGTTCCGTAAAGAGGATTTTGCTGCGTTGTTGCGAATTGATTTCCAAACCATAAAGGGAACCAGGTACCATCAGCATTTTGTTTTCGAGCGAGGTAATCGAGTGCATTGTGAAGGGCACGATGCGCCTGTTTTTTCATCGGTTCTGAAAGCTTATCCAGCCATAGAGCCAAAGCGGCGATTGTGTGGGCGGTGATATCGGGCGAGCTTCGGTCAAAGGGCAACTTGTTCCAGCCCCTGCAAAAAGTCGGTATCCCGCCGTCTTTATTTTGTAAGTTTAGAAGCCATTTAATTGCAGCGTTAACCGCTTGCAGCACACTTTCATCAAAAAGGTTGAGATTGTGAAGCGCAAGCAAAGTGCCGGCGGTATCGTCGGCATCAGGAACAGCGCCCGGAGAATTCGTCCAGGCCCAGCCACCCGGGTCAGCGTTGGTGTAAGGGTGGAGTTTGCGATGCTGCTGAGAAAGCAGCCACTGCTGCAGGTTTTTGCGGTCTTCAAGCGACAGAAAATTATTAAAATCAGGATTTGCCGCAAGAGCATTAATAGATAAAGTCGTGACCCAAGTAGCAAGATTTGTATCGATGGGCCAGCTACCATCTTTTCTTACGGAATCCAATAGGAATCTCAGCCCCTTTTTTACAACGATGCTACCTTTTTTTCCGGCGGCAGCGAGAGTCATAATCACAAAGGCGGTTAAAGGAGCAGCTTCAAGGAAGCCGCCATTTTCCGGCTGGATGTTAGTCAGGATGTTATAAGTTTTGTTTAGGGACAGATATCTGATAAATCCGGTAACGGGATTTATAGGTTTTCGGCGGTGGAAATGAAGCTGTCCAACGGCTATTAACGCAGGTAATGCATAACTAACCACCGGCAAACCAATAGATTTATAAAACCCGTGCGGCACGACGGCAAGTTCAAACGGCAGCGGAGTGATGGATTTCCAAATATTCTCAGAGCTATTTAATCTGCCCGCTATAGCGCACATAGTCAGAATCGGGGACGAGAAAGACCTGTCTTTGCCATATTTCGCATTTACAGCTTTAAGCAAATGTTCGGCTTCGAGGCTGCCCGCATTTTTTATGAGCCATTTTTCAGCGCTGGTTACTGTTTTTTCATATTGGACTGAGTTGTCAGCAACAACAAAAGCCGACCAGCACAGCATTGTTGTGCCGATATTGCTAATGCTCTGGGGCGTGTCTCCCCAGCCGCCATCGGTATTTGAATTTTCACAAAGCCAGTCAAGCCCTTTTTGAATCTGCGGCTGATATTGTTTTTTGTCAACAATACCCAGAGCGAAAAGCGCTGTAGCGGTAGAAAGAGCACTGCTTGACAGGCAACCCAGCCAGCAGCCTTCAGGGGTTCTGGAATCAAGCAGGTTTTTTATCAGGCCGTCAAGGCTCTTTTTCAAAATGTCTTTGTCAGGATGCATAGTTTTCATCCGAGATTACCAAGAGCCAGTAAGCCGTAATAGGTGTATTCACAATCAAGGGTAGTATCCGTACAATTGCCATAAAAAGCACCTTTGGAGCACCACAGACTGTCAATAAAATCAAGGCATCTGTCTTTTACAGAATCAATTTCGAATCCTGTAACCACCAGTGCATGCAAAGCAGTAGCAGTTGAAAGTAAATCAGGTATAGGAGCGGCTGGCATTGCACGAAAGCCTCCTCTTGAAGTGCATTGAGTTAATAACCAGTCAGCAGTTTTTTTATCTATCTGCTGATGCAGGTGGTGTAAAACCGTCATAGCGGCTGCGGTGGCATTGGTTGAACCGGTCTGAATTTTTTGATTGTTTGTAAAAGCACCATCAGGGGTAGATAAGGCCAGAACACATTCTATGACTTTTGAATAATTTGGCATATCCATCTGTAAATCCTGGTAGGCAGCTAAGGCAAAAAAGCAGCCGTATATGGTGCCATTATAAAGACTCGTTTCATTAGCATAACCCCCATCTTTACAGCGGAATTCTTCAATGTTTTTTATAAATCTACTACGCAGACTTTTTTCAAGGCCGTTATCCGAGAGGTTGGCATAACAGCGTATAAGAGCGGCCAGATGAATCAGGTCCAGGTCATTTTGTTTTATGAATTTCTGAAGAAAATCAGCGGTACGTTCTCCGGGTAAAGAGCCGCCTAAAGCAGTCAAAGCTTCAAGGCCAAAGACAGTATAGTACAAATCGCTTCTACCATCGCGACCTTTGAAACCGCCATCCGGATTAATGGCTGCTGTGAGAAAATCGACAACCAGGGGAGTAGAATCTTTTAGTACCGTTTCAGAACGACCAACGGCCTTACTCATTTGAAGCCTTATAGTCATTGCAACAGCCCATGATATCGATTTCATCGAATATTTTACTGATAATTCTCCGCAGCAGGCCTTTGAAGGCAACATTATCCAGAGGCTCAAGTGAGGATATTGCCCTGTGTTTGTAAAACTCCAGCAAGTTCAGGGCGAGCTTTTTTACTCCGAGCCTGCCCATTATTTCAGAAACAGACTGCCTTGAAGACTCAGAGGCAGCAGGTATTTTCAAAAAAGATTCAAGGACTTCCCGTTCATTCTGTTTTGCCCTCTCACGGGCAATGGCAAATAACACTGACGGGCGATTTAGGGCATTAGAGTCAGGGGATGTGATGGTGTCAAAGTCATTAATATCGTCTTTAATCTGATATGCGATACCAAGGGCTTCTGAGTATTCTTCCAGGAGTTTATCCAATCCGGAGGAATTTTTGGCCGACAATACGCCCAGCTTTAACGCTACTTCGAAAGCGGGCGAGGTCTTTTTCTTGAAAATGTCGATGACCTGTTTAACAGATAATAGTTTTGGATTGCGAAACCAGTCAAGTTCCTTTCCCTGGCCAAGACAAAGTTCCCTGTGTCCGAGTGCAGCGACCTGCAATATTTTAGCTTTCCGGTTTTTGTTGATTTCTAACTGAGATAAAAGACGATACCCTTCCCCAAGCAGGAAATCACCCACATTGAGGGCAATAGGGATTCCATATTCGGCATGGAGTGTTTTTCGACCGTATCGCAAAATGTCGCCATCTTCTATATCGTCGTGTATTAAAGAGGCCTTATGGAAACATTCGACAGCAATGGCAACTTTACACAGGTCATCGGACAAAGCGCTATCGGATTCGGACGCTATTGCATAATGGGCACATACGGCAATAAAAGGACGCCATCGTTTGCCGGAGGTACTTATCCACTCCAATGCGAGTTTTTCGGTCAGGCTGTCAGCAAGATTCAAACAGGTTTTGAGAGAACGAGTTGTGAAAAGTTTATTTACCCTGTCACGCAAGTCCTTCAGGTCCAGCCTGTATCCATTGCCGGTGTTGTTTTCATATATAGCGTCGAGCAACCAATCAACATCCAGGTTTGTATCAACACAACCATCATACAATAATGGAACGGCTATGCCGGGGACGGCGCCGGCTTCCATATAAGGGAAAGTTTTTTCCAGTACATTAAGGCAGCTTACCCCAATAACGGCCTCGATTTTTCCAGTTTCAATAAGTGACATTACAATTGGCGAACCCTCAGCGACGAGAACAGTATATCCGAGTTCCTCTGCCTGTGATTTTATGTCCCCGATAAGACATCCGCCGCAGTTTTCACATAGAAGTCCTAACTGGTCAAAGGCGGCCGGGCAGTTTTCATTATCACGCAGACATTTCGGCAAAAGCAGCAAACGTTTGTTGTATGGGATGCAGGCAACGGCTTGCCGCCATATCCGGTTATTTACAAGAACAGCCAAAAAATCGAGATTTACAGCATTTATATCGGCAGAGTTAATTATGTTTTCACAATGTTTTCTTAATTCAATCATTGATAAAGGGCCAATAAGTCTTTGCCGGCGAACATATTCTTTGGCGAGTTGATTTAATTTATCGCGGAGCTGCTTTGTTCTGGGGATATTGTCCTGCGGTTGTCTGTAATTTCTGGTTTGTGCAATAAAATTCTTCGGCATTTTCTAATTCCTGTTTTTAAGGGCAAAGTTTTAATCATTCAATTGTTTTTGTATTCTGTCGAATGTTCGACGCCAGGTGGCCATTTCTCTTTTACCCAGCAACTGCATTAATACCCGTTTTGTCCAAGAGACACCACCGGCCCTCTGGTT
>Ga0272441_10015438_pt1 | contig 10695 bp, 9 predicted proteins | sample SSMProp6N_FD_193582 | JGI IMG/M metagenome (GOLD analysis project Ga0272441, IMG submission 193582) | Marine sediment archaeal communities from Little Sippewissett salt marsh, Falmouth, MA, United States - SSM-Prop-6N | ecosystem: Environmental > Aquatic > Marine > Wetlands > Sediment ...
CTCTATGCAGAGTATGGGTCTAAACCTGATACTTTTCCTCCCACAAGGAAGAATAAGCATATTTTCTTCAAAACATCTCTTCTGAAATGCCTTTCTGATTTCAGCATTTGGCAGGTCAAAAGAACACATTAACCCCAGCCCTCTTGCGTTAGAGACCAAATCAGGGAAATCTTTTTGAATATCTTGAAGAATCTTTTTTAGTTTTTCTCCTTTAATTCTCGCATTTTCTATCAGGTTATCCTCTTTAATAATTTCTAAAATTCGAGTAGCTCTCACCATATCTACAATATTCCCACCAAATGTAGAGTTTATTCTGCTTGACTCTACAAAGGCGTTGTTTTCAACTTCATCAATTCTTTTTCCAGCCATTATGCCGCAAATCTGCATCTTTTTGCCAAAAGCCATTATATCTGGTTTGACATCGAAATGTTGATGTGCCCACCACTTTCCGGTAATCCCCATTCCACTTTGGACTTCATCAAATATCAATAAAATATCATATTTATCACATATTTTTCTTAATTCTTGAAAAAACTTTTTTCTGAAAAAGTTATCTCCCCCTTCGCCCTGTATAGGCTCCATAATAAATGCTGCTATATTTTCATGATCTTTCTCTAATATAGTATAAATGTTATCAAGGGCTTTTTCTTCTGCTTTTTCAATTTCAGCCAGATTTTGTTCTATGGGAAATTTGACTATGGGAGGGTCAACCCTGGGCCAATTAAATTTTGGGAAAAACTGATATTTCCTGGGGTCTACTGTATGAGTTAAAGACATAGTATATCCCGTTCTTCCATGAAAGGCATTATCAAAATGTAAAACTTTTTGCCCTTTAATAACATCAGGTCCCTTCTTTAAATTCTTTTTTACTTTCCAATCAAAAGCTACTTTCAATGCACTTTCTATCGCTAATGCCCCCCCAGATATCTGAAAAAGATGGGGTAAATAGTCTGGCATTGCAATATTTTTTACAGCGTCTACCCACTCTGCAAACTCTATCGTGTAAATATCAGAATTTGCAACTTTATTCACCGCAGACCTAAATACTCTTTCTTTAAATTCCTCATTTGCTAACTTTGGGTGATTCATTCCAAGCGGGGAAGAAGCAAAAAATGTATAGAAATCTAAAAACTTCCTTCCATTTCTCGCATCTATTATGTAGGAGCCTTCACTTTTTTCCATATCTATCACTATATCAAACCCATCAACAAGAATACTCTTTCTTAAAACATTAAAAACTTCATTCGCTTTTACTGTCATCTAAATCACCATCCTTTATTAATTTTTTATATCAAATAAAAAAAAGCAATTAATGACAGAGCCTTCATTAATTGCCTAACTTTTGTTCCCTCAAACTTAAATGAAGCACTCTATCTTGAGGTAGCGCTCCATCTAAATCTGAGAACAGATTTGATGACAGTCTTATAGTTATTCACTATAAGCCCAGCAAGAAGATTTTATTTAATCTTTTTTGCTTCGGCGGAAATACCTTTCCGGGTGAGATTATAAACTATTCACCCTTTTTCATTATTATCCGCGCCTCTACCTTGTATTGTTTTTAATACAAGTAATATTAATTTACGATAATTATTTTAGTAGAATTAAATTCTTAAATTACCACCTCCCCAATAATTTAGCATTGAGCAATTTGTCGATTAATCACATTAAACCTCAATTATTTTTTCTTTATAGAAGATATTTCTTTTTTCTAATTCTTCCATTACCTTTTGATATACTTTGTGTTCTCTCCCTATATATTCTGGCGGACAGACTCCGGGATATTGGAATTCTCTTTGGGCAACCAACCTGGCTATAATCGCACAGGGAAATCCGGTAGCACGAGACATAGAAGTAGCTTTCTCATTCTTGTCGTAATAATCCAATAAATCATAAGTGTAGCTTAGTCTTTTTCCTTCTTTTTTACCTTGAACAATAACCCGCATAACGGTTAGTTCTTCTTCCCCTTCTTCTAACTCCCATTTAGGGAAAAGGAGCTTGGAGGTAAGATCTATAGGTTTAACTTTTACTCCACTGACCTCTATGGCTGTATCGCTGAAAAATCCTGTTTCTCTTAACATTCGCATCTTTTCAGCATAACCCGGATAACGCAAGGTCTTCTCTTTCATGGAAGGAATTTTAATAGTATAGAGTAAGCTGCGAAGCCCGTCGGTATTAAAGGCCTCTAAGGTTCCAATTTTAGGCAAATTAACTAATTCAAGATCAGAAAGGGCGGGTTTTTCTACAATTTTTCCACCTTCTATTAATCTTGCTGGTCTTATGTATTCTTCTATAACATCTTTAGGTGACCAGGCAATCTTATACTCATAAGGCCATTCCCGTATCACCGGAAGACCTCCTACTAAAATAGTAGCACTTTCGGTCTCATCTATCAAGCTATCAGCATAACCTATGATCATATGACTCATACCCGGGGCTACTCCCATATCCACCACGGCGGTAATCCCTTTCTTTTTGGCAAGTTCATCTAAACTCAAAGTATCTTCAGCCATAAAAGATATATCAACCACATTTTTACCAGCTTCAATAACCGACCGTAACATATTAAATCCTAAAAACCCCGGAACAGCACCAATGACTATATCTTTATCAGCAACTATCTTTCTAATGGCTTCTGAACTGGATAAATCCGCTTTTATTCCTTGTATATCTGTTTCTTTTATTAGTTCATCCAATTTTCTTTTATTAATATCGGCTACCGTTACTTGAAAATCTTTATCTTTAGCTAAATCTTTAGCAATCAAGCCACCTACTAAACCACAACCTAATACTATCGCTTTCATATTCTTACCTTTCCTTTCCTATTTATCATTGACTAAAAGTTTCATATATTCTCCAATTTCGCCGATATTCTCTAATTCTTGTGTAGCTTTTATAATATCCTCCATTTTGGAAGGAGACATTTTTTTCTTGGAGTTAGCCTTAAACTTGGAGATAAGTTCTTTTTCGCTTAAAGGCCGTTCCGGTTGACCTTTGGCAAAATCTTCCTGCTTTTTATATTCCCCTTTAGAAGTTTTAATGGTGACAATAGCTCGTTTTACTTTAGGGAAAAGGGCATCGATTTCCGGATTGGCTTCTACTTTAATCTTGTCGAGTAATGACCAGACAAAGGAATCTTTTAGTGCATCTTCCTCAAAATCAGAAGGGAGAACATTACCTTTAGCTACTGCAACTGCTATACAATAAGGGAGAGAATGGTCAGCTGTCTCTTTAGTAGTCGGCTTGTATTTGCTGAGATCGGAGAGAATATCTGCTCCTCGAGTCGTTGTCTCTACCAAAACTTCTTTTACTTCTTGGGAATGAAGATTATTTTCCTGCATCACTTCTATGGCAGCGGTAATCGGTTGATGAGTTAAGGCTTCAGTAGGAAAAGCTTTATAACCACATTGATTAATTAAAAAATGCTCTCCTAATCCTTTAGTTAAAATATCTTTATCCCATTTTATCTTATCTAACACCTCAAATAATCCTTCTTTTCCTTCAAATACTTCAACCGGACCAGTATAACCTTTGCTGGCCAGCAAGGCAGCCCGCACTCCTGCTTCAACTGCGAAAGAATCGGCAGCATTTTTCATATTGGTGAGGTAACCGGCTACTACTCCCCCTAAGGTAAAATGAGAAGAACCGTTAATCCCTATGGCAGCGACTATCTCACCCTCATTTAAACCCAACATTCTTCCAGCTACTACCGGACTTACCAATTGAGTAAGGGTTGCATGATGCCAGCCTATCTCCCGAACTCCCGGGAACGCCGCCTGACACAATCTCATCTCTAATTCATATGCAAGTACTATCCCTAACAGTATTTCTTTCCCATCTTTCTTTACCAATTCTCCGGTGCTAAGGACTGCAGGAATGATGTCGGAAGGATGAGAAGGGTCCTGTTCCCAATAAATGTCATTATAATCTAATGCTCTAATAAGTAAGGAATTCATCAAGGTAGCTTGGGGTAAATTAGTTTTTTCTCCCCAACCTATAATAGTCGCTTGTTTCTTCCCGCCTAAATCCTGAATGTAATTATAAGCTGCTTGAGTATCTTTGTTATTTAGCGCAGAAAAAGCACAACCTACACTGTCTAAAAGAAATCGTTTGGCTTCTTTTAAGGCTTCCGGGGGAATTTTATTATATTCTAATTCAAGGGCAAATCGTGCCCATCTTTGACTTATAGTCTCCATCTTTTATCTTCCTTTCAATTTGTTTAATTAGTTAGAGGTACCTATTGTAGTATTCAATCTTTAGCTAGCTAACTATTCTATCCACTATCTAGGCGCATATAATATGTCTTTTGCTGTAGGGGTCGGATTCATCCGACCCAAAACAGATAGGCTCGATTAATCGAGACCCTACTTCTTTCTCCTGGCTTCCGGATCTTTAACCAGTAACTTGTAACCCACAACTTATCACTTATTACTGATTACTCATTACTTTCTTTGCTACTTCTCTGGCTACATCTAAAGTTGAAGCTGTTCCTCCTAAGTCGTAAGTTCTTACTTTACTCTCTTCAATAACCCGGGCAATAGCCTTTTCTAATCTTAGAGCCAATTCTTTTTCATCTAAATAATCCAGCATTAATTTAACCGTTAATAGCATCGCCATGGGGTTCACTTTATATTGTCCCGCATACTTGGGAGCAGAACCGTGAGTGGGTTCAAAGAGGGCAAAATCATTTCCGATATTAGCACTGGAGGCAAACCCTAAACCTCCTATCAATTGGGCACAAAGATCAGAAACTATATCTCCGAACATATTGGAAGAAACCAGGACATTATAATTTTGAGGGTTCTTAACCAACCACATACACATTGCATCTATATTAGTCTCCCAGAGTTCGATTCCAGGATATTCTTGAGCAATCTTGCGGGCCTCTCTTATCATCAATCCACTGGTTTCTCTGATTACATTTGGTTTCTCAATAACCGTAACTGAATTTCTATTAAACTTCTTAGCATATTCAAAACCCTGACGAATAATAGATTGGCAAGCCTTCCGGGTGAAGATCCTGCAGGATAAAGCGATATCTTCTAAAGGAATCTCTTCAAATTTTTTCATCTTGGGATGGTTTCTTAAGAGTGCTCCCATCAAATCACCTGGCAAAGGATGAAATTCTACTCCACTATATAATCCTTCAGTGTTTTCTCGAAAAATTACTAAATCTATATCGTCTCTATAATTAAGCGGGTTTCCTTTGTAAGCCTTGCAGGGTCTCAGGTTAGTATGTAACTCAAATTCTTGGCGTAATCTTACAATTGGACTTGAATAGACATAGCCTTTTCCCTTAAGCTCAGGAGCAAGTTCCTTTTCTGCTTCTTCTTTAGGTTTGGAAGTTATCGCTCCAAAGAGACAGCAATCAGTCTCTTTGAGAATTTTTATGGTTCTATCTGGTAAAGGATTTCCCTCTTTTTTCCAAAATTCCCAACCCACATCACCAAGGAAATAATCAGCATCAAGCTTTAGCTCCTCCAATACAATCTTCGCTGCCTCCATGACATCATTTCCGACTCCATCACCTGGCAGCCAGGCTATTTTATATTTGGCCATTTTTACTCTCCCTTCTTTATTTTCAATATTTTTCTAGTATAAGGAATAAGTCCTCCATCTTTAAGAATCCCTAATACCGATTCCGGTAAAGGAGGAAAATTAAAAATTCCCTTCTTGCACAACAATTTTCCTTTTTCAAAATCAATTTCAATTAACTCACCTGAAGATATATTCTCCACTGCTTCTTTGCATTGAACCAAGGGAAGTCCCTGGTTAATAGCATTTCGGAAAAATATTCTGGAAAATGATTTTGCAACAATTGCTCCCACACCAGCATATTTTAGACAGGTTGCGGCTTGTTCCCGAGAACTACCACAGCCAAAGTTCCTTCCTGCGACAATAATATCTTCCTTTTTAACTTCTTTGGCAAATTTCGAATCAAGGTCTTCCAGAGCATGAAAAGCCATCTCTTTGGGATCAGTGATGGTATAAGTATACTTTCCGGGAAAGATAACATCGGTATTTACATCATCACTATATTTCCATACTTTCCCTTGAATACTCATTTTAAACTCCCCCTTATATCGGTAATCTCGCCATAGAGAGAAGAAATTGCCACAATTGCTGGACTGGCTAAATAAACTTCTGCCTCTTTACATCCCATTCTTCCCTTGAAATTTCTATTAGCAGTACTCAAACAAACCTCTCCCGGGGCTAATGCCCCTTCATGAGCTCCCAAACATGGGCCACATCCTGGATTCATTATTACTGCTCCGCTTTTAACTAATTCCTGAAGGATTCCTAATTCCATCGCCTGGGCAAAGACCTCCATCGAGGCAGGAAACACTAATAGTCTGACTCCACTTGAGATCTTTTTGCCATGAAGAATTTTACTGGCAATTTTTAAGTCTTCCAATCTCCCATTGGTACAGGTTCCAATTAATGCCTGATTGATCTTGGTCCCAACCACTTTTGATACAGGTTTTACATTATCTACGGTATGGGGACAGGCAATTTGGGGTTCCAATTTACTTATATCGTAATCGCTAATCTTCTCAAACTTGGCATCAGTATCTGATTTTATTATTTCATATTTTTTATTGGTTCTTGCAACCAGCCATTGTATGGTTTTTTCATCTGGTTCTACGTAGCCGATTTTTGCCCCCATCTCCACTGCCATATTACATAGGGTCATTCTACCCCCGATATCCATTTCTCTAATTACTTTTCCGCTGAATTCTACTGCTTTATATAGTGCTCCATCCGCACCCAAATCTCCAATAATATGGAGAATAATATCCTTGGAAGATATCCCCGGAGGAATTTCTCCTTCAATATTTATCTTGATGGTCTCCGGCACTCTAAGCCAAATTTTATCTGTTGCCCAGATAGAAGCTACTTCACTTCTACCAATCCCGGTTGAAAAAGCACCAAATGCTCCATAAGTAGTCGTATGGGAATCTGCTCCTAAAATCATAGTCGCGGGAAGAATGTGGCCTTTTTCCGGAAGAACCTGATGACAGACTCCGATATTAATATCGTAAAAATTTTCAATTTTTTGTTCCTGGACAAATTCTCTTATCTCTTTATGGTTGGCAGCATATTTTTCTGTTGCTGCCGGAATACAATGATCCAGAGGAATGACTATCTTCTCTGGATGTTTTACTTTATCAATCCCAATCTGTTTAAATTTTTTAGCTATTGCGGCAGTATTATCGTGAGACATGACTATATCCGGAGAAACAGTGACAATTTCTCCGGTAATGACACTTTCTTTACCCGATTTAAGGGCTAATATCTTCTCTGCAAAAGTCTTACCCATATTATGGCCTCCTTATTTAAACTGTTCGAAGTTGATAAAATCGGCATGGTGAACAATAATGGCTTCCGGAGTTCTCTTTGAACGATCTCCCTCCCAGGAATGAGAGGCAATAATATGCATTACTTCTTCGGGAATACCCTGACTGTAACAAAGGCCCACTCCGGATATGGGGTGACGAACTAATTTCCCTAAATTGCTTTGAATAAATTTTCCATTTTTTTCTCTATATTCTACTAATTTTCCAATATCGTGAAGTAATGCCCCGGCAATAAGATAATCCTCATTTATTTTCACTTTATCTTCATAAATACTTTGTAAAGCCACCGCAGCATTCACAGAAACATTTACTACTCCCCTAATATGTTCAATCATACTACAAGGACAAGGCTCAATTAATAGAGTAAAGGGCATTCTTTGCAGATCTTTTATTTTCCAATCTCCGGCAGCAAGGGCAATCTCCCAAACTTTCAAAACCTTTTCCTTCAAATTTAAATCTTTGATTAAATTAAATTCCGGAATAAATTTTAATAAATCTTCTCTCATTTTATCCTCCCTATTCCTCGTAAGGTATTTTGATATCTAAAAGTGGGGCATGTTGTTGAGCACCATAAACATCGGTCTCCCCGATACTTCCTGAATCCACTGGTCTTACAATAGTTGCTTTTATGGCATTGGCGGGGTCAAACTCTACAAAATAAAGAACTTTCTCGATGGGGACTTGATAGAGTTTGGCAATAAGTTCTTTGGTAATTACTTTGGCTTTCTTAACTTTTTCGTAAGTTTCCTTATCTTTAAAAATTATATCAAAGGTCAACTCAAAAGGACCGGCATTTTTACTTCTAATTACTTTTACTAAATCTATAATCGAAACTTCCTTAGTCATTTATATAATCTCCTTTTAACCTTTTTATTGTTTCAAACTTCTATCATTTCTATGGGAAAAAGTTCATCGGGGTCATCGACTTCCACTAAGTGATGAATATTAAATCTATAGACCGCTCCGGTAGGTATATCTGAAGGAGCATAAGGAAAAGCTAAATTACCGGCAGTGGCAATACGGCCTTTATAAGAATAATGCATTAAAGTAGAACGAGCAAAAGCACAGATAGTGTTGGCCAGCTCCTGGTCTTTGGCTACAACTTCCAAAATAAGACAAAGTTCGTGAGAGGTAATTTCTTTTTGAGGCTCTAATTCTCCCATGACGCCATTTTTTCCATAAATATGAAAAATTAAACTGTAATATTCCGGAGAAATATTACTAAAATAACTAAGTACAGTGTCACGGACATGTTTTTCACATTCATCAATCTGTTTAATCATAATAGGATCTCTTACGCCAGCAATACATATCGTCCGATAAGCTACCTTACTTGCCCCCTCTAATTTTATATAAATAGTGTCGCTCTTCTTTAATTTGGAGCCTGATATCTTTACCGCTCTTTCACTATATTGCTCAAATTTACATCCGGTAACATCGACCACCCCTTCAGGACCAATAATATGCAAAGGGCTTGATTTTTCGTACAAGGTATGAGCAGCTACCGTGCTTGGGATACATTTTCGCATGGGGTTAGTCGGTTCTACTATAAAACAATCCTCTCTTAAATATGCCATCATACAATCAGAAGTAGTCCCGGGAGTGGAGGCCATAGCGCCACATTCTAAAATCTTTCCCATATGTAAAGCCAGTCCGGAATCATATCCTTCCTTAATCGGTAGGGCGGCAAACATAGCCGGGTCATTGGAACGACCAGCAATAATAACCTCTGCCCCTAGCTCTAAAGCTTTTAGATGAGAGTGAACTCCCATTACCGCTACAATTCGAATAGCTTCTTCTATATCTTTAGAAGTTAACTCGGGGACAGGACCTAAAGGTTTTATTTTCCCCTCGGCTAATTTCTTTTTAAGATAATCTTTTTCAAGTTCCGCGTGAATCAAGGCCATCTTAAAGTGTAGATTTTTCTCTTTGGCAATTTCTTTTACTATTTCTGAAGTCCAATTAAGGTGCACTTCGGCACCGGAACCTCCGGCAGAACCAATAATGACCGGTATTTTATTTTCGCAACCTGCTATCAACATTAAAGTAAGGTCTTTTTTGGTTGCTTCTTTGCTGACAATACCCACTCCTGCTCCTAATTTATGAGGACCGGCATCTGTGGAACCCGCATCTGCAGCTATAACATGAGGTTTCTTTTCTAAACCTTTCTGAAAAGATTCTGCTGGGAAACCATATCCCAACATCCCTACGGGTGATAGAACTCTTATCTCTTTCATATTGTAATCTCCTCACTTTTATTAAATACTATTCTTTGAATATCCTAATCTTTATTCTACTTTTTCCAATTATTAATATAACTCTCGATTTGATTTTATATTTTCACCAAAACTTCTCTTACCTTTCTCAAGTGTTTCAGCATAACTTCTCCGGCTTTTTTAGCATCATGTTCTTTGATGGCCTGCAATATTGCCTGATGTTCGCACCATTGCTCCTCCCGCCTTCCGGGAATTTGCTGCGTCTTTTCTCGGGTTCCTTTTAATAAATCCAAATGTAGCTGTATTATATTGCTAAAAACAAAATTATGGGAGGCTCCAGCTATGGCTAAATGGAATTCAGTATCTGATTCTGTGTGTTTTCCATATTTTAGTTCTTTTTCCTCGTTCATTTTATTTAAAGCCTGTTCAATTAATTCTGTGTCTTCAACAGAGGCTCTCTGGGCAGCAATTTTAGCAATTTTTACCTCAAAAATCTCTCTTGCTTCTAAAAGTTCTAGAATGGAAGATTTTTCTAAGCTTAAAATGATATTTTCTGTATTACTATAGCCGTTTTTTCTGATCTCTCGAATATATCTTCCTCCACCGGGCCTACTCTTAATGATGCCTCTTGATTCTAAGACTCTAAAGGCTTCCCGCAAAGAACCTCTACTAATAGATAACTTTTCGGCTAGCTCTCTCTCCGGAGGAAGTTTATCTCCTGGCTTTAATTCATTATTTTTAATTAGCTCCATAATCTGCTCTATGACACTTTCGTATAAGCGAATAGAAGAAATTTCTTTAAATTCCATATCTGCCTCTTTTTTCTAAATAAATTGGGTAAATGGGTAACACAATTTATTATTCTAAATATACCACACGGTGTTTAAAAATTCAATCTTTTTTTAAATATTTTCTGAAATGAGTAGAAGCAATATGATATGCAGATAAAAGTAAAGATGAGCAATCCGTTCTTGAAGGGGGAGGATTGTTCCGCCCCCCTTTATTTAAATTTATTTTTCTGTAATTGTTTTTAGAATACCAAAATCTATGATTAATTCATTTTATTTATCTAAAAATTGAAAAGGAGAAATTATTTCTTCTACAAATTTTGCCCTGGTTTCTTT